>Ga0210405_10004481_pt1 | contig 13110 bp, 10 predicted proteins | sample IncBWH11MmetaG_FD_155492 | JGI IMG/M metagenome (GOLD analysis project Ga0210405, IMG submission 155492) | Forest soil microbial communities from Barre Woods Harvard Forest LTER site, Petersham, Massachusetts, United States - Inc-BW-H-11-M | ecosystem: Environmental > Terrestrial > Soil >... | reverse complement strand
CCAGACATCGCCGCCGCCCATGCGCCAGGCATCCCCGGCGGGCCAGGTTTTGGCGGCAATGTCTCGCAGCGCTGTCGATTCGAATGGCTTCTTCGGATCACCCGGCACCGTCCAGAACCGCCAGAGTTCTTTTCCACTTTCGGCGTCGTAGGCAACAATCGACCCACGCACGCCATCATCGGAACCGTTATAGCCGATGAAAACTTTGCCTTTCGCCACGTGCGGAGCGTTTGTGATTCCAGTCTGAGTTGGTTCGCATACTTTCGCTTCCCAGAGTTGTTTGCCGGCCGCAGCATCGATGGCAACCAGCCGGCAGTCGCCAGTTCCGACAAAAACCTTTCCCTCCCATATCGCAACTCCAGCATTTGTTCGAGCGGAGTACGATCCGTTGAGCGCCTGGTCGAGCCGGACTTTGGGATCAAATTTCCAGATCAATTTCCCAGTTGCAGCCTCGATCGCATACACCTTCGACTGCGGAGCGCTGATGTACGCGACGCCATCGACAACGATCGGCTCGGAGACGATCCCCATGGTGCTATCGACATCGATATACCATGCGAGTCCCAGCCTACTGACAGTCTGATCGGTGATCTGTTTCAGCGGACTGAAATGTCGCTCGTCGAAGGTCCGCCCATTCAGCATCCAGTTCGCGCCATCCGGTTCATCGGTGGCAACACGAGCTTCGTTCACATTTCCCGCCTTCGGCGAATTATCGGCGGAAATTTTCCACAGTCCGATCATGGCCACGGTCATCGAGAGCACGGTAAGTGCGATCAGATTTCGGGGTGAGATTCGCAAATGTAACCATTCGCAGGTGAGCAAAGCTGTCGATCCTCCGTCGTTTGGTGGAACCCGGCGTTTCACATACAAGATATGCTGCAGTCTATCCGTAAAGCAATCGAGTGCTAAGTTCGCTGCACTTCATCTTTTCGCCCGATCATCTCGTTCCCAAAGAGGTTCCCTTCGTAATCCAGTCAGGCAATTCAACGTGCCGAGGGAAGCCAGCCGCCGTATAATAAAAAGTTCCCCCTAGAACGAGAATCGGCGGATGACTCCGCCGCTAAGCATAAGGAAGGTGCGGGAAATGGCAACTATGGATGTTGCGCCCCAGGGCACGGGCGGGCAATTGGGGCGAAAGCGCATTGTCAATGACATGAGCATTCAGGTCGCAACCGTGAATGGCTCAGGTTCGCAGAGCTCGAACACCGTGCTCTTGCGGGCAATTTTTCAGATGGGCGTGCCGATCTCCGGCAAGAATCTGTTTCCCTCGAACATCGCGGGCCTGCCGACCTGGTACACGATTCGCGCCAATAAAGATGGCTACATCGGCCGCAAGAAAGAAATCGATTTTCTGGTCGCCATGAACGCCGAGACCGCGCAAGATGATGTGATGTCGCTCGCGCCCGGCGCCTCCGTTCTCTATGACGAGCCGCTCGGTCTCGATAAGTTGCGCAACGACCTGATTTTCTATTCCGTTCCTTACGACAAGATCGTTGCGACGGTTTGCCCTGAGGCGAAGCTCCGCAAACTCGTCAAGAACATGGTCTACGTGGGCGTGATCGCACAAATCCTCGAAATCGAGATGGGCGAGGTCGAAAAAGCGATCCGCAAGCAGTTCGCTAAGAAAGTGAAAGCTGCCAATCTGAATCTCGCCGCCGCGCAAGCGGGCTTCGATTACGCCAAAGCCAGTCTGCAAAAACGCGGAGTGTTCTACATCGAGCGCATGAACAAAACCGCCGGCAAGATCATCATCGACGGTAATTCTGCCGCCGCGCTGGGCTGCATGTTTGCCGGATGCACAGTCGTGACTTGGTATCCGATCACGCCGTCCTCTTCGCTTGTGGAGACGATGATCGAATACATGAAGGAGCACCGCATCGGTCCCGATGGCAAGGCTACCTTTGCCATCGTGCAGGCAGAAGATGAATTGGCGGCGATCGGTATGGTGATCGGCGCCGGCTGGGCGGGCGCGCGCAGCATGACCGCGACCGCAGGCCCGGGAATCTCGTTGATGTCGGAATTTTCCGGCTTGGCGTACTACGCCGAAATTCCCGGCGTTATCTGGGACATTCAGCGCGTCGGTCCCTCCACCGGCTTGCCCACGCGCACCTCGCAGGGTGACATTCTTTCCACCGCTTTTCTTTCGCACGGCGATACGAAGAACATCATGCTGATTCCGAGTTCCGTTGCAGAGTGTTTCAGCATGGCTTCGGAAGCTTTCAACCTCGCCGAGCAATTTCAGACGCTGGTCTTCGTGATGTCCGATCTCGATCTCGGAATGAACAACTGGATGTCCGATCCTTTCGAATATCCGACCACGCCGATCAAGCGCGGCAAGGTGCTCGACAAAGACGCTCTCGCCAAGCTTGGCGGGTTCTCCCGCTATAAGGATCTCGACGGTGACGGTGTCGGCTACCGCACGCTGCCAGGGACCGATCATCCTGCTGCCGCTTACTTCACACGAGGCAGCGGCCACAACGATAAATCCAACTACAGCGAGCGCCCGGACGATTACGAAAACAACATGGAGCGGCTGAACCGTAAATTCGAAACCTCGCGATCCTTTGTTCCGCGCCCGGAGATTCTTAAAGGCGATAAGGCAAAGATCGGAATCATCGCCTACGGTACTTCGCATTGGGGCATCATCGAAAGCCGCGATCAGTTGCGCAGCGAATACTCGATCGAGACAGACTATCTGCGCTTGCGGGCCTATCCCTTCACGCGCGAGGTGCACGACTTCATCGAGCAACATGATCGTGTTTACGTGGTCGAGCAAAATCGCGACGCGCAAATGCTCAGCCTTCTCAGACTCGATCTCAAGCCCGAGCTAATCACCCGGCTGCGCAGCATCAGCCATCTCGACGGATTGCCGCTCGACGCGCGCTCCGTCACCGATGAATTAAGCACGATGGAGGACAAGTAATGGCGACCACGCCGACCGCCGAACCCAGATCTCCCGAACCAAAGACTAACCGCATTGGCCTGACAGTAATCGACTACAAGGGCGGCAAGACCACCCTGTGCGCCGGCTGCGGCCATAACGCGATTTCCGAGCGCATCATCGAAGCCATGTACGAAATGGGCGTGCAGCCGGAGCGGGTCGCAAAGTTGAGCGGCATCGGCTGCTCCTCAAAGAGTCCTGCCTACTTCATGAACCGTTCGCACAGCTTCAACTCGGTCCATGGACGCATGCCCTCTGTCGCCACAGGCGCCATGCTCGCCAACCGCAATCTGATCGCGCTCGGCGTGAGCGGCGACGGCGACACCGCTTCCATCGGCATCGGCCAGTTCGTTCACCTAATGCGTCGCAATCTTCCCATGATCTACATCATTGAAGACAACGGCGTGTACGGCTTGACCAAAGGCCAGTTCTCCGCGACCGCCGATCTTGGATCAAAGCTGAAGTCCGGGGTCATCAACGATCTGCCTCCAATCGATACCTGCGGCTTGGCCATCGAACTCGGCGCAACTTTTGTCGGGCGCTCCTTCTCCGGCGACAAGCGGCAGTTGAGCACCATGTTAAAAGCTGCCATCGCGCACCACGGCACGGTCATGCTCGATGTCGTCTCACCCTGCGTCACCTTCAACGATCATGAGGGTTCGACGAAATCCTATAAATATGTGAAGGATCACGACGAGGCGTTGCAGGAGATGAGTTTCGTTCCTCACTTCGAGGAAATCGACGTGGAGTACGATCCCGGGGCGACGGTGAGCGTCACCATGCACGACGGCTCCCACCTGCAACTTCGCAAGCTTGAAGAGAACTATGATCCGACGAACCGCATCGACGCTATGAAGCGTCTGAGCGAGGCTCACGATGCCGGCGAGGTTCTGACCGGAGTATTTTATGTGAACACGAAAGCGCCGAGCTTCCTCGACATGTTGAACATGGTCGACGAGCCCCTGGCCACGCTCCCAGAATCGGTGACGCGGCCCGGCAGGGAAGCCCTTGAAGCCGCGATGGAAGAGCTACGATAAAAGTAAAACCGTAATCCCACTCTTGTTGCTTGCAAGAGTGGGATTTTAATTTATTTTCGTCCCATCATTACCCACCACGCTTCGCGGTAGTTTTCGAACAGAGCTCCTTTCGTGCTTCCATCCGGATAGAAACACAAATTTACCCTGGGGGAAAACGCTTTCACCGGCAAGACGTACCAGATGTTCCTAGTTGAAATGAAGGCGACGAGCACATCAATATGCTTTGCCGTCAGGGGCACGGCCTCCTTTCCCGCGAAGAACGACGCATGCACCGCATAGCCTCTCAGTCCGCTCCGGTATTCTGTCGATCTCACCTGAGTCCTCGATAATCTGCCCTCCCAATCCACTACGAAATCGTAGCGATAACTGTCTCCCCAGGGCTTCGATACGAGCATACCCATTCCCATTGCCTTCCTCAGAAAGTCCAACTCGCCTAACTCTCCCCTTAGCTTGGGAGGGAGATGCTGCCATTTCACAGGAGCCTTTTCGACCTGGTTTTCAGGCGCACTTTGCGCCTGCATCTTCTTCCTAGAGGCCTGTTTCCTGCGCTTTGGCGTGCGTCCCGGCTCGTACGCATCATCGGCCACCGCCATCAAATCCCCGATCGATACACTCATATGACCGCCCCTGCCCTCTCTGTTGCTCGTTTGCACCGAACAAAACTAAAGCCCCCGCCGGCATTGGTTGCCGTGGAGGCCTCTATCGACACATTTCGCGACGATAAGGAAATTATGACCCTACTCGTTTTTCGCGGCAAGGTTAGATGTCACAAGGGTGCTTGGAATGTCCCTCCTTCTTCAAGCTCGGGAAGGGGACTACCCATTCAAGCGAAAATCTGACTTGAGCGGCCCCACTAGCCATCGGGAGAAGTCGGCGATGGATTGAGGGCAGGCCATTTGAATATGGTTCGGACGGTGAAAGGTATGCCTGTCTTCGACGAGCGGGGTCGAACCGGTCAATTCTCTTTCGGCTGGAGCTTTAGCTTGGGTGCAAGAAAAAGTCGGTACCTCTTATCCCAGAGGTACCGACCTTCCCAATGTCATTGACTTGGCGCGCTTGCGCACTCGTGCAATGCTGGATCTGCTTGTCGGCTTCGGCTCTCGATCCCTGCTTACTGCGCTCTTACCGGGTTGACCTCCTCGAATGAAAGTAGTGAACCGCAACGGCCCCCAACAGGCCGGACATTACCGGTAGCCATCCGGAAAAAACGCCGGACAATCTATCGGTGGCTTCTTGATGCCCGAGCAGTATTAATGTCACCATCGCCGCGTAGTGGGCCAGAATCAGACTGAAAATCACCCAGACCAGCAACATTCCCAAGGAACCTGCTCGTCTTTCTTTCAGGTGTTTCTCGTGACGGCATTCGTCGGCAACAACGTCTTCCACATATCCGCCGAACTCCGCCTCCTCTTCTGGCCACTTAAGCTCCTGCGCGACTGATAGCCTGCTCACTGATTGTTTTTGGTTCGTGCTGTTGGTTTGATCCATGTCTCAATTTCTCTCCTTTTCTCTGACATAGATCCGGAATCACCATGACGCGTTCGTCAGAGGTGTCCGGGCTTCGAGCAACGACCTCCGTGAATCCCTGCTCAATTTGGGATTGAAGGGCTAGTGCGATTTTTAGAGACTCTCGCACCGCCTCTCCCATTGAAGAAAACCCCCCACGATCGGTGAGCTCCTTCAATGCCACATAGCTACGATTGTCAAACGTAAAAACAACTCGCTGGGACATTCGATGTTGATCCTCTCCAAATCTTTCTGACACCGTGCGGTCAGTGCCAGTGTGCATTCAGCCACAGAGCCGCCCGGGCTGTGCAACGAATGACAGCATAATAGATATCACGTACGATGTCAATAGAAATGTTAATATGATGTCGGGATAGTGCAGGCACTAATGACGGGGGCCTGCTTAAGCCGGTTTTTTGGCTTGATATTGAGGAATGGCATACGGCACGGACACTGCCCGACCGACGCTTCGAATCCCGCGGCGCATGGGAAATGGGAGACGTTCACGGAATGGCAGGCATAATGTCCGTCCTGCGAAAATCGTCGCCCTTGAACAGCAAGGGTTCGCCCATGTAGCGCGCCAGCGCATAAGCGAAGCAGTCTCCAAAATTCAGGCCTGCCGGATGGCGGCCTTTGCCGAAATCGTGGAATGCCTGGCGCGCGATGAGCAGCTGGTCTTCGGTAAACGCTTCGATGGTGATGCCGGCCCGGCGAAAGAACATCTCGCGTTGGCGATCGGCCTCAAGTCCCGCTTGACGTTCCAATACCAAGGCCAGTTCCAGGCAGGTTCCCGCGCTGATGCGGTTGTTGGTGGTCGAGTGAATCAGGCGCGTGAAGTGTTCAGCCTCCGGCTCGCGGAATAAAATCGCCATCAGGGCCGAAGTATCGAGGATCATTTTGGCAAGCCGTTTTCGTCGTAGAGCAGTTCGGCGTGATCGACGTACGGACGTTTCACATGCGCCGCAGCGCGATCCGCGATGGCGAGCAGTTCCTCCACCGTGGCTTTGCCGCAGCGGCTCTGGAGTCGCTCGTATCGTTCACGCAGCGCCTCGGTCACGGCTCGGGTGATGGTTTCTCCCGTGGCCTCCGCGATCGCTTCGGCTAGACGGTGAGCTGTGGGATCTTTGACGTTGAGACTCTTGATAGCCATAGTCTGTACTTCTGTATAATTTCTTTCTTTCTGTATTATAGGGGTTTGTAAGGTTTTCAGGCAAGCCCATCTTGAGTTTTATTTCAACTGTCGGATCAGGGAGGCAGCAGGGATGTTTCGACTGTAGTTGATCCTCGCTTCGCGAAGCTCAACCCTCGCTCAACATGACAGGATAGGCGGGACGTTCCTACGCCCTCGCCTCATGCGCAAGCCCGGCGACCGCTCGCACCCGGACTTTTACCTCCACGCGTGACCCAAGCCGGTTGATAATTGCCATCAGCCGATCCACGGTGAAGCGGCCCAGGTTCGCGTTGCGGATGCGCGAAAAATCGGCTGCGGCGATCCCGGTGCGCCGTTGCGCGGCGCGCACGGTGAGGCCTTCGCGGTCAACTGCCTTGATGATCTCGGCGGCGAGGATGGCCTTGAATTGCTCCGCGTCAGCGTTCTTGCGCCCGAGGTCGCGGAACGCGTTCCCGCTTCCCCGCACCACGTCCAGTTTTTCCTTTTTCATCCCAACATCTCCTTCAATCTCTTGAGACGATCCTTGATCAGATCGATCTCGTGTTTGGGCGTCTGGATGCCCTTGGTCGATTTCTTCTGAAACGCGTGGACGACCCAGATTTCGTCAGCGAGTTGCAGCGCGTACACCACGCGGAAGGCATCGCCCTTGAATGCCAAGGCGATCTCGAAAACTCCGGAACCCAAGCCGCGTAGAGGCTTCGCAATGTCCGCTTTAGCGCCTTCCGCGGCGATTGTGAGGGCGGTCAAACAGATCGAGCGTGCGGCTTCGGGGAAGTGCTCAAATTCTTTTAGGGCGGCCCTCAGCCATGAGATCGGCCGCGTCTTGCGCGTCTCCGGCATCGCCATCCACAACCCCTAATACTAGGTTGTCATATTTGACAACAATTGTCAAGCGATTGTTAGCTCGGCACGGTAACAAACCGGGCTCTGTTGAATCCTGCTGCACACCGCCGCCCGAGGAGGCAGCAGAAATGTTTCGACTGCGGTTGATCTTCGCTTCGCGAAGCTCAATCCTCGCTCAACATGACAGGATAGGCGGGAAAGCAGGTTCCCTTCGGCAAGCTCAGGGCAAGCTCTCACCGCACCTTCGGCCCGGTTCGGAATGACAAGACGATGGGTGCACTCGCGCCCTACTTCTGCCCCGTCGAACTCCCCGACTGCAATCCCAGCCCCGACCCGTAGTATTCCGCAATGGCGTGCCGGTCGTCTTCGGTGAGCAATCTCGCGATAGTCCGCATCGGCATGTTGATGTCGTTCGATCGACTACCGCTCGCGAAGGCTTCGAGCTGGTTCAAAATATAATCGGCATTCTGTGTTGCCAGCGACGGAACTCCCGGCCGGTAAGCAACCGGCCCATGGCACGCCTGGCACGGCGGAATGCCGCGCTCACCGTCTCCAAACGAAATCAGATGCAACGCCATGGCCTCATGACCGTGCTCGGGTTTCGACCGAGGAAAAGTTCGGTTGTCCTGAGGATCGGCATACACCGGCACCTTTGCGTAGTAAGCCGCCACATCCACCACATCCCGTGGCGCAAGCGATTCCGCGATAGGATTCATTGCTCGCGACAGTCGCTTATGAGTTCGAAAATCTTCCAACTGCTTGAAGACTGCAAGCGTGTCCATGCCCGCGAGATTCGGAGTCGACGCAGTCGGACTGAAGCCTTCCGAGCCATGACAATGGTCGCATCGCTTCGCAAGAAGCATTCCGCGGAAAGCGTCTCCAGCAGAAGCGGCCGCGATCGTCTCCGGCGTCCACGATACGTAGGAGGGAACTCGATCCGGCGGATTGTCTCGCGCCTCCACCAAAAGCGCACCCAGACCGCAAGCTATAAGTAAGCTCAGAGCTATAGCGGCAGTGAGCCGCGAGAAACCTTCGCCGAAGATCGAGAACCGGCTATTGCGCCGCACAGTTCCCCCTTTCTTCAGCTCGTAATGCCGGAAACTGATCGCGAGTTACTACCTGCAATCGTGACCGCATTGCGTAGTGTCCTGCCCCACAAAACTCGCGGCAAGGCATTGTGTATTCGCCGGGTTGGGGAAACTCCAGCTGCGCCTCGGCGATCAAACCCGGCAACACCTCGACTTTATAGTTTGTACCGTTGATAGCAAGGGAATGCACAGCATCGGCGCTGGTGATGCGAAGATGAACCGGAACGCCCGCTGGAACGACAATGCAATGGGGGATGAACAGGTATTGCTCGGCGATCATACGTACCGTGACCGAGCCGTCAGCGTCTTGTTCGGTTCCAAGATTGCTTTCGACGAACTCCCCCGACAGGTGCAGGGCGAGAGGGTCGATTTGAGTGCCTCTTAAAAAGCCCACCAGCGGCACATCGATCTGATAGTAGCGCGTGGCAGGGATGAGGGACAGAACCAGCAGCGTGAGCAAGAACGTTCGCAGCTTTCGCCAGTTCACAATTAGTCGATCCGTACAAGCAGGTTCCTACGACGTCTCAAGCTCCTTCAGCACCGGGCTGCAGCGCTCGCAAACTGTCGGGTAGGTCCTGTCTTCGCCGACATGGGTCGAATAATTCCAGCACCGCTCGCACTTCAATCCATCCGCTTTCTTTACCTCGACACGCACGCCACCCGTGCCATTGCCCGCCGCCTGCACGAGGTTCACCGCGGAGACGATGAACAAATAACGAAGCTGACTCGCGTGTCGCGACAGCACAGAATAAACCGGGTCCGCAGCAGCCACAGTTACCTGCGCCTCGAGCCCCGTGCCGATCAGCTTGTTGTTGCGGGCATCTTCAAGAGCCTTAAGAACCTCATCGCGAACCATGCGAAGCGTCGTCCAATCTTCGCTTATCTTATCGTCGCCGGTTCCAGCACCCACGATTGTTTTGGTATCGCCCAGAATCTCCGCGGCTGTCGGAAACAGTGCAAGATGCACACTCTCGGCGCGTCCCGCAGTCTTCGGCAGATAATTCCAGACTTCTTCGGAGGTGAAGCTCATGATGGGCGCAAGCAGGCGCACCAGTGCTTCTCCAATGCGCCAGATTGCGGTCTGCGCACTGCGACGGCCCGGTGACTTTGGTGCTGAAATATACAGCCGGTCTTTGAGAATATCGAAATAGAACGCGCTCAAATCCACGATGCAGAAGTGATTCAGCCGATGGTAGATTTTGTGGAAGGCGAACTCGTCGTACGAACTCCTCACATCAGTGGCAAAAGCGCAGGCCTGGCGCAGCATGTACTGATCCAGAGCTTCCATGCTCTCGAAAGCAACTGCGTCGGTATCAGGATTGAAGTCTCCCAAATTCCCGAGAACATAACGGAAGGTATTACGGATCTTCCGGTAGTTTTCTGCGACCCGCTGCATCAATGCTTCCGAACCAACAACATCTTCCCGGAAATCGACTGACGCTACCCACAGACGCACCACTTCGCCGCCGAGACGCGAGGCAATATCGACCGGATCTACGTCATTTCCCCTCGACTTCGACATCGCCTGGCCTTTTTCGTCAAGCGTCCATCCCGGTGTAACCACGCCTTTGTATGGCGGTGTGGCGTGCGTGCCCATGGCGCAGAGAAGCGACGATTGGAACCAGCCCCGGTATTGGTCGCCGCCTTCGAGATAAAGATCGGACGGCCACGGATAAGTCGGCTCATCGGCAATCAGCGCCAGATAACTCGCACCGGATTCCAGCCAGACATCGAAGATGTCCGTCTCTTTCTCAAACTTGGTGCCCGCGCAATGCGGGCACTTCATGCCTTCTTCAAGAATCGTATCCGGCTCAGAGGTGAACCAGGCATCGGCTCCCGATCGCGCAAACAATTCGACAACCTTGCGATTGATCGCGGAATCATTCAGTGGCTTACCGCAACTCTCGCAGAGAAAAACCGCGATGGGAACACCCCACACGCGCTGCCGCGAGATGCACCAATCCGGCCGGGTCGCGATCATGTTCGAGAGCCGCTCTTCACCCCACGACGGATCCCACTTCACGTGCTTGATCTCCTCGAGCGTGCGCGTGCGCAGCGTGTCTTTTTCAGAACCGCGACCCTCTTCGGGACCTCGACCCCCGCCGGGCATCGGCGTCTCCATCGAGATAAACCACTGTTCCGTCGCCCGAAAAATCACTGGATTGTGGCAGCGCCAGCAGTGCGGATAAGAGTGAACCAGCTTATCGGAGTGGAGCAATGCTCCGTGTTTCCGCAATAGCTCGATGATGATGGGATTCGCTTTGAAAACATACTGGCCGTTGTACTCGGGCAGTCCGTCGCGCAGGATGCCCTTCTCGTCGACGTGGCTGGTGGCGTCGAGTCCATACTTGACGCCGGTTGCGAAGTCCTCAGCGCCGTGCGAAGGCGCGGTGTGGACCACGCCAGTTCCCGTATCCATGGTGACGTAATCCGCCAGCACGCCCAGAATCTTGCGATCCAGAAATGGATGCTGGAAATTCAGCCGCTCCATCTTTCGCCCGGGAAAGTGTGCGAGCTCTCGCGGGTCTGCGAGATTGCATTTTTCCGCCACGTCCTTCGCCAGCTTCGACGCGACGATATAAACCTCGCCACCCGATTCGAGCGCAACATACTCTTCATCCGGATGAAAAGCCACGGCCATCGACGCAGGCAGCGTCCACGGAGTGGTCGTCCAGATGATGGTCGAAACTTTTTTCCCCGCCAGCGCCGGGTCAATCTTCGCCGGGTCGTCCAGCAGCGCGTACTTCACCCAGACCGTGGGACTCGTATGGTCCTCATACTCGACTTCGGCTTCGGCGAGCGCGGTTTCGTCGTGCATGCACCAGTAAACCGCGCGCAGGCCCTTGTAGACGAATCCATTCTCGTAAAACGAAAAGAAGGTCGAAAGCACCACCGACTCATACTGCGGGTTCATGGTCGCGTAAGGCCGGTCGAAGCGTCCGAAGACGCCGATTCGTTTGAACTGCTGCCGCTGCAAGTCGAGAAACTTTTGGGCATACTTGCGGCATTCCGCCCGCACGTCCGTGGGACGCATCTGCAGCTTCTTGCCGCCGAGTTCTTTATCCACCTTGATCTCGATCGGAAGGCCGTGGCAATCCCATCCCGGCACGTACGGAGCATCGAATCCCGCCATCGTTTTCGACTTCACGATGAAATCCTTGAGGCACTTATTCAGTGCCGTGCCCAGATGAATCGGCCCGCTGGTGTAGGGCGGCCCATCGTGCAGGATGTAAGTCGGCGAGCCTTTGCGGGCCTGCCGGATGCGTTCGTAGATTCCCGTCTGCTCCCAGCGAGCCAGTATTTTAGGCTCATTCTGTGGCAGGTTCGCCTTCATCGGGAAGGCAGTCTTAGGCAAATTGATGGTGGCTTTCAGTTCGAGCGGCACCCGGTTGGCTTCTCCAAATGATTGAATTCTCTCATTATAGGGAGCAGCACCCGGAAACGTCCATGCGGCCGGGTCGAAGCGCCCGGCGCAAGCGCGAAAATCGCGCCAGAACAGAGGCCGCAGCAGGATTCCTAACATTGGCCCTTTGGCCCAGGGAATTTGGAAATACACTGTCCGAAGGCGGACGGAAGAGGTACAATTTTACGTAGTGGATCGCACAACAGACCGGTCCGTGGGGTCGGCGCGTTCGGATTCTTAAACGAGAGAATCTGAAACTAGGGATAGCGACAGGCAACTCGTTGGAAAAGCTGCTCATCTGTGTAGGGAAGAGCGGTCAATCTGGGCGTCGCCAAAGCGCTGTGCTCACGGTCCTAGCGGGAAAGCTGAATCGGGGAACATGCCATCCGTAGAAGTGAATCCGAACGAAGTGAATGTGAACGCTGCCCAGGAGCCCGAGCTTCATCTATTGTTAGCTCCTGACACGTTTGAGCCCCTGTGGAAATCTCTGCTGCGCGGCCTCGACGAATTCTTCTTTCCCAAGAAGCTTCCGCCGCTCAAGCTGGAATCGAAGCCCATCCCGGTCAAGGATATTTGGGGCTTCTACAACTACAAGAAAGACGGAGCTTTGGGTTCGACAGCCGCCCACATCGTCGTGCTGGGATTGATCATTGGAGGAACACTTTGGGCGCATCGCTTTGTGACCAAGGTCGAAGCCAAACCGCAGGCCACCGTCACGTTAGTCGATCCCGGGGATTTCATTCCGCTCAAGCCCGCCGCGACTCAGGCTGGCGGAGGCGGCGGAGGCGGTGATCGCGACGTGCTGCAGGCGTCCAAGGGCCGTTTGCCGAAGTTTTCTATGCAGCAGATTACGCCACCGATGGTGGTCGTAAGAAATCCGAATCCCAAGCTTGCCGTCGAGCCCACCGTCATTATCCCACCGGAAGTAAAACTGGCCTCGAATAACATGCCGAACTTGGGCCTTCCCACCTCAAGTGCAACGTTGCCCTCGAACGGCACCGGTTCGGGCGGAGGAATTGGCTCTGGCTCGGGCGGAGGAGTTGGATCGGGCGAAGGCCCCGGTGTCGGTCCCGGTAGAGGCGGAGGGATTGGCGGAGGCGTATTTCGCGTAGGTGGAGGTG
>Ga0210405_10004476_pt1 | contig 13117 bp, 9 predicted proteins | sample IncBWH11MmetaG_FD_155492 | JGI IMG/M metagenome (GOLD analysis project Ga0210405, IMG submission 155492) | Forest soil microbial communities from Barre Woods Harvard Forest LTER site, Petersham, Massachusetts, United States - Inc-BW-H-11-M | ecosystem: Environmental > Terrestrial > Soil >... | reverse complement strand
GCCACCCGGCCGGCAGAGGGCACCTGCCTGAACGGCACCATGACGATGGAGGCGGCATCGTCGAGCCACTCGACGATGCCTTCGGTGCCGCGGATGGCGATAATGCGATTATCTGGGTTGGCAGGTTCGTGCACGACAATGCCATAGAACTTCGGCTCCATGATCTGGAGGAGGAAATCCGACATGTTGATCCAAGCGGAGAGTTCCCAGCCGGGAGGAATGTCTTTGGGTGCGGGACGCAGATCGTCATTGTTGACGGCATACATGTTGTAGGCGGCTGCGACGAACTGGCCGTAAAAAGCTGCCTTGCCGGGATCGAGAGAAGTGCTCATAGTACGCCTCCCTGTTGCGGTGTATGTGCCTGGATAGTAGTGGTCGGTGCGGCGAAGCTCAAGTCAATTGTTAGCCACCGTAGGGAATAAAGCCTCCCCACGCCGTCTGTATACGTCGGGCGATTTTCGCAATAGACTTGAACATCGGGCATTCTCACCAATTCTCTGGTTGATCCAAGCTGCCTTACCGCATTCGCAGCAGAATTTTGCAGAAGTCGGGAAATCAGAAGTGATGATTTTATAATCTCCTTTCCATGCGACTTCAATAGCAAGAACGCGAGGCCCGCAAGAATTCCATAAATTCGTGAGATTTCTCGCGTTGCCGCATCGTGTGACCAGCTACGTTAGTATAAAAGAGGCTGCACTGAGAGGGTTTTTGTTTTTGTTACAAAAACGGAACAAGGTCGCGGAACGACCCAAAAGTCCCGTTCTCTGGGAGGACTCTCCGTCGCAGGACTCCGTCCAGGAATCCGACCAAACGCCCGCAACTTACAGCGTTAAACATTCACCTGGTGCAAACCCAGGTGCCTTACTTCGTCGTTGCCTACACAAGCTACTTATTTCTAACTAAGTTAGGAAATTGAAGGTATGGAATTGCTGCCCAGTGTAGTCGAAATTGTGTCGGTAAGTTCCTCAAGGTTCTACAAGAAGAGCAGCCAGTCAAATTTCAACCACATGATCCTAATCGAGTTACAAGAAGGACTTCTAGGGGGAGCACCTGGTCCCGAACCGGATTTTACACGTTATGGAAATCTATTAAATTGATAGTTCTTAACCGAATGATATTGAACCTGTTGTGCGTTCCTTGTTGAACATTATTGATTCGCGTTGAATGTGGAAGACCTGACCGTCACAAAATCGTCTACAGTACCGGTATGTCCCACGGCAGTTCAGAAGCGATGCTCGAAGTCAATCATTCCGAACGAAGTTGCCTGAGGCCGAAGGCACGCCACCAACATTGATTTGAAGATCCTTGCCACTTCTCAATTCTTGCACGTAATCAGCATTCTTTAAGAAGTGCTGCGGATGCCGTGCACATTTCCTTCCAGGAGTCTTGTAGAGCTGAGGATAGCGATTGGAAATCAGACCATAGCTGTGTTTCAGCGTCCATAACGTCAGAGAATTCGTCGCTGCTCCGCATACGACACCAAAGCTCATAAGCGTGGGCTGCGGGTGGACATGGGGAAACCACCAGGCAGGTTGAATGTCGAACTCGCGAGTCTGGCCAACGCCATCCTCGCCGACCAGAAAAAAACGCTCACCCAAGTCGAGCTTTACGCCGCGCTCCAGGCAGTCGGAGCGGATGTTCCCAAAGACCTCGAAGCGTTTCGGCTATGGTGTACCGCGCCAGAAAGCAGGGCTTGGTCACACGCCGCGGGACTGACCCTAATTCTTGACCATGGTTTCCGAACCCGCGATTGGCATTGGGGTCAGTCCCGTCTGTCCCCGCATTTCCGGCCGGTCACTCCCGTTGGTTAGCTCGATCCTTCCTTGGGGGCCTCACGAACCGAAAAAAGACGTCGCAGTGTGAAACCAAACCGCGTACCTTCAGGGCCGAACGCACCACCGCGACTATGGAACGTGGCTTCGAATTTCACGACGGCATCACGTTTGTGGCGAAGTAGCTTGGAAAGCCTGCTTCCCAATCGGGTTGAATTCCAACCTTCGGGCAGTTCTAACGAGGCGCTCCGATTTTTCTCTGCAGTCGACATACACTTGGTGTCATAAACGGCGATTGAGTGGAAACTCGAACCCACCATGGCCTCCGTTACGATTGTTTTCCCATCATAGCTGTCAGGGCTTATGAGCAGGTCGCAGTACGGAATGCTCACCTGGCTGTCTTCAGCGGCGTAGCCCGTGGCCGGGAGCAGACAAAACACTACCAGTGTTGCGATGGTCATGTGCATTGGTCGCCTCTTCAAGTAGCGTCTCATTGGGGAGTGTTGGTATTGTTTGGAAATAGGGGCTGGTTCAAAATGTTCTTATAGCTCCGATTTCCTTCTATAAAGCTGCGGATTTGCCTGGTGTCATTTGGCCCAAAACCGTGTTCGCGCGTCACACTCGCCCCGGTCTGGTAGGCAGTAAACTCCGACTCCTCATGCGTGAGGTTCGCATCGGGGTTGTACCTCCCTGTGGCGAAATTATACGACGTTAGGAAACTGAGATCATCCGCAACGTGCGACCCTTCATGCGCAATAGTCTCCTGGAGGCTTCTGCCACCTAGGTGAGAATCGACTGTCATCTCTATATCAATCACTTTGTTCTTGCCGCTATTGCTTGCATTCAGCGACCCCTTTAAGCCCTGATCCGAAAGATTGGCGAAGCTGACGTAGACGCCATTGTGGTAGCCCTCTGCTCCGAGGGCCTTTAGTGCCCGTTCGAGATGCTCCTTCTCAGGCCCATTCTTCATCTTATCCGCCCGCCGTTGCAAATCCGCGACTCCCTTCCTGAATTGGTCTCTGTACTGCTTGCACTGGTCCGCCTCGCAGCCAGGCCCCTTGAAGTCGAAGTGCCCATCCGGATCCACATGGTTCGTCGGGTCGCCGCCGACGTAAGAGTACAAATTCAGCGTCTGCGGATTCCCCAGAATCGCGTAGGGCACCGACACCGGCTTGTCATCCCAGTCCGGACTCAGCCACCTCCCCTGGACCGAAGAATAATACCGCGCCGGAAAGTCATCAAGATTCGTCTCCGTGTCCCGATGCTTGCCCGTAAGGTGCATGGGCGTGATCTCAGTGCCAACGCACGGCTGACCATCACCATACGGCAGCCCCTGACAGGTCTCGTAGATGTTCCCATTCACATCCGTTCGCACTCGCTCTGTGCCCAGCCAGTCCGCGTTGTGGAAATAAGTCGTCGTCCCGCTGTAGGTCGCCAGATGCCGCCCGCCTACATACACTTCCTCCCGATCCCACGCCCCCGACGTGCCTACTTCCGCAAGCTCATGTCCGGCATGGTCGTACACATAATCCACCGTCGTGCCCGCCACTTTCCGCACCCGCCGCCCCTCCACGTCGTAGGTGTAGGTTGCCGTCGACCCGCTGTCCACCTTGATGATGCGGTTCTCGGCATCGTAGACGTAGCTGTGGTACCCGTCGTCCAGCATGTTCCCCGCAGCATCATAAGACGCCCCAATCATGTGATTGTTGGCATCAAAGCTATACTGCGGCGCCGGCCCCGTGCCCGCCGTCAGATTCTGCTGCCAGCGGTTGCCAAAGCGGTCGTACAAATAGTTGTAGCCCTGGCTGGCAGCGTTGTCCGGACACTTCGCCGTGGAATTACCGGCGCAGGCACTCGTTACCAGCCGGTTCATGGGATCGTAAGTATAGGTCCAGTTGCCGTTCACGCTGTCCAGCGCGCTAATGACATTGCTATTGCCCGAGTACCCCATGCTCAAAGTGTAGGCAGCACCGCTGGTGTCGTGCGCGTCCGTTCCTCCGGTCAACGTGCCGCCGGAAGGGGCCGTGGTAAACGACGGCGGGTTGAACTGCGACGGATCACTGGATTGCGAAGTGGCTGACAATGTGTAATTGGTGTCTGCGCCCTTAGCCACACTGGTGATGTGGACCACATTGACGCTTGCGGTCGCAGTAACAAGAGAACCACTGAGAGCCGTAGCCAATGCGGACGCGACAGTCGTTCCGGTACTGCCCGAGGTGTAGTTGACGGTGGCGTGAACGTTTCCGTTAACCGTGATCGACACCGTGCCTGCGTCGTAGATTGTGGAGTCGTCCTCCCCGCCGGTTAGCGTAGAGCCAGAGGGTTGGGGACTATACGAAGACCCAGTAAAGTCATTCGGATCCGTCGTAGCGGAGCTGGCGGAAAGGGAATAGTTACTTCCTGAACTCTTAACTTTGGCGGTCAACGTGATGACATCGCCGCTGGAGGTCGCCGTAACCGGAGAACCGCTCGCATTCAATAGAGAGGTCAAAGCCGACGCCATGTCAGTTCCGGTGGCATTCAACGTCTGTGAATAGTCAGCTTGGACCGCATAGCCGTTAACCGTGATCTTGACGTAACCGGTATCGTAAATGGTAAAAGGGCATGGGCCCGGCGGAATTGGTACTTTTGGACAGCTATTGATGACCGTGCTCCGTTCGACGCCAAGAACGGTAACCGTTCCCGTACCCGCGGCGGCAGGATCGTCAACAGTCTTTTCCGATCCGTTGACCGTGACCGAGCCCGTGCCGGGCGTGGCCGGTTGAACAACGCCCCCGGGAGCAGTCGCGGTAAACGACTCCAGCCTGCCTCGCGGATCGTATCCGTAGATTTCGCTCCCGCCGTTGCCAATCGCGGCACTCAACTCTGATCCAAAGCCGTTGTAGTGCAACGCGGAAAACATGGTGGGAGGATTGCCGTTTGCCGTGTAATTGCTGGTCACCGTCGTCGGTCGTTGCTCACGATTCGACGCGTAGGTAAACGTCGTTCCCACGCCGTTGTTCAGCGAGGTCAGGCCCCCGGCCCAATCGTAGCCAAAAGCCACCGGGAAACTACTCGTCCCGCAATTCTGCGGCGTACACTCCCACTCATTTAGCACTCGGCCCATCGTGTCGTAACTAAACACGGCGCCAGCGGTCCCGTTGGCTGAGGTTTCGTAGGTAAGCCGTCCGATGGGATTCTGCGGACTGTGCCCTGAAACCGAGCTTTGATCGTATTCGAAAGTGGAACTGGGCGTGGTGCCGTCCGAGTAGGTAATCGCGGTCGTGCGGTGCAGCGCATCGGGTGTGTAGTTGGCGGTCACGGTCGTCCCGGCATTCGTCTGGTTCGGCGCGGGCCGAGTTCGGCTCGTCAAATTGCCATCAGCGTCGTAGACGTAACTGGTCGTGCCCGACTCCGGATTGCTGGCTGAAAGCAGTCGCGAGAGGCTGTCGTAGGAGAAGTTTCTGGAAGTCAGCCCACCCTGCGTAACAGTTCGCAGGTTTCCCAAAACGTCGTATTGATAGGTTGTGAGGAAGCCCGTGGCGGCAATGGTCTGTCCGCAAGATCCTGGGGCAGGGGTGATCCCGACTGCGAGAGTTGTGCTCGTCACTTCGCAAACTGAGATCAATCGGCCCAGGCCATCGACTTGGCTGACCTTTTGCGTCGCTGCAGTGCCGTTTCCTTCGTCGGTAACACTGGCCGCCGCCCCCGAATACGTAGTGATGATGCTTGTTCCATCGGAGTGAGTCACGCTGATGGTGCGCTTTAACGCGTCGTAGACATAGCTGTCTCCGGCTCCGGAACACGATTGTGCGCTGTTGTACGTGCTCGACTGGTAGGGATACGAGGCGAAACTCTTCAGACCACGCACTTCGTAGCACGTATCGGTCTTGTCCCACGGAACCGATTCGTCGTTAGCTTTGCTGCGGCTGATCTCGCGGCCAAGCCCGTCGAAGATCACGTATTCGTTGGTAGAGCGGCTGCCGTCGATGGTGTGTTGAAGCTCGACGCTCAAACTCGAAGGATTGTCATTATAGGTAAAGGTGTCCGCACCACCGCCAGTCGGATAGGCGACCGTCAGGATGCGCCACATCGGATCATAGGTATAGGCTGTCGCGTTCCCGTTTTCATCGGTGTGTGAGGTCGGCAGACCGGTATTGGTGTCGTAGAGTGCATGGGTAACGTGGTGCACCAGGTTAGGAGAGCTAGTGTCTGGAAAGTTCGTCTGAGTGACATATGTTCCGCTGGAATCGTAGGTGTACGACGTGATGTGCCCGCCGGGATCAGTGGATGAGGCTACCGTCCCGGTGCCGTTGTACGCCTTCGAGCTCGTTAGGTATTGGCCCGTGGAGTTCAGCCAACGGTTGACGGAAGTCTGATCTCCTCGATAAGCCCCGTAAGGTCCGCCGGACAAGCCGTTTGCGTCATATCCGTAGGTGGTATACGCGATCTGGTTGCTGTTAGCATCGAGGACCTGCACTGAGGATGGCAGACTGACGATATTGTTATTAGTGTAGGCGGAGCTGGTAACGTACTGGGTCTTGGTAGTCCGAATAAGAGGGCCAAGGCCGGTGCCGGTACCGTAGTCATATTCGGCCTCTGAAGTTAAGTTGCCATAACCTGCCGTTCCGCCCCCCCCACACGCCGGCGTAGGTGAACGCAGTTGGATCATATACTTTCTTCACTCCCTTCATCTGATAGGAGGTTCCCGAATACGAATAGGTATCCACTTCGGAAACCAGCACATTGTTAACTCCAAGGTTGCCCGGCTGCGGGGCATTTTCATCAGTTGAGGTGGAGTAGCTGGTCAACGTGTTCTGAAGGGTATTGCCGCTGGCGTCGGAGTCAGTCCTCTGTATTTCATAGAACTCGCACTGCCCAAGCGCGCCAAAGTAGTAACTGGAGTAGTTCCCCGCTGGATCGGTAACGACCGAGGTCAGTGATCCCGGATAACCTGATAAGATCCCGCCGCCCTGCAGATTGTATGTCCAGGTACGGGCGCCCGTGCCATCGTTCGCATTGACAGTCCGAGACGCGACCGCGCGATAGTACCGCTGCGGGTAGCTGGACGAAGCACACATCTGGCCCCAAGACCATGTGTAAGAGATGGTGCCGCCTGTAGGGAGAGTGACCGTCGAAAGGTTTCCCTCGGAGTCATACTCGAACGTCCAAGCCTGATTGTTCGGAAGAACCAGGCTTTGCAGCCAACTCGCTCCACCGGCGTAGTTCTGGTCAGATTGGTCTGGAACGCTGAATGATACCGGGAAAGTCGCATAACAGAGCTTGAAAGTGACCGCTCCGTAGGGCCCCGGAACGACCCAGTTGTTGGCCGAGCTAGTGGGTTGAGAACCAGTACAGCCGGAGTAGTTCGAGGTGGCGCTCCCGGGAGGTACGGGGATTGACCGGCCCAGCGTGTCCGTCCAGCCAGAGCTGGTCCCTGTAATCCGGTTTCCACTGGAGTCTTCCATTGAAATCTCAGACTGCGTAAGCAATCCGCTGAATTGGTTACCTTGGCGATCGGTTGCAACATCCGCACCCGAGTCATAACGCCAACCGGTTCCATCCAACGTTTCACTGACTGTCCCGCTGGTGGTGCCCAATTCGTGGCTCGAACCATCAACCAGAACTAGCGAGCTAACATCCTTGTTGTTCGCCACGTAACCTGACAACGTCATCTTGAAATCGGGAAGAACCTGCACGCCCTGCGGAACAAAGAGCACGCTATAAGTGCAATTTTCGCCGGGCGGAGAACATGTCTGAGTCACCAAGGGAATGGGGTTGTCATAGCGCAGCGTGAAACCCATCTGCAATTTGCTGCCCTTTTGGGGGTAGGAAACCACAGGAACGTGCAGGTCGAGCTTGCCGTTCATCACGTTTACGACATCAATGTCGCCCCCATGAAAGGATCCAAACGGCTTTAGCCCCTGTTCCGAAATGGGGTCGCCTTGAGCCTGGCAGAAGGGAGTACAGCAGAGACAACAAGCAATGAGTAGGGACAGAACCACCGCAAAGCGAGCCATCGGCTCCTCCTTGAAACGGTCCAGTTTCCCCCTCAAGAAACTGGTGGCGAGATTGTCGGGCCAGACCCTGCGAAAGTCAAGTACCTTTTCTATTACACATTCATCACGACAGTTCGCTAAGCGGACTGTCGCTGAGCACAGCGACCTTAGGTCATCGTCCATTTAGGATCGCGTGGGATGGCTTGCGCTCGTCTCTGCTGGTGGATGTTGCGTATGGTTCGCACGGATTGCCGATCTGCTAAGCGGCTCACGAAGCGGGTTTCCTTAATGAATTTGCGGGGAGGGCGAGTCGCAGGGACCGTCGGTGCCCATTGGCATATCCCGACCGCGCAACCAATACTGCATCATGCAAGGCGTGCAGCTGTTGCCATGCATGTACTCCATTATCCGCCGCTGACGCGGCGTGATCTTGGGATCTTTCCCTTCCGCTTCCTGTGCGGTACTAAAACGCAGCTCGCGTGGTCACAGACTTGGCTGAGGGCCTGACATCAAAACCCAAATCTACGCTGCAGCCGAGAGGCAAGCGGTTGAGTTCCGCAGCGTCGGGCACCCAGTACTCGGCAATAGATACAAGCCTCGCTTGTGCAATGCAGGAAGACACCGCCCCGAATAGTGTGTGATTAGTGAAAGTGTGCCGTTAGTTTGCCTACCTGTTGTCAACAGGCGGTTACACTCATTGACCCTTATTGACCCTCAATGAGTGCTATGGCGATGTTACGCCAACTGACTCTTGACGCCAGTCAGGCAGCGGAAGATAATCTTTCGCTGTTCGATGTTGACCGGAGCGTGCTCTCCCATGCGGTTGTCAGCGAACCTGTTTCTCTCGTGTGGAGCTATCTCAGCTTAGCGTCGCCCACGGATACGAGTGTCGATGAACGGTCGGGTGCGGAACGGGTACTCAAGCCGCGTTGTCGGAGTGCGACATTTCTTTCGTCGAAGTCGCCCAGTTGCTCAAGCTCTATGCGTTTATCCTTCGCCCACTCCGGATCTCTCTCGTCCACGGGAGTGGCTTTCTTTGTCAGTCCTGCGAAACAGGCACTTCCCTTGTGGTTCAAACTCTCAAACGCCTAACTCCACGGGAGGATACGACCATGCTAAAGAGCACTCAGTCAGAAGTTGCAATCTCTATTCCCGCCGCTCAATACCTTCGGATGTCTACCGAGCACCAACGATACTCCCTACCAAACCAGGCGAGCATAATCCGGCAGTATGCGCTTCACAACGGATTTGAGGTTGTGCAAACTTACGCTGACCCCGGCAGGAGTGGGCTTGTACTCAAACACCGTAAGGGCCTTGCCCAATTGCTCAGTGATGTCGTCGGAGGGTCTCATGCGTACAAGGTGATTCTGGTATACGACGTGAGTCGGTGGGGAAGATTTCAAGATATTGACGAGGCCGCCTATTATGAGTTTGTTTGCAAGCGTGCTGGCGTTCGGGTTCACTACTGCGCCGAACCGTTCATCAATGACACGCAGATGCCAAGCATTGTGATGAAGGCATTGAAGAGAGTTATGGCGGCAGAATATAGCCGTGAACTGTCCGAGAAGACTTTTCTCGGCGAGAAGAGAAATAGTGAGCTAGGGTTTCGAAATGGGTCACACCCTGGATACGGTCTGAGAAGGCAACTCTGCTCGTCAGATGGGACTCCTAAACAGCTCTTAGGAATTGGCGAACACAAGAACCTTTTTGCGGATCGCGTCAGGCTGGTATTAGGCCCTCCCGCCGAAGTTCGTCAGGTATGCGAGATCTATCGTATGGTTATCCAGGGAAACAAGACTCTAAAAAATATCACCGATGATCTAAACCGAAAACAAGTCAAGAGTGTCGGCAGGCAATGGACGATTTCCACGGTCCACCAGATACTAAGAAATCCCAAATATATGGGCTGCCACGTTTGGGGGCGGACGGCGAAGAAGCTAGGCGGCCCGAAAGTCCAGCAGCCCGAGAGTTCTTGGACGAAGATTCCGCGAGCCTTCGAGCCAATAGTTGACGACGCCACCTTCACGGCAGCACAGGACGCATTAAGGCGCTTTAAGACGGATGAAGAACTGCTCACCAGCCTGCGACTGCTGCTAAAAGCGGAGGGAAGGCTGGATCAGAAATTGATTAACAACAGTAGAGTCGTTTCTTGCGTAGATACTTACGTATACCGATTTGGTAGCTTGAGGAAGGCCTATGAACTGATTGGTTATCACCGCACCAAGAACTTTATGCGGAAGGCTCTGAACCGGCGTACCAGAAAATTGAAGCAATCGGTTGTGGACAAACTATTAAAGCTCTTCCCCGACCGGATGTTTTTGACCCCTAGGACAACGGCCCGCCGACCCGAGTTGCAGATTCGGGAAGGCCCCACCCTCGCCGTTGTTGTGTGCAGGGCGACGACCACTCCTCTGGGTCATCGACTCTGGGAACTGCCCACCAGTGTTGACAGACGAAAGTTAACTCTGTTGTGCCGCTGCAGCCCGAAAAACAACCGCATTGCCGACTACCATCTGGTGACGAACATGGAGGGTCGGACATCGTTGAGGGAACAAGATCGTATGTTGGCAGCAGGAATACATGTAAATAACCTTTGCAGTCTGCTTGGATCGGTGCAGAAAATGAAAAAGGACAGTCAGCCTCAGGCGAATGTCGATTTGCAGTCTGGACTCGCATAGCCCTTGTTGCGTTTCGCTACGCATGAAGAAACTTGTGATTTGCCGATGGGTCGGCAGCCTGCCGACATCTGGGCAAACCAACATCCTTCGGTGCCGATTCTGCTCCTCGGTCGCCCTGATTTCTAGCGATCACTGGCACAAAGCGGTTTCGGCACAGCGATTGCTCTCTTCGCGGATGGGAGGGGCCGACGATTCAGCGTAACGAAGGGATGACCGACACTGTTTTGGTTTTCTTTTGTCCGCACTGTTCTGTCGGCCCGGACTGTTGGGAGATGACTGGCTACAAGGACGGTCGGTTCGTTTGCCGGAACTGTGCGCATACCCTGCGGCCTGGTAACCACACCCATCTCTGCACATGCCCTCAGTGCCTTAGACGGTCCCAACAGATGTTTGTTGTGTCTTTGTAACAAGGAGCCGTCGCGACCTCTGAGGAAAGCTGGGCTGAGAGTCTTGGCCTTATCCTTTTGCCGTAGTGTCCTCGAACATACTGCTCACAATTGACCATTCTTGCCGGGTGGGTTTGCGACATCATTTCTCCAATCTAGCAACACTGCATCGGTGTTGACCAAAGGATTCCTTCATGCGGTCTGACATCCTGGTTCCTGCTGCTCAGTACTTGAGGATGTCCACTGAGCACCAAAAGTACTCGATGGAAAACCAATCTGCCGCTATTCAAGAGTATGCATCACAGCGTGGTTTTGAGGTCACGCATACCTATAAAGATGCGGGGAGTGGATTGGAACTGAAACGCCGTAGTGGACTGCGTGAACTACTTCACGACGCAGTTCAAGGGACAGCCTACAAGGTAATTCTCGTCTACGACGTGAGCCGATGGGGTCGATTTCTCGACGTTGACGAATCGGCACACTATGAATTCATTTGTAAATCGGCGGGCGTTCCAGTGCACTACTGTGCCGAGACTTTTGAGAATGACGGAAGTTTGCCCAGCACGGTGGTCAAATCACTCAAGCGCATGATGGCGGGTGAGTATATCCGTGAGCTTTCTGCAAGGGTGTATGAGGGATCAAAACGCATGTCTCAGCGCGGATTCAGCACCGGAGGTGCGGCGGGCTACGGTCTACGAAGAATGCTTGTCTCACCGGCCTATGAACACAAACATGAACTGCGATTTGGGGAGCGTAAGAACATCCAGGAAGATCGAATTGTTTATGTCCACGGTCCCGACGAAGAAGTTGGTTGCGTGCGAGAAATCTTCCGCATGTTCACAGCCGACCTCCAAACGCCAGGCAAAATCGCAAGAGAACTAAACCGAAGAGGAATTTCGTACAGCGGCTACAAACACCGACGCTGGAATTTCAATGCCGTTGATCGCATACTCAAAAACCCTAAATACGCTGGCTGTAGCGTGTACGGCAAGAGCACCGGACGACTTGGAATGCCGAGAACCAAAATTCCGCCCCAGTTCTGGACGAGGACACCGGGCGTCTGGACTCCGATTATCGATATGGCAACATTCAAACTAGCAGAGCGCAGGTTCGTCAGCCAACCACGAAATAAGACAGATGACCAATTGCTGGATGAGCTTCGCGCCGTGATGCACAAGAACGGAGAGTTGACAGGCTCCCTGCTGAGGTCTTCATATGACTGCCCGCCCCACAGGTCTTACGTTCGTCGTTTTGGCAGCCTCACTGAAGCGTTCGCACTGGCTGGGTACGAGGGGCCGAGACTGGCTACCACCAAAACGCGCCGCAGGCTCCGTGGGTTGAGAGACTGCCTTTTGCAACAGATCGTAATGCTAGATCAATGCAATGTTTCTGCGACCCAAGAACCCAGGGGTATGCCATCGCGACTGCAATTAAGAAACAGTGAAGTCGTGGACTTGCGCCTCTGTTGCTCTTACAGAGTGAAGAATGGCGATCTCAGATGGTCACTTCAGCCTCGTTCCGACGAAAGGGACTCCACAACGCTCATTGCCCGCCTGAATGCAGAAAATGACGGGTTTCACGATTTATACGTCATCACGAATATCCCACGACTAAGCCATTGGCGGATACTGCCAACCGATCCGTGGCTCGAAAAGGGCGAGAAACTCAATGCACTCGAACACTTTGCCGAGACGGTCCACAGGGTCACAGCACTCAGCTCGGGAGACCTATTTTGACGCGCACTAATGCTTTGAGGATATTTTGATGTCAACAGCCCCTTTTGTAGCAGCTGCTGTGTATTTGCGAATGTCCACCGAGCACCAACAGTATTCGATTGAAAATCAGAGCGAACTGATTAGGAGATACGCCGATGCCCACGGACTCTCTATTCTGCACACCTACTGCGATCCGGCGAAGAGTGGTCTCATATTGAAGAATCGACCAGGGTTACGCCAGTTATTGCAAGATGTTGTCAGCAAGCCCTGTTTCAAAATTATTCTTGTGTACGACGTGAGCCGCTGGGGTCGCTTTCAGGACACCGACGAGTCAGCGCATTACGAATTCGTCTGCAAGTCCGCGGGCGTTCCCGTTCACTACTGTGCCGAATCATTCGTAAACGATGGTTCCTTGCCCAGCCTAGTCATCAAATCCTTGAAACGAATGATGGCTGGAGAATATAGCAGAGAGCTTTCGGTGAAGGTTTACGAGGGCTCAAAGCACATCGCGCAACTCGGCTTCAAAGTGGGTGGTGGAGCGGGCTACGGTTTGCGCCGCATGTTGGTCTCGGGGGATCGTCAGCATAA
>Ga0210405_10004472_pt1 | contig 13123 bp, 13 predicted proteins | sample IncBWH11MmetaG_FD_155492 | JGI IMG/M metagenome (GOLD analysis project Ga0210405, IMG submission 155492) | Forest soil microbial communities from Barre Woods Harvard Forest LTER site, Petersham, Massachusetts, United States - Inc-BW-H-11-M | ecosystem: Environmental > Terrestrial > Soil >... | reverse complement strand
CGACCATGTCGATGCCTGCGACGAGGAGAAGATTTGCGAGGTTGAAAATTACGCCAGCGAAGAAGACGCGATAAATATTAGCAGCGTCCGCCGAATGGACGTTGTTCAGGAAGCTGTCGGCGTTGTTGCCGAGGCTGCCCATGGTCAAAGCATAAATCAGCGCCGCGAGGAAAATTCCGATCGCATAGTCCCAGTAGAAAAGCTCGAAACGGTAGCCCTTCACGCCTTTATAGGTATTGGCCCAGGACCCCCAGCAGATCGAGGCGGTGAGCATCATCGCCAGCGCCAGGCCAAAACTTTGCGGTGTGAACATGTAGCTCCTCTCGGCGTTTCGGTTTTAGGCCGTTCTTCGCGAACTCAAATGCGCGACTTAGATTTATGGGAGAGCTAGAACGATGGCGCGCCTGCTGGGCTGTTCGCCTTGATGAAGGCGATCACATCGTCGCGCTTGGACATCGCGCGAGCGCCTACTTTCATGCAGCAAAGAGCGGCGCAAGCGTTAGCAAAAAGTCCAACTTTTCGTATGTCCCAACCCTGCAGGAGCCCATACGAGAGGCCGCCCATGAATGCGTCGCCGGCGCCGGTCGTATCGATCACCTTCACTTTGAATCCGGGGACATGAACGGTTTTCTCGCTCGTAGCGATCAGGCATCCTTCCGGGCCCATCGTGACAGCGACAAGCTTGGGTCCGAGATCGAGCAGCTTGCCTGCCATTTTGTCGAAATCGCCTTCGCCGGTCAGTTCGCGGGCGGCCGCTTTGCATGGTTTCAGCACGTCAACAAGCTTGAGCGCGGCAACGAGCTCTTCCTGCGTGCCGAGATTTGCTTGCGCGAAGAAGCCGGGCGATACATCGAGATCGAATATCACGCGAACGTTGGCATCTTTTGCGATTTTCATCGCCTGCTTCACGGGAACGATCGGAAGCTGTGAGGCTTCGGTGTGGAAATGCTTGGCGGATTTGATGTGCGGGGCGAAGTGAGTGTCCACCTGGAAACAGGAAATTTTCCCGGTGACGTTGGGGAACATATAGATGCAGCGCTCGCCTTCCACATCAACCGGAATCCAGGTGAGCGACGACATTTCGCCTTTCACGACTTCTATGCCGGAGAGGTCCATGCCATCTTGTGAAAACGCTTTTTGAATGATGCGGCCGTTTTCGTCGTCGCCGATCAGCCCGAGCCAGCCCGTGCTGGCGCCCAATCGTGCAACCTGCGTGAGATTATTCGCCGTAACGCCACCGGCGTGAATTTCCATGCGCGTCGCGTTGATTTTTTCTTCCGGGCCGAGAAGACGCGGAACGATGGCGAAATAGTCCACCGTGCAACTGCCGATTCCAACGACGTCCACATTTTTAGCCATACGTTTCCTCGTTACTGGGCCGGAGCGTGCGCGCCAGGAGTGGGGCGAGTCATAAGTTCGATGAACATCTTGTCGAATTTCTCGAGATTCAGTTCAAGCGGGACGTGAACGAGTTGTTCGCCGAGGCCGGGTTGAGAGCCAGCGATCCAGACGAGCGTGTTGCCATAGCCCGGGCCGTGCGAGTAGTCGATGTCCATGTAAAGTTCTGTTTCTTTGGTGATGATGCCGGGATCGAGCCACGCCGCAGCTGCGAGCTCGTCCCAGCGGAATTCTTCGTCGGCGTATTTTGCCAGATATTGGGCGGCGGGATTGGGCGATTTCGCGATTTCCGCAATCATCGCTTTCTTGAGCCATGTTTTTACGGAGATGTCCACGGTGGTGTCCGTGATTTTATGCCACGGTGCCGTGTAGACCATGTGGACGGCTTCGGGATCCCACCAGAAATTAAATTCGCGCCGATTTTCAGCAGACCAGTCGGGCGGAACGACGGGAGCGATGCTGCCGCCCATCACGACGAGCTCTTGCGCGAGATCGGAAACCGCCGGATCGATGCTGATGGCCTGCGCGATATTCGTGAGCGGGCCTCCCGCGTAAATCGTCACCTGATGCGGGTATTTGTGGACCATGCGAATGATGAAATGCGCAGCGTCTTCGTTCGAAGGTTTCGTCGTGGGATTTCCTTCGACGATCTGCGGTACTTCATAGGGCCCGTGATAGACGCCGCGAATTCCGTCGCCGAGAGGTTTTTTGTTCCACGCGCCCTTGTAGGAGACTTTGCCGTAGAGCTGCTCCCACCGAAGGATCAGTTCCTCGCGATTGATGAGCGGGAAAACAGCGCCGGGTACGACGGGAATATCGGTGCGGCCGGCGATTTCGAGCATGCGCAGCGTGTGAGCCACCTCTTCGTCGCGCCACATGTCTCCGCTGACCACCGTGATGCCGAGTGTCTCGACTTCGGACGACTGCAAGAAAACCAATATTGATTGCTGATCTGTGGTGGCCGGGCCGCGCGCGTCCTGGTCAATGATCACTTTGCGTTTTGTTTGAGCCGAAGCAGGTAGTACGAAAAGCGACAGCGCAACTGCACAAAGCAAGCATCGGGAAAGCATGTTTAGTGAAGCTCCTTGGGGCACTGAAAAATGATCGAGGAGGAAACCGTAAGCTTTTCGCCGGTGAGGCGGCTGCGAAAATTCATTGTGGGCAAGGGCTGTTTATAGTTGTCGGCACCATGCGAGTCAAGGGAAAAGCGGAAATCCGCAGTATTTGTGCGGTGTTCCGCGAGGGCGCGTCAATTGCAAATGTTATAATTTTCGGCATGAAATTGGCTTTGTATCGCCGATTGTTAGCGCTCGCGCTCGGCGCGAGTGTCGCCCTTTCTTCATCTGCTTTTGCATTGCAGCGTCCCTCAAGCGAAGTAGAGAGTCTCAAACAACAGGCACATTCTGCGCTGGCGACGGGACAATGGGACATCGCGATTCAAGATTGCGAGAAAGCGATCGCACTCGCGCCGAAGGATGCGAACTTGCGCGTGGAACTGGGCGTCGTCTTGACGAAAACCGGGCGCCTGCCGGATTCGATCGCGACGTTTCAAGAAGCACTTCGCCTCGCGCCGCACAATCTGGCGGCTGAGCTGGGACTGGCACAGGCGTATCGCGCGGTGCACAACTACGAGGAAGCCCGGCGCATCCTGAATCTCGCAATTCGAGAGCACCCAAAATCGGCGGAGCCGCTGGCCGCGCTGGGCGATTTCGAAATCCAACAGCAGACTTACGATATTGCAATCAGTCACCTGAAGGATTCGCTCGCGCTGGCTCCTGCGAACGTGGAGACACGAAACCTGCTGGCCGGCGCGTATCGGGCAAAGGGTGATCTCGCCAATGCGCTCGCCGAACTGCAGAAGGTGCTCGCTCGAGACTCGAAAAATGTGCTCGCATATTTCCTGCGCGCCGAAATTTATTCTGACCAGAACCGGGATGAGCTTGCCCTTCCTGACGCCCGAAAAGTGATTGAACTTCAGCCGGAGAAGGCGCGCGGCCGCATTTTGCTCGCGAAAATTCTGGTGAGGACGCCACAGGGGAGCTCGAAGGAGGAAGCGGCAAAGCGTTGCTCTGAAGCGGTGGCGGCGCTCGAACCTGTGGACGCAGCGCAGTCCGACGCTGCTGCGAAAGATTCGCAGACTTACTTTCTGCTGTCTCGCGCGTACCGATGTGCCGGCCAGCCCGAGCAAGCCGAGAAAGCAGACGCGGAATTTGAAGCAGCCTCACAAAAGGAACGCGGTGCCAAGGAAAATGAAACGCAAGCCGCTCATCTCGTGAAGCAGGCCGATGAGGCTGCGCTGAAAAACGATCTTCCGGGCGCGCTCGACTTGCTACAGCAGGCATTAGCCAAAGATCCGAATAGTGGCGCCGCATACTCCATGCTCGCCAAACTTTATTACTCCCTCGGCGAAATTGATAAAGCGAGTGACGCGATTGCCAAAGCCCTTGAGCTTGGGCCGCACCAGCCAGATTTCCTGTACGTGCGAGGGAAGATCGAGGAAAAACAAGGAAAGTTCTATGAGGCGCTAGCCTCTTTCAGAGCAACCACGCTGATTAATCCGCAGGAATCCGACGCTTATTTTGAAATCGGCGTGATTTACCAGCAGCGCAAAGACTTGCCTCGGGCAATGGCAGCGTACAAAAAAGCGGTGGAAATCTCACCGCAGGACCCCGACTACCGCCGCGCGCTCGCTTCGATTCCAAATGATACGTCCGCTACTCCTTGAGTGAAGCGCCGGGGAGCGTTACCTGGATTGAGCGGACGGTGTTGGGCGCGTCATCAAATCCATAAACATCCGGTCGAGTTTGGCGTTATCGATTTCCTCTATGATGTGCACCTGCTGCTCGCCCAGTCCGGGCTGGCTGCCGGCGGGCGATACCAGCGTGTCTCCATAACTTGGTCCGCGATCCAGCGAGATGTCCATGTAGAGAAATTGTTCTTTGGTGATGATGCTCGGATCGAGCCATGCTTCCGCGGCGAGTTCGTCCCACATGTAACCGCCGTGGGTGTATTTGCTCACGTACTGCGCTACGGGAGAATTCGATTTCGCGAGATCGCCAATCATCGTCTTCGTGAGATCCGTTTTGATGGAAATATCGATTGTGGTCACCGTGATTTTGGGCCACGGAGAGCGAAACACAATTCGCGTCGCCTCTGGGTCCCACCAGCAATTGAAGCCTCGTCGCGGCGCTTGGTAGAACTCCGGATCCGCGGGCCCGGGATTTATGATGGGCCCCATGAACACGAGCTCCTGAGCAAGCTTCGGGAACTCCGGATCGAGCGAAGTTGCTAGCGCAAGGTTCGTCAGAGGGCCGCCTGCGTAGATTGTGATTTGGTGCGGATATTGATGCACCATGCGAATCAGGAAATGCGCAGCGTCTTCGGCAGAAGGTTTCGTGGTGGGAGCGCCTTCCGGCATCGGCGGAATCGCGTAAGGATCAGGCCGGTAACCGGGATTCCATGCGCCTTTATAGACCACCTTGCCATAAAGCTTTTCCCACCGTTCGACGTCTTCGCGTGAATTCACCAGTGGGAAAATCGCACCCGGAACGACCGGAATATCCGTACGCCCGATGATTTCGAGCGCGCGCAGCGTGTGCGCTACTTCTTCGTCGCGCCATTGGTCGCCGCTGACAATGGTAATGCCGAGCACTTCCGTTTGCGGCGACTGTATCAGCAGCAGAATTGCCTGTTGGTCGGTGCTGCCGGGGCCGCGCGCGTCCTGATCGATAATCACTTTGCGCTTCGACTGCGCGGAGGCGGATGCGACCGCTGCGAGAAGCAAAAAGAGTGCGAAAGCTGTCCGTATTGAACGAAACAAGATGTGAAGCTCCTTTCAGAAGAACGGCGATCGACAACGACGCAGTCGAACGCTTGCTGCTATTTCGCTGCGGGCGTTGGCCGTGTCATCAACTCAACGAATTCGCTGTAGAACTTTTCCTTATCGAGCTCTTCCTGAATTACCACCTGTTGTTCGCCCAGCCCCGGCTGGCCGCCCGGCATCCAGACGAGAGTGTCGCCATAGCTAGGCCCGTGATCCACCGAAATGTCCATGTAGAGGCTGGTAGTCTTCGTGATGATGCTTGGATCGAGCCAGGCCGCGGCAGCCAGCTCGTCCCACAGGTATCCGGTTTGTGCGTACTTCGTTACGTACTGGGCAGCCGGCGATGTGCTTTTCGCGATTTGCGCGATCAAATTCTTATCCATGTTCGTTTTCACTGAAATATCCACTGTGGTTACCACGATTCGCGGCCACGGCGAATGAAACACCTTGTACGATGATTCGGGATCGAGCCAGAAGTTGAATTCGCGGCGCGGCGTGGTTGCGAATTCTGGATCGTCCGTCACGGGATGGATGCTTCCGCCCATCACGATGAGCTCCTTCGTGAGCGACGCGAATTCCGGATCGATCATCTGCGCGAGCGCGAGATTCATCAGCGGCCCGCCGGCGTAGATCGTCACCTCATGTGGATACTGGCGCACCGTTCGAATTAGAAAGTGAGCGGCGTCTTCATTCGCAGCCTTTGTCGTCGGCGTGCCTTCGGGCATTGGCGGAACTTCAAAGGGGCCGTGCACAGGCTTGCCATAATTCCAAGCGCCCTGATAGACCACCTTGCCGTACAGCTTTTCCCACCGCGCCGTGGATTCCTTGCTGTTGACGATCGGAAACCCCGCACCGGGCACCACAGGAATATCCGTGCGCCCTATGATTTCGAGCAGCCGCAACGTGTGCTGCACCTCTTCGTCGCGCCACGCGTCTCCGGTCATCACCGTGATCCCCAGCACGTCTGCTTTCGGGGAATTCACGATGGCAAGCACTGCCTGCATGTCCGTGCCGCCAGGGCCGGCGCAATCCTGATCGATGATTACTTTGCTTCTTTCTTGTGCGCCCAATGAAATCGCAGATGCGACAAACAGTGCCAAGGCGGCTACAAATTTAACGAAGTGGTCCGAATTCATTTCGCGGGTTCCTTTCAACAATGCACTATTCGCTTTCTCTCGGTCCAAGTCGCGAGTAAGATTGTGCTCATTCGAAGCCAGTTAGGATAGTTCGTTTTGTAATTTCTTGTCGCAGAGATTCGTTATGCTATCTACGTAGTATGTAGTGCGCGGTCGAGCCATCGGGCTGGGCACGCGTGTTTGACGGCGGTCGCGCCGCCAGCGCATAATCTTGGCTAGCATTTTCGAATTCCCGCAGTTTTGTTCCTCAGGACGCAGGTTGGGTTTCTAATTTCTCCAGGGTAGCTGGTCATGAATCCAAGAAAAAATGGAACCGGCGGTCCGAAGACGGTCGCCGGAAAAGTTCGTGCTTCTCAAAATTCGCGGACGCACGGGCTGTTTGCAAAAGAGTTGCATTTGTCAGAAGAGGAGCGATTACAATACGATCAATTCAGGGGCGAACTGGCTAACGAACTGCAGCCGACCACGGCTTTGCTAAGGTTAGTTTTTGAGGATGTTATTGCCTGCGCTTGGCGAATGAAACTGTCTCTTCGATGCGAACAGGTGCAAGTTCGAGAGTGTTTAGGAACTATCGACGAAGAAAATCGCACGAAGCCCCTTGCGTCGACGACGTTCGGGGAGCCACCTGGGACCTTGGGGTTGCGGCGGCGGCTGAAACTTCTCGACGAGTTAGAGAGCAAGTTTCGTGCTTTTCCGAATGTTTCGGAATACCCAGAAATGCAAAAACAGATCACTGACGCATTCGGTGCCCAATTTTGGAGTACATTGATTGAATGGGAGCCTGCAAATCCAGTCGCGTTGCAGCTGGCAATGGTAGCTGTCGAAAGGAGTGAGGTCTATGGCACGGATCTCCCGAAGGAGGCTAATGAACCTGAGGCAGCACGAAAGCATATGAAGGCTGATGAAAATGCCCGAATGCAGATGATGACAAAGATCGTTGAGCTCGAAAGACAGCATCTTCTGTACGCAACTCAGCACTCCCAAGGCGGAGCGCTAGACGATCGGGACCACCGCTTGGATCTGTTTCTCCGATATCAAACTAAATCGCGCCGCGACTTCTACCATGCGCTTCGCGAGTACCGGAGCCTGACGGAAGCTGAAAAGAGGAATCTTAAGGCCGCGGCGGGGCGATCGGCTGAATAGGTAAGCGCGTTCGTTGGAGAACCGAAGCCCTAAACTGGTCGCTTAGCAGCTTGACATTGGGCCAGCTGCACGCGTCATCCAATTCCGCTCGCTCGAACCGATGTCGTTATTCACCAAAGGCCATTGGTGTGCGGTCATTTGGTCCCGAAAACGCCGTCATGGCCATCATGACTCGCATGACCTAAAAGCTAGAACTACTCGCCCGTGAGTAGCCATTCTAATGACTTACCAAATTCGCGACTTATCGCAAGCAGAACTTCCGCCCCGGCCTCATTGCGTCCACGTTCGACTGCAGACAAATAACTCTGGCTCACACCAATTCGTGCCGCAAAATCTGCCTGTGTCATATCAAATCCTCGCAGCTCCCTGATTCTTCGGCCAACAGCAATCCAATCGATCGCGGGTGCTCTAGGCTTAGAATCTTTCCTTGACATTATAGTTGTATGTAGCTAAAATAACTGTATGTAAGTAGATAAAGTAGGGTCTTCAAACCTTTGGTTTCTGGTCTCGTCTTTTTTAGCCCTGCTGGGAGCCAAAAGGCAATCAAAGAAACGCAGTGAGAGGCTTTTCGTTAATGGGCAACATTCATCAGAGGCAAGGGAGATTTTTCATGAAAAGGAATGTCGTTAGCTTTCGCTCCAATGTAAGGCTTGCACGCCGGTTCTGGGGTGAACCTTCCGGCACGGCCCGTCACTGCCTTCGAGATCTTACTGCTAGGCATTCTCTTTCGGTCGGCGACGGCCATCTGCAGTTCTTGGAGGGTCGATGGTACATAACACATGCTGGGCTTCTCCACATTGCTGAACGGCGTCGGTGTGCCGGAATTAAAACCTCGGTGGAGCGTCACCTTTCTGACCCTAATTCGCATCGGTGGGTCTGCAAGGCTGTTGCATATAAAAAGTCCGGCGGAAAGGGTTTTACGGGTTACGGCGACGCCGATCCCTCAAATGTTTTCCCTTTAGTCCGCGGCGCAGAGATGCGCGTCGCGGAAACACGGGCGGTTAACCGGGCTCTCCGCAAAGCTTACGCTATAGGTCTTTGCTCGGTCGAGGAGTTAGGATCACACGCATTCCCTGAGGGGCCTTCGAACAACAAGCATCGCATTCCGCAGAACGGTAATGCCTCCTCCATCAGCATGCCCAGTCTTCGCGACAAGCTCTGCCTGCTGATACGAAATTATGAACTCGACCCAACCTTGGTGAAACGCTACGCAGCCGACTTCTGCGGCACCGAAACTCTTCGCGAGGCCAGCCGAGATTTGGTCGAATCCTTCGTTTCGACGATCTCCCAGGAAGCCGCCAACAATCGCGCGGCACTCGTTTGCAAGTTGAACAGCTACAACCAGCCCGAGGAGATGAGGCCATGAAGCGGCATTTCCCCGGCCTTCATTCAGAACCTAGTATCGATGATCCTCTCGAGGGCATCTTCCTGGTTCGAGTCGACCGAGCTTACTATCGTTGGCATCCGCAAAACCCTTTCTTCATTCTTTGCTTCGCGATTCTCGAGCCGAAGGAGCTCGCCTCACGCAAGATTTCTGGCCGGCTCTATTGCACCCAGAAATCGCTCTGGAAACTGAACTGGTTCCTGCGTGATTTCGGCTACGACCCCGACCTCCTCGGACGTGACGAAGTGGATGAAAGGGCTCTCCTTGGCCTGACGGGTGTTCTGCGTACCAGCCGCAAATCACTGGCAGATCGTGTATTCCACAATCTCGATGCATTTACACCATCTGCCGAATGGGAATTCATCTCCAAAGACGCTTGCGAAGGTGTCTTGGCGGGAGGCCCAAAATGACCTACAGCTTTACGCAGATTAGCCAATATCTTCGCTGCCCGCGCCAATATCGATACCGGTATCTCGACGGCTGGCGCGAGCGGGAAGACCGAGCATCCATGATCTTCGGCCGTTGCTTTGAGAAAGCCCTCGCGGCTTATTTCGGAAGAGAAGACCCAACCGCCACATTCTTCAAGGAATGGCAAGAACAGCAGGACGCACCTCTTGCCTATAGGAAGAATGACTCCTGGGACCGACTTTATCACCAGGGCATTCACCTACTCGAGCACTTTGCTCAGGATGATCGCGTTCAAATCCGAAGCCCCAAACAGAATCTTCAAGTGAAGCTGACACGTCCGCTTCCAAGGGGCAGTGATTTCGTGTCCTATGTCGATGCAATCGGCGAGGTAGACGGGACAAAATGCATCATCGACTGGAAAACGACGACATCCCGATATCCGGAACAACCGGAGGGTCTTTTGGCTCTCGATCCCCAGCTCGTTTGTTATTCCTGGATGGCTGGCCTTTCTGAGGTTTCACTCGTTGTCTTTGTCCGAAAAAGCGCGCCCGAAATTCAGTATCTGAAGACCATAATTGACGAAGCTCAGCGCCGGGAATTTGGCCAACTCGTTGAGACTACGGTCAATCAGATCGAGGCAGGACATTTCCTCCCACACAGCGGCATTCGATTTCCTCAGAACGGGTGTGTGAGATGCCCCCACCTGGGGATGTGCTTGGGGGATGAGCAGCTCGTGGATTCAAGACTTATCCGCCGGCCAGGAGCGAGCGATCTTGATTGGATTGACCAATCTGAGGACTAGTGGACCGCCCCTCATGCCACCGAAGCTCAATCGCCGACGTGCTCTGTTCGTGTTGGGAAGGATCGATGAGATTTTGTCCTGGGAGCGAACAACAGAGCAGGAGCGAGACACTCGATTCGTGGAATCAGGCCGCTACCTCTGCGAAGTGCGGGCCGGGCAATACTGGCGAGTAGACAATCTGACATCCTTTGACGAGTTCCTGGAGAAGAAATTCCCGGAGTCCCGACGCAAAGCCTACTACCTGATGGCGATTCACGAACAGCTACCACGGCAGGCCCATCGCAACCTGCGGGACATGGGCTGGACGAAGGCAGCAGAATTGGCCAAGGTCGCGCGCAGAGACGGACAGAAATTCGACTGTGCAACCTGGTTGCACAAAGCGCAGGAGCTACCCAAGGAGGAATTCAAGCGAGAAGTGGAACGACATCTGACGGGGCAGGAACAGGAACCTTGGGAGATGCTGTATTTCAAGATCTACAAGAGCCAACTGCAGGTGATCGAGAAGGCTCTAGAAACCGCCTCACTGATGCTCGGCTCTCAAAAGTCACGCGGCTATTGCTTAGAGATGATTTGCGCCGATTTCTTGGCGGGAGCCCAGTTCGAAGACAGCGGTTCGAGCGCGCTACTTTTGGCCCTTGATCGCCTCTACTCTTTGCTTCCTGGTCCTCAGAAAATGGAATTCTTGCGACAGGTAGATAAGACAGCATGAACTCGATTCGGCAGCGAAAGCCAAGGCTACGGCTGAACGCGGATGCCTATCGCAAGCTTCGTAACGAAGTGCTGGAGCGAGATGGCTGGCGATGCCAAAATTGCGGAAGCTCGGAATGCCTTCAGGTGCACCATATTCGTTCGCGCAGAGCGCTCGGCGATGCTGCAGAAAATCTGATTACTCTCTGCGCGGGCTGCCATCGCCAACTTCATCTCCATCTAGATGCCTAAACGCGACGATGGCTATTCGCTCGAGCCGAGAATTCCGCACCGGCATAGAGATAGATGGCGAACTAATACATGATTGTCTTGGTCAGATGATGCGGCCAGAAGGTCGTGTGATAGTGCGTCCAAAGCCGCTCGTTCACCTGTGGAATGATGACCTGGAGATCGGCCGGGCGCACCTTGTTGATTTCCTCTCGCAACAGCGCCGTGGCATAAATGCTGTGTGCTCGAATCTCCACTTCCTGAGTAGAATCGCGCGGGATCAATTCGTAGCTGTCGATAGCGTGCTCGAGGCTCGGCGAGTAACTATTGATTCCGAGCAGCCTGAGCGCGACAGGAACAATGTAATCGGGAAACGTCGTCATCTTTTCCACGTCGTTCAGCTGCACAGGCCCGTTCTTGGGATAGGTTGCCCATGCGAACCATAGTCCCAGCTGAGCGAGTTTGTAAAATTTGATTTCATGCCCGTCATACGGGCTCACATCGTTGAATCGAGGGAATTCCTTGGCCATGCGTTCGACGAGCCCCTTACCGTTGTCATAAAGCAGAGGCGGACAGGACTTGATGAAATTGTGAAAGCGGCCGTCGTATTTGTGGGCCAGGACGGAACCGATTTGGTGCAGCACCTGCAGTTTTTCGTCGAGCATCGGCATTTCGATGTTGCCCAAGAAAATTTCATTCAACTGCTGGCGCGTGATCTTCGCGAGAAATCCACCCTCGAGAATGGGCACACCGTCATGCATCGCTCGGTTCAAGCACGCGAACATAGCGTCTGAGTCAGACGTATGCTGGCCTTCGTAATCCACTTGAAATTTCACGTGACTTTTGAAGTCGGTGAAGGCGGTGTCGATTGAATTGGCTACCAGAATCAAATCGACGACATCATTCGGATCCGTCGACTTGACGCCGCTGGGAACCGGATAGGTCGGCATCGCCAGGTCCTCGTAACCCATCCAGCTAGCGACTTCGACAATTTTGTCAACGTGAGTGAAGACGTCGCGCGAGTCTACGATCGCGGGCCGAATGCTTTCGAGCACCGGGCTTCCGATCTGTTTCGGCCATCGAATTTCCGCCGAAAAAACTGTCCTACAGGCAGTTGCCGCGGGAGTTGATGATAAAAGAAGCCTGCGACTGGCCAGGATTTCAACTGGAAGCGCAGACAGCGCCTTGACGAATGCACGCCTGCTTGTGCCTATCGAACCCCCGAAGGAGATCTAGTACATGATCGTCTTGGTCAAATGGTGCGGCCAGAACGTGGTGTGGTACGGCATCCAGAGCCGTGCATCAATCTGCGGGATGATGATTTGCTTGTCGGCGGGGCGGATTTTATTCACTTCTTCGCGAAGCAGCGCCGTGGCGTAGATGCAGTGCGCGCGGATTTCCACTTCCTGCATGCTGTCCCGCGGAATCATCTGATACGAATTGATCGCGTGCTCGAGCGCAGGCGAGTAGCTCGTGATTCCCAGCAATCGCAGCGCGACGGGCACGATGTAGTCCGCAAAAGCGGTCATCGCGCCGATATCGTCCAGCTGGAATTTCCCGGCCGGGTGCAAGCTGGAATACACGAACCAGATGCCAAGCTGCGGCAGCTTGTAAAGCTTGATCTCGTGGCCGTAGTACTGGCTCACGTCGTTGAAACGCGGGAATTCCACCACCAACCGGTCGATGAGGCCTTTCCCGTTGTCATAAAGCCGCGGCGGGCAGGAATGGATGAAATTCGAGAAGCGGCCTTTGTATTTCTCGGCGAGGACGGGGCCCACTTGGTGAAGCACGGCCAGCTTTTCATCGAGCATCGGCATTTCAATGTTGCCCGAGAAAATTTCGTTCAACTGCTGCCGCGTGATCTTCGCGAGAAAATTTCCATCCAGGATGGGAATGCCGTTGTTCATCGCCCGCTTCAGGCAGGCGAACTCGGCTTCGGAATCCGACCAGTGCTGGCCGGCATATTCGGTGGTGAATTTCACGTGCGTCGAGAAGTCGGTGAAAGCCGTGTCGATCACGTCCGCAACCATGATGAAATCGATTGCTTCGTTGGGATCGTTCACGCCCACGCCCGCCGGCAAGTGATACTCCGGCATAGGCAGCTCTTCGTAGGC
>Ga0210405_10004471_pt1 | contig 13123 bp, 10 predicted proteins | sample IncBWH11MmetaG_FD_155492 | JGI IMG/M metagenome (GOLD analysis project Ga0210405, IMG submission 155492) | Forest soil microbial communities from Barre Woods Harvard Forest LTER site, Petersham, Massachusetts, United States - Inc-BW-H-11-M | ecosystem: Environmental > Terrestrial > Soil >... | reverse complement strand
AGCCGACCAGCTTTCCGTTTCTTTCGATGAGTTGCCCGTTGGCGCGATCCCGAAAAAGTAGCTGCGCCATACCAGTGACTGTCAGTGGATAGATCACGCCAAATATCACCGTGGTGACTAGAGTGAACAATATGGCGGTAATAATATTTTTTTTCATAATAGCCTCTTACACAAAATGCAAATACGTCAGCAATACGTCGATAATCTTGATTCCAATAAATGGAGCGATGATCCCGCCAACGCCATACAGCAGCAGGTTACGACGAAGCAGCGCTGCCGCTCCCATGGGGCGATAGCGCACGCCGCGCAAAGCTAGCGGTACCAGGGCGATGATAATGACGGCATTGAAAATCACCGCGGACAAGATCGCGGATTCCGGAGTGTGTAGGCGCATCACATTCAATGCGCCTAGTACTGGGAACACTCCAGCAAACATTGCGGGAATTATGGCGAAATACTTGGCGACATCGTTGGCCACGGAAAAGGTGGTGAGTGCGCCTCGTGTGATTAACAACTGTTTGCCAATTTCGACGATCTCGATGAGTTTGGTAGGATTGGAATCGAGATCGACCATGTTGCCGGCTTCCTTGGCGGCTTGCGTACCAGTATTCATGGCCACACCAACGTCCGCCTGCGCCAGTGCTGGAGCATCATTCGTGCCGTCGCCGGTCATGGCTACGAGTTTGCCTTTTGCCTGTTCGCGCTTGATCAGCGCCATCTTGTCTTCGGGTTTGGCCTCCGCCAGGAAGTCATCAACCCCCGCTTCTCGCGCGATTGCTGCGGCAGTGAGCGGATTATCCCCAGTAATCATCATGGTACGAATGCCCATGGCGCGGAGTTGGTCGAAACGCTCGCGCATTCCGCCTTTTACGATGTCGGTGAGGGCGATGCAGCCCAGCACCCGGCTGTTCTCTGAAACGAGTAGCGGTGTGCCGCCGGCATTGGCAATATCGCGAATGCAAACCTGCAGTTCCGCCGAGGTGCCACCGCCGTGGTTAGCGCAGAATTGCAAAATTGATTCGGGAGCGCCCTTGCGGATTTCGCGGCCATCCATATCCACGCCGGACATTCTGGTCTGCGCGGAAAATGGAATGAACGTCGCCGGGTGAGTAGAAAGATCGCGACCGCGAAGCTTGTAGCGCTCCTTTGCCAGCACCACGATGGAGCGCCCTTCTGGTGTCTCGTCGGCGAACGAAGAAAGTTGTGCGGCATCGGCGAGATGCGCTTCGTCTACGCCAGGCGCGGGAAAAAAGTGTGTCGCAGCCCGATTGCCCAAAGTGATTGTGCCGGTTTTATCGAGCAGCAATACGTCTACATCTCCGGACGCTTCCACGGCCCGCCCTGACATGGCGATTACGTTTCGTTGAATCATGCGATCCATGCCCGCTATTCCAATAGCGGAGAGCAGGCCCCCGATCGTTGTCGGTATCAGACACACGAGGAGCGAAACCAGCACAAATATGCTCTGTGGAGCGCCGGAATAAATGGCGAAGGGCTGCAGCGTGACGACCTCGAGTAAGAAAATAATTGTCAAGCCTGCCAGGAGAATATTTAGCGCGATCTCATTCGGCGTTTTTTGACGGGACGCACCCTCGACTAACCGGATCATGCGATCCAGAAAAGTCTCGCCGGGATTTGAAGTGATACGCACCTTGATCTCATCGGAAAGCACGCGCGTCCCGCCGGTTACTGCCGAACGGTCGCCGCCTGATTCACGAATAACGGGGGCGGACTCCCCGGTAATCGCGGACTCATCCACGGACGCCACACCTTCGATAACCTCCCCGTCGCCAGGAATGAACTCGACCGCTGTCACCACCACCACATCGCCTGAACGCAATTGCGAACTGGGCACTTTTTCAGTAGTGCCATCTTTTCTTAGTCGTTTTGCTTCAGTTTCTGCTCGCGATTTGCGCAGCGTATCAGCTTGAGCTTTGCCGCGCCCCTCGGCCATAGCCTCGGCAAAGTTGGCGAAAAGGACGGTGAACCACAACCACAGCGTAATCTGCAGCCCAAAGCTGACCTCGCCCGCATGATGTACGGCGTTCCACACGAGTTCAATGGTCGTTAGAAGCGCCCCCACTTCGACAACAAACATCACGGGGTTTTTAACCATGGTGCGAGGATTTAGCTTACGAAATGAATCCCCTACTGCGCGAGTGAGAATCTTCGTGTCAGTTAGTGACTGTTTCCGTACTTGAGAGACTGGATCCATAGAACCCTCAGAAGGATTTTCCTGCCGCCATCAGCAGGTGTTCGAGAATGGGCCCGAGACTAAGGGCCGGGAAAAAGGTGAGAGCACCGACAATGACTATGGTGGCGACGAGTAAGCCAGAGAAGAGCCCGCCGGTCACTGGGAAGGTGCCGACGGATTCCGGAACGATTCGTTTCTTTGCGAGGCTTCCGGCGATAGCCAGCACCGGAATAATCATGAAAAAGCGGCCCAGCAGTTGGGCGACGGCAGTGCTGGTGTTGTACCACATGGTATTCGGGTTCAGGCCGCCGAAGGCCGACCCGTTATTCCCGGCGGACGATACATATGCATAGAGCACTTGTGACAACCCGTGAGGTCCGGGATTCGAGATGCTTGAAGTTCCGAAAGGCTTGATGATGGCGAGCGCCGAGAATCCAAGGATCGTGAACGTCAGAATCAAAATCGCCAGCATGGCCATCTTGACGTCGTACGATTCGATTTTCTTGCCTAGATATTCGGGAGTGCGGCCTACCATCAGCCCTGCAATGAACACCGCGAGAATTACGAAGACCACGATTCCATATAAGCCAGCGCCCACACCGCCAAAAACAACTTCTCCGAGCATGATGTTGATCAGTGGCACCATGCCGCCGAGTGGGGTGAAGGAATCATGCTGGCCATTTATCGCGCCGCAACTAGCGTCGGTGGTCACCGTGGCAAAGAGGGCCGAGTTCGCGATTCCGAAGCGCACTTCCTTCCCTTCCATGTTTCCGCCGGACTGCAACGCAGTTAAACTTTGATTTACTCCCACAAGCTGCGGATTGCCTCGAGCTTCTGCCCAATATGCGGTGGTCACGCCTGCCAAAAACAAAAGCGCCATAGCCGCCCAGACAGCCCAACCGTGAGGTTGTGAGCCGGTCATGCGGCCGAGAGTGTAAGTAAGTGCAGATGGGATAGCGAAAATCAAGACTAACTGGAAGAAATTTGAAAAAGGCGTGGGATTTTCGAACGGGTGCGCGCTGTTGGCGCCAAAAAATCCTCCACCGTTGGTGCCAAACTCCTTTATTACTTCCTGGGACGCTACCGGGCCTTGCGCAATAACTTGTTGCGTCACGGTTTGCGCCGTGGTTTTTCCGTCCGCGCCGGTTACTTGTACGGTCTGCGGTTCTACCAATTCCACCGTGGTATATGGCTTTAAATTTTGTATGACGCCTTGAGACACGAAAACCAGTGAGCCAACGAGACAGATCGGGAGCAGAACCCAAAGCAGGCAGCGCGTTGTGTCCACCCAGAAATTCCCGAGCTTATCGGTCTCCTTTCGGGCGATGCCGCGAATAACCGCAACTGCAACGGCAATTCCCACCGCCGCGGATGCGAAGTTGTGGTACGCGAGACCGGCCATTTGCGTGAAATAGCTCATGGTCGATTCGCCGCTATAGGCTTGCCAGTTGGTATTGGTTGTAAAGGATGCTGCCGTCCCGAAAGCCAACCCTGGTTCCAAATTCGCAAATTTCTGAGGATTTAGTGGAAGAAATTTCTGAACACGCTCTAATACATATAGCAGAGCCATGGACACGCTGCTAAAAAGCAGCATCGCCACGGCGTATTCTGTCCAACGCATTTCGTGCTTTTCATCAATGCCTGAGAGGCGGTAGATCAGTCTTTCGATTGGTCTCAGGACTGGATCCAAAAAAGTCTTCTCAGAACTGAACACTCGCGCCAGAAACACACCCAGAGGTTTAGTGATTAGAAAAATCACCAGCAGAAAAAAGCCTATTTGGAACCAGCCGTTAGCGCTCATGTTGTTAGAATTCCTCGGCCTTCAGCAACGCATATAGGAGGTAGCCGCAAAGAAGCGCGCAAATCACCAGCAGTAGTGCATTAGCTATGTTCATGAGGCCGTCCTTTTCCGAGGAGCTCGCATCCCCGGACGTAAAAAATGGCCAAGGTGAAAAACAGTACTGTCGCAAGAATAAAAATGATGTCCATCATGCTTGTTTCCTTCCATTGCCATTTTTTCGCTGGCTGTAGCTCATTCGCATTCCCTTAGTCCCTACTCGCTCGATGTGATATTCACCGCGGACCTCAGAATTTGACGAGTATGGATAGATTGATTCGGTTCTCAATTTTCTTGAGGTCTGGAGTAAATCCCGGCACAAATGCTCCCGGCGAGCCACAAATATTCTCAACGATGGGGGCCGTTGGGCAGGATGTCGGGGTGATACCTCCAGGCCCGGTGAAGTAAGGTACGTTCGCTGCGCGGTGGTCAAACTCAGACCGGAACGTGATGTACTGACTAGGCATCCAGTCAAAGGTTCCCGACATGTCCCACGCTTTGAAGACGTCGCCGGGATTTTCAGTGAAGTAGGACGTGCCCGAAGCTGCTGTCGCACCGTTGATGGGGGGCAGTAATACGAGGTAGCGACCGGGATTATTTATTTTTCCACCGCCGACGGTCAGACCGAAATGATCACGGTCAAACCAAAAACGGTTATAGAACATGAAGCCCAAGAAGTCCTGCTTAGGGCCCTTTTTAGATCCGCCGGCACAACTCACCCCTCCACCGTGTTCGCAGCCAATATCACCGGTCAGTGAGAACGCCATCTTATCCAGCCCGGGTCCTGGCTTGTCGAAGTACTTGATCTCAATGCTGTCATCACTGTGATAGCGAACACGGTTAGGATTGCCCAGCGCTTCTTCGCCCAAAGCGTATTGATTGCCAAGAACCGACAGCCAACCATTTGGACGCCACAGAATTTGCGCGCCCACTCCAGGCCGGTTATTGAATCTTCCGTAGGACTGCCAGCCATTTACCAGCCATGGTTCAATTTTTAAGTGGGCTGTGGGAAAGATCTGCACACGAAGACCAGTGAAAAACCACGGAGTATTGGAAGAAACATAGGAAGGCTGATAGGCCCAGTTGTCGAACTGGTAGTAACTGAAGAGACCGATATACGACATGAAAATACCGGCATCGACGTTGATTCCGTGGAGAGCATTGAAATGATATCCGCCGTACGCTTCCGACAGATAACGGTAGGCGTTGTCCAAGTTCCATTGCCCACGTGCCGGGCTGGCGTCGTTTCGCGGGGTAGTCTGGGAATACAATCCAAACTGGGTCATGACTCGGGCCCGCACATTGTCTAAATGAAAATCGCCACCCACGCCTAGCTGCGTTACGTGCAGCTCGTTAGAACGAAATACCTCACTCGACCCGCCGATGGTGTCGTCGGCTGGATGATTGAAACTGTAGTTGTAGTCGACGTCCGCTCTGATCTCCGGCGTAAAGAAAGTCGTCGCGTACGGCGTGTCCTTTGTGCGGGAGGTGCCATTCAACCAGGTGAAATCCGCGAATGCAAACGGCTCCTCTTTAACGGCTTTACCCGTCGCAGTTCCACCTGCCTTACCTTTTTCCGTTGCTTGTCCCTGCGGACCAATAGCTGGATTGCTTAAACTTGAACTAGAAATTGTGTTTACCGGCGCACCTGTCGCAGGATTAGCGGCTGCGACGCCCGGATTCGCGCTGCTATTTGCCATATCTTTGGTCCCAGGTTGCGAGACACTTGGCGCGGGCGCTGCTGGTTGGCCGCCCTTGGATTCCAGTTCTTCAACGCGCCTCTCGAGTTGTTCGACACGATCGAGTAGGTATTGCTCTCGTTCGGTCAGTCCCGGCTTAGGGGTATCCAACTTGACCGGCGACGTCGCCCCTGAAGGAGTTCCGTCGTCCGCGAAGACACGACCAGGGACGATAGTCACGCAGAGGATCATTACCAGACTCAACCTCGCAAATTTCATCTTCCACTCGGTCACACGCATCTTTCTCTCCTAGGGCCTTTCTTTGCTTCTAAAATTGACGATCTGCTGGCTCCGTCGTTGTCTCTGACTAATTTCGCTGTCTCCTGCGCGCCTAACGCCGGGCTTGCGATGTGGGTCCTGGGTCCACTCCATGAGCGCATATAGCAAAAACCAGCAACTCAGAAAACCAATCGTTATGAAAATAACGGGAGTCGTAGATCACCCCGACCGCGCCGGCGCGACGAAATTCTCTCCGCACACGGAAGGTCCGCGCAACGGATACAACCATAGCGAAAGACCTCTCAGGAAGTCCTGAGCAATTCGTAAGGAATTCATAAGGTAGCTACGCCAATCTTCGAGATGGAGATCTGGCGGGTGGCGGGGATTTGCCCAAGTGCCTGGTGCGCCGACATCAATTCAATAAATTCATCCACCCGATAAATTCTTTCGCGTAATCCTTCACGACTTCCTTATGAGTCGTCTTCTATGCTCCGCACATTACGGGGTAGCACACCACTGTTCGCTCAAGAAAAACGATTTGGTCGCAATTGCGGGGTGTGATTTTCGACAGCCCCGTGAAGGGGGAAACAAAATGTTGGCCAAGACTATTATGATCTTGCTTGTCATCACCCTATCAGCGCCATGGGCATCGGCTCAATCGACGTTCGGAGATGTCGTAGGCGTAGTAAAGGATCAAAATCAGGGCGCGGTGCCCAACGCGCAAATTGTGCTCACGAGCGTGGACGATGGGTCGCAACATCAGGCCGGCAGCGACGCCGACGGCGCATTCCATTTCGTAAACCTTAAAGCTGGCAACTACGCTCTTGTCGCCACCGCGGCTGGTTTTGCAGATTTCAAAATATCTTCTGCACATTTGGATGCGCGGCAGACTCTGCGTCTAGACGTCGCGATGAAGTTAGCTTCTGCTTCGCAGAGCATCGAGGTTGCCGCGAGCGCCGGGCCCATGATGAATACCGAGGATGCAACTATTTCAGACTCCAAAGACTTTCAACAAATTACCAGCCTGCCAGTGAATTATCGCGGAACGACCACAAGCCCTCTCGCAATGCTCGCTACCGTGCCCGGAGCGCAACAGGATGCCAATGGAAATGTTTCCGTTGGCGGGGGACTTCCCTCTCAGGTGCAATACTCCGTCGATGGATCTTCGACTGTGAATATTCGGCAGAATGGCGCTTTAGGGAATATGAATCCGTCGTCTGAATTGATCGCCGAATTCAAAGTCTCGGAGTTCAACAACAATGCGGAGTTCGCCCAGCTCGGCGACGTCACGATCAGCACAAAAAGTGGGACTGGGCAATTTCACGGCAGTCTGTTTGAGTACACACAAAACAGCGGTTTCGATGCCGCCGTATGGGGATCGAATATCAACGGCCAGACCATCAAGCCGCACAAAGTCTTTCATACCTTTGGAGGTAGCCTGGGCGGCCCGCTGGAAATCCCTAAAGTGCTGCACGGCAAGGGCAAGACATTTTTCTTTGCGGACTACGAAGGTAATCGCAAGAGATATTCCACACCGCTGTTTCTGTTTGTCCCGACCACGGCAATGAGAGCGGGAGACTTCTCCGCAATGTCGACTCCATTAATGGACCCGTACACCGGAAAACCCTATCCCGGGAACAAGATCCCCAGTGGCAATGCTTGCACTAGCTCGCAAGATTGCATCAATCCAGTAGCACTGAATCTGCTCAACAATTACCTTCCAGCGCCGAATATTCAAAACGGTGCTGCGAATTTTGGCGTTACTGCCAACTATCTGCAGCAGACACCTACGCCGAGCGATACCAATGGCTATGATGTGCGTATCGATCGCACTCTGACTGCCAAGCAATCGCTGTTCGTGCGCTGGAGTTGGAAGCGATTAAATTCACAATCATTGACGGACAGCTTCTTAAATACCGTCAATAACTTTCTGCCGCCCGACAACGATCTGGAAAACAACAAAAACTTAATTATTTCCCACAATTTCACAATTACGGACCACCTGGTCAACGAAGCCCGCTTCGGTCTTTCGTACTACCAATTGGACGTGACTTTCCCTATTCAGGGCGCAACCGCGATCTCAACACTAGGATTGCAAGGGCTGAATATCAGCGATCATCCGACGACCGGCGCTTTCCCGACTTTCAATTTTAGCGACGATCCCGGCAACTATTCAGTGATCGGGCGCGACAAAGCAGGCACGACAAAATCCCAGACAATTCAATTCGCGGACAATCTCATCTGGATTAAAGGCAAACACACACTGAAATTCGGCGCTGATGTGCGGCGTGTTGCTTATGTTGACCTGGAGAGCTTCGGCGGCTCCGACGATTTCGGCTCTTTTACCTTCGACCAGGGAATTTTCACAGGCAATGCCTTCGCGAACCTGCTACTCGGTTTGCCGACGAAGACTTATGTCGCGCAGTCTGGCCCTGACGTACACGCGCACACAATTCAAACCGGTATCTATGGGCAGGACGAGTGGCGCGTGAACGACAGGTTCACTTTGAGTTTCGGACTTCGCTGGCAGGCGCTGCCTCCATTCGTCAGTGACCTCGCCAATTTGACGGCGTTCGACATCCGGAACGGAGGCATCATTATTCCCAGCGGAAACCAGCCACGTCCAGGTTTTCTCGAGAGCATCAACACCTGCGTTGCAGGCAGCGGCATAACTTGCGGCACGCCTACCGCGCCAGATACTGCGCTGGGTTGTGTGCCGGTCAATAGCGCGCTCCCCTGCGCGCCCGTTGAGTTGGCTGGTAGCGTGGGTCTCGGCCCCGGGCTGCGCCAATTCTACAAGAAAAATTTCCAGCCGAGGCTCGGCTTTGCTTATCGGCCGTTCGGCAACAACAAGACCGTTGTGCGCGCCGGGCTGGGCATTTTCACCATGACCAATCTTGGCCAGCTCTCCTTTAACACTACCAATATCGACGTCGCGGTGGTGCGCACCAGCTTCAATCCGGATGCCAACGGCAATCCGACATTCCAATTCCCGAACGTGCAAACGGTAAATAATCCCCTGAACATCGCAGGGACGGGAGATTTTTATCAAAACACGCCGATCGATTATCGCGATCCGCAGTCTGCGCAGTGGAATATGACCATCGAGCGGGAAATCGTGCCGGATGTCACATTGCGTGAGAGCTACGTGGGGATGAACTCCTACCGCATGAGCCAAACGGTGGACCTGAACCAAGTCGCGCCCAGCACAATTTCTCCCAATCCGAATCCCAAGCCCTATCCTAACTGGGGCAGAATCCTCTCAACCAATAACGCCGGCCATGTGAGCTACGAAGGATTGCAGTCGGAGCTCAATGTCCGATCACACTCTGGACTCACTCTGCAAGCGAGTCACGCATGGGCCAAAAGCCTCGGCAATGTTGGAGGGGACGCACCCACATCGTTCAATCCTGAAATTATCTACGGGACGCCGGTAGCCAATCGTTTCAATCTTGCCGCTAACCGCGGCAACGTCTCGCAGACTCGCCGCAATCGTCTTTTGGTGTCCGCGGTTTACGATATACCCGTAGGAAGGAACCGAAGATTTTTCCATGACGAGAACCGCGTTCTGGATGCTTTGTTTGGCGAGTGGTCGGTGAGCACCGTGAGTCTGTGGGAAACCGGTCCTTATCTGACTCCCACAACGAGTTCGAGCTTCGATCCCGGAAACCTTAATATTTCCTATCGCGGCGCGTTCCAGCGCCCGGATTGCATTGGCAATGGGAACCGTGCGAATCCTACGACGGGCAGTATGTTCGATATCAATTCTTTCAACCCTATTCCTTCGGGCCCGGTTGGAAATTGCGGCGTCGGTATTTTGGAAGGGCCGGGTACCAGCACCGTCGCCGCAGGGCTGGCCAAGAGACTTCGGCTTACCGAACGGGTTGGCATGCGCTTCGAGGCTACTTTCACCAATCTGCTTAATCATCCAAACTTCGCGCCGCCACCGACGAATGTCACGGCATCTTCGTTCGGGCAGGTGCAGAATGTGCAGACCGCCGAGAACAGCGGAAATCGTACCGGACAGCTCGGACTGCGAATTGAGTTTTAGAGATTTGCAGTCAACACTTCTCCCACTTGCCGTGTCTCCGGGTGTGTGTTCGTAATGACACTTGCTAGCGTTGAACCATGGGTCGCCCGGGTTTACAATGAGGCTACACACCGAAAATGCGTATATCCGATCCCGTACGACCGAGTCCTGAGCGTCTCCTAAAGCAGGTGCAGGCCGAAGAGAACAAACGCTGGGGCGCACGCCTCAAGATTTTCCTTGGTTACGCGCCGGGTGTCGGAAAATCCTACCGCATGCTTGATGAAGCGCGACGCCGCCACGAACGCGGTGAAGATGTGGTCGTCGGTGCCATTCAGGGCCAACAATCTGAAGAGGTGAAAGCGCTGCTGCAAAAACTGGAATCGATTCCCTCGCAATCGGAAGAGCATGCAGCTTTAGACTTGGACGCCGTACTTCGTCGCGCGCCGCAAGTCTGCGTTATAGACCCATTAGGTGCTGAGAATCCCGCTACAAGCCGTAACCCACATCGCTGGCAGGACGTCCAGGAGTTGTTGCGTAGTGGCATTTCTGTACTAACGAGTGTGAATCTGCTGCACGTCGAGGAATACAGGGAAAAAGTTCAGGCGATCACTGGCAAGTACACCATCGAAACAATCCCCAAGTCGTTTCTCCTCGCGGCTGACGACATCGTCATTGTGGATGTGCCGGCGGATCTTTGTTTGGCGCGCTCGGGAGAAAAACTGACGTCGATTGGAATCAGCAACGCTCGAGAGCGGAAACTGTCGGAGTTGCGCGAACTCGCGCTGTTGCTAACTGCAGAAGTCGTCGATGCGCAGTTGGAGACCTATGTTCATGCGCATGGGATTCAGCCGGTCTTCGGAACTCACGAACGGTTTCTTGTTTGCATTACGCCCGAATCAAACGCGAAGGCCATGATCCAAAGCGGTATTCGTAACAAAGAACGCTTCCAAGGGGAACTTTACGTCGTGTATGTCCACCGGCATGGTCTTTCCTGTGAGGAGTCCGCCAGGATCGAGAATTATTTGCAGGCTGCGCGCAATGCGGGCGCCACGACGGAAATACTGCAGAGCGATGATCCCGTTTCTGCGATAGGAGAGTTTGCTACTCAGAAGCGCATCACACAAATCTTCATCGGTCATGGCTCACACGATAATTGGCGTGACCGCCTGTTCGGCGATCCTGTCTTGCGGCTCATCCGCGGCAGTGATGGTATCGACGTACGAGTTTTTCCTCAGTAACTTCCGAATATGTCCGAAAGTGACGAAACACAACGCCGAAAACTGAAAGTCTATCTCGGATATGCAGCAGGCGTCGGGAAGACCTTTCAGATGCTTGCGGACGCTCAGGCGGCAGTGCAACGTGGCCTTGATGTGGTCATTGCTTACTTTGAACCGCACGCTCGCCCGGACACAATTGCGCAAGCGGAGGGACTTGAGATGCTGCCACCTCGCCAGATCGAATATCGTAACCGTGTGTTCAAGGAAATGGACACCGACGCCACGCTGCGACGCAAGCCCGACATCGCTTTGGTAGACGAATTGGCTCATACAAACGTACCTGGCTCCGAACGCAGTAAGCGTTGGGAGGACGTGCAGGTGTTGCTGGAAGCCGGCATTGAGGTTTGGACCACGATGAATGTGCAACACATGGAAAGCCTTTACGACCAAATCTGGCAAGTGACGGGCATCCAGGTCCGTGAAACCGTTCCAGACTGGGTCGTGCGACGAGCCGCCGAGATTGTTGCCGTGGATGTCACACCAGATGCCTTGCTAAACCGTCTGAAACGGGGCGCGATTTACAAGCCGGAAGTCATCGAGAAGGCGTTGAGTGGGTTTTTCAAGACTTCTAATTTGGGCGCACTGCGCGAAATGACACTTCGTCAAGCCGCTCACGAAGTCGACTTGCGACAAAGCGCATATGACGAGACCAGCGACGCGGGACTTTCAACGGCGTCTCCTCAAGACGTGCCGGGAGATACCTTAAAGGAGCGCATTCTTATCGTTGTCACCGCGGATCCATCCACGGCAATGCTCATCCGCCGGGGACGAAGGGTCGCAGACTACCTGCACGCCGATTGCATCGCTCTTTTCGTCCATCGCACACCAAACGTCACGGAGCTGCCGGCCGAAGAGCGCCACACGCTGGAGAAACATCTTCGTTTCGCGCGGAGTCTCCAGATGGAAACCCGTGTGGTTGCAGGCATAGACATCGCAAGGACAGTTGTGGAATTTGCTCGCAGCCATCAAGTCACTCAAGTGTTTGTAGCTCCGTCGCGGGGAGGGCTCAGAGAGCGTTTACTTGGCCGGAATTTCGTTGAGAATATCGTCCGTTTAGCCGAGGACCTGCAGGTTACGGTTGTCGCCGATCGCAGCCGCAGATCCGCTTCTTCCTAACGCGTTTTGAATAGAATTTCGAAGGCAAGGTAATAGTAGTACGTGGCTAGAGACTCTTCCGAAGAAAACCGAACAAGATGTAACTGATGATCGCAGCGATCAGGGCGATCCCAAAATTGGTAGGCGTGAAAATATCTTGGATTGCCCAAGCTAAGCCCCTTTTCATGCCGGCACCTGATCGCTCGAATTCCGCCATCAACAAATTGGAATAAAAAAGAAAGACGATGAAACCTACTTCGATCACCGCTGTTCGGGCATTCTTGTTCATTTAGCAAACCATTCCGCTGTTATTGCAAAGTAAGCAGACGCGAAAATTCAAATTCCAGACTGCAAACGCTCTAATACAGGACCAAGCGCTAGTGCAGGTAGATAGCTGAGCGCCACCAAAGTGACTAAACAAGCTGTGAGCAGCAGTCCAAAGATGAAGGAATCCGTGGGAAGCGTTCCCGACGAAGCAGGAGTATTTCTCTGCCTCCCGAGAAGCGCCGCCAGAGCTAAAGCAGGAATAGCCAAGCCGAATCTCCCCACCATCATTGCCATTGCGGTCGTCAGATTGTAAAACGGCGTGTTCACACTAACGCCGGCAAAACTCTGACCATTGTTAGCTAAGCAGGAGGTGTAGGCAAACAAGATTCCGGTAAAACCGTGCGGGCCGACGTTGGTCGTTAGTGCCGTCAGTCCTGCCTTCGTGCTCACCGCAATCGCGACGAG
>Ga0210405_10004468_pt1 | contig 13126 bp, 14 predicted proteins | sample IncBWH11MmetaG_FD_155492 | JGI IMG/M metagenome (GOLD analysis project Ga0210405, IMG submission 155492) | Forest soil microbial communities from Barre Woods Harvard Forest LTER site, Petersham, Massachusetts, United States - Inc-BW-H-11-M | ecosystem: Environmental > Terrestrial > Soil >... | reverse complement strand
GCAGCGAGCTTCGGACGGTGGTTCGACGGCCGCCGGCACCTGCCACTCGAAGCCGAGTTTCCGCTCGCCGCGGGAGCAAGCGCCTCGCCCGAGATCGCCACTCTCGCCAACGGCTCGTTCCTGCTCGCCGTACCCTCCTCGATCGCCAGAGCGGCATGGTCCAAGTCCCACTTGAGATGGCTGTGCAGGAATGACAAGGCATTGTCGACCAGGACGTCGTCAGGGAGGATCGTGCGGTCGAACGTCACTGTTCGCGGGAAGAGCCGCTCCAAGCCCGGAGCGGTGGCGGAGCCGGTAACGACATGAAAACTGCAACCGGTATCGTCCAAGGAGCGGATGGCGATCGCCAGCGATTCTGTCGACCCGGACGAGGAGGGGCCGATGACGCGGATCGCGGGACATGCTGACACGGCCTCACGTGCTTGGCGGAGATTAGGAGTCAGGCCCACTGGGGTGCCTTGGGTATCGTTCAGTGCCTTGCCGAGTCGGCTGATGAAGAGCACCGATTGGCGAAATGCTTCCTTCTGGATGCCGCCGAGAGGTGTTTCGCCGACCAGGAAGACCGCCATGAGGTTCTTTCCCAGGCCGGGTGTAGAGGAGCTCGTAGACGAGTAATCGCCGGGGATACCCCTGAGCAAGCTGAGGCCCGCCAGGTCGGCAGATGTCGGCTCTCCGTGGAGAAACCGATGCTTCTCACGCTGCGCATGAGGGAGCCATTCTCGATCGTAGAGATAGCGTGGCCTCGAGTCACCCAGGGCCATCTGGATTCCGCCTGTGACGAGATCGAAGTTCTCCGCCAGGCGGGAATCCGCCGGATCAGGCACCAGGGCGACCAGGAAATCCAGCTGATACCCGTTCGCTTGAGCCCTCGTGGCGATACGCTGCAGTCGTTCCGAGAGACGCTGATCAGACGATACGCTAGCGGACTGCTTGCCAGCCTCGCTGGCCCCGGCAATGGCGAAAAACTCCTCGTAGAGACGAAGCTGAGGGTCCCAATCGGCGGCCTTCTCCGGGTCGGCTGATCTCGTGTCTGAGAGCGGCCGCGGCTCGGCCGAGTCCTGGCGCCCGGCGGCGCTCGATTCGGCCTTGGCCGGCGCGGGAGCCGACGTGGGCGGCCGCGCGAAGACGAGCGCTGCGAAACCCGCCAGCAGGAATAGCAAGGGACCAAGCCCTGCCCTCTTATCGGTCATTGGCGTTGCCTTGATGCGCTTGAGTATAGAAGAAGCTTGCGTCAACTGAAACTTGATCAGCCCAGGTGCATATGTGCATGATTCGCCTTGCCGCGGAGCAGGCGCACGGAGTCGGCGGTACTACCGGAGACGCTGGCCCCGCGTCGTCCCGATCTCGCCCTCGACCGCCGCTGGCTAAGCCAACCGTGGCCACCGCGGAGAGACGACCCCATACGCTCGGGGGCTGCAGGCCGGAGCTGCTCTCAAGCGCGGCACCGGCGACGCCCTCGAGCGGGCCGGCCTCCTGCGCGTCGGGGCGGGAGTCGAGATGGCCGCCGGCGACCCGGTGGAGGCGGCGAGGCTCCTCCGTCAGGCCGCGTCCCCTCTACAGGCTCTATGGCGACCGCCACGGGGAGGGGCGGACCTTGGGCAAGCTCGCCCTCGTCGTCGGCCATGACGACCCCGCCCAGGGCGCCGGCCTGGCCGAGCGCGCGCTCGGCCTCCTCGACCCGGCGCGGGAGCCGCGGTGCGAGCTCGCCGCCCGCCACGCGCTCGTCTGGTTCTTGAACGACTCAGGCTTGGGCTGGGAGGCGCGGACGCCACCGGCGGGCGGAGGGGGCTGCCGGCGTGGGAAAGGACGGCGACCATCAGGGCTCCCGATCCAAGCATCCGGTAAGATCCCGTCGAAAACAGGAGTTGGGCTGGTGCTGGTACCCGAGGTCCAGAACAGGAGGTACCGAAGATGGTCGAGGATACACTACCGCAGACTGGCGACGCCTCAAGACCCGCCGGTTGGGAGCTATCACAGCTTATCCAGTTGCACGTCGCTGAGTATCAGGCTGTAACAACGAGGAATACCTATTGGGTAACCCTCCAGTATGCTCTCGGCCCGATAACTGTGGGAGCCTTCGTCGTTCTGGTAAAGGGCCGTAGTTTCGTATCTGGCAGTCTACTATCCTGGGCTGCCGCAGTGTTCTTCGACTTGATCATGCTGGTCTACTACGGGATACTCTACGAGATTTACAACAACACCAGGTACTTAGAATGCGAGCTCAGTCGCGATGCCGAGCAGCTGCGCGACGATCCATGTGATTCGCGCGTCGCGACCGGCAGGCCAGGGAACGCCGGCTCGCAGCCGCCCGCCCAGACCACCCGCAACAGCCTCGGCGTGCCGTTCGCGGCGCCGAAGACGAACTGGCTGCCGGAGCTCTCGACCTTCCGCTCGTCCGCGCCATGCCGGCTCGCCGGCAAGTGCGACAACCGCCCTGCCATACGTCTTGATGCACTTCGCCATGACGGAAGCATGAAGCTCACTCGTCACGACTCCAGTCTGCTTGGCCGCCGCAGTTACCACAGCCAAGGACGAAACTGTCCCGCATGTCACCAGTGTTGAGTTCGTTGCACCAGTCGCACGCTTTGAGGGAATTGGATGTTTCAAAGCACGACATGCACACATACTCTGAGTCGTACGGCACGACGGTGTGATAACCATCACAATCGCCACAGTTGGCCGGCAAGTCCCCCTCCTGGAGGGTCTCATTGGCCTGAGGCGCATCCATTAGCATCTTCGCCACGTCGCCTGGCTCGAAGGTCTGTCTACATGATGAGCACTCACCAAAACCTTCGTCCACAAAGGTGACCTCTTCGCCACAATTCGGACATTCAATCTCAAGGCGCCTCTGAGTCAAGCCACAAACCAGGCAAAGAGATTGAGATAGCAAGTCAGGGTCTGCATCGTTCCGTTGAGCGAGGAACCCACAAGATGGGCATTGGGCTAGCGTATACCCTCTCTTGGTCAGCTGATCTAGCTCCGGTCCAACTTGATCAAAGACGACCTGCAGGTATGCGTGATGCTCTCGCAGTTGATGATCAAGCGTCACAATCTTCTGAGACCATGCCGCGAAGACATCTTTCCATCGACCGTTAAGCAGTCGATGTAAATAGTACCACGCTGTAAGCTGTTCCATAGCGATGGCTACTTGTTGCTTTTCTGCCTCCTCGGTTGAATGCGCCTCATGGAAGAAATGTACTGCCTTGTTGCGATGTGTTTGTATGCGGCGAAAAGCCTGTAACTCTTGGCCGAGGAGTCCACTGCGAACGATCTTCTCAAGGCGAGCTGCTGCCTCATCAAGCGACACGGAATGAAAATCGCCTGCGATGAACTTGGCCCAATCTGGATCTTGCCGCCTGGACACTACCAACGACCAGTGCTCTGCCATCAAACGAGCTTTGAGAAATAGCTCTACGGCCGCACAGAAATGTACGACCGAATATTTAGGCTGATCGTGGAACGCCGCGATAGAGCGCTCCAAGAAGTCCATGGCATTCTCGACTAGACAATTGAAAAAGTTGCTACTGTTCACCCTATTCATCTCCCAGCACTAGGACCAGCGATCTCTTCTTGGACACGAACTGTGTCGGTTTGATTCTTCACGGCATAGAACTGTCGCGAGCTCGTCTCGATCCGGGGTGAACAGGTCGGCTGAGCGAGGCACGCTGCCTCGACCTCGAGAAGGTCGCCTGTGGCGTCATGAGCCGCTCGGCGAGGGGTGCTGGTGCGCGCGGGGTTGCGCTGAGCCAAGGAAAAGTTTCCATACCCGTCATTTGTCATGTAGGTTTAGTTGGATTGTCAGGCGACGGCTGAGGCGCCTGTGATGGTCGGTCTTGTGGTGCAATCAAGATTACTTGCCTGCCTTCTAGCACTTCAAGCAAAGCCTTCGAGGTGCGCGCCTGCACGCCTGCTGCATCAGCGTGCGCCACAGGAAGGTAAGACGCCGAGTGGTCAATAGAAGGTGTCGCTCCATATCGTAAAGCCCTGGCCATCTCCTGAAGAAGCTTCCTAAGGCGATCGTCTCTTACTACCACCCAGTGGGCTGGGTTGTCATTCCCAGGCGTGCTTAAGTGACTCAGGTAGTCCTTCCATGCATGAAGCACCGCACGTTTCCCTTCGAAGTCAAGCTCGATCAGGTTCAGGGCCTGCACATGCTCCATTCTCGGTGGAGCACCGCGGGTTATATCGCCGCGCGTTAACATTAGTGTCCTGAAGATCCAGAGCTGGCGCTCACGCCGAGCGCCCAGCTTCCTCACACGCTCAGTGACCTGTACGGCTATGAGTGGTGAGATCAGTAGGGCACCAACGTTGATCCAGAATTGGAGTGTTGGAGACATCTTACCCTCGCCCTCCATTAAGTCTTCCTGCGCAGCGAGGTGTGGCCGCAAGAGTAGTTGCTATCGCTGCATTGAGGCGATAGCATTTGCTCATGACCCTATGCCCCTAGGTCTCTCGATGTCAATATCCCGGCACGGAGCCGCCGCGATGCGATCGCACCCCGCGTTTCTCAAGGAAGCGTCGGTGCGCGGCTGTCATCTGGATCGAGGTGGCCTTTCCCCGCATACTGCCCCTCCCCTTCTAAGCTCGGCGCTCATCTTACCGCTCCAATCCCCCTGGCGCGGGCGGGAGCGCCTTCCCGAGCTGCTCAGCGAGGCGGTCAAACAGGAAGCTGATCGACGAAACGGTGGGTCGCCAGATTCTGGTGGAACACACCCGCGTCTTGCGGCTCGCCGCCTTGACGCCGCCGCCGAGAAGTCTGGCAGAAACGACTCGCCGTTCGAGTCTCGCGCTGTGGCCGCGTGACCACGCATCTCTCAACCACTCCTCCGTGAAATGACTTCCCGCCGTGACCTGCTTGTCGGCGGCGGCGAGGAAGCGCGGGATTCCGGTGAATAGTGCGGCGACCGCCAGGAGCTCTTAGCCGCCGGTCAGCGTCCTCGGACAGCAAGGGCAGCGCCCGCTCCGCCGCCGACGCGGTTGGCGCAGTAGCTTGACGGCGATGGGGGACGGGCGGCTGCTACGGCACCAGGCCCGCGACGTAACGCCCCGCGGCGACCTCCTGCAGCTCGGCGAGCACCGGCGGCACGCCGATCCTGGTTGGCGAGCGCCGGATCCTGCTGAAGCCCGACGTCTCTACCTCTCCAACTTGCAGCCGATCTGGTTCCCAAGATGCCAAGAGATCGGGTATAGTACCCGACATGAGCATCGGCCGAGCGGATCTCCTTCGGGCGTGGCGCTAGCATGCGGTTAGTCAACACCCGAGAGGCCTCGCTCCTCACGGGCCTATCCACGCAACAGCTGCGCGAGTGGACCAGTCGTCGCGCCATTGTTCCAGCCGACGTGAGACCGGTTGGGCGGGGATTCCAAGCCCAGTACTCGTGGTCCTCTATACTCGTGCTTCGCATCGCCTCCGTGCTTCGCCGTACCCTCAATGTAGAGCTACAGGCACATAGCGAACTCCTCGCCCAACTGCGCCAGGGCCTCCTGCAAACATCCTTCTTGGCTCTGTGGGGCAAGTCGCTAGTCATCTTCAGTACAGCTGATTGGGCCCTCCTCGATGACCTCGCCGCTATGCCCAACGACCGGGACGCGGTCGTCGTCCGGTTAGATCCCCACCTCCAGGTGATCTCTTCAGCATTGGCTCTGGGACGGTCGCCCGTACCCGGTCAGTTCGAGCTTTTCCCAGCCCGCGGCCTCTCAAACTCGCGACATCGTCACCGCGAGCAAAGGAGTCACCGCGAGGCGGCATCTGGCAAGAGGGATCGGCCGTGAGCAGCCGAGCTTTTAAGCGCGTCCTCACGAAGACCGAATATCTGGCTGCCGACGGCAGTCCGGCACCAGGGCTAGTGCGCTCGATCGGGCAAGTTCCTCCTCGGCTGCGGCCCGTTCTGGCGAATGATCGCGTGGGGCTGAACGCGGAGGCCGTATTCCTTGCACATGGTAATCCCATGGCCATCTTCAAGGACTCTGGCAGCCATCAGCCCACCGACGAAGAGACCCAGAAATGGCACGAGGCCGCTTGGAATGTCGGCCTAGCTCCCCTCTTATGGATCATCACGCCTACCGACGTGCGCCTCTACGACTGCTATTTGTCGCCGCCAAAGAGACTCGATAGCGGGGTTGGTACCGCGCTCGAACGAATCTCGCTGGATGCCGCGGGCGAGCTACAGGCGCTCGACGAAATGTGCGGACGCCTCGCGACGGAGACGGGCTCGTTCTGGTCAAGCCGAGTCGGCTCCAAGATCGATCGCCGTCATCGAGTCGACCGGGAGCTCCTCGCCGAAATCAAGGCGCTGGAGGACCGCCTCACCCTAGTTCCTCCGGCTGGTTCCGCTCCGGCGCCCAATGAACTCTCGGTAGCTCGTGATTTCGCCCAACGCTTGATCGGTCGGTGTATCTTCACGTCCTACTTGGTTGATCGCGGGCTGGCCAACCAGTTCTTTCCGAATAGCTTGCCACCCGACCTCGGTGATATCTTCGCGGATACGACCCGCACATACGAGCTCTTTGAGTGGCTGCGCACCACCTTTAACGGCGATCTCTTCCCCATGGACGACCCCGGAGCCGAACGGGAGCGTCTTGGCTCCGACCATCTCGCTCTCCTCCGTGACTTTGTGGAAGGGCGAAGCTTAGTCCCTGAGAATAGCGGCCAAGGGCGCCTTTTCCGCTTCCGTTTCGATGCTATCCAAGTGGACCTGATAAGCTCCATCTACCAGCAGTTCGCACGCTCTTCCGCTGGCGAACAGGCGCGCCAACAAGGCCTACATTTTACTCCCGTCGAGCTCGTTCATTTGGTCCTAGACCCAGTCTTTGAAGAACTTCCCCCAACCGCTCGCATAATCGATCCGACCTGCGGATCGGGCGCCTTCTTGGTCGAAGCCTTCCGTCGCTTGGTTTGGAAGTGCTCTGGAGATGGTCCAGCGAACCGCAGTTTGGTCCGCGAGATACTCTACAACCGTTTGTTCGGTATTGACGTCAACCGTTCAGCACTAGGTATTGCCGCCTTCAGCCTCTACCTTGCGGCGCTTGAGTTCGATGACGAGCCTGTGCTGGAGATAGCCGATTTGAAGTTTGATCAACTGATCGGCACCACACTGTTCGAAGCGAACACCATAGCCGACGAGCTCCCAAGCGCCATTACCGAGAAGCCGTTCGACGCAGTGGTCGGGAACCCACCTTGGACGTTCGATAGTCGGCAATCTGGCGCCCGTCGTGCTCGTATCGACGATGCGACCGCTAGGCCCCGTCGGAGCCCAGATCAAGAATTCCTTCAAGTTGCCTCACGACTCGCGGGAGACGCTGGGCGCATTGGCATGGTGCTGAAGGCCTCGCCGTTCTTTTCCAGCGACAAGCAAGCCGTCTCGGCTCGCAACGCCCTCTTCAAGACGCTATCGCCAATTGGATTAGTGAACTTGTCGGCGCTGCGGAAGGACGAGCTCTTTCCCGATGCCACTGGGCCGGCACTGCTGCTGCTCGCGCGCTGCGCCCTCATGGAAAAGGGTAGCCAATTAATCGTCGGATCCGTTCCTTGGACGTCAAGCTTTCGCCGCAATGGCATCTTCCAGGTAGGTCCGGGCGAGCTTAGAGCAGTGTCTCTATCTAGAGTACTTCAGACAAGCGGTCTCCTGAAAGCGGCGGCCTTTGGAACGCCCAGAGACGGATGGCTTCTCGAGCGTCTGGCACGCGACTTCCGCACCCTGGAAGAGGTCCTGGACCAAGGTGGTCTTACCCGCCTTAAGCACCGCGGGCAAGGATTCCAGGTAAAGGGTAGGCTCATCCCGTCGCCACCCGAATACAAAAACCACAAGGTTCTTACTCCTAATGCCTATCAGCCGTTTAGGGTCAGTCCAGATCGCCTCGAGGAGTTCCGACACAAGACCCTACACTTTTCCCGAAGCATGAAAATCTTCAAGGGACCGCTCCTAATCTGCCCAAAGGGCAATTTTGCCGCCGCGGCCGAGAAAGGGCGGTATAGTGCCTCCGTTAGCGCAGGCGACATTTTGTACTCAGAGACTTTCTATGGGATCTCCTTCGCGGGTTTTGATAGTTGCTGGCCGTACGTGCTGAGCGCGATCCTGAACTCGAGCCTAACAGCCTTCCAACTTCTTTTCGGCGGGGCAACCTGGGGCGTCGAACGTCCCACGGTCGAGCCAAAAGACCTCCTTAGTCTTCGGATGCCAAATCTCAACAGCCTCGGCTCTGCTAACCTTGACGCCGTCGTCGCGGCAGAAGCTGCTGCGGCAGCCGCGCCAGACAACACCCGACTGGAAGCCCTCGACACGGCAGTCTTCGATCTGTACGACCTCGAGCCCGACGAAGCGCTCCTTGCCCGCGAGAGCGTCTCGCGGGCGCGACCTCTGCTCTTTGAGAGCAATCGTCCCGAGACAACACGCCCTCCCAGTCTCGACAGACTGAAGGCGTATGCGAGCACAGTGACGCGGGTTATCGACCGCCATTTGCGTGCTAATGCGCAACGCCATCTTGAAGCCACTATCTACTCTCAGCCCTTGCAGCGCCAAAACTTGGAAAGCGGCTCCCCAGGGCTTGCCGCTGTTCGCTTTTCAATGGGCTCTGGACGACCGACCGGGATGAGCGTGGTCCACACAGGGGAGAACGCGCCGGCCAGTGAGATAGCAGAGCTTTTCCGAGGCCGTCCCGAGGCTGCGCTCCCACCATATCTAAACGAGCGCCGCCAGTTGCGGGTGTACTTGCGGAGCGACCTCCTCATCTTGAAGCCCAATGAAGCCCGCTGCTGGACGTGCGCAGCCGGTCTCAATGACGCAGATGCGATATTGGCAGATGACTGGGTGGCCACCACGCATGACTCTTCGATTAGCGCCTGACGTTCCGGTCGGTTCGCCGGCCTTTCAACTCTCGAATGATCGCGCTGCGACCGTATTGGACCTGCTCTGCAGCGCTGCCTACGAGGCTCGGCCTCACGTCACCGCCGGCATGCTCGAGGTACCGATCACTTTGATCATTCGCAAAGCCGCAAGACGAATTAAGAGTCAGCTTGGCCTTACGGATATTGAGATCCGCGGGGAACATGAGCTAGAAGATATGACCTCTCCCGGCGCAACTCTGACCGGCCGCATCGACATCTCGCTCAAGTTTCTTGAACACTTCGGCGATCAGGACGCCTATGTCGGAGTGGAGTGCAAGCGGGTCGGTGCGGGCTTGAGTCAACTGAACCGGCGTTATGTCACCGAAGGTGTAGCTCGCTTTGCCACCGGCCAATACGCTGCGGGGCACCCTAGGGCCTTCATGCTGGCCTACGTACTTGCACTTCCAGTGAAGACGCCGATCCAGAGCATAGATCGCCGACTGAGAAGGACGTATGGAAGCTCTGCGCAGCTGACTCCCGGCGCGCTCCACCGGCTCGCCTTGGCGGTCCAAACCAGCGCTCTGCAGCAAAACGGCGGCCACATGATACGCCTCGAACATGTTTTCATGGACATGACTTGCGCATCAGGGATCGTTGAAGGAACCTAAGAAACACGATGCCGAGGCCGACGTCGTTTGGGCTGGATGTTGAATCGAATGCAGCGGGGGACGCGCTTTATGAGGCCGTCGTAAGCGGCGAACCCATCAGTTACAGCCACGACTCCCCGTTCCACCAGGAGCGCGTGCTCGCCCTCGCGCGCCGCCTCGCCGACGACGGCTTCGACTGCGCCCTCAATTCGATCCGCACCCGGCCGCGGTCGAGCGGCTCACGGACCAGGAAGCGCTCGCGCAGGTTGCCTGGAGGAGCAAGGACGGCGTGGCCGAGGACGCCGTGCGCCTTTGGGGCGTTGATGATTTTCCGGGCGAAGTCTACGAATCGGTCAAAGGTAGAGGTCGAGGGGAGGGGCGGCAGGTGTTGCCAAGTCCCTAGTCATTGCGGCGCTGGCGCGAAGCGGGCGTAGTCCAATCATACTTCAGGCAGCCCCGATGGACGGTGCTTTCCAAATTTACTTTGATAACTTCCACGTATAAGCGCGTGTCTCATAGCCCTCATCTGGAGGTATGATGCGAACTTATATGCGCAGCGGTGAGCGGCCAGGGCGCTATTCTTCTTCTAGCCGAAATGCGCAAGTCGGTGATCAAGGAGAGCTTTGGTTTGCTGCTCGGCTCCCCCTCGGCTGGGTATGGCAACCGCCGCGACGCGACCTAGGCAAAGACGGCTTGATCGTCATCCAAGACGGTTCTGATCTACACAACATTGAATTTTCAGTCCAGGTCAAGACATCGAAGCAGCCCAGGGTTAAGAAGGGATGGGTCGTGAAGTCTGGTCTTTCGCGATCATCGGTTCTTTATTGGTTTGCGAGTCCCTTGCCAACACTCGTAGTGGCAGTGGATATAGTGGCACAGCGAGCATGGTACGCTTGGCACTTGGATCTCTTTGAGTCGCCTGCCGAAGTTGTTCAATCAAAGCAACATACTGTTACGATTCGTATTCCTCAAGAAAACGAACTGACTGAACTAAGCTGGGAGCGCATACGGCGCCGCCTGAGGCACCACTTCGAGAGCCTCCACATTGCAATAGGCGAGGCCAACGCTGCAGCGCGTCTCCTTCCGACAGTCAGTACTCTGGCCAGAAACTTGGGCAACCTGCTCAAATTGTCCAAGAGCCCGCTGCCAGCGAACGCCGCCTCGATTTCCGACCAAGAAGGTGTGTCAATTTTAATTGAACATATCGAGCATAAAAGCATCACCTGTTCTGTCCGGCGCTTGTTAAGCGGCATTCATCCCGAGTCACCTGCGGCGCGTCACATTCGTGTTTGGATTGAGACCTACGAGGCCACCGTACTTGAAGCATTTCCTAGGTTCCACCTTGTCCCCGAGACTGGCCCTTACGGCCCTGAGCTTGAGCTCGCGTTCGCACCAAAGAAGGTCCTCGGCACGAGACATCGCCTCATCGAGGCTGGGCTTGACATGATCAGACTGCTCACCGCGGACACCAGGAGTAGAGTCAGTGATAGCAAGCCTATAGATTTAGCGCCAACTCGCGAGCCGAGCGATTCACGTCAGTTGGGTGAACGTCTGACGATTAAGCTGAACGCAATTGGTGAAGTGAGTTTGGCTAGAGTCAGCGTTGCGGAGCTGGGGTTTCTTGAGGGCGCGACAACTACGGAGATTATTGGAGCGGAGCGCGATACAGATAAGGATGGGCAATCGGCTCCATTTTCGAATGGTAGAGCGAGCCAACTCGGCTTAGGCCTGTGTCCGCCGGAGGTTGGGCCTGAACTTCGGTTAAGCTACGGCGATCAACCTCTTGATGAGCGTTTGTATATTGCGATGAGGCCGATAAGTACTCCGGACGGTGAGCCGCGGGTGTTTGTGTTAAAACACAAGGTTGGCGGCCTATCATTGGATGCCGCACGGGCGCGACCCGATGATATGTGGAATCCGAAAGATGTGTTTGTATTCTGTTTGCAGTCATGAGGGTTGTCGCAGCTCTTGCCGGGCGCAAGGATGCCAGATGAGCGCGCATCGCCGGCCAACCAATCCGCACAGGGGAGACTCTTACTTCGTGCGTGCGTAAGGAATTCGTGCCCTGACTGGTGCTGCGCCGGCCGGCGAGGCGGCCGGGTCTCACCGGTCGGGGAGCCACTGCCGACTACCCGCAGCTCGAACTCGAGCAAACCGAGCATCTCGACCACGTAGGCCACAGCCAGCCGGGTCGCTCCCTCGGATGGGGCCTGCGGCGGCGGCGCCGGCGCCACCAGGCCGCTGCACTCGGCCGGCGAGGTAAATCAATCCCGAGGAACTGCTGCTGCGCTGGGCCGTGCCGCAACGCGCTGAGCCAGGAGTGCGCGGATGCCCCTCCTGGCCGCTCGCGACCACGGCGAGCGTCCTGCTTTGCCCCCGGGGAGAGGCCCGAGACCAAATGCATCAACGCCGAAGCATCCGGCTGGACCGGATTGCCTTCTATTGTATCAGGGTGTCGCCCAGTGGGCGTAAATGCTCGGGCAACTGTGCATCCATGGCTCTAGCTACGTTGATCGGTTGTCCGTCACACCGAGGCGCGAATCGCCTCGATCTCCGCTTCGCTCGGAAAGCTCTCGACCTGATAGCGAATCGGATAAAAGCCCGTCGCCTCCAGAAGTCCTCCGCAATGCTCCTGTAGCGCCTTCGTCTCGAAGCATCCCAGCAGCTGCTGCCCATCGGGACGAGACAGATCCACCAACCCGACCAGGTCGGTATCCGGGAGAAGCGATACGGCCCCGGCGGTCCACACGCAGTGGCTGCATCGATTCCCTTTCGGGTCTTCGGTGACGGTGCAGCTGGCGACGAAGACATCGCGCCCGAGGCGGGCAAAGAGACTCTCGAGCTCCTCTCGCTGCTCCTCGTAGCACTGCGCTGTTTCCTCGAGTACCAGGCGGCGCCACAGTGCATAGCACGGGTGACCTGCCGCAAGCTCGAGCGTCTCCCACCCCGTCGACGAGCGCACGAGTGGGATCCTGCTGATCGGTCGTGGCGTGGCCATTCCTGCAGCAAGCTCGAGGGCTGCCCTCAGAGATTCCGCATCGCCAAGTCCGGTCACCACGAGACAGCTCCGGTCGGGAACGATCGCGACCATCGTGCCTTCGACCGCAAGGTCGCGAAGCACCGGCTCGCTCAGGATGCGGGAGCTGTCGTAGTCGTCCTGCCAGCCGGACACGTAGACGCCCGGCGCGGGCGAACTCCAGCGCGGTTTGCTCATGCGTTCGAGGTTCGAAACCGCTCGGGCGAGGGCCTGGCCCAAGGAGATCCCCCAGCGCAGCTGTGCGGCCGCGGTCGGTAGACCCATGAACGTCGGCGCATCGTAGGCCAGGAGTGTGACGATGCCACCGGCGACGGGCTCAAACGGAAGCTCCTGAGGCTCCTTGCCTGCGGCGAGAACCGAGAGGCGACAGGCTTCGATGTAGGACCGGTGCCTGACGGCCGGCAAGACCCGCTCACCAACCGCCTCCCAGCTGGGAAAAACATCGCTGCTCGCATCGACGACCCCGGTGACGAAGTCGCGCACGAGCCGCGAGCGCCGCCAAGGCAGGCAACGCCCGCAATCCGCATAGATGTTCTCGAGATTCAGGGTGCGTTGGGCGACGCCGTCCATCCACCGGAGCGCAAAGGTATCGGTGTCGAACTCGATCTGGTCGACGAT
>Ga0210405_10004467_pt1 | contig 13127 bp, 8 predicted proteins | sample IncBWH11MmetaG_FD_155492 | JGI IMG/M metagenome (GOLD analysis project Ga0210405, IMG submission 155492) | Forest soil microbial communities from Barre Woods Harvard Forest LTER site, Petersham, Massachusetts, United States - Inc-BW-H-11-M | ecosystem: Environmental > Terrestrial > Soil >... | reverse complement strand
TCGAAACCTGATGCGAATTGTGGATCAGCTTCCGTTTTTTTATGGGATCGGGATTGCCAGCGCGGTGATCAGCAAGCAAAACAAACGGCTCGGCGACCTGGTGGCCGGCACAATCGTCGTCCACGAGCGGATGCTGCAGGACATCAAGCCACTCTGGGAAGCGCCGAAGAATCCCGGCACTGTGAAATACGGTTCCGAACGCCTCAGCCCCGAGGAATTCGCTCTCATCGAATCATTCTTAAACCGCCGAGATGCACTCGCGCCAGACGTTCGCTACCGAATGGCCGAGCAAATTGCGGCGCGCATCAAAGGCCGCCTGGCTATTCCGCCTGCCGATATGCTTTCCAGCGAAAAGCTCTTAGAGGCGATCGCTTCTGAGCGCCGCGCAAACGCTGGGTACATTTAGCAAGCGCAATGGCACTGTGAGTGGACTTGCCCGCATAGTCGCGATTGCGCTTGAACTCCCCTGCGCGCGATTGTTCCAGTTCCCAATGCACTCGATTTCTAATCTACGGTGGCGCGATTAGAAATGTCCGTAAAGTATTGAAAACATTGGGTCGCGGGCTAGCCTAATCCACGGTAAATGGGCGTTCCAAGAACCCTATTGCGGCGCTGTTTCTAGAAGCTGAAAGCAGCTTGCAGGTAAATCAGCCGGCTCGCCGATGGAGAAGAGAACGGCAGGCCGAAAATGTGATTTGGCACGTTGAAGAAGTGCGAGGCCGAGGCCTGCGGGACATCTGCTGTCGGCGGATTCAATACGCCGCTTGGGATATCCGCATTCGTGTAGTTGAAGAGATTGCGTGCGTTCACGCTGAGCGTGACGTTGTAGCGGCGATTCGTGCCCCCGCCGCCCAATCCGCCAGCCCCTCCCGCGAATGGCCCGCCGGGACCGCTGCGCCCACCTGCTCCCCCGCCGCCCCTGCCTCCACCTCCTCCACCGCCCGGGCCGCCCGAAACGGTTTGTTGTCCGCCAGAGCCTGATTCTTTGCCGAAGCCGAAGGTTTTGCTCAGACGGACATTCAGGGTGAATCTTGAGGGGCTCGTTAGAAAATCCACCGGGATCGGTGTGGCGTTTGGTGCGGGCACGGTGTTGAAGGATCCGATTCCTAGCACCGTGACGATCGTCGGCCCGACGGCGCCATTCGCAAGAGCCGGACGCTGATTGAACTGCGCGGTGCCGATTAAATCCTGGCTTAAGGTGATGTTGAAAGGCGTGCCCGAGCTCACCACCATGAATGGGCTCAAGCGGAAGTTGTGCGGCAGACCGATCGTGCCACCGAGAAAGTAGCGGTTGCGAATGTCGAATGGCGAGCGGCCATAGTCCTGCATGATATCCCGCGGATTTGATGGAAAAGCGGTGGCCGATGATGTGTCGCTGTTGGCATACGTCAACGTGTAGTAGCTGAAGAGCGTGAGCTTGGCACCGGCGCGAATCGTGGCCTGCAAGAACATCTGATTTTCGCGGTAGATGCCTTCGGACTGAAATTGATACACGTTTTCGAAGCCGGCGATGGGACGCACACCGGGCGTCGGACTCGTATAGAACGGAAAATCGAAGGTGCCAGGGTCAGGGCTGTTTATGTTGTTAGTGAAGAGCTGATCCCATCCACGCGAATTCAGATACGAGAGCGAGACGTTCGCGAACTTCGTCACTTGTCGCTCGAGGCTGACGGCCGTTTGCATCACGTAGGGCGATCGCAAATGTGACGCCTGGGCGTAGACGCTGGGATTTACCGCGCTGGTCGGGACACTATTCGGGAAGAAGTCAGGATTCGTGAAAATAAATTGCGCCTGGTGGATTCCGTTGAGGCGGTCTTCTTGCAGAACGTAGGAAGAGTTGAAGCGGTCGTAGAAGATTCCGAAGCCGGCGCGGAGAACCGTTTTCGGCGCAGCTTTTCCGCCACCGCCGAGGCCCCATGCGAAGCCCAGACGAGGCGCCCAGTTGGCATGATTGCTGATGTCGTTTTGTGACTCGAAACGCAGCCCGTAGCTGAACGTGATATTCGGGCGGATTCGCCAATCGTCTTCTGCATAGAGGCCGACATCTACTTGTCCGACGCTCGCCTGCGGATTTCCGGGCATCCCAGCTGTGGGGCCGGCGGTGAGCAGAAATTGAGAGGCGTTTTGCGCGCCGGTGGCCAACGCGGCTTGGTATGCCTGGATCGAAGGGAAGATGTATTCGCCATTGAAACCGGTTGTCGAGAAGTTTGAATCGGTGACGCCGCGCAGCCGCACGCCGAATTTTATCAAGTGGGTGCCATGCGAGATCGACGTGTAGTTCTGAAGCTCGTAGCGATTGGAAGTATCGAGAATCCTTCCTTCATTGCTGCCGCCACCGTTGAATGCTCCCTGCACCAAGAGGGTCGTAGCAGTATTCAGTGGATCCTGGCTGCTGGTCTGGTGGAGATACTGGAAGCGGGTTTCATTTACCACATTTGCGCCGAGCGTCTGGGTATCACTTACCTGCAGGGTGTGTTCAGTGGAGAGAAGATTAAAACCCTGCGTCGGAAGACTGAAACCGCCGACTCCGTCGTTCTTGAAATCATCTCGATAGTATTGATAGCGGACCGAAAGGGTATTCGTGGGAGTGAGTTGGTAGTCGACGCGGGGGCCGAGATTGTAGCGTCTCTTTGGAGTTGGGACGGCGTCGGTGAAGGGAACGATGGGAAAACCTGCCGAGGTGGTATCCACGATTTGCGCGTTTACGATCGCGAGATCGTTGATGTCTCGAATATCTGTAGTGAAAAAGAACGACGCTTTCTTGCTCAACGGGCCACCGATGTTGCCGCTGTATTGCACGGAGTAATAGGGAGGATACGGAGTTGCTAAGCTATTCTGATGGAAAAAAGGATTCTTCGAGTTTAAAGCGGAATCGTTGCCATTTACGGAAATTTGGCCGTGCCATTTGTCAGTGCCCGGCTTGGTGAAAATTTCGATACGGCCGTAGCCGACTTTGTCGTATTGGGCGGAAAACGGGTTCTGATTGATTCGGATTTCGCGGATGGCGGACTTTGGGGGCAGCTGTCCGGCCGTAAATCCGTCGATGTAGAACTGGCCGCCATTCGGGCCTGCGGAGGGGCCGGCGAGCGCGGTCAGGTCACTTTGTAGTTCGTCGGGATCGTCAGGCAGAGCTTCGAGTTCTTTGCCTGAGATGATGATTGCTCCTGCGTTGTTCGCCGGATTAACGTCCACGGTGGGAGCTTCGTCGGATACCACCACTTTTTCCTGCTGCTGCTCGATTTCCAGCGCCACCTTGAGCTGTTGAACTTTATCGGCAGTGATTTCGACGTCGTCGTTTTTATAAATCGCGAACCCTTTTGCGATGACCTGAACCGAATATTTTCCTGGCGCCAGTCCTTTTCGGTCGAGGACTCCTTGCTGGTCCGTAGTGGCAAGGAGGGTGTCACCACTCGGTGTGGTCAAGACGACAGATGCTCCTACTACGGCGCCGCCTGAAGGATCGAGCACTTGACCGTGCAACGCACCAACGCCGGTTTGGGCATCTACAGTGCGCGGACTGGCCGCGAAGATCAGTAAGATCAAGATTGAGAATGATGCAAAGAGCCAATGGCGAAATCTCGTTGGGTCCCTGGGTTGAATTTGGATATGGCGCGGGCGCATGAGCTTATGGCGCATCGCCTGCCACGGCGGGAGCGCCGCCCAAGCTCCAAGGCGAGAGAGTCATCGCCTGGCCTCCGGTCGGTGTGGCGGCGAGAATCGGTTCGACGCCGCCAAGGGCTGTGATTGCGGTGGCCTGGCCTGTAGTTGTTCCCTCGGTGGCAACGATCATTACCGCTTCATCTTTCTTGAAATCCGCGAGTGTAGCCGCGGGCATACGGTTCACAATCTGCTGAAAATCGGCTTGTCCGCCGCCGGGACGGTTGCCGCCCGGACCACCTTCGGGATGCTGCGACCCGCCACTCGCGATTGCGGCTTGTCCCGAAGCGCTAGCAGCACCGTTGCCAGCGTGGTCGCCTGTCGCTCCCGCACCCTTCAACCGGAAGGCAATGCGCTGGGCGATTTCTGGCGGCAAACGGCGCAGCTGCGATTGGCTCGTAATCTTCACCGCAAACGGCTTCTTGCTGATGAGATCCATTACGGTCATCGTATTTGCATTGGCGTCGATCGAGGAAATGGTTCCAGCAATATTGCGAAAACTCCCGGAAACGACTTCCTCCGCGGTAAATTCGCTTCCGTCCGCGCTGCGCGTGCCGCGCGCTCGAAGCTGGTCGCCGGGCTTGATCAGGTCGATTGCTGCCGCCTTGGCTTCATCGAATGAAACGGAGTCCGGCGCGTAGCGGCGGAGGATCGAGGCGCTCGTTGTGTGAATGGCAATTGTCTTCTTTCCGCCAACAGCGGTGACGGAGATGATGACGGTGCCCGTGGCGGGATCGACGGAACTTACTAAGCCACCTATCCCACGCTTTTGCCAGTCTTCGCGATCGCTTTGGTGCTTTGCTTCGACGTCGGAACGGCTCATCGCAATTACGCCAACGGCGACAAAAGATTTTCCGTCGCTCGATGGCTGCCCACGTACGAGGATTCGATCGCCGGCATGGACGTCCGAGAGTTGGATTGGGGCGGCGCTCTTCAGATCTGTTTGCCCTGGCGCTACGCGAACCATTTTCGCGTTGCTCACCACTTGAACTGCAACGTCTGCGCCGGAATCCGTAGTGAGCGTGAGCGCGTTTCCGCTAATGCTTTTGACTACGCCTACTTGTTTTGCAACCGGGGTCTGGGTGGCCGCCTGAGCAATCTCGCGCGAGGCTGCGGGTGCTGCAAGAGGTGCAGCCAGGAACGCAATTCCGGTAACGCACGCAGCCGTCACCCGAATCCAGCTCGCCAAACCATGTTTCAAAAGACTCATTCACCGCCCCAAATAGTCATCGCCATGGCAATCGTAACTTGGCATGCTCGGCAATTTTCGCGCCTAAGAGCTGCCCTTCATTAGACGTATTCCGTTTCAGCATGCGTTACATGTTGGAGGCGAAGCTCGTGCGTTTTGTTGTCTATTGGACTGGCCCTGGAATGGGTGAATCGGTAGTGGTTTGTTTACGAAGATCGCTTATTCCGGAGCGCCGGGAAGGGAACGAAGGTAGGCGATGATCGCGACGGCATCCTCGTGTTTCAGATGGTAGATGTGCATCGGAGGACGGATCGCTTCGCCGTTTGCCCCGATTCCTTTTTCGAGGATATCCAACCCATCCTTATCTGAATATCCGGGGAACCCGGCCAGGGTTGGGGCTCGGTCCGCCCACTGAGGGTCCGGCTTTACCGAGGTGATCCAGTTTGGAGCGCCTTGCAACCAACGCGCAGAATCGAGCTGATTTCGGGCGTCGCGCGGAGTGTGACATTCCCCACATTTGGCGACTTCTTCGACGAGATATTTTCCGCGCGCGATATCTGATTCGCGAGAGCTCATCGGCGAGGTTCTATTCTTAGTGGTTTGCGTGTAGGAAGCTGACATGGAGGCGATCACAAGAATTGCGCAGATTGCCAAGCCGAGGATCGTTTTCAAGGTTTCCTCCTTCAGGATGCTCACTCTGAAGCATCATCCAATTATGGAGCAATGGGCCGAGGCGCTATAGAGGGTTTTTTGCAGGGTGGATATTGCCATGGGATTGCAGTTTGGGAGTGGAAGCCTTTGGTCGGAACAGGTTTCGAGAACGTCCTGTACATCCATTTGCGCCAGAAATTACAGAAAAGGATGCATTCCGCGGGCCGGCAATTAAATGGAGTCTACGAATAACGCTGAGTGCGGGAAGCTCGTGCGCTCGGACGGACATTTTAGCCTGTGAGCGGCCAAATCGCGCAGAACGATTTGGCTATTAAGGAGCAAGGACATGCCAGAGGAAGAAGTTGTTGAACGAGCTCATGAGGATGCGAAAGAAGGAAAATCGCCCAGCACTCAAGCTGGGGAATTCGTGCGAAAGGAGATGCACCATATTCGCGAGGGGAAACATGGAGCACGGTCGCCCCAGCAGGCGATCGCGATCGGACTCTCGAAGGCGCGTCGTGCCGGAGTGAAACTGGGGCCGCCTGAGAGCGGAACAGTGTCGCCCAAGGTCCGGGCACAAGCAAAGCGTGATGCGAGGAAAGGCCACGCATCATCGCGGTCAAAGCCGTCAAGGAAACGTTCGCGCGCAACGTCGAATGCGCTCCGGCGTGAGCCGCACTCATCTGCCTCTCGTGCGAGTCTAGCTGGGCATGCTCGAAGCGTTGCGAAAAAGCGAGGAGGGCGAGCGTGGCATGAATCGGCTATGCGTGCCGCGCAAACTCGATCGAACCGGCGCAACGATGCACGCGGCCGGGCGAGCCGCCGCAAGGCCTAGCCTGTGTGACTTGATCATTAATTTGCAAGACATGGAGGATGGAGCAAATGGCCAGCGAGAAGCAGTCACGAGCAGCACGAAGAAACATCAAGAACGCTGCCGGGGCCCCACGCCGAAAGTGGACGATCGCACATTTGCCGAGATCTACGCGCACCGCGCTTGGAAAACAGGGCGCGAAGATGCGCCGTCGCGCTAGCCGATCGAGTTAGTGCTGGCGCCACATAGAGCCTTGCTGCGTTGGTATGTGACGCCAGAGGGTGCGATTCCAGGTAAAATAAAAGTTAGTTTATGAGCTTCGCGAAGTCGTGGCCCCTGGTTCTTGTTTTCGTCGTTGCCGGCGCCGCCGGAGCGCGACCCCGTTGGACCCAAACGCAGTCGCCTAAGCACACGATTGTTGTGACGTTCGACTATGACTTTACGGCCGTGCCTGCCTGCTCGGAAAAAGTGAGCAAGAAATGCATCGCGAAATTCGTTGTGTATGACATTTCGGGGGAAAAACCCTACAAGTTGTTAACGATTCCGGTTCCTGCTGGCGCCACTGGAAAGGCTAAGGGCATTTCAGGAGAAAGTCAGCCGCTTCTCTTCGAGTCTGGGAAACACTTATTGGGAGTGTCGGCGCAGAGGGAAAGCGGAGAAGAATCGAACCCACACGCCACTACCGTCTGGGCGACGATTCCGTAAGAGACCAAAAGCTGCGACTCCCGAAGACAAGAAATTGAATTCTTCACTGAGGCTATTTTCCTACGGCCCGGCGGAACTTGAATGTCGGCCATCGCTGAAGAGCTCGCACGGCGAACCGGCCACGTATCCAATTCCAGGCGCGCGTCAGATCGTCAGGCTCGATGAATAAAACATATGCGGCGAGAACATCCCATTCAAACATCGGAATGTTTAGCGAGTACTCGAGCCAGAGATGGAAAAGTACGCCGAGGGCCAAAATAAAATAACGAAGCTCCTTAATCCAGATTAGAACAGCCAGGGAAAATTCCAGAGCAAGCGCCAACCAGGTGCCCAATTTGAGCATCGTCGGGCGGAGAAATAAAGACGGCAGCGGAAAACGATGAAATTCATCGAGATGGTATACATAGTAGAGGGCCGTTCCCTGAATCCAGGGAGCGCCCTGCACTTTCCAGCAGAATGAACTGAAATAAAGCAGCGCTAATTCGAACTGAATCATGCGCTGCGCCCATGGGCTGCGCGGCAGAATGCTAACGCTTTCTTTTCCGAGCCGGATTCGAATCAGGCGATCGATGGACAGGGCCGCACCGGCAGGAGCGAAGATCAAAAAAAATCCGGCCAATCTGAGGAATGTGTCGCCACCACTTGTGATGTAGAGATTTCGTTGTTGGATTGAGGTGAGGCAGAGAAATACAAGCAGGCTATTGAAGCGGGTGAATAAGCCCACGGTTAGAAACGCCGCCGATGCCAGAAATACCCAGAACAGCGCTTCGATCCAGACATCATTTTGCGGAATGATCGTGAACAGGTTCAGTCGCGGACCAGCCTCGAGCGTGTGCATCGTCGAGAGGCTTACCCACGCGTGAGGGCCATACCAGGTGAGCCAGTCGGGCCGGAGCAACAGGAGGGTAATGATAAGCAGCAAACCGTACAGGATGCGAAACAATGCGATCGGCAGAGGTGGTTGTGGCGCAAAGAAAAACGAATTCCACGCATCCAGGAGATCCGTGAGCCTCACTTCAAATCCTCAGGTTGCACCTCGTAGGTGAAGAAGATATTTGAATTCCAAGGTCCGCGATCGTACGTGTCATCCGTACGAGGAATGATTTCCGACCACCTCACAACAAGCATGATCGTTTTCGGTGGACTTGATTTGTGGTTATTCAAGCGCGCAATGTAGCGGGCAGCATCGGGGCGCAAACCGGAATATTGATCGTTCTGCAAATTTTCCTCGAATTTACGATAGCGCTCCTTCGCGTACCGTTCATTGGCGCTGAGGAGCTCCATTCTCGGAAAGCTCCAGAATGTGCTCGATCCGTCCTTATAGATGACGATCGCTTCGAGGTAGCTGTTGACCCTTTTAGGGTCAGGCGAAAACATGTCCCAAGATTGAAATAGGCCCGACCAGATGAAGTATGGGCGCACGAGTTGTCTGAATGAGGAGACCAATGGGTTGTTTATCGGCAGAGCCCAGCAGGAGATAGCTAGAATGTGAAAGAGAAGGAAGGCGTTAATCGCAACGTATTTGAGTTTCTGCGCAATGCCGTCGTGGTTTCGTTGGGTGGCGCTCGGAATTCCAGTCGGCATCGGTTACGTTATCCGCTTCGCGATTTGATCCGGTATGGCTTTCAGAAAGTTGGGCTGCATGTGACGTGAAGTATCTTCTACGAATTCATTGCACGACAAAAGCGAGAGTAGCGCATCTTTAGGGCGGAGTTGAAGTGATATGTAATTAAAGGCGAAGGCGCAAGGATGTGAGGCCCTACGGTGCGACCGAGCCGCGGATCACCGTGACCGACGCTTTTGGCAGCTCAAAAACCGTTGTGGAAGTGGCACTAATCGACCGACGAGCCGATGGACCATCGGGATCAGCCTTGCCGTCCTCAAAACCGGGATGCCACTGATACTGCTCGGTGCCGAATGTGATGAAATCCACCGGGCCCGAAAACCCGCGATCACGATTCGATTCCGCGTCGTGGAAGACAATGCGGACGCCATGCGGATTTTCCTGGTCCTTGTTGACTATGAGTAGCGACCAGCGGCCATCGGGTCGAAGTGCGGCATACGCTGTGACGAGATTGTGTTCCGCATCATCGTGAATGTCACTCGATGCCGAGAAAAGACGATGTTCTCCTCCCGCGGCTTCAACCCACTCAAGATTGATGAGTTGGCTTGCGAAGAATTGCGACAGCGGCTGTTCGATTTTTAGATCCTTGTCTGTCGAAAAAAGCCCGAAGGTCCCAAGCGAGTTGTTGCAGCCACGATGAACGCCCAGCGGGATGTAATGGAAAAAATACACGGCATTGCCGCCAGCGCTCAAAAATGAGCCCACATAATCGGCCAGCCAGAGCGCGCCCCAGACGTTAATGAAGGCTTCCTCTGATTGCCAGGCGATATTCGATTCGGTGATGAACATCGGAACGTTCGCGGGCACGCCGTCCTGGTGCCAGATGTCCAGCATGTGGGTTACGAGGCTCGGTTCGTCGTAAAGATTGCTCCACTGAATTTTGCAAGGGTCCATCGGGTAGTGCTCAAAGGAAAAGAAACCGAGGTCGGCGAGCCTGCCGTGCGTCTTCAGGTAGTCGATGAACCGTGCGGTCCATGACGTGCGACCTTGCGCGTCAGGCCAAGTTTCGATGTCCTTATTGACCCCCGTGAAAATCGGGCCGCCAAGCCGAAGCTTGGGATCGAGCTTGTGCAGAGCCGTGGCCCATTGGACGTACAGCGCGGCGTAGTCTTCCGGGGGGGTGTAATGGCCGTCGGGTTCTTCGCCCATCTCGATGTAGGAAATCGGATAGCCACGTTTCTCGATGTACGCGATTTCCGCGACGGAGTCTTCTGGAGTCGCATAGAGCATGGCGATAGGAATCATCGCAGGCAAACCCCGCGTGTAGCCGCTTGTATAGAAAAGGTCGAATCCTACTTGATCCCCGGCGCGTTCTTCGAGATCTGCGGTTTCATGCCAAGGGTCGACTGACGAGCAGAATGTGGCGGTTTGCCCTTGATCGGGCGTGTGGAGCACGAGGTCGTGAAACTTTCCATCGGAGCTGGTCGTGCCGATGAACAACTCCCGTATAGCATAACCCAGGCAATTGCGGCGATCGGCGGATCCGTGCGAATCGCAGGTGTTCGAAGACTGAGTCATCAGAATGCGGAGGTATTGGACGTTCATCGGCGCGACAGAAAGTTGGATCACGGGATTTCCGCCGAGGCCGTCATTGACGACGCCACTGGGGAATGCGATCCAGGCGCCGAGTGTGGGCTTCTTAATGGGGTCTTCGCCCGTCCAATATTGGACCACGTATCGGCGAGCGTATGGATCGGACCAAGCAATTCGAATCGCGTTCAGCGGGCGCGGGGCGGCAAGGTCAACAAAGACCCACTGCGGATGGAGAGAATCGTCTTCGCCTGTGTATGGCTGGGTGAGGTAAGGATTGCTTTTCCAATAGGAATTCAAGTCGCCATCAGTGAGCCGCGAGTAGCCAACCATGTCTGTGCCGTCGTCGTGAGTGACGCCGCGATGCGGTAGCGGATAAGCGTAAGAGTGGCGGATGGGCTCACCGAGTGTTGCGCTGCCAGTGAAGTAGCCTTTACCCGCGGCGTCGCTCCAAGTGCCTTGGGGATTCCAGTGCCACGCTTCAATGTGCAGCTCCGTGTTTTGGCGATAACTAATCGTCTGCCAACCGGAGGACAAAACCTGCTTGATCGTAGGTTCTATAAAGGTCTTGTCGGTTGCGCCCGGTGGGAGCCGGTCAATCCCTGCGCCCAGAGCTTGGGCGGGGACGATTGAATTCGTTGTGTGGCTTGGCGTGGCGTCTATGCGAATCGTTTGACCGTGCGATGACGGCACCAATAAAAGTGGAAAAATGGTGAGTGCCAAGCCAAGGCCAAGGAGCGCGTTCCTGCTTCGTAGCATGCCTAGAACTGGAACTTCAGGCCCGCCTGCAGAACGCGGGGATCGTACGCTGCCGAGATAACTCCAAAGCCGCCGGAGCCGAATACGCCGAAACCGGGCGACAACTGGCCAGAGAATTGAGCATGGTTCCAGATGTTGAAGGCTTCAAACCGAAATTGAAGAGTCTTTGATTCGGTGATCTTTGTATCTTTCAGCAGAGCCATGTCCCAGTTGTTGAGTCCAGGGCCGTAGAAGAATCGCCGCTTTGCGTTTCCGATTTGACCAAGCGGCTCGTCGCTGAAAAGGCCGGTATTGAAATACGTGCCTCCCTTGCGCGGATTCGTAGTTTGAAGGATTGTGCCGGGGGTAAAATCGGGCAGGTCGATCGGCGCCGACGTGCCCTGCGTTCCGGTGAGGGAGTTGTCGTTTGGAAACGACAGGCTGACAGGAAGACCGCTAACGAATGACGTGATACCCGAGATGGCCCAGCCGGACGCGAGAGTATTCTTCCAGCCTGAGGTCGTGTGGAACATACGGTCAAACGGCATCTTGGCTTCATAACTGGCAACGAAATTGTGCTTCACGTCGAACGCACAGAGCGATGTGCTTAACTTGGGATTAAATGGGTTTATACCTTCGATGAGTTCCGAGGCGTCGTCCATACATTTGCTAAACGTGTAGCCGAAGAGGAACGTGGAGTAGTTACCGGTATGGCGCACGCTGGCTTGCAGCGAGTTGTATGATGACTGTGCAATTGTGGCTTCAAATGGGTTGTTGCCAAAAACTTGATTCCCGCCCTGTGGACCGAAAACAGTGTATGTGCCATTCACCGCGTTACATGTCATCGCGGCGCTGAACGGCGCGCAGGACTGTCCGGTGAGCTGCACCGCCGGATTTTGCGCGGCTTGCGGCACAGCAGAGAAAGGCGTTCCAGGCGGGAGGGCGTACACACTTGATTCGCCGAACGGACCGCAAGGGGCGGGCTGTCCCGCGTTGACGTACACAGTGTTTATTTGCAAACAAAGAGGGGCGTTTCCGGGGTTCGATTCGATCGACGTAAGCAACTTATGCCCCTGAGTTCCTACGTAGCTGACCGACAGCACTGTGTTCGAACCAAATTGCCGTTGTATCGACAATTCATAATGCTCGCCGTAGGGACTTACGTTCTTGTGGTTGAATATCACCGAGCTCGAAATGGGCTCGACCTGTGCCCAGTCGAAAGTGGTGTTGGGTGTTTTCACGGGTACCTGAGGGAAGGTGAACGGGAAGCGCTGGATAGCGGTGCCTGTGCCCCGGTCCATGAAGGGCGCGTCGAAGAAACTTCCGGCCTGGAACCAGAATAAGCCGAACGGCGCATCGCCGATTTCCTGAAATTGTGTGAGATCCTCAAACGCCGTGTAAAAAAGGCCATAGCCCGCGCGAATGCTCGTCTTTCCCGGGCCTCCCGTCAACTTGGCCAGCAACCCTGAGTCCCACCCGGGCGAATAGGCAAGACCTATTCGAGGTGAGAAGTCGTGATATTGGGTCGGCGCCAAGGTCTTAGGAACACCGGGATCCCCTGGAACTAGCCAGCCAGTCGGCGCGCCAGGGAACAACACAGATTGCCGTCCAGAAATCAGAGTTTCTATTTTGCCTTGGGTGTCATACCACGGTTGGCTGAACTCCCACCGCAGGCCATAATTGAACGTGAGATTAGGAGTAACTCGCCAGCTATCCTGGCCATAGAGGCCCATGTACTTCGAGCGGGAGTCGAGGATTTGGCGGGATGCCTGGATGAAACTTCCAGGCGCGCCGATCAGGTAATCGACGAAATCGGAGTTGGTCTCGGTGCCATCGAAGGTGTAAAACCCGTTCTCGCCGAATAGGTTTCGATCGTTGATCTGGTCGTAATGGAATTGCGCGCCAAACTTCAGGCTGTGTGTGCCGATGATTTTCGAGAAATTGTCCTGCCACTGAAACGTGTTGTTAAACTGATTGGGCGTATCTGCGGGTACGCCGATGTTGGTACCGCTCAGGTCTCCTACAAAATCTATTGAAGGCACACCCTCCAGTGCCGGAACGATGGGCGCGACTCCGCCGTTGAACGTAGCTCCACTTCCGGCCGGCGTAGCAAATCCCAATGAAGTCAAGGTGATGGGCTTGCCGTTCTGTGTAAGTCCGCCCGATGGCGTGAAGAGGAGCGCAGCGTTTCGCACATAGCTGAACCGGAACTCGTTTACCGA
>Ga0210405_10004465_pt1 | contig 13129 bp, 7 predicted proteins | sample IncBWH11MmetaG_FD_155492 | JGI IMG/M metagenome (GOLD analysis project Ga0210405, IMG submission 155492) | Forest soil microbial communities from Barre Woods Harvard Forest LTER site, Petersham, Massachusetts, United States - Inc-BW-H-11-M | ecosystem: Environmental > Terrestrial > Soil >... | reverse complement strand
CGAGATCCGTTACGTCGCCGTAGCGCGTGTAATTTCCAATTTGCCGCGTGTACGGACCGGTGAGACTCACATCCTCGTAGATGTAGGTTAGATCGTTGCGCGGGTTGTGCTCCACCACGCGCGGATATCCGCGGAATCGCAATTTCGCTTCCGCCAGAGGGATTTCCGTGGTTTTGAATGCGAGGTCGGGCGGCGAATTGTCCACTCGAATGCGGTCCCAGTAAATTTTCAGATTCGTGGTGATGCGGATGAAACGGGTGCCCGGCGGTAGTTTCCCGGTCAGGTCGGCGATCATGGTGCGGGCGAGGCCTGCGGGGAAGCCCATATCGTCCATGACGCGGACCCATTTGCCGGAATCGTCCTGCGCTTCGACGAACGGCGGAATGGGCTGAATTCCCGCCTGCCACGCCGCGTACATCGAATTCGCGGAAAAATAGTCGGTGAAGCCGTCCATCAAGAGCCGCACCGGCCGCGCGGAATCCCACGGACCCAAATCCAACTTGATCGCGTGCATGCCGGCAAAACCCTGATATGGCGCATCGGGAAAGTCGCTTACGTATTTGCGGTCGCGTTCGAGAAGCAGCGGCAGAATGTCGCGATCCTGATCGTCCCACGCTCCGGCGGGAGCATGCGCGTCGCGGCTCGCAATCACTTTGAATTTCGGGAATGGCGGATTGCTGGCGAAGTATTCGTTCGGATATACCTCGACGTCCGCGGGGTGGTCCACTGCGAGCAGGCGCGCCTGATCGAGATAGTCGAGCTCTTCCATGGGCTCGAGCATTCGAAAGCTGATGCGGCCGTTCCGCACTTGTACTTGCGAGCCGGAAACCTTGAAATACTCGTCGGGGTCAGGCGTGTCGCGCTGGTTCGGGCCGATCCAGTGGCCTACGATTCCAGGGCCAACCATGTCGGCGAGAAATTCGAAGTGCTCGCCGTTCCACACAAAAACGATCGGACACGAGCTTCCGCGCCGGTCAATTTCCGCCACAGCATCGAGTTTATCGGCTGGGACTTGAATCTCATCTTGTAGAACGCCGGTGGGCCAGAGCAATCGCACAACGTCCGCCGAGCGTTCGGATCCGAGTCCTGCAACAATGTCGGACGGGCCCTGTCCGAGATAGCCGGACGCGCCTGCCACTTCCCATTTCTGTTGAAGCGCTCCGGCCGACAGTTCCACTTTCGTGCCGATTCCCGTCTTGTTGTCGTGCTCGCCTTTGAACGCGAGGCGTAGCCAGTTATTTCGATTTCCGCCGATATTTTTCAACAGCACAGGAGGCAGGTTATTTTGGGTGATTAGGAGGTCCGCTGAACCATCGCCTGAGGAATCGAACGCGATCACGGCGCGCGGATTGCGAAGCACGATTTTATCAAGGCCCGTCTCCTTGGTGACGTCGCGAAAGCCCGCAGGCCCCTCGTTGCGCAGCAGCACGATGCGGCCTTCGCCGGAGAAATTTTCGCCGACGGCGACGATGTCCACCCAACCGTCATTGTCGTAATCAAGGGCTGCGACACCCCACCCGCGCATCCAGCCGGTGTAGGGAAGCACGACGCGTTCGAACGATTTGCCTTCTACGTTGCGCCACAGCGTGAGTCCCGGAGTATTCCAGTGCGTGAAAGCGAGGTCCATCCAGCCGTCTTTATTGAAATCGAGAGTCACGGCTCCAGCCGTTGGCGTGGGCATGTGGATGGCCCAGGGATTGGCCGGTTTGAACGCTCCTTCGCGCTGGTTCAGAAATATTTCGGGACGATCCTGTCCTGTAACGACAAGATCAATCGCGCGGTCGTTGTTTAGGTCGCTGCCGATTGCGCCAACGCTCGGAGCGCTGCCAGCAAGCCCGGCTTCTTTCGTCCAATCCGTGAATGTGCCGTTGCCGTTGTTGCGCCATAGGACGTTTCCCGGCGTCTGCGCTCCCGCGGGGAATGAAAAGGGCCGCGCCGGATTTTCGAGTGGAAAGTCACGGAAGCGAGTGATGTAAAGATCGAGGTCGCCATCGTGGTCGTAGTCGATAAACGTCATTCCGAGCGATAAACCGTCTGTATGAATCCCTGCCTCGGCGGTGACGTCTTTGAGAGTACCGTTACCTTCGTTGTGATACAGCGCCACCCGTCCGTTCGAGCTGACGGCTAGATCCGGGCGGCCGTCGTTGTCATAGTCACCTACGGCGCAGCCCATTCCTGCGCCGCTGAAATCCAAGCCCGCCGCCTTCGTCACATTCGTGAATTTGCCGCCGCCCAGGTTTCGATAGAGTGCCGCGTTACCTTTGCCATCGGCGTTCAGGAGGAAAATGTCGGGTTTGCCGTCGCCGTCGTAATCGAACACGCACGCACCGCTTCCAAGAAAGTTCGATAGCGAGCCCGACTGCTTGTCGGATTCCGGCGCCGAGCCGACTGTCGCTGTTCCTTCGCCCCTTACGACCACAGGAGCGCGTTTCATCCCGGGTGGATGGAGGCGCGTCGCGGGTGCCGACGAACCTGAACCGAGCAGTCCCGAAGAAGATGAAACATTTTCGAAATGCACCGGACTTGCCGGGGGAACAGGTTCAGGCGCACGCGCCATGGATTGCGCGAGCGAGTATTTTCCTTGTTCGCCGTAAATGAAGCTGATGGGCTTTCCCAATTTGTCAGCGGTGATGTGCTGAAAGCGATCGAGGTGTTCCTTCGCGTGAACCGTGTCGCCAGCTCGGAGCATCGCTTGCGCGAGGCCGAATTCAGCCGACGCGTGAAACGGATTGAGCTTGATGGCAATTGAATACGCGGCGATTGCTTTATCGTATTGCTGTTGCTGCGAATAGAGCAGGCCTAAGAAATAACGGCTGTCGGCATCGTTGGCATCGAGCGCCGCAACTTTCTCGAAGGCCTCGATCGCCGTATCGGGGTGGCCTTCCGCTTTTTCTAGCAGCCCCAAGTTGAACCGCGCACGCGGATTGTCCGGCGCGCGCTCGGCGGACTTGGCTAGTACTTTTCGGGAATCGTCAAACCGCTGCATATTCAGCAGCGCGATTCCCATGTTCAGGCACCCGATGTCAGTTTGCGGATCGAGAATGCAGGCGCGCTGAAATTTTCCCAACGCCTTCTCGAAATCCTGGCGATTCATCAGCGCCACGCCAAAGTTGTTTTCTCGAACGAGTTCTGCTCGCGGATTCGGCGCAACGGTTGCCGTGTCCACGGGTTTCGTGGGATGCGGATGCGTTCGTTGCTGGCCCACGCCAATAAGTGCAGAAGAAAACACCAGAACGGCAGCTGCAAATCGCGCAATTCGCTTCATCTCAGTTTCAACAACCCCTTAACGTTTCGCGAGCGGCTTCGCGGCAAAAATTCCCGAGCCTTCTTTCACAGTAATGATCTGGTCTGTAGTCACGTTTGACGCGCGGTCCACCTGCCCGCTGGGCCAACCTACTTCAACTGCGTCCGCATGTGTGTGGCCGGCAAGGCCGAATGTAAGGACAAGCTCGCTTGAAGAAAGATAGCTCGAGCCGCTGCGAAGCATTTCCGATTGCACGTCGCTTCCGGCAGAGACCTTCACCACCGCGCCAATGCCGTCGCGATTCGATTTCGTGCCAACGAGTTTGACGCGGAGGCTGTGATTCTTCGCGCCCGTATTGCGAAAGAGAACAGCCGCACCGCCGTTCGTCGTTACCGCGATGTCGAGTGCACCGTCATTGTTAATGTCGCCGTAAGCGGCCCCCCGCGCCACGCGTGGCGTTCCGAATGCGCGGCCGGACCCGGCCGTCACCTCGTCGAATTTCCCATTGCCCAAATTGCGGAACAGGTGCGGGGGTTCCGCATATTTCACGCGCCGCTGGACGCGCTCAATGGCGTCGTCGATGTGCCCGTTTGCGACGTACACGTCGAGCCATCCATCGAGATCGTAGTCGAAAAAAAAGCAGCCGAAGCCGAGCGTGAGCAGCGACGCGCGGCCGATCGACGAATTGGGCGCTTCATCGATAAACAGTCCACTCCGCTCGTTGTGGTATAGCCCGAGCATCTGGTTGGCGAAATTTGTGATCAGCACGCTGGGATAACCGGAGCGGTCGTAATCCGCTGCGTCTACGCCCATTCCGGCGCGCGCCACGCCGTCCTCGCTGTACGCAACCCCCGAAGGCACTCCCTTTTCGGTGAACGTGCCGTTGCCATCGTTGATGTAGAGTTTGTTCGGCTGCGTATCGTTGCTCACAAGGATGTCGGGCCAGCCGTCCTGATTCGCGTCGAGAATCGCGACGCCCAGATTTTTCGAGGTAGGATCGCAGAGCCCCGCCTTCTGCGTCGCATCTTCAAACGTGCCGTCGCCGCGATTGTGCCACAAGCGCAGCGATGTTCCCTTGTACGACTCCGGCGTGCAATACGATTTTGTTTTGCCGTCGATGGTGCAGTAAAGGTCTGTTTCGGGCGTCCACTGCACGTAGTTTGCGACTAATAGATCGAGGTGCCCGTCGCGGTCGTAGTCCACCCACGCAGCGCTGGTGCTGAATTCGCTTGGGCCCCAAAGTCCAGCTTGTTTAGTTACGTCCGTGAAAGTTCCATGACCGTCGTTGTGGTAGAGATGATTCTGTCCGTAAGCTGTGATGAAGATGTCGTCGTAACCGTCGTTGTCGAAATCGCCGATGGCTACGCCCATGCCTTCCATTTCCACGGCGAGGCCGGCCTTCTGCGTCACATCCGTAAACGTCCCGTCGTGATCGTTGTGATAGAGCGCGAGTGTTGAACGGCGCTGGCCATGTCCCGGCCAATCCGCTCCGTTTACGAAAAGAATGTCCTGCCAGCCGTCGTTGTCGTAGTCGAGGAATGCCACGCCGGACCCCATCGTTTCCGGCAGCCATTTCTTTCCGAACGCGCCATTGTTGTGGACGAAATGAATTCCGGCCGCGCGCGTGACGTCTTCAAAGTGTACGCCCGCCACAGCCGTTGCCGGTGACGGCTTGCCGTGTGCGGCGCTGTTTAAGGTTCCGAACGCGATTCCAAGTGTGGTTGCACCGACGCACACGGCAGTCAGCCACCCGACTTGCCAGTGCGCCCGCATCAATCTGACTCCTTCAGCACGCTTGTGTTAGTGACATATTTCTTTGCGGTGGCCTTTTGCCTGCCGGTCGTCGCGACTGCGGAATCATGTTCGTGGATGGGCTGCCGCTCGAGATTGTCGCCGGGATGACTGCGACGATACGGGCCAGTCAACGTTTGCGAGGATTCATCCGCCTTGAAGCGGAGGTAGCGCTTCTGAAAATCGGCGGCGCGCTCCGGTTGATTCATGCCCGTGTAGCACAACATCAAATTGTAGTTCGCCTCGAGGTCTTCCGGATCGACCGTGAGCGAAGCTTCGAATTCCGCGACCGCGTCCGAATAACGTCGCTGCAGGAAAAAGATGCGCCCGAGATCGTCGCGAACCACTCGATCGCGCGGATATTGAGCGATCACTTCGCGCAGATTCGAGATGGCATCTTCGTAACGCCCTTCGTTACGGAGTGCTCGCGCATAGAAATATTTCGCCCGTGCGAGGTGCGGGTTGAGCGCGATCGCGCGCTCAAGCACTTCTTTCGCAGCCGTAAGATTTCCTTCCTGCAGACGCACGCGCCCAACGTTCACCCAGCCGTCCGGATTCGACGGGTCCATTTCCGTGATTTTCGCAAACGCAGCGTCTGCCGCCTTTAGATTTCCTTGCAGAAGTAGCCCAATGCCGTAATCGTTCCAGCGCTGCCATTCGTTTTTGTCGAACGCTGTCTTCGGTATCGGCGCTGCCGATCCTGCCGGCAGTACTTCCAGAGCCACGGCATCCTGCGCGACAACCACGATCGGCACGTCAGGAATCGCGTGAGCGCTTGCGGAAACTTGCGCGAGATCGCCCGTGAACGCCACGCGCCGGTCGTCGTAATCCTTCGAGACGTTTCCTGCTCCCGCAGCTTCGGAAACCCCCGCGAACGAAAACTGCGTATTCCACCACGCAAACTTCCGATAGTTGAGCTTGGCCGCGAGGTGAATGTGGCCGCTCAGGTCCCTTGGCACTTGCAGCCGGAAGTGCGCTGTATCGGCGGCCCCCGGCGGAATCAGGTGCGCGTACACGGTCGCGCGGGCGGCCCATGCGTTACGCTTGTTGATGGCATTGCCATGCGCGTCCACTAGAAGCGAACGATAGAAATGTGCGCCCGGTTCGACGGGCCCGTGCCCATTGTCTTCCACCATGCCGCTCCAGAAAATCGCGTGGCCGCTATCATCGGTGGCCTTTAGTTCGAGCCAGCAATCGAATGCGTCCACCGTGCCGCCCGGGAAAAAGTGGCCCATCTTCAGCGAGCGAACCACCACGTCCACGCGCACTGTGTCACCCGCCCGCACCGCTGCCTGCACGCGGTTCAGCGGCGCGGTCACCGGTGGCGCCTGCATCGCAGGCGCGACAGTCGTCTGCGCTTGGGTTTCCGCTTCCTCGCCCACCGCAAACGTGGTCTGGATTTCAGGTTGAGGAGGTTCCGTGCCGGCGCTCCGCTGGCCCGCCGGAATGCTTTCCTCGGATGAGATCGCGAAGATGTCAACGCGCAGCTCGCCGTCGGCCAGGAAAATTTGGGTTTGAGAGAGTTGCGTTGCATCTTGATTCGCAAACGGCACCGCCGTATTCGCGGCAAGGAATCGATGCGAATGGACGTAGCCACCTACATTTCCCGCATCGTGCGACGCAACCCGCGTCATATGGCAATCGGCGCACTCCTGCGGCTTCGGCGGATAGTAGAACGACCGCGCGCCCATTCCCGAAACGCCGCTCGCCTGCCAGTTGTCGTAATCGTTGAATCCGCGAATCCAGCGATAATTGTTCACCGGAATGTCGAGGTGCACTTTGTGGCACGACGAGCAAAACTCCGCCGTCTGCGCGCGCATGAACGGCTTCAAGAATGTCCGTCGATGCGGCTCCGGATTTTCCTCAATCAGGAAGTCGATCGTACGGCGCACGATTGGGTTCGTGCTGGCAACAAGTTTGTGCATGGCCGGATATTCGAGCACGAAATCGCCTTGGCCCATCGTACTTTTTACTTTACGAATCGAATGGCACACCATGCAACCCATGCCCGCCTGGGCGGGCGGTGTGAAGATGCGGTCCTTGATGGGCGTATTGAAATTGCCGGGGAAAAATAGCGCGGCGTCGTGGCAACCAGCGCACCATTTCGACGCCTGTACTCCATCAACCTCCTGCATGTATTCAATGCTTTTTCGGTACCACTGATTGTTGAACGAAGAAAAATGGTGCATCGAGCTTTGCCATTGCTGATAGATGTCCGCGTGGCACCGCTGGCACACCACCGAATCCATAAAGTAATCTTCTGGCACGGTATCGCCGGAGGATGTCTGCGCGGAACTTGGGAAAAAATGCCCGCCTGGACCGTCGCCTTCGCCGTCCATGCTCGCTGGAGCCATCGGAGGGTTCTCGATGCGATAGGCGCGCTGCCAGGGCACCGTCCTCACCCACCACGCCCCAGACGCGATGAACGCCACAACGATAAGAAACGCAAAATTTCGCAACGCCGCCTTGCCGCTTCCACCCGCAAGAAGCCCGCGCTTGGCGGCCCAAGCCGAGACAAGTAGTGTCCCGCCGGTCAGGCATGCGCCGATGTGAACATAGAGCAGAGGCAAATCGCCGCGCCGCGTGCCGGTATAGATAAGCAAGGCACCGAGCAAACCGCCGACCGCGACCAAAATCCACCCGGCGCGGGCACTCAACGTCGCGCCTCGCAGGATCGATCGTGCCGCGAACGCCAGCGTGGTCAAAAATAGGATCCCTGCGACGAGATGCAGTACGACCCCAACGAAATAGGCGATGTTCGCTGAAGGCCACGCGAACAAGTACGCGGCAGTCAAAAACAGCGTCGCCAGCAGTAGGGAACTAAGCCGCCTCATTCATGATCCTGCGGAGGCGCGATTGCCGGAAGACTCGCGGCATGGAACGGTTTTGTCATTTTATGAAGGCCGAATTTTCTACCCTGCGCAGAGGCAAGTCAACGCGCTTCTGACTGGCTGAAACTGGCCTTCTGCCTCCATGGTAGACTCGTTGTTTTCGTCAGCGCGGAGTAGTGCGAATTGAGCGACGTCGTCTTCAGTTCTATCGTCGAAATGGCGGCACAGATGCGCGTGCGAAAGATCTCTTCGGTCGAACTCGTCGAAGCGCATCTTTCCCGCATCGAGGAGCTGAATCCGAACCTGAATGCTTTTGTCGAGATAGACTCCGATCGTGCACGCGCGCATGCTAAAGCAACGGACGAGGCGCTTACTCGAAACTCCGGCACGGCTTCGCCTGGACCCCTCCACGGCGTTCCCATATCTATCAAGAGCTCCATCGACGTCGCCGGACTGCGAACCGAATGCGGCAGTCGCTTGCGAAAAGGAATCGTCGCGCACGAAGACGCGCCACTCGTCGCGCGATTGCGCGGGGCAGGCGCCATCGTTCTCGGCAACACAAACGTCCCCGAATTCCTCATGGCCTACGAAACGGATAATCTGCTCTACGGCCGCACCAATAGCCCTTGGGATCTCGAACGCACGCCCGGAGGCTCGAGTGGCGGCGAAGCGGCTGCGATTGCGGCGGGCTGCTCGGCAGGCGGTATCGGCAGTGACGGCGGTGGTTCCGTCCGCATCCCCGCGCATTACAGCGGAATTTGCGGCCTCAAGCCTACGCCCGGTCGTATTCCGTGCACGGGCCATTATCCCGGCTCGGCAGGCCCGTTCGCGCAACTGGGCGTCGTCGGACCGATGGCGCGCACTATTCGCGACGTTGAACTCCTTTTCGAAGTCGTGGCCGGACCCGATTCCGGCGATCCGTGCGCTGCGCCGGTTCCGCTGCGGCGCCCGAGCGAAGCCGACATTCGCAAACTCCGCGTAGCATATTTTGAAGACGACGGCGTCACGCCAGTAACGCCGGAGACAGCCGCGGCGGTGCGCGCCGCAGCCGAAGCTTTACGCCAGCAGGGATTTCAAGTTGAGCACTGGATGCCACCGGGTCTCGAACGCATCTGGCGGCTTTGGTGGAACTTGTTCGGCCTTGCGGGGCAAATGGCGTTCGAACAAACGGTCGCTGGACGCGAGGACGAGCTGAGCCCGGTTCTGCGAGATTTTCGCGCACGAGTTGCTGTTGAGCCTCCGCTGACAGCGGGGGAATTGCTCAACACGCTCCTCGAACGCGATGTGATTCGCATCGCCATCCTCGCCAAAATGGAAGAATTTCCGATTCTGATTTGTCCGGCATGCGCTGTTCCCGCCTTCCGTCATGGCGAGCGCGAGTGGACCATCCAAGGCCGCAAAGTCGAATACCTCAAGGCGATGAGTTATTCGCAATGGTTCAATCTCTTAGGAAATCCCGCTGCAGTAGTTCCGGTGGGCAAATCACCTGAGGGCCTACCGATAGGTGTGCAGATCGTGGGCCGTCCATGGCAAGAAGAAGAAATTCTCGCTGTAGCCGCAAAGATCGAAGATTCCTGCGGCGGCTTTCGCCGTCCGCCAATGTGACGATGCAGCCAATCGGAGATCAAACAGATGCTCTTCATGGTGAAGGTCTCACGTACATTGACAGTTGGGTCGGGCCGAATTTCAATCGCTGCTTTCAACTTATCGAATGCGACGACGCGCAGCTGCTGCAAGAATGGGCGAAGCAGTGGCAGGATCTCGTCGAGTTCGAGTTTGTCCCGGTTCTACGCAGTAGTGATGCTGCCGCGACAGTCACCTGAGCACTGCAGTGGAGCGGCGACTCGGCGGCGATGCGGCGCGATAAGCGGTTCGCAGCAAATCAGGCAACACTTCTGATTTCACGGTTGCCAACCGCACCAGCACCCACGGATATTCGCGGTAGTGGTCCGTGATGTAATAAGTCTCCGGTTCCGACGCAATTAATTCTTCGCGCTGATCAAACGGCATCTTCAGGACGATCGCGTCGCCTTCTTCTCGAAGCCGGACGAACAACTTTTTTTTCACTTTAAGCGCTGGCGTGCCGTAGGAAGTGCCTTCCTCGACATTCGGTAGCTGAATCGCCATGCGGCGGATCACATCGTAGGTGACTTTCGCAGTTTTCTTCATGGATTGCCACGGTCATCCACTGGCGCGCGCGATCAACAAAATTGCCAGCAGGTAAAACATGAACATCAGTGCGAGGTATGCCTTCGCCTTCCTTGTCGCGCCGTCAAACTCTTTCCAAACCAGAACTCCCCACAGCGCCGCCACCATCGGCGCCGACTGCCCAATCGAGTACGAAATTGCCACTCCCGTGAAGTTTGCCGCAACAAGATTGAACACTGTGCCAACTCCCCAGATGCATCCCCCCAACAGTCCCAGCAGGTGGCCGGTTCCCGGGCCCCTGAAAAATCCGCCAAAATCGACCGGCTCGCCCACGAGTGGATGCTTCATGAAATAGGTATTCCACAGGAAACAAGAAAGCAGCGCGCCCAATGTGAGAAAAACGCAAACGCTGTACGGCCCGAGAGGATTTCCGTGAGTCAACGCGCGCGTCGAAAACGGCGCCCACAGACCCATTAGCACTCCCGAAACGATGCAGGTCACGATGCTCTTGCGCGAAACCTTCCTGCCGATTACGCTCATCTCACCGTACGCTTTTCCGTCGAAAATCACCGCGGCAAGCGCGCACAACACCCCAGCTGCGAGCATTGCGAAATTTCCCTTCGGCTGCTGGACGTAACTCAGCACGGTCCCTACGACTAACGCGATGCCAATCGCTAGCGGAAAGGCGACCGAAAGTCCTACCATATCAATTCCTGCGACGAGCAAAAGGTTTGCGAGGTTGAAGATCGCGCCTGCCAGCAACGCCCAGCCGATGTTAGAATTATCGGCGGCGCGGACGTTTGCAAGAAAACTCGACGAATCATGCCCGCTACTGCCCATCGTAAGCGCAAGAACCAGCGACATCACAAAAATCCCGATCGCGTAGTCCCAGTAAAAAAGCTCAAAGCGGTAGTTCTTCACGCCCTTGTAGGTGTTCGCCCAAGAGCCCCAGCAGACCGCCGTGATCACCATCATCACCAGCGCCACGCTTGAGCTTTGCGGAGTAAACATGCAAATCCTCTCCTCGGCGTATCGAATCATGCCGTGGGTTCAGAACGCAGGCGCACCCGCCGGAGCTTTCGCTTTGATAAACGCGATCACCTCGTCGCGCCTCGACATCGCCCGCGCGCCCACCTTCGTGCAACACAGCGCGGCGCACGCATTGGCAAAAGTTCCCACCTTCTTGAGATCCCAACCCTGAAGCAGCGCGTACGACAATCCGCCCATGAACGCGTCTCCCGCTCCCGTGGTATCCACCACGTCCACTTTGAACGCCGGCACTTGAACCTTCTCTTTGTCGCTCGCGATCAGGCAGCCATCATGTCCCATCGTGATCGCTACAAGTTTGGGGCCCAGCTTCAGCAGTTTGGTTGCGATTTTTTCGTAGTCGGCATCGCCCGTCAGCTCGCGCGCGGCTCCTTTGCACGGTTTCAGCACGTCGACAAACTTCAGCGTATCGGCCAGCTCCTCCTGCGTGCCCAGGTTCGACTGCGCGAAAAAATTCGGCGACACATCGAGATCGAAGAAAGTGCGCACACCCGCGTCTTTCGCGACGTGTAAGCCTTCCTTGACTGGCGCGATATGAAGTTGCGACGCCTCTGTATGAAAATGCTTCGCACTTTTGATATGTGCCGCGAATCGGTTGCGCACCTGAAACACAGAGATCTTCCCGGTCACATTCGGAAACATGTAGATGCAACGTTCTCCCGCTGCATCCACGGGAATCCATGTGAGCGACGAATGCTCGCCCTTTGTAACTTCAATTCCGGAGAGATCCATTCCATCATCCTTGAACGCTTTCTGGATGATCCGCCCGTTCTCGTCGTCGCCGATCAATCCAAGCCATCCCGTCGGCGCGCCCAGCCGTGCCACTTGCGTCAGATTGTTGGCCGTTACTCCGCCGGCGTGGATTTCCATCCGCTCGGCGTTGATCTTTTCTTCCGGTCCCAATAGTCGCGGAACGATCGCAAAATAATCCACCGTGCAACTTCCGATTCCAACTACATTCACCGCCTGGGTCATGGAATTCCTCGGTCCTATTCGCTAGAAAGATGCGCGCCGGGTGCCGCACATACCATCAATTCGATAGACATCTTCTCAAATCTCTCGCGATTTGGCTCGGTGGGAATCGAAATCATTTCGGACAGGCGCTGCTTATAATTCTCCTGCGCATTCGAGTCAAGTGAAAAGCCATATCCGAGCCCGGCGCTCCGATCGTGATGCAAAAGTCGATGCGGCGCTCGGTGCTATAATCCGCGCGTGCTTAACGGAATTCACGCGCGCCGCTCTTCCACGCTTCACGCGTGCGCGCTTCTTCCCGCGATATTCTTCGCCATCTCCGCGGTACCACCTCAGGATCCTTCACGTCACCGATCGAACGACGCCCAAAGCCTCGCGCAGCGCGCGCAGGAAGCGGCCCGTCGCGGCGACTGGCCCGCGTCAGCCTCCCTCTACCAGCAGGCAATCGAACTCGCCCCGCGCGATCCGAACCTGCGAATCGGTTTGGGTGCCGCCTTCACTGGGAGCGAGCGATACGCCGACGCGATCGCAAGTTATGAGGAAGCGTTGCGAATTTCTCCGCGAAACCTGGCCGCCGAACTCGGCCTCGCGCGGAATTACCGAAGCGTCCACAATTACGACGAGATGCGCCTTATCCTGGAGCGCGCCGTACGCGAGCATCCCAAATCCGCGGCGCCGCTTTCGCTGCTCGGCGATCTCGATCTCGAGATGCAATCCTACGACGCGGCAATCCAACATTTAAGCGCCGCGCTATCGCTTGATCCTGCCTCCACCGAAACGCGCAACCGCCTCGCCTCCGCCTACAAATCCAGGGGCGACGTTCCGCGCGCGCTCTTGCAGCTTTCAAAAGTGATCGCGCGCGATCCCAAAAACGCACTCGCATATTTCCTGCGCGCGCAGATTTTCTCCGACCGCAATGAAGACGCCCGCGCTCTCCCCGACGCGCAAAAAGTGGTCGACCTTCAGCCGCAGAATCCTCGCGGACGCGTCCTACTCGCCAAAATCCTGTTGCGTGCTCCCGAGAACTCCGCTACCTCAGAACTCACCGCCCGGTGTTCGCATGGCGTCGCCGCGTTGCAGCCGCTCGTCGAGACTC
>Ga0210405_10004463_pt1 | contig 13135 bp, 11 predicted proteins | sample IncBWH11MmetaG_FD_155492 | JGI IMG/M metagenome (GOLD analysis project Ga0210405, IMG submission 155492) | Forest soil microbial communities from Barre Woods Harvard Forest LTER site, Petersham, Massachusetts, United States - Inc-BW-H-11-M | ecosystem: Environmental > Terrestrial > Soil >... | reverse complement strand
GCGCTGTTCTCACTTTTGCTGATCGTGGTCAATCTTCGCAGCGTCGGGGACTATGGCCGCTTTGAATTCTGGTTCGCGATGGTGAAACTCGCAACCATGGTGACGTTCATCATTATCGGCGGAATGTTGTTGGCTGGCGGACGCGTTCCCCCGCAATACGCCGCGCAGGGAGGCTTCTTCCCCCTAGGTGTGCTGGCGCCACTGCTCGCTATGACATTTGCGCTATACACCTTCGGCGGAATTGAAATGGTGGCCATCACTACTGGGGAATCCCGTTCCCCGGCTGAGATCCCGCGCGCCGTGAGGTTGACATTCGTCACGCTTGCGGTCGTTTATCTGGGTGCCATCGTGGTTCTGGTGGGAGTGATGCCATGGAATCGGGTGGGCGTTTCGGAGAGTCCGTTTGTCACCGTGTTTCGCACCGTGGGAATTCCGGCGGCCAGTAGCCTGATGAGCTTCGTGATCCTGACCGCTGCCCTCTCCGGCGCCAACGCAAACCTGTACTCTGCATCCCGCATGCTGTTCTCGTTGGCGCGCGGAGGATGGGCGCCGGCATCGCTGGGCCAACTGAATAAAGCCGGATCGCCACAGCTGGCGCTGTTAGCTTCCTCCTACGGAATCGTAGTGGCAGTGGTTCTCGAAATGTGGGTACCAGGAAACGCCTTCGTGTACATACTCAGTGGCGCGTTGTTCGGCCTGATGCTTTCCTGGCTGGTCTCTCTAGCCGCTCACATTTCGTGCCGCCGGCGGATGAGTTCAAGCCAAGTGAACGCGCTTCCCATGCGTTCACCCCTCGGCACCTGGGGCTCGGTACTGGGATTGACCCTGGTCACAGCCGCCATCCTGAAAACCTGGTGGGACTCGCGTGTCAGCCTGATCAGCGGCGTGTCCACCCTATTGATACTCACCGCGGCCTACATCTTTCTAAAGTCAGGTAGCACGGTTTCTAGCGAACCCCAGCGTCACTAAAATCAAGGAGGTCATCCCGAAGCCCCGCGCTTTTTCCAGCGGGGCGAGGGATCTGGCGCATAGTGTTTTACTGTCGAGCCAACAACTCCAGTTCGTCCCAGCAATCTGTGCAGCAGTACAATATTCTCATGACTGACGATCTGCTCCGCTACCGCCCTGAGTTTCCCATCCTCGAGCGCACCACTTACCTGATCAGCAATTCCCTGGGAGCTATGCCGCGCGGCGTGTACGACGCCATGCGAGGCTACGCCGATATCTGGGCCACGCGCGGCGTCCGCGCCTGGGAAGAACGATGGTGGACGCTGGCCGCGGAAGTCGGCGACGAGATTGGCGCTCTCATGAATGCGCCCAAGGGCTCGGTCTCAACCCATCAAAATGTCACCACTTGCCAGGCCGTCGTCGCCTCCTGCTTCGATTTCTCCGGCAAGCGCAACAAAGTCGTTTACACCGACATGAACTTCCCCTCGGTGATGTATTTCTGGGAAGCTCAGCAGCCCAACGGCGCTCGCGTTCACATGGTGAAGACCGATGACGGAATCACGGTCCCGACTGAGCGCCTGCTCGACGCCATCGACGAACAAACCTTGCTGGTGCCGATCTCGCACGTAATCTTCCGCAGCGCCTTCATTCAGGACGCCAAGGCGATCATCGAAAAGGCTCACAAGGTCGGCGCCTACGTGGTGCTGGATACTTTCCAATCCCTCGGCACCGTGCCGGTGGACGTTCAAGCTCTCAATACCGATTTTGCCTGCGGCGGAGTTTTGAAGTGGCTCTGCGGCGGTCCCGGCGTGGCTTACTTGTACGTGCGTCCAGACCTGGGCAAGAAACTAGAGCCAAAATTTACCGGCTGGTTCGCCCATCAGGACTCGATGGCCTTCGAAGTCGGACCCATCCGCTACACCGATCCTCCCTTCCGCTTCATGAATGGCACCTCGCACGTCCCGGCGCTCGAAGCGTGTCGCCCGGGCCTGAAGATCATCACCGAAGTCGGCGTGGATCGCATCCGCGAAAAATCAAAACGCCAGACTGCCCGACTGATCGAACTCGTCGAAAAGCAGGGCTGGAAAGTAAACAGCCCCCGTGATCCGGAAAAACGCGGCGGAACCGTGTCGATCGAAATGCCCGACTCGCAGGAAGTTTGCCGCGAACTTCTGAAGCGCGAAATCATGGTCGATTGGCGCCCCAAAGCCGGAGTCCGCATGTCCCCGCACTTCTACAACACAGATCAGGAACTGGAAACCGCGATCACTGCGGTAGAAGAAATCCTGAAAGAACGCGCAGTAGCAGTGCGCTGAGGTCTCAAGCAACCAAACTCACGCGGGGACGGGCGCCTCGCCCGTCCAGGCGGAGCAAAGCTCCGCAGGCTTTTGCTCGGGAAGCCGCCTCAGTGCCAAGCAAGAGCTAACGCACCATCACAGCACCAAGTCCCAAGTCTCCGCCACAAGACCATGATGTCCCCAACTATCGTGCCGTTTCTGCCCAACCAAACGAAATCCTGCTTGCTCATAGATGGCCCGCGCAGCCCGTAACGAACTCTGCGTCCACAACGTAATTTTCCTGTAACCCGCCTGCCGCGCGAAGCGCACGCATTCCTCCACCAACCGCTTTCCGATCCCCAACCCACGCGCCGTCGGCTCAACCAGAAGCAAGCGCAGTTTGGCCACGGTCTTCGAGTGTTTGACCAGGAACACAGAGCCGATAATCTCGCCATCCTTCTCCGCGATCCAGCAGCGCTCCCGCTTGGAATCAAAATTCTGAACGAATTTGGCGACGATCTCCGCCACTAGAGCCTCGAAGCGCTCGTCATATCGATATTCCTGGGCGTAAAGCACTCCGTGCCGGTGAACCACCCAACCCATATCCCCCGGTTGATGAGGCCGAAGAATGTAACCAGGTTCTTGCACAGATTGGACGGAGAGGAGGTTCTCAATGGCATGCATCGCATCGGTTAAGCGATTTTGCGCCGCCGCAGACAAGCCGCCTAACATTTGGCCGACTTCCTCCCGCGAGCGAGCATCGAGCGGCGCGAGAAATTTTTTCCCTTGCGCCGTCAGCGACAACAGACTCTGCCGGCCATCGGCAGCACTAGGCTTCTTATCGAGCCAGCCGCGCTTATCGAAACCAGTCAGGATTCGACTTAGGTAGCCTGGGTCCAATCCCAAGTCGTTGCTGAGTTCGCTAGCCGTTGGCGACTCGCGGTGAGCAAGCTCGTAAAGCACTCGGACTTCCGTTAAAGACACGGCGCTCTCATACGGCCTGTCGCGCAAGACGCCGATTTGCCGAGTGTAGAAGCGGTTAAACTGACGCACGGCTGCGATACGTTGATCGAAATGAGCCGCTGCAGGACCTCGGGATGGGTGGGACCGGGTCATATAGTTGCTTTAGGCAACTATATTAGTTGACCGGAGCACTTAAATCAAGAACCTGGGGCCAACCGCCATGCCGCATTACCAACGTAAGCGACAATCCCTGATTTCTGCTGCCACCCGATTTTCCCCTCCGCTATGCTCGGAACGACACATCCGCCTTTTTCCAGGGGTGCGAGAACAATCACGTGACCTCATTGCTCGGATTATTCGCCTACTCAAGAAACGATGGCGTCGCCCTGGCCTTCGTCGGTTCATTCGCCGGCGTCTACCTGTTCTACCGTGGTTTCCGTCTCTTGCAACGCAAGCGCCTGATCCTCAACACACCCGCTTCGAAGATTCGTAGCGCAGCCATGGGCATGGTCGAGATCAACGGCCTCGCTGTCGGTCCCTACACGATTCTTGCGCCCATCACCGGCGTCCCTTGCTACTACTTCCACACCATGGCGTGGCAATGGAAGCAAGAGGGCAGGAACAGCAAGTGGGTAAAAGTCGCCGATGAGAGTCTCCACGTTCCCTTCTTTCTGGACGACAACACCGGACGCGTTCTGGTCAACCCTCAGGGCGCCGAGATGGATATCCACCGTGACTTCCACGATGAATTCAGTACTGGCCTCTTCTCCAGCAGCTTTGAAATGCCCCCGAACATAGACGATTTTCTAGTCCGCCACGGCGTGTCGACAGACAAGAAAATTAAGATCGACGAATACTGCATCAAGCCGAAAAATTCGCTGTTCGTCCTCGGAACACTCGCCCAGAATCCGGGCCTGACAGTCAGTCCAATCCCGGTGGTCAGCTTGACCGTCAGCCCATCCGCGCTCTCGTTTCGTATCCCGAATATCTCAAGCTTGTCCGCGGACACCGACGTCTCCACTGCGGGGAAAGTGCTGTTCTCAGCATTCAAGACTGAACCCGCCGGTATTCATTTACCGAGCGCCAACCCTCCCGCCCAGGTTTCTGACCCGGCCCAGCAGCAAAAGATCACTGCGGCATTAGTAAAGGCGGGCATCACAAATCCAGCCGCCCGGGCGGTAGCTGGAGTGAACCCTCCCGTCGCAGCCCATTCGGCCTCCACTTCAACCGGTACAGGCGCCGCAGCGGCCACTGCACCCGAGCAATTCGATCTGCATCCTCCGGTCGTATTAATGAAAGGCGCGCACGATCCGGCATTCCTGATTTCCTGGCACAGCCAGCGCGATGTAGTCAGTTCGCTAAGCTGGAAATCCACACTGATGATCTGGGGAGGGCCTCCGCTCACGCTCTTGTGCGCCTACATCGTAGCCGCACATTTCGACTGGATGTAAGGAGAAAGAAAACATGAACACCATCATCTCGTTAGCATTCCTGTTCGCGATCTTCGGTCTGATTGCCTACGCGATCACAATCTTCAACGGTCTGATCGCTTTGAAGAATGACATTGCCAAGGCGTGGGCCAACATCGACATTCTCCTCAAGCAGCGGCACGACGAACTCTCCAAACTGCTCGACGTCTGCAAGGGCTACATGGATTATGAGCGCGACACCCTGCAAAAGATCACGCAGGCCCGCAGCCAATACCAGCAAGCCGTCAGCGTCGATCAAAAAGTACAGGCTGACCAAAGCATGACTTCAGCACTCCGCGGCTTTCTTGCCGTAGCCGAGAACTATCCGCAACTGAAAGCCAACGACAATTTCATGCGCCTGGAAGGACGAATCACCGAACTCGAAAGCCAGATTGCCGACCGCCGCGAGTTTTACAACGACTCCGTAAACACCTTCAACATCCGTATCCAGCAGATGCCCGACACCTTCGTAGCCAGCTTTATGAACCTGACCCCGCAACCAATGTTCAAGGTAGAAGAAGCCGACAAAGCCGACGTCCCCATGGCCTTCAGCGCCGCCAAATAGTTCGCGAGAATCGTGTTGGGATGGGCGCCTCGCAAGCCTCCCCTGAGCGACGTTGAAGGGTCCAGGCCGAGCACCGCTCGGCACAACAGCCGCCATGCACTTGTCCAGGTCATTAGCCTTCGCACTGCCGTAACCACCACAATCAAACCTTCTCAATTAGAATTACCCGGTGAGCGAAGCTGTTCGCATTGGCATTCTGGGCGACCTCGACCCCGGATCGCGCGGCCATAACGCGATCAACGACGCCCTGCAACACTGCGCTACCAAGCTGAAAATTAAACTCGAATCCCATTGGATTCCGACCCCATCCGTCCTAGCCCCCGACGCCAAGAAATTGCTGGAAAGCTTTGACGGAATCTGGGCCGCGCCCGGCAGCCCCTATAAGAGTTTCGACGGCATGTTGAAGGGAATCGAGTTCGCGCGCCGCCGCGACTGGCCTTTTCTCGGTACTTGCGGAGGCTTTCAGTACGCCCTCATCGAGTGCGCCCGCAACGTAGTGGGAATCAAAGACGCGGACACCGCCGAGAACAACTCCGGCTCCAAGAACATTGTCATTTACCCGGTGGCCTGCGCGGTCCCAGACCGCAAGAAAGACGCCCCCAAACTCTCCGGCATGGTTCCCGAAATCCGACTGCGTCCCGGATCGTACCTGCAATCTTTCTATATGAAGGACACTGCCACGGAAGAGTTCTTCTGCAACTTCGAAGTCAATCCCGATTACGAATGGGCCGCCATGGAAGCCGGATTCCCTGTCGTCGCCCGCGGCGCCAAGGGTGAAATCCGCGCCATCGAATCGCCCACCCACCGCTTCTACATCGCAACCTTGTATCAGCCCCAGCTCACTTCCAAGCCCGGAAAGCCGCATCCGCTCGTGCTCGCATTCGTGCAAGCCGCGGCCGACTGGGGAAGAAAAAAACTGGACGACAGCGTACTGGAGTAAGGGTTCACCACAGAGACACAGAACCACAGAGAATTCCTCTTTTTCGATTTCTCTGTGTCTCTGTGGTAAAAAATCGTCTCCAGGATTTGGGTCATCATATGAAGATCAATATTTCACCAATGAACGATGACCCCACCAACTCGATCCGCGAAAGCTACGATCGCCTCGCCGAGGAGTACACCCGCCGCATCGCCGACGAACTCCAGCACAAGCCCCTCGATCGCGAACTGCTCGACCGCTTCGCCAAACAGACCAAAGGACGAGGCGAAGTATGCGACATGGGTTGCGGCCCCGGTCACGTCGCCCGCTATCTGCGCGACGCCGGTGCATCCGTCTTCGGCCTCGATCTCTCACCCGGCATGTTGGATCAAGCCCGAAAGCTGAACCCTGACACTCCATTTCGCGAAGGAAACATGCTGGCACTTGACATCCGGGATGGAGCACTCGCTGGCATTGCCGCCTTTTATGCCATAGTGAATATTCCCAAGCGGTCTCTGCCCGCGGTCTTCAGCGAAATGCATCGCGTCCTGCAGCCAGGCGGGCTCCTGCTTCTCGCGTTTCACACTGGAAACGAAGCGCTCCACGAGGAGGAACTGTGGGGCCAGAAAATCTCTATGGATTTCTTTCTTCTCCCACCCACAGAAATCAAGCTGGAACTCGAGGCCGCGGGCTTCACCATCGAAGACGTAGTCGAGCGCGACCCCTATCCCGATGTCGAGTACCCGAGCCGGCGAGCATACATCTTTGCCCGGAAGCCGTGATTCGGTATCAGACGGCGACCAACTCAAACGCGGGATAACTCTGCGTCAGCGGGCCAAAGGCCTGAACCGGCGAACCCGCCCCCACCGGAAAATATCGCTGCACTTCGCTCTTGAAATTATCCAGATACGCTTTCAAAATCTCCGGCTTGTCCGCATTCGGAATAGGCCGTAGCCGAAACCGAAGCTGAATTCTCCCCTTCTTCAGCGTGACTTCTCCCGCAGCTTCCGCATTGCGCACCCACTGCGTCCGCCCGCGCGGAGCCACCAGAAACCGCTTGCCTCCGAGTTCCAGCAGATCGATCGGTGTGGAATAAAGCTTCCCGCTCTTTCGCCCGCGCACTTGCAGAAGATAGTTGTGGGAAAAGCCGAGTCCCAGTCCAACCAGGAATCCGAAGACCCGGTTGAAAACACGCTCGCCACCAGTAGGCGCACAAAATTCAGGCAAAGGGGAATTCATATAAGAACACGTGGGGATAGCCGCCCTCGGCTGCCCAGTCGAGCAGTTCGACGTTTTTCGAGACCACGAAACACTATCCGATCAAACCGCGCCGATGCAATAACAAGAGCCTACAAGCAAAAAACAGGCCCGATTCCCATCGAGCCTGTCCACTCGAATCTCACTGATTAAGACCGCCCGAAGCTGAACGGCCAACCTGCACAACGTTAGTAATCCAGGTCGTCTTCAGGAAGCACCGGATCCACGGTAGCGCTGTTCGAGGCGGTTCCGCTAAACCCGAGAACCGACGTGGAACCGAAAACGGTGTACTTGATCTTGCTGCCCGGTCCGCCAGCAGTCTTCGCCGCAGTCAGTTTCTGCGGTGACGGCGAGAAGACCCCGGGGTGCTTCAACACCGCAGTCGTCCAGCTGCCCGCCTTCAAATAGCTAGTATCGGTGACCATCAAACTGACTCCGTCCACCTTACCCGCGATGATAAACGTCAAAGTGTCCGCCGTACTCGTCAGATTGATGACCATCTTGGATGGCGATTTGGTCGAGAACTTATTGCTTCCCGCAGTTACCGTAATGGCGCCCGCCGGAAGGGTGTAGGTGGCGGAAGTGGCGGTGTGTTTCGTGGGAGTCAGCGACTCGCTGGCCAGGATCTTAACCGTGCCGGTTTGCCCATCCAAGCCGAGAGGATCGGAACCCGACAGGATCGGCCCGATCGTTCCCTTGATGGTAATCGTGAGCGTGTGGGTTGCTGGGTTGACTGCTCCAACCTCTATCGACTGCGCACAGGCAGTGCAAGCAAGCACGCTAAAGGCGACAATTAAGGCGGACGTGCGGAACATCTTGGAAAGCATTGGGATCTCCTTCTTAGGGCAGGCACCGAACGGGGGGACTCAGTGCGAGCGTACGAACGCTAACACGGATATCCCTGAGGACTCAACCGAAAAACGACCGATGCCAAGATTTCTTGTCAAGCCCCCGGAAGCACGTAATTTCTCCCAACCCGCTCATTCCATTCCAAATATATTTTTCAAAAAATGGCGGGTTTACCCTGTCCATCCTGTCATACTAGTATTAGGTACTTGGGAACTGAGAACCGAGAACCAGGAACCGACAACTGACTTGCAAAACGTGATTTTGGCACGACAAGAATAGCAGTACAGACGTAAGTCCTTTAGAGGAGATATTTTAGGGAATATCTCGACAATCCTCAAGACGTTTTACGTATTTTCAAGCACTTACGTGTTCAAAGCAGCATCGTTGGAGGGGTATCCCATCCATAAGTCCTTTAGAAGGGATATTTTACGAGGGTATCTGGTTACGACGGCCTTTGTTTTGATGGACTTAGGCGGAAAACTCATTTTTCGATCTATATATCATGTACTAAAAGATTAACTAAACAACACGCTAAGTTAACTAAATAGTAATCACCGCAACAGGCAGCCCCGCTATGCGACTTGTCACCTTCGAAGATCCTGCGCAACGCCGCCGCATTGGCGCCGTGACCGACGACGCCCGCTTCGTCGACCTGCACTCCGCCTGTTCTCTGTACCTGCGAGACATCGAGAACGAAAGCGCCTTTGAGCGCCTCGCCGACGCCCTGGTCCCGCCCAACATGCTCGCTCTATTTGAGGGCGGAGACACCAGCCTCGAAGCCGCCCACAAAGCCTTCGACCACGCGTTGCGCAACGACGGCGCTAAAGGACCCAGCGGCGAGACCATCTTCTACTCCGCCGGCGAGATCAAGCTCAAAGCTCCAATCATTCCGCGAAAGTTCTTTCACACCGCCGGCAACTTCCGCGAGCATCACGAAGAGGCCACCAAGGCCGGATTCTCGCATCCTGTAATGCCGTGGATCGTCTTTTTTCAGAACGTCGACGCTATCATCGGCCATGACGAGCCCGTGATTTATCCCGAGCACCTCACCCAGGAACTGGATTACGAATTGGAACTCGCCGTAGTTCTGAAAAAGGGCGGCAAACATTTCTCGCCAGAAGACGCATCCGAACGTATCGGAGGCTATGTAATTTTCAACGACATCACCGCCCGCGACATCCAGCGCCGCGAAATGAAGTCTGGCGTGTTCAGCTTCTGCAAAGGAATCGACACCTTCTGTCCGCTTGGCCCCTGGATCGTGACCGCCGACGAGATTCCCAACCCGCACAACTTGGCGATGGAGTTGCGCGTCAATGGAGAATCGCGGCAAGTTTCGCATTCCAGCAAAATGTCGGTGAAGATCCCCGAGATCCTCTCGCACTATTCACCCATGGGCTACAGCGCAGGCGATGTAGTTTCCACCGGCACAGTCTCGGGCGTAGCGGCTTTCAGTGGCGATCCGAAAGCCTGGTACCTGAAACCCGGAGACGTAATGGAATGCGAAATCGAAAACATCGGCATCCTGCGCAACCGCGTGATCTCCTGGGAAGAAGCCTACGGCCAAAAGCCAAAGACTTTAGCAACGCAGGAAGCGCTAAAGTGAGAAATTGAGTAATTGAGTAATCGGGCAATTAGAATTAAAGGATCGATTTTAATTACCAAATTACCAAATTACCCAATTACTAAATCACCCAATCTTTCTCTGTCTCTGTGACTCTGTGGCTAAGAAATGACAACAAATTCAAAAATCTGGGTAAGCGACCTGAACGCACGCCCCGAAATCCGCGCCGCCTTCCCGCGCACCAAAATTCGCTTCTACGACACCACCCTCCGCGACGGCGAGCAAACCGTCGGCGTCGTCCTCTCACCCGAACAAAAACTGCAAATCGCGCGTAAGCTGGACGAGCTAGGTGTAAGCCGCATTGAAGCCGGATTCCCCCGCGTCTCTGTCGATGATGCGGAAGCCATTCAACTCATGCAGAAGGCAAATCTGAAGGCCGAACTATGGGGCTTTTCCCGAGCAGTGAAAGGTGACATCGAAGAATTAGTGCGTTTGGATCTGCGAGCCTCCGTCATCGAAGCCCCAACCAGCGACATCAAGCTGAAAGCCTACGGCATGACCCGCGAAGACGTGCTGCGACGCGTAGTGGACGCGATGTCCATCGCGAAGCAAAACGGAATTACAACTGCTTTTTTCGCAGTCGACGGCACCCGCACTGAACTCGACTTTCTAAAGAGAATTTATCTCGCCGCTCTCGAAGCCGGCGCCTCCGAAATCGTAGTCGTAGACACCATCGGCGCCTGCGGCCCCGAAGCTGTCGAATTTCTGCTTCGCGAAGTGTGCAACTGGGTCGGGCCGGCCGTGCCCGTCCACTTCCACGGCCACAACGACTTCGGCATGGCCACCGCCTGCGCCATCGCCGCCGTCCGCGCCGGGGCTACCTGGATTCAGGGAACGATCAACGGCATGGGCGAGCGCGCCGGCAACGCCGACATCTGCGAAATCGCTCTCGCCCTGCGTTGCCTCTATGACGTGCCGGTCGACTTGGATTTGACGAAAGTGCGCGAAGTCTCAGAGGTCGTATGCGAGGCTTCCGAGTACACGCTCGATGCCTGGAAACCGCTCGTCGGCGAAAACCTGTTCACGCGTGAAAGCGGCGCCGTAGCCACCCAGTTCCACATCCCCGAAGCCATCGAGCCCTATTCCGCAGAACTGGTGAACGCCCGCCGAACCATCGTACTGGGAAAAAAGAGTGGGCCAGACAGCGTCGATCTGAAATGCAAAGAACTCGGACTGACGATAGCCCCAGAGCAGCGTGCAGCAATCCTGGCCGAAGTGAAAACGCGCTCCATAGCCAAGCGCGGTCTGCTGACCGATGAAGAGTTCCGGTCCATCGTAAAGAAATCCGCGTGAATCCGTGAAAATCCGCGGCTAGTTCTTGAAGTGCGGCAATACCGCGTCGCCAAACAACTTGGCCTGGCCGGTACGGTCATCGCCCCAGATCTCCAGCATGATGTGCGTGCAACCCGCGTCGCGATATTCCTCGATGCGAGTGATGCATTGTTCCGGCGTTCCGGCAATCGGACAAACCTTATGCAGAATTTCATCAGTCACGGCTCCAGCCGCGGCTTTCCGCCCGCCTCTTTCCATGGCGTCAGCGATGGGCCGCAACTCGTCAAAGGTCAGGCCCGCGCATTCGAGGAGGACGTCGGCCGAGCCTTTGATGTTCTGCACCTTGTTAGCGAGGTACATCGCCGCCTGCTCGCGCGCGCCTTCTTTGCCCTTCGCCGAATCGCGGTCGATGCTTCCAACGATGACGGAGCCGAGCACGAGCTGCGATGGATCTTTTCCCGCTTTGCGCGCCCCTTCTTCCATGTTCTTGCGCGAGTATCGGACAAACGCCGGCGTAGTGATGCTGGCGGTGAGCAATCCGTCTCCGATGACGCCGGAGTTTCTCTGCAGCACCGGCCCAGTTCCGGCAATGTAAATCGGCGGAATGCCGCGCGGGGTGTGCGCGTCCGGCTCGAGCGGTGGCACGTTCGCTTGAAAGACTTTGCCCTGAAACTCGAAAGCACCACCGGCGAGCACACCTTTGATGATTTCGATACTCTCGCGCATTACGGTCGCCGGACCAACTTTCTCGCCTTCGCCTTCGCCAATCTCTTTCATGAAGATCTTGGACGCTCCCAGACCAAGCAGAAAGCGATCCCCAGCCAGATCCTGCATCACCCGCGCCTCCATCGCAATCTGTACCGGATGACGTGTGTAAGGAGAAATGATGCCCCACCCCAACTGAATGCGGCGAGTCTCGGCCGCGATGACGGCCAGCACCGCAGTCGAGGAGCGTGCCTCAAACGAATGCTTCCGCCACCAGGGATAAGCCTCCGCAATCCAGAAGGCGTCGAACCCCGCGTCTTCGCAGGCCTTCGCCATGGCCACAGTCTCGCGCACCGGCTCCATGCTGAGTTGCAGAACACCGATGTTGAATGGAATAGACATGACTTGCTGGTAGCTCCTAATATGGACAGTTCCTCGACAAAATCACGCTGTCATCCCGAGCGAAGCGAACTGAACGAACGGGACGTCATCCTGAGCGAAGCGAAGGATCTCTGTATTCTGCCGTCAGCTTTTCACTCCGGATCCTTCCACGAATGCTCCAGCCCTTTGATCAGCTCCCACAGCGCCTTGTTCAGCGGAGTCGGCACGCCTACTTCTTTACCCCAATGCACAATCGCTCCGTTCATGAAATCAACTTCCGTCTGCCGCTTGGCCAGCACATCTTGCAGCATGCTCGCCCGATGCTTGCCGGGAGCGTTTGCGCCCTTCTGCACAAGCTGTCGAGGATCGCCGTGTAATTTGATACCCATCTCCTTCGCAACTGCCTCACCTTCCGCGATCAGGTCGTTGAAAAAATCTCCCGTCGGCTCAAATCGCGACGCCGCGCCGTGATGCAACAACGTGAGCGCACCGACAGGATTCGTGGCCGCATTGAAGATGAGCTTGGTCCACTGCGCGCCCCGAGCGTCTTTCAATGGGATCGTGTTCATCCCTGAACGCGTCATGAGCCCCGCTAGTTCGTCCACTTTCTCCATCGAGGTATTGGTCTCCTCGAACGGTCCGATCCAGGTGTCGCCTTTGATGTCATAACCAATATGTCCCGGCGCTATCGGATGCCCAGCGGGAAAGGTCGTGCCTCGAATCACGAATTGCACCCGCTCTGCAATAATCTCTTCATTGCCGACGCCGTTTTGAACCGAACACACCGCGCTCTCACGGTCAAAGATATGCGCGACCTCCGAGATTGCAACCCGGGTATGAATCGCTTTCGTCGCAACAATGCCGTAATCACATCGCGGCAACTCTTTGGCATCGCTGGTAGCGTTGGCC
>Ga0210405_10004462_pt1 | contig 13136 bp, 10 predicted proteins | sample IncBWH11MmetaG_FD_155492 | JGI IMG/M metagenome (GOLD analysis project Ga0210405, IMG submission 155492) | Forest soil microbial communities from Barre Woods Harvard Forest LTER site, Petersham, Massachusetts, United States - Inc-BW-H-11-M | ecosystem: Environmental > Terrestrial > Soil >... | reverse complement strand
CAACGCAACGGGGTTACAAACGCGGTTACAGCCGGGCTGGCGCAGTCTGCGACTGCCACCACGCCGACACCGACGCCGCCCGGGACCATGCGGCCCGGCTGGCTGAGGCGCTGCGGTTCCAGCCGTGCTCGCCGCGGTGCGCGAACTGGCCAGGAGACCCAGGACGGGCGGCGATGAGGCAGCGTGAGCCAGCCTTCGTTAGCAAATCCGTTAGCAATGACAGACAAAAGGCCGGCCCTTGTTCGGAACCGGCCTCTGGCTTTGGTAGCGGGGGCGGAATTTGAACCCGCGACCTCTGGGTTATGAGCAGTGCGACGTACGTCTCCCGCGTTTCGACGATCTCTCGCGGATGCGGTGACCTCGGCGGACGGGAACGAGCACGGTGCGCTCGTTCTGCTCCGTCTCCTCTGTCTCATCCCATTCCGGGGCGTCCGGTTTACAAAATCGGTTTACATGTGGGGGACACGCTCACGGCTCCGGAGTCCGGTCGTCCTATCTAGCGAATTGTGCCTTCTGCCTGCTTAGACTCGATCGCTGGTTCCCGAGACGGTGCAGATCATTCCGCGCATATTCCGGATCATGGCCCTCCGCGATGAGGGGATGTCACCGGGGGCAGTGCGATGACGATTTCGGTGCTCGGGTCGTAGAGGATCTCTGGGGTGCCGCAGACGATAATGTCGGCGCGTTCCCAGGTCCGCTGGGCGGTGTTGAAGGGTATTTCCTCGGCCATCCATCCGTCATCGTCGAACGGCGCCCCGTCAACGGGCCTGTTGGCCAGGTCGGCCGCAGGGCGATGGGCCGCCCGGACGGCAGTGCGCCGTGCTGCCTCCCGCTCGTCGGCTTGCACCCAGATCAGGATGTCGATCAGGTGCGCTACCTCCCGGCGGCCGGCACCGTCCCCTTCGATGATCAGCAGCGGGCAGCCGGCCGGGACCTCGATAGATCCTTCCCGGCCGCGCTCGTTCCATCGCGGCGGCCGGTAACTGACCGCCTGACCGTGGTGCACGGGCACCAGGATCCCGTCAATCAGCAGGTCGGCCCAGCCGAAGCGGGAGTGTGCCCAGGCGATGTCGTCGGTGTGGATGACAACAGATCCGGGGACCAGCTCGCTGATCCGGGCCGCCAGCGTGGTCTTGCCGTTGTTGCTGCGCCCGTCTATGGCCAGCACGGCCGGACGGCCGGAACCGTCCTGGTCCGGTCTCCGCCTGGTCACCGCATTGACGACCGTGCTCAGCAGCGCCACGCGCCACGGTCCGGCCTCGGGTTCTTCGGGGGCCAGCTGCAAAGCCATGTTCTCATCATGCCGTGCCGCCTATAAGCGGGTCATGGCGTCTGGGCGGCGGGGCCGGTCACAACCGGTGCGATGGGCCACCGTACCGGTTGGGCGCCGACCCTTGCGCGGTGAGCGATTGCCTGGCGCTGGTGGTGGGGACTGTGGTGCGGGAAGGGCCAGCATTGGGCCTGCCCTCCACGGCCCTCAACGGGCCCTCAACAGCCCCTCAACGGCAGCGATGAAACATCGGTGTCGCTGGGGCGGCAGCAATGTTTCATCGGTGCTCCTGGCACCGCTTTGAGGGCAGCTTCGACAGGGCTGAGCCGACCGGCGAAACGTGGGAGCGCACCGGCTTTACCCGGACGACAGGCCGTCCCAGGGGCGCCGGGTGATGGCGGCGGCGGTGCCCTCCGGGCAGTGCCGCAGGTAGTCACACCAGCCGCAGGAGGCGCTGGGGCGCGGCGGGAACACCTCGTCGTACCGCTCGGCGGGCAAGCCGTCCCGCAACTGCTCGTCGGCCGCGGCGCACTCCTGCGCGATGTCCTCGGCCCGGCTCAGGTGCCGGGCCAGCGACGCGTCAGAGTGCGACCAGGCCACCACCCGCCCGGACGGCAGGTGGTGCAGCTCGACCCGGTGGCAGGGACGCCGGAGGACCCGGCTGGCGGCCAGCGCGTACAGGGCCAGGGCCATCGAGCCGCGCGCGTCGTCCACGGTGAGCAGGTGCCGCCCGGTCTTGTAGTCGACCACGACCAGCTCGGTGCCCGCGGAGTCCTCGGCGGGCCGGGCGTCCAGCCGGTCGATCCGGCCGGAGAACGCGATCGTGTCCGTGCGGGTGGCCACGGTCCGTTCCACCCCGAGCGGCTCGTCGGCCGGGTCCAGGTGGGCGACGTACCCCTGCACCATCTCGATGGCGTGCTCCCGGCAGCGCACCGACTGGGTCTCGTCGGCGAAACCCTCGTCGATCCAGCCGCGGTCGACGAGCCGGCCTGCTGCGGCCACGGTGCGTTCGGCCAGCGGCAGCCGCCACCAGCCGGCCAGTGCGTTGTGGATGCTGGCCCCGAGGCTGTTGTGGGCCCAGGGCGGCCCCTTAGGCGGCGGCGGGCGGTCCAGGTAGCTCATCCGGTACCGGCGGGGGCAGTCCAGCCAGGCCGAAAGGCGCGTCGGCGTGCACGGGTATAGCCGTTGCGGCATCCCCTCGAAGCCCAGCTGCTCCACTAAGGTCTCGCCGACTAAGGTCTCGCCGACGCCCACGCGTCGAAGTTCTTCTCGGCAGCCGCGATCGTGGTCTCCTCGCCCTCACCCGGCAGGACACGGGTGCTGCCGGGCAAGGTCAGCAGGTACTCGCCGATCGCGGTCAGCTGGCTGGCGAAGTCGGGGTACTCGCCGTCGTGCGGCACCGGGCCGTCGGCGGTCAGGGTGTGCCCGGTGAACACGGCCTCCAGGTCCTCGCAGTACAGGCAGACCGAGCCGGACGTGTGACCGGGGGCGTGGATGACCTCGAGCCGGACGTCGGCCACCTCGAAGACCCCGCCGTCGGCCATCTCGATCTCGGCGTTGTCCTCCGGGTAAGCGTCCCGCCACCACAGCTGGTCCCGGGGATGCAGCGCCACCGGCGCCTCGTCGCCCTCGGCCACCTCCAGCGCGGCGGCCACGTGGTCCGGATGGCCGTGCGTGCAGATCACGGCGACCACCTCGCGATCGCTCACCGCGCCGAGCACGCCCGCCGGGTCGCGGCCCGGGTCGATGACGATGACCTCCTCGTCATCGCCGATGATCCAGGCGTTGGTCCCCTCGGACGACACCCGTTCAATCCGTGCGGTCATCGGCCGATTCCTTCCTGTATGGCTGGTCCGCCGACCGTTCCTATTGAGCTAGCAGGACATGGTCCTGGCTGGCCGGCGGCCCCGGACGGTCCTGGGCTGCCTGGTCGGGCGGGCGTGTCCGGGTGGCCGTGGCGGTCTTGCGCCACCGTGGTGGCTGCCGCGGGGCCTGGCGGGGCCTGCCGTCCCTGCTGGTGCGGGTGGCTGCGGGTGCTCGGGGGGCAGCTCTCCGGCGGCTGGTCCGCTGGCCGCCGCCGGTCACGCCGGCCCGTCGCCGCGCCCGGTGGCCGAGCGCACGCCTGCCGATCACCACCGCGGCCGCGTGGTGGCCGCTGGCGGGGACCGGGGAAACTCGTTCCCGCAGCGGGCCGAGCCAGTGCTCAGCCCCCCAGCGGGAGGTATAGGCCGGGTCGGCCGCGATGACCGCCAGGCCCGCGTTGGCGGCCATCTGGACCAGCCGGTCCCGGAACCGGCCGGTGGGCAGGCCGGAGACCAGCGCCCGGTAGCGGCGGCCGCACCGACCGCGCGAGGGCCGGCTGCCGTGCCGCTCGCGTCCTTGCTCGCGGGCAGCGGCGAAGTCCAGGTCCTCGATCACGATCGCCCGGCAGCCGCGCTGGCGGGCCAGCCCGATCAGCCCGGAGATGGCCTCGCGCAGCCGGCCGTCGCGCTGGCTGGCGGGCAGCCCCGCCAGCACCAGCGGGATCGTCACCGGCGGCCCGGCCGGGTTCCCGTCCGGGGTCACCACCCACCCGGCCAGGTGCCCGTCGTTCAGGTCGACCGCCAGCACCGGGGCCTGGCGCAGGTCCGCCAGCGCGGGGGCAGGCACCGGACAGGCGCGCCAGGACGCGTCGAGGTACCAGCGCCGCCGGGCCGGATCGTGGCTGATGTCGTAGCGGACCGGGCCGGAGACGGCCTGCGCGGCGACCTCACCGCCCCGGTAGGAGAACCCCACCGGGCACGACAGCCGGTACCGGCCGTGCGGCCGGTTCGCCAGGTGAGCCAGCGGAGCGGGCAGTTTCAGCTCCAGCCAGCCCTCGCCGGGGTTCCACCTGATCGTCTCGTTCCCCAGCGCCTTGCCCTTCTCCCCGTCCGCCGTCAAGAACAGCCGGGACGCCTCCCACCGCTCCCGCCACCCGGCTCCGGTCAACGCGGCGGCAGCAAGCCGACCGCGCGCACGCAGCAGCGCCCGGCCGCCCCGCACCACCGACACCCTCCCCGCCGCCAGCCGCCGGTCCGCCGCAGCCAGCCGGGCCTGCAACACCTGCAGCCGGACCGCCTTGGCGTGCCGCTCCGCAGCCGTCGCGTACCCGCGTACCCGGCCCGCCCGGCCGCCGGCCGGGACAGCGAGTCGGGCCCTGATCGCGGCGATCCGGGCCAGCAGACCCGACCGGTCCGCGCGCAGGTTCCGCATCGCGAGCTGCCACTGGTCCTCGCTGGCCCGGGTGATCGCCCCGGCCCACCGCGACGACGATTCCGCGGTCAGCGCTCGCTTGCGCCGCGCCCGGGACCCGGCCTGGCCCCCCGCGTCCAGCCGCCCCTGCGCGCACCGCGCGGCCAGGTCCCGCCCGGCCAGCGACCCCAGGTGCCGGCCCGCCGCCCACAGCACCACCGCGTCCTGCCCCGACACCCGCAGCCGGGTCCGCACCCGCGCCCCGGCCGGGGAAGCAGCCACGAACGGCGCCGCGACCCGGCGCAGCGACGAGCTCACCCGGCACCGCCCGGCACGATCGGATTCTCTACCAGATACACACTACAAGCCTGCCATATAGAACACGCTTTTGCCCTCTACAACACGCCCGACAACACAACAATTAGAGCCCTTCCTACCACAGGAGCCTGAGCGGTCGGGCCCAATGAATAAAGCACTGTGGGCGAAGGCGATGGCGGAGTTCGCGACGAGCTGGACCGCGATGGCAGCCAGCAGCAGCCCGGCGATCCTGGTCACCAGCTCGACGCCGTTGTCGGTCAGCAGCCGGTGGATGACCAGGGCGAAGCGCATGGCCAGCCAGACCGCTAGGGCCACCGCGGCCATCGCTCCGGCCAGGGCGAACCCGTCACCGACGCCGTGAATGCGCTGGACGTACAGCATGGTGGCCACGATCGCGCCGGGGCCGGCGAGCAGCGGGGTGCCGAGCGGGACGAAGGCCACGTTGGCCCGCTCGAGTTCGGCCTCGGAGGGCTCGCCCGCCTTCCCGGTGAGCAGTTCCAGCGCGACCAGCAGCAGGAGCAGGCCGCCCGCCCCTTCCAAGGCGGGCAGCGCGACCCCCAGGTAGTCCAGGATCGTCCGGCCGAACAGCGCGAACGCCACGATCACTCCGAAGGCCACGATGGTGGCCTGCCAGGCCAGCTGGTTCCGGTCGCGCCGGGACCGGCCGCGGGTCAGCCCGAGGAAGACCGGCACGGTGCCCGCGGGATCGATGATTACGAACAGCGTGACGAAGACTTCCCAGAAGAACTTCATGACAGGCTTCTGACCAGCACGTTTGCATCACTGGTCACCCTCTGAGGGCACATCCAGGGCACTTGGTTCGCCTCCGGGTCGCCTGAAGAACTGGTCAATGGCCTTGCGGCCGCGATCATCAGCATCGGGCATCAAGTGCGCGTAGGTCTTGTAGACGGTCTCAACTGTGTCACCGAGCCACGCGGCCACGGCCACGATATCGGCCCGGCACTGAGCCACGCGGAAGCGGCCGTGTGCCGCAGCGCGTGCATGCCCTGGTCACGTGCGGCCTCGGCCGGGGCGATTCGGCCAGTGGGACGTCGTTCTCGGCGTATCTGGGATCGAGGGCTGCTGCCATTGCTTCGACCTGGGCCAGGCTCTAGGGACGCGCCTTCTTCTCCTCCGGTCTCGGCCTGGTGACTGACTGCGCACGTGTGGGGTTCCGGCTGATCAGCCCGTCATCCATCGCGGCGATGAAGACGGACGATACGACGGTGATGACCTGCCCTTCGAGTTGGACGAGAGCTTCATGCCCGAGATCTACGCCTCAGTCAAGTAGGGTCGCTTGCCCAGTTCCTTGAGCGTGCGATGGCCGAGCGCCGGGGCTCCGGTCGAGGTTCTGCCAGGAGTGAGCGGATCAGGTGGGGTCCTTGGCAGTCACACAAAGACGCCACAAGCGACCTCTGAGCTGGGAACATCGAGGTCGAGGCCGATCATGATGTGAACTCCTAAGCAGCCGATCGGATGCGCATGCGGCGTATGGGGTTGACCCTGGAGCCTACGCCGACCCGGCAGGCCTGACGGCGAAGGCCAGGCCCGGAAGGCACGCCGCGAACCTCCTGACTCAGCCGCCACTGCTACCGAACCGGCTCTTCAAATCCTCGAAGGAAACGCCATGCTGGATGCCCCATGCCTCAAGCTGCGTGGTATCAACCGGATCGGGCAGAGTCCGCGACGCCTCGTCGGCAAGATCTGACCAGCCGGCCCGACGCAGCTCGTCGACGACGTGTTGCCTGCTGACTTGTTCTGGTCCCATGACTATCACCAACCCCTGCCTCGGCCTGACGTCGCCCTAGCGCGGGTGTCAGGCTGGTGGCGGCCCTTAGGAGGTCACTGCTTCGCGCGAACTACCTGAATCCGAGCCTAACCGGTCATCGCTCATCCGTGAGGCCCCATATTCGCGCGGACCAGACCTAGCCGCGAGCCTGGAGGCGAGTAACCAGCTGAGTAATGATCGCAGCCGACGGCGACGGACACCAGCGCACGAGCATGGACTACGTGCAGCATCTCAAAGCGAAGATACGAAAGCATGAGCGGCAGATAGCATTTCATGACACGGAAGCGATCCCGAGACCGGCGCATTGCCGAATCGGCCCAAAGTTCTATAAGCCCCGGGGCGCCGGCGCGGGGCCGCCCTCGGGGCAGGTGGCGGAGGGTTAGGGAATGACGATGTTGAAGTTGGGATCGAACTCATCCATCAGCCTGGCCAGGGTGGTCAGCGCCGATCCGTCGCCGACGACCTGGATCGTCCCGGTCTGGGCGAGCCGACTGGCTGCGGCTGGCTGCAGCACCACGCCGACGAGGGCGGCTTTCGGCCCGGAGACGGTCAGCTGCGCGTCGGGCGCCGCGCTTTTCCGGGCGTTGAGTACGCCGCGGTCCTGACGATGTGCCCACTCCTACGTCAGAAGGTCGCGGCCGAGAAGTAGCCGATGGCCGTGTTACGGTGAGGTCATCAGCGCTACACCCAGCGCAACAGCGTCGTCAGAGCTCACGGCGCAGATAAAGAGGCCGTCTTGTTCGGACCACCAACCCCTCAGCGAGACATCCGGAATGCGGAGCAGCTTGGCCGCGAGCGCTACACGGACTTGGAGCGGACTTCCGCCCGTCGCGCTCAGCTCGGTATTCAAAGGCCCAAGTTGCGCGAGAGCATACGCCGCTGGCTCACGCGGCGAAAGCCTGCGGAGCGCTAGCAGCCGGGAGTGCCCCGATGAATGCTGGTTACCGGGCGCGGCGGCGCAGGGCGCGGAGCAGGGGCAGGGCGGCGAAGTAGGTGCCGGCCAGGGAGCTGGCGCCGATGCCGAGGTCGACCGAGATCCGGCCCTGCTTGGCCCAGTAGACGTCCTTGAGGTCCAGGAGCAGCGCGAACTCATCGACGATGAGGGCCAGCCCGGCGCCGTAGGCCAGGGCCACGGCCGGGTGCCGACGGCGGGCATCCTCGCCGTGGACGGCGATGGCGCCGACGCCGCTGACCATGCCGATGCCCCACATGTAGTGGTGCAGGTGCGCGCCGCCGACGCTCAGGTTACCGAACGGGCCCTCGCCGTGCTTGATGCTGTAGGTGATGCCCCGGACGGCGCCGAACGTGGCAGTGAAGGCGAGCCAGCTGAGCAGTGCGGACCGCTGCCGTGGGTCCAGTTCCTCGTGGAACACGGTGCGGACGTCTTTGCCGGGCGAGGATGTGATGGCCATTGGGGAACCATACCGTTCAGGTTTCAGCCGCTCCGGACCGGCTGGGACCCGGTGGCCTGGGCGATCAGGCTCTCGTACGCGCCGGGCGCCGCGATGTGCGAGCCGATCCGGTGGCCGGTCAGGCTGCCGTGATCGTCACTACCACCGGTGGCGATCAGGCCCAGGTCGCGGGTGAGGCCGAGCAGGCTGGCCTGCTCGGCCTCCGGCTGGTCGGGGTGGAAGACCTCGACCCCGGCCAGGCCGACCGCGGCCAGGTCGGCGATCTGCCCGTCGGTGACCAGCAGATCGCGATTCGCGCGGGGGTGGGCGACGACGGCGACGCCGCCGGCCGCGCGGACCATACCGATCGCGCGGGCGGGTTCGAGCGCGTACCGGTCGACGTAGGCGCGGCCACCGTCGGCGATCCACTCCCGGGTAAACGCTTGATCGGGTGAGGCGATGGCCCCGCTGGCCACCATCGCGCGGGCGATGTGCGGTCGGCCGACCACGGCCGACCCGGCGATGGCGGCAACATCATCCCAGGTGATAGGGACGCCCAGGTCGATCAGCCGGTCCACCATGGCTTGGGCGCGCAGCACGCGGTCGTCGCGGATTCGCTGGGTCTGCGCGGCCAGGTCCGGGTCGTCGGGGTCGAACAGGTAGGCCAGCAGGTGCAAGCTGCGACCATCCAGCCGAGACGACAGCTCCATGCCCGGCACCAGGATCAGGGACTCGGGCAGCGCCTGGCGGGCCTGCGCGAGCCCGGCCACCGTGTCGTGGTCGGTCAGCGCCACCACGTCCAGTCCGGCCAGGGCGGCGCGACTCATCACCTCCGCCGGAGGGTCGGTCCCGTCGGAGGCGTTGCTGTGGACATGCAGGTCGGCGCGCACCTGCCCAGTGTAGAGACGGGCCCTGGCCGTGGGGCCGCTGACTTCAGGCGGCGGGCAGGCGAGGTGAGGGGGCTCCGTAGGGCAGGTCGAGGTCCATGCCGGGGTCACGCAGGTCACGTAGCCCGATCGGCTCGATCAGCAGGATGCCCGCGGTTTCCGGCCAGAGCACGACCCAGAGCCAGTGACCCTTGATCTCGCCGGCGAACACGGCGCGGTCCGGCGAATCGACCTGCCACAGCGGAAAGTCATGTTTGCCGAACGACGCCGTGGCGATGGGCGGCGCGGACGCGAAGCCCGCCCCGGGGTCGACGGCGTCCAGGCCGGCCACCGCCGCGCCCAGGCCGATGCCCGGCTCCTCGGCCACGACCAGCATGTCGGCGGGGCCGCCCAGCGGGTTCGGGCCGGACAGCGCGACCGCGCAGGCACACATGCCGGTCCGCTCGTCACCGGCGCCGGCGAAGCCAGTGACCAGCCAGCCGGCCGGGAGCGGCCAGGGTAGCCAGACCGGAACGCCCGCGATGCGGAGCAGCCCGTCCAGGCCTTCCCGGGACGGGCTGAAGGCGGGCAGCAAGGGATGGACCTCGCCATGCCAGTCACAGCGCCAGGCGCTGGACCAGGCGGTCGGCTCCCGGACGGGCTTGCCGCACCGCGGGCAGGCGGCTGGCGAATGACGGTGGCTTTCCAGGCCCACGCTCACCTCATCGCCGATCACGTTGGGTTTGTTATGGCGGCGTTCCTACCCTGTTCGCGGGCAGACCATGCAGGTGAGCACGACAGTGGCGCCGGTCTAGGACCGGCGCCACTGTGAACAGAAAGGGGTTACGGCAGAACGCCGAAGTTGGCGCCCCACATCTGGTTGTCGAAAACGGTGCCGTTGGAGTACTTGGACAGGGTCCAGGTGGTCAGCTGCGGGCGCGGGTTGTCGGTCGGGAACGCGCCATTGCCCGGGTAGTTCAGCACGTACGGGTGGGAGAAGTTGGTGTCCGAGCCGTTGATCAGCGGGACGAAGAAGCCCTTGATCGTGTCGTAGGAGTCCGCGACCCAGATCGTCTTGGAGGAGACGCCGCACGGCTCGAGCGCCACCTTGGTGCCGGCCGCGGCGGTACTGCCGACGCCGACGCAGTAGCCGCTCTTCACACCATTGGGCGTGTACTGGATCTCGTAGGCGGTGAACTTGGAGTAGTGCAAGTTCAGCGCGGCGCTCACCAGGCCGGCCGCGAAGAAGTCGCCCACCGTGCCCTGGTTCGAGACGGTGAAGTCTTCCGCCGGGTCGTGGTTGCTGGTCTGCCACAAGATGATGGGCTGCCCGGCCGTGGCCTTCTGCTGGAACACATCGAGCACGAAGGCCGGGTGCTTGTGGGTACCGAACTCGCGGCTGAAGATGTCGATGCAGTGGTGACCGCACGGCGGGGTGGCCGCGTTCGCGGTGAGCGTCCCCGCTGCGCCGAGCCCGCCGACCATGGTCAGCGTGGCCGCAGCCGCGAAGATCTTGCTCTTCATGGACATGTTTGCCTGTTCCTCCTCGGGACTGCGGTCGTGCCCCGTGCACGACCGCTGAGCCGGGCAGGGGCGGCTGACCCGGTGGCTCATATGTACAGACGCGTCAGGTGTTAACTAGGTTGTCACATTTCGTGTCTTGGTGTCCGTACATGACAGTGACGCCGGTCCCCCACTGGGGACCGGCGTCACCGGGTTACTCAGAGTGTGAACTCAGGCTCCTACTTGAGCGGCCCGAAGGTTGCGCCCCAGAGCTGGTTCGAGTTCGCGCCGGTACCGAACAGGTTGCCGACGTGGAACGAGAAACCGGTCAGGTTGGTGACGACGAGCTGCGGACGCGGCTTGTCGGTCGGGGTGGAGTCGTTCGGGTAGGTCAGGACGAACGGCTGGGAGAAGTTCGTGTCCGAACCGTTGATCAGCGGAATGTACCCGTGCGCCCAGGCCTTGGTGAACTGCTGGTCAAGGGTGTCCAGGACCCACACCGTCTTGGACGACACGCCACACGGCTGCAGCGTCACGCCCTCGTCGTTGAACGCGGTCGCGGCCACGCCCATGCACAGGCCGCTGTCCACGCCGAACGGCGCGTACTCGTTCTCGACCGCCAGGTAATCCGAACTCTTGGACCCACTTATGGAGCTGACGTTGAACGGGCAGTTCGGGAAGTTGACCCCGGCGATGCAGCCGTAGTGCAGCGCCAGCGACGACGACACCAGGCCGGCCGCGAAGAAGTCGGACACGGTGCCCTCGAACGCGAAGGTCCAGTCCAGCGCCGGGTCGTAGTTGGCGGTACGGAACAGGATGATCGGCTGGCCGGTCTTCTCGCCCTGTCGCAGCACGTCAACCGTGTAGGTCGGCGTCTTGTGAGTGCCGAACTGGTAGCTGAACAGGTTGATGCAGGCCGGACCGCACGACGGGGTCGCCGCGCTGGCGGTTCCCGCGCCGAGCACGCCCGCCGTGCCGACGCCGCCGACCAAGGCCAGCGTCGCCGCAGCGGCGAGCACCTTGCTCTTGATGGACATGGATGATTCCTCTCTTGGAACTCGCAGCCGTGCCCTGCGCACGGCTGCGTCGAGCTCGGCCCCGCAGCTCGCGTCGGATTTATCCCCGATCGCTCGGCACGCTGCCGGCTCGCGGTGGGCCTGATCAGAACCCGCAAGTGCGAGCCTGATCGGTCTTGCAGTTCCATGAGGGCTTGCGCCCTCCACTATGAGGACGCGTGATGGGCGCAGAAGGTTGACACGCAAGCGAATAACAGTGACGCCGGTCCCCTAGAGGGGACCGGCGTCACCGGGTTACTCAGGGTGTGAACTCAGGCTCCTACTTAAGCTCGCCGAAGGTCGCGCCCCAGAGCTGGTTCGAGTTCGCGCCGGTACCGAACAGGTTGCCGACGTGGAACGAGAAACCGGTCAGGTTGCTGACGAACAGCTGCGGACGCGGCTTGTCGGTCGGGAAGCCCGAACCAGGGTAGGTCAGGACGAACGGCTGGGAGAAGTTGGTGTTCGAGCCGTTGATCAGCGGAATGTACCCGTGCGCCCAGGCGGTGGTGAACGACTGGTCAAGGGTGTCCAGAACCCACACTGTCTTGGACGACACGCCACACGGCTGCAGCGTAACGCCCTCGCCACTGGTCGCGGTCGCGGCCACGCCCAGGCACAGACCCGAGTCCACGCCGAACGGCGCGTACTGGTTCTCGAACGCCAGAAGATCTGAATTCGTGCTCGACGGGAAGTTGAACCCGGCGATGTTGAACGGGCAGTTCGGGAAGTTGACCCCGGCGATGCAGCCGTAGTGCAGCGCCAGCGACGACGACACCAGACCGGCCGCGAAGAAGTCGGCCACGGTGCCCTGGAACGACACGGTCCAGTCCAGCGCCGGGTCGTAGTTGGCGGTGCGGAACAGGATGATCGGCTGGCCGACCTTCTCGCCCTGCCGCAGCACGTCAACCGTGTAGTTCGGCGAGGCGTGCGTGCCGAAGTCGTAGCTGAACACGTTGACGCAGGCGATGCCGCACGACGGCGTAGCCGCCGATGCGGTTCCCGCGCCGAGCACGCCCGCCGTGCCGACGCCGCCGACCAAGGCCAGCGTCGCCGCAACGGAGAGCACCTTGCTCTTGATGGACATGGATGATTCCTCTCTCGGAACCCTGCGGCCGTGCCCTGCGCACGACCGTGTCGAGCTGATCAGGACAGGAACGGCTGACCTGATCGGTCTTGCAGTTTTGGAGAGGGAAAGCCCCGGGCAAGCCCGGAAGCCTCGTTACGGTCTAAACCGGTCGTACAAGCTCAATTACAGCGACAAGCGATAGCTATTCTGTTAGACAGCGATTACAGACGGAAATCAATAGAGACTGCTTACGATGCTCGGTCGACAGAGGCGGCGCGGACCTGGCGTGCCGCTGAAGTCCAAGATGCGAGCGCTTGTCCTTTATCCCATATTGAGACGCGGGATGTGGCCAATATCCCACACGAAACGCGGGATGTGGCCCAAATCTTTTGACGACGCGGGGGCGAATAACAGTGACGCCGACCTCCCGTAGGGGGCCGGCGTCACCGGGTTACTAAGGGTGTGAACTCAGGCTCCTACTTAAGCTCGCCGAAGGTCGCGCCCCAGAGCTGGTTCGAGTTCGCGCCGGTACCGAACAGGTTGCTCACGTGGAACGAGAAACCGGTCAGGTTGGTGACGACGAGCTGCGGACGCGGCTTGTCGGTCGGGGTGGAGTCGTTCGGGTAGGTCAGGACGAACGGCTGGGAGAAGTTCGTGTCCGAGCA
>Ga0210405_10004461_pt1 | contig 13137 bp, 9 predicted proteins | sample IncBWH11MmetaG_FD_155492 | JGI IMG/M metagenome (GOLD analysis project Ga0210405, IMG submission 155492) | Forest soil microbial communities from Barre Woods Harvard Forest LTER site, Petersham, Massachusetts, United States - Inc-BW-H-11-M | ecosystem: Environmental > Terrestrial > Soil >... | reverse complement strand
GCTGATCATGAAGGAAGGCGCTAAATTCGCTGCGAGCGGAATCGCCCTTGGTATAGGAGGCGCATTCGTTTCGGCACGGCTACTCTCGAGCCAACTCTACGGCGTCAGCCCGATGGATGCCATCACCTATATCAGCGTCTCCATCGTCGTCGCGATCGTGACGCTGGCAGCATGCTATATCCCTGCGCGGCGAGCCATGGCGATCGATCCGATCATCGCGCTTCGTTACGACTAGGAGAATAACCGAGAGTGGCTCACATGATGCAAGACTTACGTTACGCTCTACGCCAGTTGCGCAAGAACCCCGGCTTTGCCGCGGTTGCCGTGATCACTTTGGCATTGGGAATCGGCGCCAACACGGCCGTGTTCAGCGTCGTGGATGCGGTCATGCTGCGGCCGCTGCCCTATTACCAGCCGGAGCAACTGATTGAGGCGCAATCGATCAATACCCACAACCCCCAGCCCAGCGCCATTTGCTACCCCGACTTTTTTGATTGGCGATCGCAGAACCATACTCTGGAACATCTGGTTTCTTATCACGATACGTCTTTCACGCTGACTGGCACCGACCGGCCTCTGCAACTGGATGGCGAGATAGTTTCATGGGACCTTCTGCCCGCCATCGGTGTGCAGCCAGAACTCGGCCGCGGTTTCACCGCCGATGAAGAAAAGACAGGGACTCGAGTCGCGCTGATCAGTCACGCGCTGTGGACGTCGCAATTCGCGGCTCACAGATCGATCATAGGACACACCGTCCGGCTCAGCGGTGATCTGTATACGATCATCGGCGTGATGCCGCCATGGTTCCGATTTCCACTCACACGGCCCACGAATGGCGTTTGGACGACGCTAGCGGTCGATGACGATCCCACCGAGCCGCATTCCAACATAAAGAATCGTGGTGCCCACTTCCTGAATGCTTTTGGGAGGAGAAAACCGGGAAAAACGGTATCGGACGTCGACCAAGACCTGCGGGCGATCGCCGTAAATCTCGCGAGAGCGTATCCGAATACAAACACTAACCATGACTCGGCCCGCGCAATTCCTGAGATCGAAGCCGTGCTCGGCGATACAAGAACCGCTCTTCTCGTTGTGCTGGGTTCAGTCGCTCTCGTGCTCTTGATTGCGTGTGGCAACATCGCCAACCTGCTGCTTGCCCGGATGCGCGAGCGGCAGCGCGAGATGGCGCTGCGGTCAGCGCTCGGCGCCGGGCGACGCAGAATTGTGTATCAATTGCTCGCGGAGAGCCTTGTCCTCGGCATCTGCGGTGGAGCGGCCGGGTGTGGCCTGGCTTTTGTTTGCACTCCTGCGATTCTTGCCCTTATCGGTGAGAGCGTCCCGCGTGCGACGGATGCGGGTGTCGACCTTCGCGTGCTCGGCTTTGCGATGCTGTTATCGCTCGCCGCAGGGATGATCTTTGGCGTTATTCCTGCGATTTCAGGGGCACGCACTGACCTTATCTCCACCTTGAAAGAAGGCGGACGATCCGAAGCCCTTGGACGCGACTGGCTTCGTTCCGGCCTCATCATCGGCCAGGTTGCTCTCGGCCTGTTGCTGACGGCGGGAGCGGGCTTGCTCATCACCAGCTTCAATCGGCTGCTTCACACCGACGAAGGATTTAACCCGGACCATCTGACCACGATGTTCTTCGACACGCCGGACGCACATTATAAGGACGCGCGCGGACAGTTCTATCGCGACTATTTCGAGAAGCTCCGTGCCCTGCCCGGTATCCAATCGGCCGCCGGTGTCCTGGTTCTCCCGATGACGGAGGAAGGGATCATCATCAGCTTCGAAGATCCGGAACACCCTGTGCCCGAAGGCCAACAGCCCGTCGCGGACCTTGCTCCGATCACGCCCGGATATTTCGGTGTCATGCAGATCCCCCTGCTCGAAGGACGAGATTTCTCCGAGCGCGACGACGTGAAGACTCAGCCGGTAATGATCGTGAACCAGGCCTTCGCGCAGAAATTCTTCCCCAGTGAGAATGTGCTCGGCAAGAAGTTGAAGCCAGGCGCAGGAAACGGGACTCCGGGTGGTCCGTCTTGGCGTGAGATCGTCGGTGTCGTGGGGAATGTAAGATTGGGCGCAATGCAGCGCGAAATGCATCCAGCGATGTACCTGCCCGCGAGCCAGCTCAATACCTGGTGCTGTCTGTATTCGGTAGTTCGCACGTCGCTCGACCCGACAAGCCTCGGAGCGAGCGTGCAACACCTTGTCTCGCAGATGGACAAAGACATTCCAGTCACGCGCATACGCACGATGAGAGAGTTGATGTCCAGTGAACTGAATCAACCCCGCTTTGCAATGGTTTTGCTGAGCGCATTCGCGGGCCTCGCCCTCGTGCTAACGATCGTAGGTCTTTACGGCGTCATGACGTACTCGGTTTCGCGACGTACCCGTGAGATCGGTGTTCGAATGGCACTCGGCGCTCCGCGCACCTCAGTGCTGACAATGGTTCTTCGCGATGCCGCAATCCTCCTGATCTCGGGGATCACGCTGGGCACGGTGTGTGCCCTGGCATCAGCATCGATTCTGCAAAGCATGCTCTACGGCGCAAGGCCCCGAGACCCGATTGTTATAACCCTTGTTTGCATCGCTGTTGGAACGGTCGGGCTGTTCGCCGCATACATTCCCGCACGCCGGGCGGCCAGGGTCGACCCCATGGTCGCGCTTCGCTACGAGTAAAAGATAAGGATCGGAGACGAAATGATTCAGCTGAAACATCTTGAGCGCAGTTACAAAACTCCCGCCGGCCAGACTTGGGTACTCCGGCGCGTCAATCTTGAAATTCGCGAAGGCGAATTCATCACCGTAATGGGGCCCTCCGGCGCCGGCAAGTCTTCCCTGCTGAACGTCCTCGCTTTGCTCGATGACGCATGGGAGGGCGAATACTGGTTCCGCGAGGAGGCGGTCCACGACCTAAAGCGAAAGCAGCGTGCCGAACTTGCGAAGCGCAACGTGGGCATGGTGTTTCAGAGTTATCACCTGCTGGATGACCTCACGGTGCAGGAGAACATCGATCTTCCGCTCTCGTACAAAGACATTCCGCGTAAGGAGCGGCAGAGTCTGGTGGCCGACACCCTCGATCGCTTTCAGATCGTAGCCAAGAAGGACCTGTATCCCAGCCAGCTCTCGGGTGGGCAACAACAACTGGTTGGCATTGCACGCGCAGTGATCCACAAACCGGCTTTGCTGCTCGCCGATGAACCGACAGGCAATCTTCATTCCACACAGGCCAAGGAGATCATGGAACTCTTTCGAGATTTGAATCAGCAAGGAACGACCATCGTGCAAGTCACGCACTCGGAGGCGAATGCGGCGTACGGAAGCCGCACCATTCAACTGCGCGACGGCTGGATGGTGGGCGATACAGCCAATCCTGGGCTCTCTCAGCCGGCGGAGGTAAGCGCATCGTGAGCTTACATCCCAACCTTGGCAGGGTGATTGCCGTAGTGAGCATCGAATTCGCTCTGTGTTTAGGCTCGTGGGCTCAAAACCAGACTGCGCCATCTGCGCCGACCAGCGGGACGCAGCCGGCCGCAGCCGTGAACTTCGAGATGCCGAAGTCACGCAATCCTTTGAGGGCATATGCCGCCGATTCGGTCCCTGAGCCTGCGCTGTCGAACTCTCCCCGTCTTCCGCAATTGGTGCGTGATGGCAAGCTTTACCTTTCTTTGAAGGATGCCATTGATCTCGCGCTTGAAGACAATCTTGATCTGGCCATCGCTCGTTACAACCTGCCCATCGCGAATACCGATATCCTTCGTACCCAAGCCGGTGGATTCTTTCGTGGGGTCAACACCGGTGTGGTTCAGGGAACACCAGGCGGAGGTGTTGGCGGATTTGGCACTGGAGCTCCCGGCGCGGGCGCGGGCGGCACCACCGGAGGCGCAGGTGGCGCAGGAGCTGGCGCTTCCGGACTCGTGCAGTCCACCCTGGGCGCCGGTACGGCGGTCTCGTCCTACGACCCGGCGATTGTTGCCTCGATCGGCGCCGAGCATCAGACCACACCTCTCGCAAACCTTCAGATCTACGGTGTGCCCTCCCTGCAGTTGAACACCGGTTCCAGCGCCATAGAATTCCTGCAGGCCTTCCCCAGCGGCACAAGCGTCAGCTTCCAATTCAATAACAGCCGCCAAACGAACAATAGCCCGTTCTTTTTCCTCTCGCCGTCCAACAACTCGACGTTTCGCTTCTCGTTCCAGCAGCAATTGCTCGCCGGTTTTGGATTCGGCCCGAACCTGCGTTATCTGAGAATCGCGAGCAATAATAAGCGGATCTCCGACATTGCTTTCAAAGACCAGGTCATCGCCACAGTCACACAGATTGAAAACATATACTGGGACTTGGTCAGTGCCTACGAGCAGACTCGCGTCAACGAGCAGTCTTTCTCATTCGCCCAGCAGACGCTCGAGAACGCAAGGAAGCAGTTGCAGTTGGAAAGTGTCCCAACGATGGAGGTATTGCGGGCCGAAGCTGAAGTCTCTAAGCGTGACCAGGAGTTGACCGTCGCCCGGACGAATCTTCAACTGCAAGAAACTCTCATGAAGAATGCCGTCACGAAGAGTCTCGACGATCCGGTACTGGAAGCGATGCCGGTGGTCCCAACCGACGAACAGATTCAGCCTGCACCGATTGAGGCAGTGAAGTCGATACGAGACTTGATCGCAGACGCGCAGCACAATCGCCCCGAACTTGCCGAATCCGACATCGACCTCGTAAACCGCCAGATCAGCCGGCGCGCTGCCCGCAACGCCCTGTTGCCATCCCTTTCGCTGGTGGGCTTTTATGGTGGCACCGGACTTGCGGGTCCCCTGAATCCTCTCTGCACGGACTGCACTTCGAGTGTCCCGGTCGATTTCGCGGGAGCCCTCAGAAATGCCTTCAATAATTCTTCTCCCGATTACTATATTGGGCTGAATTTGAGTATCCCGATTCGTAACCGTGTCGCGAAGGCAGACCAATACCGCTCCGAGTTGGAGTATCGCCAGGCAGAGTTACGCTCGGAACAACTGAAGAAGCAGGTCCGGATCGAAGTGCGCAACGCGCAATACGCTCTGGATCAGACCGGAGCGCGAGTTGAGGCGGCCCGCAAAGCGCGCGATCTGGCACAGCGTACTTTTGATATCACAAAGAAGGAACAGGAGCTGGGCTCCGGCTCCAGCTATCAGACGCTTTCTGCACAACGTGACCTCGCACTGGCCGAACTCGATCTCGTAGGCGCGATGACTACATACCAGAAAGCGAAAGTCGAATTGGATCGCGCCACCGGCACAACCTTGGAACATAATGGCATACTGATTCAGGATGCAATTAGCGGAGTGGTCTCCCAGCATACGCCCTAAATAATCATGCCCACATCAGTCAAAACCGGAGACGAAGTCACAGTGTCCCGGCTAGACTCCGGAGCGCCCATCCGGATTCTGGCTGCGGACGATCAGGAACATATTCTCGACGCCTTGGAGTTCCTCCTTCGTCCTCAGGGATACCGCGTCGACAAGGCTCGCTCTCCAGTGCTGGTGCGCGAGGCGCTGAAGAGCACTTCCTACGACGCCATTCTGATCGATCTGAACTACACGCGCGATACGACGTCTGGGCAGGAAGGTCTCGACCTGCTCTCGGAAATCGTGGCCGCCGATGCCACGGTTCCGGTCATTGTCATGACCGCGTGGGCGAATGTCGAACTGGCAGTCGAGGCAATGCGCCGTGGTGCCCGCGACTTTGTGCAAAAGCCATGGGAAAACGAACGCCTGGTGTCGATTTTGCGGACGCAGGTGGAGTTGCATCGAGCGCTGCAGCACGCTGCCCGTCTGGAAGCCGAAAACCGTTTGTTGCGCGCTGAAGGCCGGCCGGAGTTCCTTGCGACCGCGCCCGCGATGCAGGCTGTGCTGGAAACGATCTCGCGTGTCGGGCCCTCTGATGCCAACGTCCTCATCACCGGCGAGCATGGCACTGGCAAAGAGGTCGTGGCGCGAACCTTACATGCGCTCTCCGCGCGCGCATCTCGCTCCCTAGTAGCAGTGAATACGGGCGCAATTCCAGACGGAGTGTTTGAGAGCGAGTTGTTTGGCCATGTCAAAGGCGCATTCACTGACGCGCGTACCGACCGCATCGGGCGGTTCGAACTCGCGGACGGCGGCACAATTTTTCTGGATGAGATCGGCAATGTTCCCATGCGCCAGCAAGCCAAGCTCCTGCGCGTTCTTGAATCTGGCGAGGTGGAGCGGGTGGGTTCTTCGCGCTCGCGTCGAGTGAATGTGCGCGTGCTTTCGGCCACGAACACGGACCTTCCTGCCGCATGCCAGGCGGGCCAATTCCGCGAGGATCTTCTTTTCCGTCTGAATACCGTCGAGGTCCGGGTTCCGGCACTGCGTGAAAGACGCGAGGATATCGCCCTGCTGGGAGCGCATTTCCTTGCGCGTTATGCCGCGCGATACCGGCGTCCGGTGCAACGATTCGATCCCGCGGCACTCCAGGCAATGATGCAGTACTCGTGGCCCGGCAACGTACGAGAGTTGGAACATACGATCGAGCGGGCTGTATTAATGAGCCGCACGGCGGATATTCAACCCGCTGATCTCTCGTTGAGCTCTCCTCGCGCTCAGACTCAGAACCTGGAAGACCTCAGCCTTGAGGCAGTGGAAGCGGTGTTGGTGCGCAAGGCGCTGCAGCGGTTTCAGGGAAACGTCAGCCAGGCCTCGGAAGCGCTGGGCTTGAGCCGCGGCGCGCTCTATCGGCGCATGGAGAAATATGGGCTCTAGCCCCATTACTCCGAAGCCAAACCGTCCCCGAAAACGATCCCGCCTTCTCTACGAACATCGCATCAGCTTGTACTCCTTGCTGGTTGCGCTACCCGGTCTAATGGTGAGCTCCGTCCTCGTTTGGATGCAGCCTTGGACTACCGGCTCTCGGCTGGCTCTGACGGGCGCTGAACTGTTCGTCTGGTGGCTGCTGGCTCTCGCACTCCAGGAGCAAACCACGCGACCTCTGCAGACGCTGGCAAATGTCATCGGATCGCTGCGCGAGGAAGACTACTCATTCCGCGCACGCAACGCGACGGCGGAAGACGCTCTCGGCGAGCTTTCTCTGGAAGTCAATGCTCTGGCGGACATGCTCTCTTCGGAAAAAGTGCGGACGATCGAAGCGACCGCGCTGTTGCAACGCGTGGTCGATGAAATCGATGCTCCCTTATTCGCATTCGATCCCGGCACGTTGCTGCGTCTGGTCAATCCCGCAGGCGAGCACCTGCTTCGCCAAAACAGAATTCGAATGATGGGACGTAAGGCAGCAGAACTGGGGCTGCAGGAATGCCTCTCCGCAACCAATGAAACCGTGGTCGAACTCAATGTTGGTGAGTCGCAGGCACGATGGCTTCTGCGGCGGAGTTCATTTCGGCAGGCCGGCGTGCCGCACACGCTGGTGGTGCTATCCGATGTGAGTCGCGCCCTCCGGGAAGAGGAAAGACGAGCCTGGCAGAGGCTCATTCGAGTACTCGGCCATGAGCTGAGCAATTCTCTCGCGCCCATCAAGTCGATCGCTGGAAGTCTCAGTTCGCGGGTTCAGTCCACGGAGATCGATCCCGACGTGCGCAACGATCTGCAACGAGGCCTCGAAATTATCGAGATGCGTTCCGCTTCTCTGCAGCGATTTCTCGAGGCGTACCGCAAGCTGGCTCAGATGCCGAAGCCCAATCTGAAAGATGTCCCGCTGCGCGCTCTCGTCTCGCGAGTAGCGGCTCTCGAGATGCGAGTGAAGGTATGCGTGCGGGAGGGACCCGAAGTTATATTCCAGGCTGATCCCGATCAATTGGAGCAGATGCTGATCAACCTGATCCGGAATGCCGCCGACGCGGTCCTGGAGAACACAAGCGCCGCAACGAAAAAGCCTTGCGAACCAGGATCCCACAGTGAAGTGGCCGACGTCGTGGTTCGCTGGGATACTGACCTTGCTCAAGTCGTGCTTGCGATTGAAGACGAAGGGCCAGGACTCCTGAATCCCGCCAATGTGTTCACTCCCTTCTATACAACAAAACCCAACGGGGGTGGCGTAGGTCTGGTTCTCTGCCGCCAGATCGCGGAGGCTCATGGCGGATCGATCGAAATCAGCAACCGGCAAGGCAGCCACGGCTGCCTGGTTAAGGTCGTGTTGCCGAGGTCAGCGTACAACTCGACACCGCCAACAACTTTCCGAAACTGATGTCGGGTCACACCTCTGCGAGGCTGCAGAAGCAGTCTTGCGTTTGTGAAATATCAGGGGCGCTGACGAACTTCAGCCGTCAAGCCTGCGGACTCGCTGGCAACCGGGCGACGTCGCGGTAACGGATTGCCTCTAGCTGGCGGCCGGCGCTCGATGATACCGATGACCGGAGCCTCGCTCAGCCCGTCGACATAAGGTAGCGAGGCAAATACTTGCTCGCTGCACATGCGGTCGATCATGCGCTGCTGCCGCGTGCTGAGAACGGCGTGAGGGAGAACGGGGAAATTGCGGAACACCCACAACAGATACACCCGCTGGAGGAATGATGGCATTATGTATCGCGGCCCGATGGGTGTCTGCACTTGCACCACACCAGCCGCCAGTTTGTCTATCAACATTACTGGGCCCGTCCGTATCCTAAGTTTGGCCAGAGCAATTCTAGGGCCGCCATTATTGCACCGCAACGGATGCAAGGGAAGCCTTTTTTTACAGCTTTAACCAGGCTTTCATCGGTAAATCCTGCTTTGGACCTTAGGGACCGTGCAATTTCGGGATTCCGGTGTGTGATTTTGCACGCAGGGCACTGGGGCAAACCGCGCCGAACAACCTGTCAGACGGCCATTTCGGGGAGGATGTCCATGCGCCGGATCTGGGCGGCCACCCCGAAGTCTGAACCCTGTTCCTCGACCCGGACGATCGTCGCCTGGCAGCAGACCCAGCATTTCTCGCCGGAAGTCAGTTCGGGTGGAAGGATTAGAACCAGTTCGACTTCGGCTCCCTTCTCCATCTTCGAATTCGTGTAGAGGAAGACGCCGTTCGCGCTGACGTCGCGGGTTTCGGCTGCGTGATCGATGCCCTTCGTGGTTCGGACACGTGTGGAGACGCGCGTGGGGATTCTGGTTCCGGAGCGACGCTCGCCGTCAGGCTTCATAGGGCTCACAAATGGCCCACTTACTCTACACCAAGCCGGGCGATTGGACGAGGGGTTCCGGGCTCCAACTTCGGAGCCCGGATTCGGAGCGGTGGTTAGATATTGGGGCGCTTAGAGCGAGCGGCTGGAACGACCAGAGCCTGTTCCATGGTCGGCATGTTGTAGCCGCGAAGCTTGGCTTCGGCCGCGTGTAATTTCTCAGGTTGCGTCGTCTGGTAGTAAGCCTGAACCAGCAGTTCCATGGTGAAGGGATTGTCCTGATCCTCTTCCAGGCGCGCGATCGCATCCTCGTACTTTTTCTCATCCATCAAAAGCGTTCCTGCTGCTCCGTTGAACGAGCTTTGGATCACGCGGTTGCGGCTGCCGTTGGCCATGGCTTCCAGATGCTGCAACGACTTGTCGGCGAGCGCCTGATTCCCGGCGTGCGCTGCGTGCACCACACGATTGCGGAGAATGCGCGAGAGTTCTTCCTCGCGGTCCGAAATCGAGATGGTTGAGCGATGATCCAGTGACTCTTCGGCCAGCTTGAGATGTTTGAGCGCGACGTTGTCGTCGGCCTGATACTCGGCCATATGCCGCAGCGCCTGCGCTTCCTGCAGATCCTGATTCTTGGCGTGCGCGGACTCAGCGATCTGCTGGAACTGGCGGTCGGCTTCGGCGTAATTGCCGTCGCGGACGTAGGTCATCGCCTTCTGCATACCGTAGGTCAGGCGATCGGCCTCGGTGTGGGCGAAGCGAATGGCCTTGTCATATTCAATGCGAGCCTGCTCCTGATTGCCCATCAGCGCGTAGGTGTCGCCGAGACCGAGTTGCGAAGTCACGAAGTCCGGGTCGATCTTGAGCGCAGCGCGATAGTGGGTGAGTGAGCTTTCGAAATCGCCGGCCATGCGCTTCAGTTCGCCGTAGGAATCCTGCGGATTGGGCTCCTTCGGAAGCAGCGCAACGTAACGATCCATGGCGTCGAACGCCTTGTCGAATTCGCGATTGCGCGCTTCGACATAGGCCAGATCGTTCAGAGCCGCGGGATAATTCTTGTCGATGGCGAGCGCCTTCTCCATCATGTGCTGCGCCTGATCGTTCCCGTTCTCTCCCATCAGCCAGTTGCCAGCGAGGTAGAGCAGATGCTTGTCGCGGGGATACATCGCGAGCATGTCGTTCATGGCCGTGATGCCGCCGAGGAAGTCTCCTTCCTCGACTTTGACGATCCAGGCAACCATCAACTGTTCGCCGGGAGTGGTCTTGGAAGCAAGATCTTTGGCCTTGGCGCGAGCGGCGCTGACTTCTTGAGGATTACCGCTGTTGAATGCGATCCAGGCCCAAGCAACGGCGAGATTGGGGTCTTCTTTGACGGCGGTGCGCCAATCATCGTTGCAACGCTCGAGGTAGAGATTCTCGTAATCTTCCATGCCCTTGACGTAGAGCTCGCGGGCTTTGGCGGACGAAGTTGTGATCGGCAGCGAAGCGGACTTGCCAGACTTCGCGCTGCGCGCGAATAGCGGCACGGTAAACAGAGCGAGAGCCAGGACTGCACTGAACTTCGAGAAAAGAGCGCGGCGCATCAGGTTCTCCGGAACACGTCTTGTGGGGAGGGTCTAACAAATGGAGGGTAACATCGGCGTAACCGGAGGGCGAGGTGACGAAAGGCGGTGGACCGAGGGGAATTGGGTGATTGGGCGATCGGGCGATCGGGCGAATGAGCGATTGGGTGAATGGACGATTTTTGCAACGGGCTCTGACGCCTCAAAGTCGCTTGTGAGATGTTCGTCTATCGACGCGAAGATATTTTTCGAGATTGACAGCGTGTGGTCGTTGGGACGTTCGGTTTTGATTCAGTCTTGAACCGATGTTAGAGATTGGTTAACCCCGCCCCCCTCCCCCCTGATCTTTGGAATCATGAAGTTGGCGGGAAATCCTCCGCAAGATCTTGGGGTTCAATCACTTGCGGGCAAAATATTGATTTCTAAGAGCTTAGCAGCGGCGCGGGTTGCTGCGCCACGCTGACGCGTGACGTCAGGATCGAACAAGATGACCGCTGTGCGCGGGGCAGAGGTCACATCGGGCTGTGGATTTTCTTGAGAACCAGAAAGACAGACTGAAACTGCTCTGACCGAAGTGAACCGACGTAACGAACCTTATAAGCGGAAGTCCCTCTGCGGCCAAAAGCCGCTCCGCTTTTGTGGAAGTAGTGGCGCGACTTAAGCCGCGCCCTTTCAAAACACGTTTGTACGGACCTTTTTCGGCATCCAGTTAGTTAGAAGGTCAGCTTCAGCGAAAGCACTGTGCTGAAAGCTTCGCCAGGACCAATTCCCGGCGCTCCGTTGAAGTCGCCGATCGTGTCGGTGACAGTGCCCGAACTGTAGCCAAAGGCACCCGGTCCAGACGCCAGATTGATGCGATTGAAAAGGTTGAACAGATCCGCCTTAAATTGCGCCTTCAAGCGCTCGGTGATGCTGAAGTTCTTGCTGAGACCCAAGTCAACATCGCTGTATCCCGGGCCATGGATGGCGTTGCGTTGGAGCGTACCGTAGCACCTGCCATCCGACGTGACTTGGCCACAGCTCGCTGCGGCGAAGGAGCTCGGGTTGATCCATTGCACGCCGGTAAACGAGGTGGTCTTGACGAAGCTATGGGAGACGCCGCCGAACGGATCACCAATGAGGTCCAGACTCTGGCGCACCTGATCGTTGGGCTGACCTCCATGGAAGGCCAGGCTGCTGCTGACGCTCCATCCGTGCGTCAGGGCCTTCGGGCCATGGGCGGAGCCTGGGATGTCCCAAACCACAGTGCCAGTGAAGGTATGGCGCTGGTCGAAGTCGCTGTTTCCATAGTCCGCCTTGAGATTGTAGCTGTCGAATGGGATGACGCCGCGATAGGCTGTGATCTCGTCGAGGTTGTGGGCCCACGTATATCCAAATTGCGAGCTCAATCCGTGCCAGGCACGCAGGCGCAGTGTGGTTTGGAGAGCATTGTAGTTCGAGGTCCCGATGCTGTTGAGCTGGTTGATGGCGTTGAAGTTCGGATATTGGCTTGCGAAGGGAAGCACGTAGGTACCTACGGCGGTGCCGGGAACGGGCTGATTGATATCCAACAGGACTGAGAGCCTGCGTCCTTCACTGCCGACATAGCCGACCTGCCAGACCGCGGCTCCGTTTGCAAAGCTTTTCTGCACATTTAGGTTGTAGTTATAGAAATATGCAGTGTGGAAGTTCTGGTTGACCCCGTAAACGTCGAATTTGGAGACACTGGGGTCTCCGCAACTAGGATCGATCGCGACGTTGCCGCTCGGACATAGCTGGACGGGGTTGAAAATGTACTGTCCCGGCTGCCACGTGTACGACGTCTGCCCCAGGGTGTTCGCTGTGTAAATGGACACCGGGCTCGGGCCTGCAGGATTGTCCTGCACGCCGTCAGCATTGTTCGGCGGACGGATGTCCATGAAGGGATTCACGTTGATCTGGTCAAAGTAGATCCCGAATCCTCCGCGGACGACCAAATCTCCCCGACTGGTCGGTTGATAGGCAAAACCGAGGCGAGGTGAGAAATTTTTCAGGTTCTTGTGGAAGATTCCGTCGAGTCCGGCACCCTGAATCTGAATTCCCTTGCCAGGGACAAAGATCGCGATGTCTTTGCTGCCATTGTGCAAGGGGCCGAAGTAGTCCCAACGCAAGCCAAGATTGATGTTCAGTCTTGGAGTAACCTGCCACGAATCGGAACCAAAAAAGTCTAGCGCGTTAACAACAATCTTGCGCTCGGCGTCACCAACGTTAATCGCCGAACTCTGTACATATCCTGCAAGAAAGTCAGCCAATGCACAAACTTTAGCATCAGACACGACACAACCCCCAGCGCCCCACGGCCCCCGTGTTCCATCGAAAATGAACTTGCCCAACGAGTGATAGAAGTAAAACTCATTGAGATGCGCTTGGCGATATTCCCCGCCAAAACGGAATTGGTGCTTGCCCGTGTTGTAGGAAAGCACGTCGGCGATCATCCCGGTGATGTCATTG
>Ga0210405_10004460_pt1 | contig 13141 bp, 7 predicted proteins | sample IncBWH11MmetaG_FD_155492 | JGI IMG/M metagenome (GOLD analysis project Ga0210405, IMG submission 155492) | Forest soil microbial communities from Barre Woods Harvard Forest LTER site, Petersham, Massachusetts, United States - Inc-BW-H-11-M | ecosystem: Environmental > Terrestrial > Soil >... | reverse complement strand
AGGGGGATATGCCCCGTCGTGGCTTGGACAGCTCGCAAAGAATGGCGTACCGCTTCGGGCCTTGGGCGCCTCCACCATAGGCATGGCCGCGGCTATTCTTTTGGCTATTTATGCTCCAGGTCGGGCCTTCCTTCTGCTTTATGGAGTGGCAGTAGCAGGAATGTTCTTCGTCTGGATCGTGATTCTTCTAACTCATCTCCGCTTTCGCAGATCCATCGCGAGCTCAGGACTTCAACTCCCGATCAAGCTGATCTTTTCTCCGTATTCGAATTGGTTGGGAATTGCAGCTCTAGTCGCAATAACGGCGACCACTTTCTTTGTAGAGGGGCTGCAGTATTCTGTTCCGGCTTTTCTACCAATACTTCTGGTCTTGTCTCTCGTATATTGGAAGTCTCCCAGGCCTAACAGTTGAAGAACCCCTGAACGGTTCAAGGCGAATGTAAGTTGCTGATCTTCCCAAGGTCTCCGCTCGCGGATCTTCCCCCGGTCATTATTGCCACCCAACCGTCATAATCTCAGTGCAAGAGTCTTAGAGCGCGATTGCAAGCCATTCTGGAGCAAGAACTTCTAGGTGGCCGCGTCAGTCGGGTTACGTGGGATGACCAACGTAGCCCGCTCGTCGTAGCTTGTCGCAGTATTCCCGTCGTCTCCGTATTCTTTCTGACAGTATTCTTCCCTCACCCCTGGTTACTGTCCCGTTGCATTGAGTACCATCGTGCCGAAGCCGTCGGCCACGCCCACCAGCCAGAGGTTCCCTTGGGGAATCACGGTGCCCCCTGAGATCACGTCATCAATGAGCGTGTGCCTTGGATTCGGATCGGGAGAGGGCACGATTGCCCACGCCGTACCGTTCCAGTGCAAAACGAGGTTGGTAATCTTCGAGGGCCCAAACGCGTCGGTGTCACCGAATGCCCAAACATCGCTTGCGGACACTGCGACGACTCCGCGAAGCTGGTTGGAAATGGTTTGGGTGTTGGGGCCGCCCACATTGGGGCTCGGCACCACCTTCCAGCTCGTGCCGTCCCAGTGCTCGATGAGCGTCTTCTGCGGTCGGTCTTGGTTGGCTGCCTCTACGAAAAACCCAACGGCCCAGACGTCATTCGGAGCTAGGGCGGTCACTCCGAGGAGGGTGTTTTGTCCCTGCCCGGGGCTGGGGCTGGCGACCGCGCTCCATGCCGTACCGTCAAAGTGTTCGACAAATGTTGCTCCAAGGGCTACGGTTCCGACGGCCCAGACATCGTTGGTCGCCTGCGCGGAGATACCAAACATAAAACTGTTCAAGTTCGACTCATCGATGGTAGCTGTCCAGGAAGTTCCGTCGAAGTGCTCAAATAGGGGAAAGGCCTCGGGAAATCCGCCGATGGTAGTAAGAATCGAGCCCCCTGCCCACATGTCGTTGGCGGAGATTGCGGTGATCCCCTCCAAGGAAGGTTGATCCGAAGGCTGGAATGGGGGTCCCGGAGAAACGCTCCACTTGGTGCCATCGAAATGCTCGATGATCTGGTTGGGGTTCTGCTGATTGATATTGATATCTCCGACTCCCCAAACATTGTCAGGGGCGAGGTCCGCCACTCCCGAGAGCTGGCTGGTCAAGTCACCGGCAATATCTGGCAGAGCGAAAGCAGTCCACTTCTGTCCGTCGAAATGGACCCCAGACTGACCGACGGCCCATATATCGCTTGCTGAGGATGCCGAAACCGCGTCCAACTCACTATGAAACGGAAATGGCCTGATGTTGGGCGTTTGCACGACCTTAAAGATCGACGAAGCCGACGCTTCGCCGACCTGCGCATGTGCCAGTTGCTGAAGGGAACTCGCAGCTGACAGTGCTAAGAGGAACAAAGTGACTTTAATTAGTTTTGTCACTGCTTTGGGTCCTTTTCGAATTTTCAGCCATTCTTGTTCTTGGTCGATACCTGGTCGGAGAGCAGGGCCAACGATTCTGCCACTATACCCTCGAACCAACACACCGCGCGTTCTATGCCACGTGCCTTCGATTGCCCGCTACTTTGTTAGTGCTTTTATCTGATAACCGCCGAGACAGCGATTTATTCCCACCGAACTATTCTTCGGTAAAACAATGAGCCGCGCAGGTACGCTGGTTTAGCCGTGTACGTGTTTGGGAACCACACGCTGCCCTTAAATCAAGTTGACCCATTCGCTATCCCGTTCATAGGTGAGCGATGAGGAATCCCTCCGGCACCCGAAAGACATTGACTGGCATGCGGTAAAGCCGCGTGACGTCCGACCTACATGAATCATGAATAAGGATGCCGAAACAGGGCAATCGGGCAGCGAATTGGCTCGTGGTTCGGTTCGTAACGGCCCGATTGAAAGGCAGCTACTCACCGTTTGCGGAAGACGATCAGAGGGATGGGAGCCCGCAGGTCTGCCAGAAAAGGAAGGTCGCAAGAGGCTCCTCCGTTTCCAGGTAAAAAAGCCCGCCGATCTAATGGTCGGCGGGTCAAATGACGACAACCACAACAGAGTTGGTTAGCTCATTTTCTCAGTCGGGTGCGTAGCATCACCGCGAGACCGAACATCCCGCTCGCGAAAAGGCTGAGGGTGTTTGGCTCGGGCACAACTTGGATATTCGTATCACCGCTACCAAGTGTGGCTGAACCATTGAAAAACCCGGTACCGGTGTTGACCGTTAGCTGGACGGTCACACCGTTTGTGGGCACCCCCAAAAGCGAACCGGCAAGCACTCCGGTCAACGTATAACTGTGCGTCCCATCGGAAAGAGTAACCAAGGTCCACGTGACCGGGCCGTTGAATGTGCCGGCGAAGATTACTCCGTTCGGGATACCATTGGTGCCATTCCCGGTGATAGTGAAAGAACCCCCGCCTGCAAATGTTCCGCCCATGGCCAGTGAACCGCTACTCAGCCCACCCGTGCTAAAGGCTATGCTTCCGAGATTGCCAGTGATTAAGCCCCCGCCACTCAATCCGTTGACGCTTGTCAGCGTGGAATTTGAGAGGCTGAGACCGCTATTGTTTCCAGAAAGGGTGCCGCCAGAGTTAGTAAAATCGACGCTGCTGTTCGCGAAAACCGCAACCGGGAGCAGCAGCGCAATTACAACCGCCAAGAACAACCTTTTAACGTGCATGTTCGGACTCCGTTCCTGCCTCGTCCAAAGTCCGTTGGAAGTGGCAGCATGAGCGTAGCGGCGGAGTGGGTGCGAATCCATCCGGTCTTTGCTGTAAGTCGGCTAGAACGGAGACATTAGCCCCGGTTCTGATTCTGGCCATCCTGCGTCGAAGCGGGAGGAATCCGGTAGGTCTTAGAGCACAAGGCCTCCGCTGTTGATGCCGAACTAGAAACCCCAAGCAGAGGAGATAACGTTAATCCGGGAATTCCTTTGGTGAGAACGTAGAAAAGCTACGCTGGAACGAGCAAAGATTTTGCTCTCAAGAAACATCGCCGCCCAAAGGGCGAAGCGAAAGACAAAGTACCGGCGACTTTGTAAAAAACGTTCACGTTAAGCCGCGCAACCCGGTGCGCCGTCAGATAGCATCCAAAGCACGATGACCGCGGCTGGTGTAAAGCGCGCGTTGGTTCGTACATGCCAGGATCTTTGGGATCATCGCACGATGCAAGTGGCTGCCGGCCTGTCGTACTACTTCATTCTTGCGGTCTTCCCCGGCCTTATCCTTCTTTCCACAATACTGGGCGCCATCCCCTTGCCTGATCTGTTTGGATACATTCTTGGCGCCATGCGCCGCGTCCTGCCGCCAGAAACTATGAAGATCGTCTACTCCGTTCTGGGTGATGTGCTCCGCGGAAACCATCGCGCATGGTTGTCGTTAGGTATGGTGGGAACACTTTGGGTAGCGTCGGCGGCCTTTCATGCGACCATCGACGCGCTCGACACCTCCTATGACGTCGTCGATTCCCGTCCTTTCTGGAAAACCCGCCTCCTGGCACTTTTGTTGACAGGGATTTGCGGCGGGTCGCTTTTGTGCTCGTCGGCGTTCATGATTCTAGGACCACGATTCGGCGAGTGGATGGCAGCCACTTTCGGCATTCCCTGGACGTGGGTTTCACTGTGGCCGTCGGTTCAGTGGATTGTCGCAATCGTATCGTCGGTGCTGGCCGTGGAGTCTCTCTATTTTCTCGGCCCGAACGTGAAGCAGCGATTCATGGCCACCCTGCCAGGAGCGGCTCTCTCAGTGGGATGCTGGTTGGGACTATCGTTTCTCCTGGGTATCTATTTTCGCCACTTCGCCGATTACAACCAGACCTACGGAACACTGGGCGGGTTCATTGCTTTCATGAACTGGTTTTATTTCACGTTGTTCGTGCTGCTGGTGGGAGCGGAAGTAAACGCAGAACTGGCGAAAGAAAGCCGTCGAGGAAGGCTGCGTCCGCGCGAGCAACCGGAGGCGTCGCGAGTCGATCGTGCCGCCTGACTGCGCCTAGAACTTAGTGTGGAATCGTCCATCCACCGCAACGCCTCCTGATTGGTCACGGGCCACACTTACCGACCAACGCTGGTTGATTTGATAATCTCCTTCCACAATTTCTCCCCCCGGCTGCGACACATCCGTCGAGAATGAGAACAGCAGATTCCGAGTGACGCGCTGCTGGATCGCGATTCGCGCCGAGGGATTCGAATTGTTACCGCCCAGAAGCGGATCGATCTGCAGACTTGAGATCCCGGCAAATTTCTGCACCGAACTGCTAACCTGGCTGGCCGCCTGTGAGGCGATCATCGAGTCGGTGCTGGTGCTGGCCGCCGCTGACTCTTCGGTGGTCTTGCCGCGGGCGATCAAGTTAATAATGTCCGCCGTCGCCAGCGGAGGATCGGATGTGTAAGACGTGTTCAGCTTGTCGAGCGAACCACGCAGGTTCAAGGTGAGGTTGTATTGCTCGACGGTCGTTGACGCCGACACGTTGAGTTTCGGACGAGTCTCGTTCGGATCGTCGAAAGTAATCAGCCCCTGCTGTAGTTGATATCGAACATTGCGGTAAAAAATTTCTCCGGAAGTGAGGTCCGTCCTTCCAATCACTACCGGATTCGCAGCCGTCCCGATCACCTGCAGATTGATGCTGCCCTCAATGCTTACTTGCGAACTGCTGGCGCTTAGGTTTTCTTTCGACTGTACGGCTACGGCCATTTGGACGCGGTCGGCAAACCCCGGTTGAGCCACCGATTCGGTTTGCGCGTCGAACTGATCACCAAAAGACGCGAGATCGAAGTCAGGTGTAAATGAGAGGCCGTTCACCAGGACTCGTCCACTCAGGCGGGAAGCGGCACCCGATCCCGTAAAGCTCAAATTGCAATCAAGAGTCGATCGAATGCCCTCGGGATACAAAAGTCGCACCGACGTGCCTTGGAGCGTCACGTCGAATTGGAGACTGGGACTATACACGACCGATCCACGGACCGACACTGGACCGCCGCCGACCTGAGCGGTGACATCGGAAGCGTGCAAACGGTTATCCGCGATGTCAATCGTTCCGTTCAACTTCTCCAAGCCAATCGGAGCGCTGTCTGTCGCGAGCGCGATATTTTGCAGACGCGCCTGCCCTTGAATGGAAGGACCGCTACTCCCACGAGTAGCACGGACATCGAGCCCCACGACGCCAGATGTTCGCAGCGAAGGATCGAAAATGCGAAGCACCCGCATGTCGAGCGAACCCTTTGCCGTCATACTTGGATTTGCCGATCCCACGAACGGCAGGCTCCCTTGCAATTGCAAGTCAGTTCCGGTTCCGCGCAATTCCGCCGGTTGCACCGTGAGCACATCTTGCGAGTAGTCGGCTTCGATCGGATGAGCTGCGGCGATCGTGAGCCCCTGATAACTGCCATTGAAAACGGGAACCGATAGGTGGGCAGTCAGCAGCGCTCGCTTCCTCAACGGGCCCTTTATCGTGGCGTGATATTCCGATTGCCCGTGGAAACCCTCCGGAACGCTTGTCATGAAACTTGCCAGCAGAACTTCAAGAGGCACAGTGCCGGTATCAAGCGATGCGTCGACGTTGTAATCGCCGCTCAACTGCACCTGACCGCGGGCGCGGACGTTAGCATCGACCACGCGCGAATCCAGACTCACGTGTGCGAGATGATTGTCGATATTCACGTCGGCCTTGACCCCTGAAATCGTCCTCTGGCGCAGTGTGAGTTCCGGTGCTTGCACGCTCGCCCTTAGTTGAGGATTGTCCAGAGTTCCAGTTCCCGACGCAGAAACGGAGATGCGACCGCTGAGATCTGTTTGCCTCGCTTGCAGTGTGTGCAACTTTTCGAGAAGCAGTGAAGGGGCGTCCAGACGAACTGCGTAGGCTCTTGGGCGAGGCGTGTAGTCGAGCGTTGCGTGCGCCCCGCCTGCGGGCGCAGCCACTTCCAGCGTCGACGAAATCACGCCGTTGGCCGCATGAAACTGCGATTTTAGAGTCTGGAGCGGCTCTCCATACACTTCGGCATTTCTCAATTCTGCGGAGCCCGATCCAGAGGGATCGAGCTGCGAACCTCGCAATGACACACTTGCTGACAGGTCTCCTCGCACCGGGTACTGCACGTTGGCGATCTGTTCGAGGTCGCTCACCCTAAACTGCTGTATTTTGACGTGCGCATCGATGACGCCAGTCGGCTGATACGACCAGTTCTGCAGTCCTACAGTTCCGCTCAGATCCACTGTGCCTTGCGTCGCGCCGATGAGGTTTGCGCTGTTAATAGTGAGGCGCGAGGAGCTGGCCTGCAGCGAAACGTCCACCGTCTTCCATTTGCCGCCGCGTACCTCGAGGTTCTGCGCGCTGAGCTTTCCTTCGATAACCGGCTTCGCGAGCGATCCTGTCACGGTAAGGTTCGACGTCGCCGAGCCCCCGATATCTGGAATTTGCGAACCTTCTGACAAGAAGCTGGAAATCAGCGCCGAGAGTTCGTGAAGATCGCTGGTGGTGGTTTCGACCCGCAGCTGCGAGCGTCCGCCCAGTTCTCCTTGGGCAGCGAGAGTTGTGGAGGGTATTTGTAGAGTGGACGGGTTCACCGTGAGCACATTCCGCGCTCCGCTGTATTGCGTTCGTAACAGACCACTCACGGGAATGATTTTCTCCCCAGGCGAAGAGGCGCCGCCTGCCCCCGCCTTCAGCCTTAAATCGGACTGCGCAGTCAGGTTTTCCAATTGACCATTCCATGCAACGTTGACGGTTCCATCCACCGTCGAACGCAGTGACACGCCATGCACATTCACACTCTTCAGGCTGCGTTCCAGCTGCGACAGCGAAATGCCACGTAAAGACGCTGCAATTTTGGCGGCGGCTCGGGAATCGAGTTGCTCGATCCCGCCTGTAGCCTTAACAGTGCCGCCCAGCGTATCCGCTTCGATCCCGATCACTTCGACCGCCGCATCCGAAAACCGGTAGCGGCCGCGAAGACGATGTAACCCAATTCGACTGTCGCGAGATGCCAGCACGATGGACGGGCTCTGAAGTTCGCCGTCGAGAACGATGCTCCTGAGGACAGGCTGGCCGCTTCCGTTTTGATAACGGATTTCTCCATCCAGTATGACGTCTCCTTCGGCGGCGACGCTCGGCGCAAAAGAGCGCAAATCCTGGGTTCCAACTCGGACGCTATAGATCCCCGTGACATTTGGGTTGCCGTAGTTTGCGATTTGTCCGTGGAACTCAGCAGAAGAAGCTCCAACGTCGAGAACGGCTGATTCGATCGATACCGCAGCGGGAGTCGCGCTGAACTGTGTGCGAAACGCGTGCGCGAAAGGCGCGTACTGTCCATACCGAATGCTGCCGCTCTTGTAAGAGATCGAAGCGTCGTAGCGGGAACGCAACCAATCGAACCTACTTTCGGCGGCCAGATCCTGAATGTCTGCCTGAACCGGCGTGGCTTGGTCATCATAGAAAATCGTGCCGCCGGTGATTTGCAAATGCGAAACTGCTAGATCAAACACGTTCGTAGACCCGCTGGATGGCTTCGCGGGAGGCGTCGGTAGATTGCTGTTTCCATTCTGGTCAATACGCACATTCATGACCGGATGCTCGATCACCAACTCGCTGAGCCGCACTGAATGGTGGAGCGCTGACTGGATCTTGAATCCAACGGTGAGTTTGTCGATGCGCAGCAGAGGCGAACCTGCGTTCTTGTAAAGTTCGACGTCATGAAGATGGGCCGTCAACGTTGACAATTGAACATCGAGTTCTCCGATTTTGGCTTCAGCGCCGGTCGCGTCGTGTACGTCTTTCACGATTTTGCCGATTGCCAACTGTTGGAAGCGCGCGCTCTTCAAGAAGAGATATCCCCCTCCAACAGCGGCCAGAGTAACGACTACGATCACGCCGATCGTCCATGTCAACCGTCTTCGCCACTTCATAACTTCTCCTCAGAATGACTGGCCTAGAGTGATGTAATACTGCGTGGCGCTGATTCCCGGCAGAGGATTAAGGTTACGCCCCACATCGATGCGCACCGGCCCAATCGGAGTCGCATAGCGCAGGCCGATCCCGACCGTGTTCGTGTAGTTATTTACGAAATTGTTGAAGTTGATCGCGCTATAGACGTTTCCTCCGTCGTAGAAGACGACTCCGCCCAGAGGTTTCAGAATGCCAAGCGGAAAGCGGATTTCCGAGTTCAGAATGAACAACTGCCGTCCGCCCACCGGCACAGTCACGTTGACGCACCCGGTCTGACCTTGCAGCGCGTTGCAGAAGGGCACGATGCGCTGAGGGCCGGCTTCGTTCAGAGGAAATCCGCGCAGGGATGTTCCGCCTCCCGAGAAGAAGAGTTGGCTGGTGGGAACGAAGCTGTCGGAAAACGCCTTAGCCAATCCGAGCCGAATGCTATTGGCGAAAACGATCCGGCCCACCGGCTTGTAGAAAGCGTACTGTCCGAACAGCTTCGCGAAACTTGCGCTCGAACCCAGCGACGATGGGGTAATTCCAAGGTTCAGCGTTGAAAAGACTCCGCGATGCGCATCGAGTGGCTTGTCTCTCGTGTCATGAATCAGCGTTCCGGAAAAGGTCGATAGATGAATGTTGCGATCCATCGGCAAGACCAACTCCGGAACCAGCAACTGCGAAAGCGTGGTCTTGTTGAAATCGTAGCGAAGCTGCAATCGCAGGTTGTGCTTGCGGCTGATCAACCGCTCGAGTTGAAACGACAAGTCCCCAAGTCCCGCCGCGAATAACGGATTTTCTGTCGTGCGCTCTACCGAGAAACTCGACAGCGATTGCCATTGCGATCCGAAGAAATGCGGCTGTGTGTAGGTGATCAAAGCCCGCTGGTCAAGCTGGGACAGGACCAGCAAGGCGCCCGCCGTTTCTCCCAGTCCCCGCATGTTTCGCCGGGTGAATTCAATCGATCCCCGCGGACTGGCGAACGTCGACTGGCTGGAAGCGACTTGGTTGTTCCCGATCCCAATCGTCGGCAATCCAGGAACCGCGACTGTGCCTGTCGGAACGTTTCCTCCCCGGTGCGATATTTCGAATCCAAATCCATAGGTGATATCGTTCCGCTTTGCCTCGTGCACTTTCACCAACGCGGTCTCTTCGGCCTGATCGGTAATGGGTTCTTTCGGGCCCACGCTCGCCCAATCGAAAATGTTCAGGTCATAGAGCCCGCTCTCGGCCTCAAGCAACTCGCTCCGCTTCATTGGAGCTTCCGCCGGAACCTTCGCTGTTTTCTTCAGCAGCGACAGTTGCGTGTGCCTCTGACCCAGGTAAAGGACGCGCCCCACACGCACAATCTGCCCTTCAGTAATTTTGTAGGTCACATCTACGCGATGAGGATCTTCACCGTGGTGCATCACAGTCGCAGACACTTCGATATTGGGATAGCCTTTGTTCAGGTAGGCGGCTGCGATACGATTCCGATCGTCGGCAAGCCTTCGCGGAGAGAACGGCCCGCCGGAGCGGAGGCGAAATCCAACGGGGACGGTGAGCTGCTGCGTCGGAATGGCGTTGTTCCCCTGCACTTCGACCGCGTTGACGGTGGTTTCAGCTCCTTCGTTGATCGTGAACGTGACCAGAATGTTTTGCGCCTTTCGCGCGACCTCTGAAGTCACCTTCACGTCGGCATAGCCTTGGTCAACATAGAGCGCTTCCAGCCTCTTCACACTCTGCGCCAGTAATCTTTCGCTGATGCTGCCGTGCGACCAGAAGTGCCCGCGCTTCACCAGCACTTGCGGCAGGAGGTCGCTCTGCGGAATGTTCTTGTTTCCGCGAAATGAGATGGCCGCCACCTTGCTCTTTCTCCCGCGATCAATCTCATACGTCAGCAGGATCTGATCCGGCTTGCGCTGGAAGTCCGTCTTCACGTTGGCGTCGAAATACCCTTTTTTCTGAAAGTATTCGGTGAGATTCTGTTGTCCTTCGGCGACCAGCTCGCGGTCGATCGTTCCCTCAGAGTAGATGGGAATCAGCTTCTTCATCTGCCGCGATGAGACGAAAGGAAACATCGAAAGCCGCGCGCCCGTTACTCGCACCGCCACCACCGGGCCGGCCTGGACTTTGAACGAAACATCCACCCGGTTGCGGGTGGCGTCGTAGCGCGGGGGATTTTCCTCCACGTGATTGGCAAGGTGATGCTGCTGGACCAAGGTCCTGCGAATGCAATTCATCGCGTTTTGCGTGAGTTTTTCGTTGTAAGCTTTGCCTGCCTTCAACAGGGCGCCGGAAAATCTTGCCCGCAGCGAGCGCAGCGCGCGCCCCAAATGCTCGCTTTCAGAAGAGTCGACTCCTTCGATAACTACGGTGTTGATTTTTGCCTGTTTTCCCCCATCGACCAAGAATGCAATGCTCACCAACTCGTCCACGTCATCGATCTCGAGACTTGCGTGAACCTCGGCGGTGAAATATCCGTTCCTGCGCAAGAATTGCCGCAGCGCCTCTTCGGCGACCGGCAGGCGCCCCTGATCGTAAGGAGACTGGTCGGGCAGATCGACAACCTGCAGAAGCCGCGTGTATGAAAGGGACTTGGGCGCTCCGGGAAAATCGATTGCTCCAATGAAATACGCCGGCTCTAGCAAGAAATCGAGTCGTAAACCCGCGGCGTCTGGAACGACGCTGACCTCAACTTTTTGGAAGCCTCCCGCTTTCTGCAATGCTGCAAGACTGGCTTCCACGTTCTGCTCCGAATACGGTTGCCCAGCCTTCTGCGTGACGACCGAGTAGAGCGGTTCGACGTTGCGGTGCGGGTTGGCAATCAAATCGACCGCGGTGACAGTCTGCCCTTCGTAGGCCGCTTGCCCACCGAGCACGCCAGTTTGTGACCACACAACCGCGCTGGCAAATGAGAACAAGAGCAACTGCGCGACCACCCGCAGGGCTACAGCGATGAGATTCGGCCCAGGCACAGAATCTGGATGCGGCGCCTCCATGGGAAGTTGTTCTGCCGTTTGCCAAATGACTCTCCCAATTCAGGCCGCCTCGTGTTCTTGCTCCGCACGATTTTGCTCGAGCGCCTCTGCAACCCGCGTCAGTACGCGGTCGTAGGACGAGAGCATTTGATCCTGACGTGAATCATGCGTTGACCAGAGGATGCGAATCTTTACTGCATCAGAGCTAACATCGGTCATCAAGGCCTCAGGCCCCGGTTCCGGCAGCACTCCGCGAACGTTTCGCACTGCGCGGACAATCGCTTCTTTCAACGCCTCGAGTCCAGAACTTCCTTTGACAACCAGATCGTATTGCCAGCGGCGGCTGCCGAGCGCGGTATTCACGACAACCGAGCGCGTAAACAAATCGGCATTGGGAATCACAACCAACCGCTGGTCATAGGTCTTTACGATGGTGGCGCGTGTTTGAATCTCCTCCACCCTGCCCTCGTAAGCATCCAGTCTGATTTCATCTCCTACCCGAAAAGGCTCGGCCCAAAGCAGCAGCAAGCCCGCAAGAAAATTCTGCAAGATGTTCTGGAATGCAAATCCAATCGCCACTCCACCGATGCCCAGGATCTTGATGAGATCCGAGGCCTGGAACGACGGCGCCACCACCGAGATGGCCACCAGCAAGCCAAATAGAATGGTGGTTCCAGCCGTGAGGCGGGAAAAAACCACCGCAAGATTCTGTCGCCGGCGGACCACCGTTTTCTGAATCGCGCGGGCAACCAACCCGCTCAATCCATAGAAGACCAGGAAGACTGCGATTCCCAGGGCGAGGGCTGGCAGTCGGTTGATGAATGTGTCGAGCATGTGGCGGGCCGCGCCTAACAGTTTGTCCAAGGTCGAATGCATCCATCATCCCCGCTACAAGTGTTTCGACGTGTCATTTGGATGCTGCGAGACTTCCAGCCGTTGGCCTTTTGGGTATGAAAAGGGAGGGTCTGAGATCGACCTGAAGACGCACGAACGCGATCAGGCGTCGAGGCTTTCGGGGCATCTTCACCTGCAAAATCCCCTCGCCCGTTGGCGACCTGAGATTCTTCTACGCTCGCTATCGCAGTCGTTGGACTAGAGCTGCGGATTCGTTAGGGTTAAAGGAGGAATCCCCTCATAGACCACGACGATTTTGTGGTTACTGTGCTGCAGAAAGCCTATTCGGAATGCTTAGACTCTCGGATCGCTAATTCCGATTGGCGACGATGGGTGGCTTCTGTCGGGTCCATCCCAGGCTTCAAGTCCGACTTTTCGAAGAAGTAGCGCCAGCCATCCTGGCGGTCCGCCGAAGTCTGCCATTCTTCAAATTTCTTCAACAACGCCTCGGCTTCATCGCGGCTCTTGATGACCTCGACCACTCCAGAAGACCGGTAGGTCCGCACATTGTGGCGGATGATGACGTATGAAGCGTTGGATTCCTCGAGTGGCATAGAGGCTCCATCGTTAGGTTCGCGAGAAGCGATCAGTGCGGTGAGGGCAGCATGCCCGCCCTCGGTTTTCGCAGCGGGCATGCTCACGGTTAAGAGATATGGCCTTAGAGAGGCCGCACATTTTCTGCTTGCCAGCCTTTAGGTCCCTTGGTCACGTCGAACTCCACAGTCTGCCCTTCCTGCAGGCTCTTGAACCCCCCAGCCTGGATCGCCGAGAAGTGCACAAATACATCTTCGCCACTCTGACGGCTGAGAAAGCCATAGCCCTTGGCATCGTTAAACCACTTTACGGTCCCTTGTTCTGCCATGTCGTTGGTATTCCTTTGCGCTCGATTTACGCTAGACAAACTCAGGAGTGCTGCTGGCAGGCGACTGCTGACAAC
>Ga0210405_10004459_pt1 | contig 13142 bp, 10 predicted proteins | sample IncBWH11MmetaG_FD_155492 | JGI IMG/M metagenome (GOLD analysis project Ga0210405, IMG submission 155492) | Forest soil microbial communities from Barre Woods Harvard Forest LTER site, Petersham, Massachusetts, United States - Inc-BW-H-11-M | ecosystem: Environmental > Terrestrial > Soil >... | reverse complement strand
AAACAGTTTGTTTTGATTCATTTATTTTTAAACAAGCTCTTAAACAGACGCGCAGCGTCTGTTTAAGAGCTACCTAGCCCGCAATGAGCGTGTGGATGCACATCGCGTGTGAGATTTGCGGGCTAGTGGCTGGCATGATGGGCGCTGGGCGCAGTCAGGACATCGGTAACACTGCTTACATCGAGCTCAACCCGGCTCCCGCCGGTCTTTGAATCAGAATCATTCTAGCCACTAGCCACTAGCGTTAGTAGCTAACCAATCATTCACGGTCCGATCATTACGGTTGGACACCCGATGACGATCGAGCCGCCGTGCGCAGTTAGATCGCCCATCCGCGCTGCCATCATGCCTCCAATTAAAACAGTGACGGATCCCATCGCAATGACATCCGGAGGACCGACACATACGCACATGTCACTGACACGCGCGGCCGGTTGGCCGGCGATCAGGACTGTTGGGCATCCGGGCGGCAGAATAGGCCCGCCGACGTGTGGGATTGGAGGTACACCCGGTGTCACCATTGGACACACATGCATATCACCTATTCGCGCAGCTGGAGGCATAGTTAGTTTCCTACAAACAGTTCTTGGTTATTAACGTGCGGACTTCTGTCCAGATTTCGAGTCATCGGCTACGTCCGGTTCGGTCGGATTGGCCTCGGTGGGATCTTGCGCACTGTCCGGGCTGCTGCCGCTGCCCGAACCGGCGGCGCCGCCACTGTTGATCATCACCATCGTCCCTTGAATGGACACACCTGTCGGACCGATATCGACAAAATTGGGGCCCACCTTCAACGTAAGTTGAAGACCGGCCTCAATGACAATTGTCATCCCGGATTTAATGTGAATTTCCTGGCCGGCGTCCACGGCGTGTTTCATGCCTATTTTTTCTTGCTGGCTGCCGCCCACGTTGAGCGACTGACCTCCGTCTATCTTCTCATTCCGGTTCCCGGTGACGTGCAGGTGATCGTCTTTGCCAATTGATTCCTTCTTGGTACCCTTGATAACGATGTCCTGATTGCCTTCTCCGCTATCGATCCCGCCGACAAGCAATTGCATGCTATCGCCGATCTGTTCGACCTGGTTGTGGTGGATTTTTATATGCTTGTCCTTGTAGACCATCTCCCGCTGATCCCCACTCTTGCTGCCATCTTTTTCGTTGCCGATAATCTGGTGACGGTTGCCTAAAGTTCGGGCGAGCGAATCATTCTTGGTAGTCATTTCCAAGTTGCGCTCGGCATGAAGGAATACTTCCTCCTTGCCCTTATTATCATCGAAACGAATTTCGTTGTATCCCTGGCCGCCAGGTGTTGTGTTGCTTTTGATCCCGCTAACTTTGTTGTCGTTCTTGTGTTTCGGGTCCAGACCATTGCCGAGATAAGGCGGCATCTGGTCGACGTTGTAGACGCTGCCGATGATGATGGGTTGGTCCGGGTCGCCTTCGAGGAAATCGACGATTACTTCCTGACCGATACGCGGCCAGAAAGACGCACCCCAGCGCTTGCCGGCCCAGTTCTGGCCGACCCGTACCCAGCAGGAGCTGTCGGCGTCGTTCTTGCCGTCGCGGTCCCAATGGAATTGAACTTTGACCCGTCCGTACTTGTCGGTGAAGATTTCCTCGCCGGAGGGTCCGACCACCACGGCCGTCTGGGTGCCTTGCACAACCGGCCGGAACGTGCCCCGCGCCGGTCGATAGGGCAGAGCGGCCGGAATGCAGGTGAAACTGTTTGAGTACTGGAAGTCGCCAACGCCGCCGCTAGCGAAATTGGACATCCGCGCGGTGTGCATTACCGTCGTAAGAACGTATTTTCCATTCGCGTTAAAGTGTCGATCGAGTGTGAAGGTGAACCCACTCATAAATTGCGAGCAATTGCTCGACCCGGTGATCTCGATGCTGGGGACGGCTTCTTGTTGCATGCGAATACCGACGGTGCGCTGATTGTCCTGGAAGATTTTTTGCACCTCGGCAGGCTGTTCGCCACCGCTCTTGTCAATGCCATCGAATCGCTGCGCGTATTCGCCTGGGTAATCGTAGATTTCCAGTTTATCGTTGCCGCCCACCTTGAGCTTGTGCGTCACCGTGCCGACTTGCACGCTATCCTGAATCGTTTTGGATGCTTCGAGGTGCGATTGCGGCTGTTCGAAGCAGTGGTCGAAGAGGGTGTACTTGCCGGCACGCATTTCCTGAACTTTGGACCACGAAAAAATGCGTAAGTCGGGCCGCCTGCCGCCAAAAATTTCGTCGAACACGACGGTGCTTTGATCAGGCACATCAGAGAGACCGGCGCTATTATTGGTTAGGACCATTTTGTGCTCGTCGGAAGTATGCCTGAAGTAATAGAAGATGCCCTCTTCTTCCATGAGCCGGCTTGCAAAGTTGAAATCGGTTTCACGGTACTGCACGCAGAAATCGCGCTTTTCGAAATTACCCACGATTTCAAACGCCGTAGCGATACCCTCGAGAACTTTTTTGAGAATGTCGGGCACGGATATGTGCTGAAAAATCCGGCTTTCCCACTTGCGGGTAAGCAGCCAGAATTGCGGTACAACCTCGGCGCGGTAGGTGGTGAATTGCTGGTCGCGTTGTCCCTGGCTGAAGCGGCTGACGATGCCATTGAAGAATCGGCTTTTGTCCTGAAGGGTCGCCAGTTCGACTGTGACCTTCTGTCCTAGCAGTTGGTCGAAAGAGACGTCCGTATCGTTTGGAGCGATCAATTCCAGGTAATACTGAAATAGCTGCGAGATACCCTCCCGGGCCGAGAAGCTGGTTATGAAGATGGCATCCTTGCCGAGAGGGGTGTTGACCTTGAGCGGCCGTTTGTCTTGGGTTATAGGCATGGGATCCTCTAGTTTCTCAGAGCATTCGAGGCTTCTATGTCCTCGGGCTCAGGTGGCATTCAGCGCTAGCTGAGCCGTCAGCATCGAATGTTTGTCTCACGGCGGATTGCAGACCAGGAATTGGCGATACTCCTTCTCCAAGGGCAGGGCGAATGATGGGAGCGTCACAGTTGGCGGAGCCAATGGGTCGGGGCTGGTATTTGGTATCGTGAATGGTGTGTTGTCATCTTCGACCAGCCACATGCCCTCAAGCGGCAGCGGCGCGCGGTCTTTGTAGCGCTTATCGTCGACGAAGATTTTCTGTCGGATGAAGTCCCGTACATAGGAAACGTTCTTGGCGGCCATCCAACCCTCGAACACGTGCGGATGCACCCGGACGAGCCACTGGCGCATAAACACATCGTCACCCGGCGCACTGTTTACGTCAAAGCTACGCGTTGGTGGAATGCCCGCAAAAGGAATCGGGACCTCGGCGCCCTGCGCATCAACTCGTTCAGGCTGATGCCCCCTGGCGCCGATCACTCCCCGCGTTTCCCGATCGAACCCTGCCGCGGAGAAGTTCGCATCTACATCCACGGTGAAAGTGGCACCGAAATGCACCACCTTGGGAGCGACCAGCTCTCTTGCGCCCAAGAACTCTCGAAGAACCTTCATATAGGGTGGATTCTTGCCGATATTGCAGGCACGAACCTCAATACGGGCGAACTTGCCCTGGAGTTTCTGTCGCTTGTCAATGAACTGATCGAGCTGAGCCCGGCTGTACTTCTTATTTATTGCATCCTGGTCGAGCAGCCGGTTCAACTGGGCCTCATAATCGGCGGTTTTCTGGCCCGGAACGAGGGCAAAGTACTGTTTGTTATCGAATGTGCGCATGGCGTTCAAGAGGTCCATCACCGCCTTGGCCTGTTTCGCGGCATCCTGGTCCGTCTTGGCTGGCACTTTTTTTATCGCTGCGATGCCGTCGCGCGCCACCGCATATTGATTGATATCGTGCAGCGCGCCAGGAGTCGCGGTTGGCGCATTGGGGGCGGGGTTATTGATCAGAGGGATCGCCAACCCCTCGTTTGGTGTGCCATGACAGACGATTAAGGCTCGATCTTCACCCAACGCCAGCAAGCGGTCTGTCAGGCTGGCCAGGCTCATCGGATTGAGCAGGTCCGCAGGGTCAATTTTACCCTGGGGATTGAGTGTAATCGCAAAATCCGAGTCGGGTTTGATGGTGGGCTCGCCCGGGAAGGTCTGGTAGTAAGTACTCGCATCGCCGACCTTTCCGGCGTCAATAATTGCGTGCATGGTCGGATTTTTTGTTCTCCGCTCCGCCGATATTATCCGGTTAGCATTTGGTCGGCGGACCAATCTTCGAAGCGCGCGGGGGCCATTTTTCAATGGCCGGAGAACGTTTGTCAAGTTTCGCTTAGGTGCTATTTAAGGAGGGACGCAAAGCCGGAGGCTTCGCTTACTCTGTGTTTAATCGTAATGATAGGCAAAGGTCCCATCTTTGACTGTCACCTCTACTTTTTGCGGCGACGTCGCCTCCATCAGGCGTGTTAGTAACTCACGGCTGATCTCCGGGAGGAGGGTTTGTGTCAGGATCGCATCAACCATGCGGCCGCCGCTTTCAAGTTCTGTACAGCGGCTCGCAATCAGGTCCACGACTTCGTCATTGTAGCTGAGAGTAATATCCCGATTCTCGCCAATTCGCTTTTGAATGCGACTGAGCTGAAGCCGGATAATCGATCTTAACATCGGGTCGCTCAGCGGGTAGTAAGGTATTACGACAAGACGGCCAAGCAAGGCTGCCGGAAATACTTTCAACAGCGGCTGGCGTAGTGCTTTGGCGACACCTTCCGGAGACGGCATCATCTCGGGGTCCTTGCACATGTTCGTAATCAAGTCGCTCCCAACGTTCGTCGTGAGCAAAATGATCGTGTTTTTGAAATCGATCAGCCTGCCCTCACCATCTTCCATCATGCCTTTGTCGAATACCTGGAAGAAAATCTCGTGGACGTCCGGGTGCGCTTTTTCTACCTCGTCCAGTAACACGACGCTGTAGGGGCGCCGGCGAACGGCCTCTGTCAGGATGCCCCCTTCGCCATAACCGACGTAACCCGGCGGAGCCCCCTTCAAAGTCGACACTGTGTGCGCCTCCTGAAATTCGCTCATGTTAATCGTAATGATATTGCTCTCGCCGCCGTAAAGCGTTTCGGAGAGGGCTAGCGCAGTCTCGGTTTTTCCGACGCCGCTGGGGCCAGTTAACATAAAAACGCCGATCGGTTTGCTGGGATTGTCCAGCCCTGCGCGCGAGGTCTGAATCCGTTTGGCAACGGCTTCCAGTCCGTGACGCTGTCCGATCACTCTTTTTTCGAGACTGTCTGCCAGTGTCAGGACCGCTTGAATCTCATTCTTCACCATTCGTCCAACCGGGATACCGGTCCAATCCGCCACCACCGAAGCGACCGCCTGTTCATCAACGCTGGGCAGAATGAGCGGATCCTCCCCTTGAATCGCGGACAGCCCCTTTTCCAGTTCCCGCAGTTTTTCGAGTAGGGCATCGCGATCTTCTGCTTTGATCTCTTCCGGCTTTCCCTGGTCACCCTTCGCTGGAGCCGGGGCGCTGTCTAAACGGAGTTTCTGCCGAATCTCAAGAATCTCACTGACGACCCCTTTCTCCTCCTTGTAATCCGATTCAAGTTTAGCGAGACGCTCTTTTTCCGAAGCCAAACTCGCCTCGATCCCGGCCTTCCGCTTTTGATGGTCAATACCGATAGCAGCTTCCCGCTCGATTATCCCGAGTTCGCTCTCCAGCGCGGAGATGCGATGCTGGCAATCCTCCAGAGCTGGCGGAGTCGCATGCTGGCTGATCGCAACCCGCGCACAAGCTGTGTCGATCAGGCTTACCGCTTTGTCGGGTAATTGCCTGGAAGGAATATAACGATGCGATAAACGAGCAGCCGCCTCGAGAGCCTCATCAAGCAAATTGACCTTGTGATGCTTTTCCAATACGGGTGCGAGGCCACGGATCATCAAGATCGCTTTTTCCTCGCTCGGCTCATCCACCTTAATGACTTGGAAGCGGCGCGTGAGCGCGGGATCTTTTTCGAAGTATTTCTTGTATTCCGCCCACGTCGTAGCCGCGATGGTGCGCAAAGTGCCCCGGGCAAGAGCGGGTTTGAGCAGGTTTGCGGCGTCCCCTTGTCCAGCCGCACCTCCCGCCCCGATCAGCGTGTGCGCCTCATCGATGAACAAAATGATTGGTTTTGGCGACGCCTGAACTTCGTCAATCACTTGGCGCAATCGGTTCTCGAACTCCCCTTTCATACTCGCGCCGGCTTGCAGCAAGCCAAGATCCAGGGTCCGCAGACTGACCTCTTTGAGAGCCGGCGGAACATCGCCTGCCGCGATCCGCTGGGCGAACCCTTCGACAACCGCGGTTTTGCCGACACCGGCTTCGCCGGTAAGGATCGGATTATTCTGCCGCCGCCGCATCAGGATATCAACGATCTGTCGAATCTCCTCATCCCGACCCAGGATCGGGTCGATCTCCCCTTTTCGAGCCTTTTCGGTAAGGTCAACGGAAAACCGGGCAAGCGCTTCCTGCTTACCCATGGCGGCAGGAGCCATCGCCCCGCTCGTCTCACCCGGAGCGACTCCAGCGGCGCCGGCCTGGTCCGCTGCGCCAAGTGATTCTTCCGGCGAACCGGCGGTGACCTGAGCGAAGCCATCGGTGAGGGTTTCCAGCTTAATTTTCGAGAATTCTTTAGAGAGACTGAGAAAAACGCTCCGGAGGCTTGGGGTCTTCAGCAGCGCGACAACGACATGCCCGGTACGGACGCGGTTCTCCCCAAATAGGAGTGATCCAAAAACCCATCCGCGTTCGACTGCTTCTTCCAGGTGTGGCGAGAAGTCGGATATTGATGTCGCGCCGCGCGGCAGCTTGTCGAGTGCGGTCGTGAGATCTGTTGCCAACCGCGACGCATCCAGTTCGAAGTGCCTAAAGATCCGCTGCAGATCTGAGTCGGCTAGTTGAACCAATTGAAACAGCCAGTGCACAAGTTCCACGTACGGATTACCCCTCATCTTGCAGAAGATGGTCGCGCTCTCGACCGCTTTGTATGCGATCGGATTCAGTTTCCCGAACAGGATCGATCTTTTAATTTCAGCCATTCGTTATAGTCGCGAATTTCGCGTTTCCACGGTTTGGGGTCACGCCGGATGCGGTTTGTACATCAGGAGCAGAATCGAGCCTTTTCCTATCATGTATTCAGTTTCCGCAATGCTCAATGTTAAATGCCAAATTCTGAAGCTTGGACTCGTTGTCGTCCTTGTCCTCGACGCGTCGTCCTTTTCTGCAGCGAAAAAAGCCCGATTGCCCTGCAACGGGATGGTGTCGCATATCTCGACGCGTTCCCGCGCAACGGTGCTGGTACCAAATCAGAAGCCCCCGGCTCAATAGATCTAACTTCTTCCAAAAGCTTTCTTCCTTAGGTTGACGCGCGGGTAACGGGGCAAAGGCCGGAGCTTTCGCTTACCATGCGTCGGGATCGAAGATTGGGTCGTCCGCATCACGCGTGAATGGTTTACTTTTCAGCCAGGTCGTCCAGCCAAGCATTGCTCCCTTCCCCAGAGACACGACAGGCACCGCGTCGGCCTTCAGGACGCACTGGAGGTCCCAGACGAATTCCTGGTTGATATAGTTCAGGGTCCAGTCTTTTAAACGTCTAAAACTGTCGCCAACCGGCACGAGCCTTTGCAAATCTCTCAATTCCATCGGGCCCATGCGGATGCGGAATTTCAGTTGTACTTCATACTTCCGTTCCCCGACGACGGCGTTGACTCCCAAACTTCCGGTCTCGGCTGACTCGCCCATACGGCACTGGTTCTCCTTGGGGATTTTCATCCAGTATCCGGCGAACTCCTGGATCTCCGTCGGGAGACCGAAGTAGTCTGCCAGGATTGCTTCGAGTCCCTCAGCGTTTCGAGTTTGCGCGGCCAAGCGACCGGCAAAATGAATTTTTGCCCAATCCGATAACGAGTCTCGATCTCGAAATGACGGGATTCCAATACCGAACAGACTTCCGAAATAGGTGGCAAAGCGCGCATGATCGGAGCGATCGAAATCGACGCTCTTTTCATTGATTGCCCAGGCTCGATAGAAGAACGACAGCATCCGGTGATGAAAAATGTCGATGAACCGAACCAGCGTCGGATCGTGTGCGTTCCTCAAGCGATCGCGTGCGAAATCGGTTAGATGCTGCGGCAAGGGTCCGTTGGGCCCAAACATGCCCAGGAAGTTCACGAACATCCGAATCACCCCTTCACGCAGTTCAATGCTTTCGAGACTCGATGGAGCGAAGGAGAGAGATGGAACTTGGCAAAAGCGCAAAAAATCCTCTTCCAGGCGAATCGACCATCCGACTCGCGGCCAGGTGCGATATTCGGCCTCTAGTCTCCGAACAGCCTGGAAGAAATTGAAAGCGTACGGCCGCGAGGCCATCTCGCCAGCTATACTATCTGACGTCTGCCTATCAGGCTCGGCCATCGCATAATCTCCCCGCGTCGTTGTGAGATAATAACAGTCTCGGTGAATGAATTGATCGAAACATGGCGGGCAAAAAACTGGGCCAGGACGGCACCGAGAACAAAAATCCCAGAACCCTCAAACGCTTCCTCATCGAGCGTTACTCTGATCTCCAGGCCGCGCGCAAAAGTCAGCGGACCGGCACTTGCCACCCGCCGTATGATCGGACTGGAAACAGCGGAACGAATGCCGTTCACCTGGCGCAATGTAAAAACGTCGTTTGGATTGATATAAAGCTTAAGCAAATCGCGCAACGCGGCCGCACCCTGACCATCTTTCGAATCAAGCAGCGAAAGATAGTTCAGAGACAAATGGCTGATGAGTCGCCAGGTTGGATCGCCTTCGGCCGTTGACGGAATCGGGACCGTAGGACCGGTAACCCAGCGGATTGAGGCCACCGGCGAATAGAGTTCCGTCGCGAGATCCGTATCACCCGCTGAGACCGGCATCTGAATAGGCAAATGTCGATTTGTACAGAGGGCAGTTATATTGAGCTGGCTGAGTTGTCGCTTGTAGGGCGCAGCCGCCCCATCCACCAGTGAGATGAAAACTTCGCTACCCGCATACGACGATACGGCGCCGAATTTTTTTTCTTTCGCGGTCAACACCCTGGGCACCCGATTAACCGCATAATAGGCACCCGTCCGGGGATCGGCGTCGCGTGCCCGGTAAAACGGCTCGAATCGTTGCGCTTCGTTCGTCTTGGCGATGACCCCGGCAACTTCTTCGATCTGGTAAATTTCAAAGTCGATTGGGCGGCTGCGCTCCGGTACGATATGAAATTCGGCAAATCGATCTGAGATCAGTATCGGGTCGAGCCTCTTAGGGAATAGATTGATGACAGGAGTACAAAAAAGCGCGAAGCTATTTGCGTCGATGCGGTTATCGAGCTTGGGCTCGGCGGTGCGCAGAGCGATGATGATGTCCAGCTGATCCCCATCGCACTGTTGTACGGCCGAGGCGAGCCCTGATAGTTCAAAGAAAAGGAAACGCTGCGGACAGGCGAAGTACTCCTTCAACAGACGATATCCCTCGAAGCTACGCGGCCCTCTTGGCAGCAGCGCCTCCCCTTCACCAAACCCCACGCGCTGAATGGTTGATGCGGGTAGAATCTCGCGAAATCGACCCTGCCCTTTCGGCGGTTGCACGATGACGTGCGTACCTCGTGCGAGTATCTGCTCGTAGATGCAGATTGGAATCTCGTCCGCGCCGCGAATCAATATTGGCAACCGATCCAGCTTCAGCTCTTTGAATTTTTTGCCGCAAGTTGCCGATAGCCGGATGGATATCGCGGCCTTTGACTCCAGCGAACCCGGAAGCTCCAACTCGACGATCGTACGAGTGTAGTAGCGCGAATCGGTAATCTTTAGCGGCCACAGGCGCAGATCGTGCGCCGTCCGGAATTGGCAGGGTGTCTCGTCGCTCTGGCTTCGAAGCGCGGTACCCCGCTCAAGCAGAAAGCCATCCTCGGGTCCCGGGTCGCGCGGATCGGGTTCAAAACGGACTACTCCCATCGACGGAACCGGACTCAGATAATGCGGATAGACCGTCTCCAGCAATGTCTGAGTGAAACGCGGAAACTCCGCATCCAATTTCAAATGGACACGCGCAGCCAAAAATGCAAAGCCCTCGAGCAAACGCTCGACATACGGATCGGGGCAAATTTCTTTGGCATCCCGGTCCAGAGCCAGTCTACCGGCGATCTTGGGAAACTCGCGAGCAAACTCACCCGCCATCTCCCGGACGTGACGCAGTTCGCTGTTATAGTAACCTAAGAGGCGTTCATCCATTGCCGGCCTCCTTGATGCTGCATTGGCTCGACTCCAGATCGAGCTCGGTCTTGATAAAAAGCTTCTCCGGCAGTGGGTTAACCCAGAGTTCCCCGGTCAATTCGATGGAAAGTATGTTCCGCTCGATCCTCACGTTAACCCGGAGAGTCCTCCGGTTAATCCGAGGTTCGAAAATAATAAGCGCATCAGTAAGTTGTTTTTCGATTTCTTCGACGTCCGGAGCCAGGCGTCCGTATAGTTGACGAATCCCAAAGTTTATGACGGAGCCGTAGGCCTCTTCGTGGTCAGCAAAGATCCCATCACCCACTCGCTCGTCCGGATAATGACCGATCGCAGTGAAGAGCCACTCCAAGTCTCGCAGAACTCCTGCCCTATAACGTTGAAGAGAAACGATTCGTTGGTTCCGGCTCTCTTCCCGCTTCCCCGGCTCATCGTCCGTGAGGCGATCGAGCAGGCAAGGCTGGAGTTTGTCGAGCGGAGTGAGTCCTTCGGGCATTGGAACGGAGCGTTACGGTACCGTTGCCTCCGGAGCAGTAATTTCAAGAGATCTAATTTCCAACAACGGGTATTCAGCCGTATCGGTGGCAAGGATCCGCTGGCCCAGACCAAGATTAATTCCGCCTTTGTTGGACCACTCGGTTTTACGGGCCAACTTCAGCTTCCCATCCCCGGAGCTTTCCGTCCCGGCATAACGGGTAGGAATATGGCCGGCGGCTTGACCACCGTTCTCCCACACAAACTGCGCCGGCGCCCAAACTAAATCTCGAAGGTCACTTACCGGTTCGATAAATACCTGGCGGATGCGACAAAATGGGATCCAATAATAGCGACCTTCCAGGATTACCTCGAGGACAGGACCCAGCCGTTCATCCGCATCGGCAATCCATTCAAAAGCTTCGCCGTTGATCTTGCCGGCACTCATCGGAGCCGCTTCGAATGCTTTGTCACGCAATTCGACACCGGCCCTGAACTCACCCTTGCCAAAGAGCTCCATCGCCTGCACTAAAGGTCCAATCCATTCGGGCGGCGTACCGAAAATGATAGGCGTTCGTTTGCCCGCAAATATATCCGCCCGAATCGCTTCGCAAACCAGGACGGGCTCGAAAATTCGAGACAGCATCATGCTGTCTGAATCCATCTCGGAGAGTACCTGGAGCTGGGTGTCCGCCCGCTGCCAATCACCCAGGACACTGAGGAGTTGGAACAGGAAAACGCGCGACTTGGCGTTCGCCGGTTCGTCGCGAATCCTGGTTTGAAGGCCCTTCAAGGCCTCGTCCGGCCGACCGTCCTTAACCAATTCCTCCGGTGTCATTTTGTAATCACTCGACGCCGCAGCTTTGAAAATATTGCCAGCCATTCAACTCGGATGCTCGCCAGTGGCGCGGCCGGAGCGCCCGGCCGCACACCCGTCGAATCCATCCGTCACGCCTTGGCGTTAGCGGAAATGTCCCAGCCACAGGGGATTGGGGTGCCCGCAGCACCCTTTGCATCCTGTGGGGTATAGAAGAGTTGAAACTTGCTGAAATTTAGGGCGACATTCTCGGTCAGGCGATCCTCGCCGCCAGAACCCCCCGTCGATACCGAGGTGATAAAGACTTCCGTCAGCTTGATCTTGAGGTATTCAACCGGACTCGCACCACCCGCTTTTCTGATCACCAGGTTGGCTTCGTCGTAGTGGTCACCACTGCAGCAGGCATTTATGAGTGACGGGCTGGATGAGTCCACCCATTTGGTCACACTTATATCTTGAACGTTCACTTTGCCGGCGCCCGCTCCTCCGCCCACATGGGCCGAACCGGAGTTGCTAGTTCCCCAGGACCAAGCCAAGACGTCAATCTCCATCGGGTGTGATTTGTCCTTTGACTCGCCATCAACACCGTTGATTTTCAGAAACATGTCAACAGCCATAAAGTAACTTCATCCCTTCACATTTTCGCGCCTTTGATTTTTCACTTGGGGGTTGAACTCCAAACTTCCCACAGCTCACTGTGGCGCGGCAGCAAGAGCAACGGTCAATCTGGAGTTATCTGGGTTACAAAAACTTACTTCCCCTTCACGCTCGGAAGCTTCGAAACCAACCGGAGAGAAACCGTCAGGCCCTCCAGCTGGTAGTGGGGTCGCAAAAAGAATTTGGAGGCATAGTAACCTGGATTGCCCTCTACCTCAGTTACTTCAACAAGCGCTTCTGCAAGGGGTCGCTGCGCTTTTTGGCTTTCGGAGGCAGTCTTGCCGTCGACGGTGAAGTTCCTGATCCAGTCGTTCAGCCAACGCTCCATATCGGCACGCTCCTTGAACGATCCGATCTTGTCGCGCACCATACACTTGAGGTAGTGGGCGAATCGGCAGGTAGCAAATAAGTATGGCAATCTAGCCGATAAATTAGCGTTGGCTGTCGCATCCGGATCGTAATAAGCCGCCGGCTTTTGGAGTGATTGAGCACCTATAAAAACCGCATAGTCGGTATTCTTGTAGTGCGACAGCGGCATAAACCCGTTTTTGGCCAATTCCGCCTCACGACGGTCCGTAATAGCGATCTCGGTCGGACATTTCATATCCACGCCACCGTCGTCGGTCGGGAAAGTATGCACCGGCAAGCCTTCCAACATTCCACCGCTTTCGGTTCCGCGAATCTGTGCGCACCAGCCATAGAGCTTAAAGGCTCGGGTGATGTTCGTCCCCATCGCAAACGCGGAATTCGACCAGGTGTATTTGTTGTGGTCGGCACCTTCTACATCCTCCTCAAAGGCGAAATCTTCCACCGGAGAGGTCTTGGCACCGTAAGGTATGCGGGAAAGGAAACGCGGCATCGCGAGACCGATGTACCTTGAGTCTTCGGAATCCCGGAGTGAACGCCAAGAAGCATACTCGGGCGTCTGAAAGATTTTGGTCAAATCACGAGGATCACTCAGCTCGCGCCAGGTATCCATGTTCATTACC
>Ga0210405_10004458_pt1 | contig 13142 bp, 8 predicted proteins | sample IncBWH11MmetaG_FD_155492 | JGI IMG/M metagenome (GOLD analysis project Ga0210405, IMG submission 155492) | Forest soil microbial communities from Barre Woods Harvard Forest LTER site, Petersham, Massachusetts, United States - Inc-BW-H-11-M | ecosystem: Environmental > Terrestrial > Soil >... | reverse complement strand
TCCACACATTGCTCGCATTCCGGTTCGCATCCATATCCGGCGTGGCCACCGAAAACGCCGCCCACTTCCCATCCGCCGAAACCTGTGGCGCCGACACGCGATGCAGCTTGATCATGTCGTCAAACGTAATCGGATGCTTCGCCCCCTGCGCGCTCAGCGAAACACCCAACGTCAGCGTTGCCACAACCACGCATCCCGCTCTCATCAAATTCATCGCTCTCTCCTTAATTTTCCACAGCGCGTAATTCAATCTCACAGTTAGAAATTTCCCCTCGGATGTGGTTCGAAAAATCAAACCGTGTCATTCTGAGGGCATCCGACGAGAATGCCCGAAGAACCTCAACTTAGAGTGTGCTTCGCCACGCAACTATGAAAGCAAATAGTACTCGCCCCCACAAAACACTGCATAATCCCACCATCCACCACGCTCGGCAACACTCCCGCCCAAATGTAACCCTCCGTGTCATCGTCAACGTCTCACCTCCTCACCACGGCCCAATTCACCAGGGCAATAACCGAAGTCGTGCCAATCACCGCAAACTCGCTTCGCCCCATCCGTGTCGCCAGCACCACCGAAAATAAAATTCCCAATCCCGCAAAAAGATAGGGTGCGGGCAACAGAAACTTAGCTTTCCCATCATTTCTGTTCCGCAAAATCGGCACTGCCAGCGCCATCGCGCCATAAACCGAGAGTCGCGAGGCCGCCGAAAGCAATGCATTCCACTGAAAATCCCCAATCAACGAAAAAATGAAAACCAATGCCGCATACACCAGAATCGAAACATAAGGCGTGCGGTATTTCGGATGCACGATGCCCAGAATCGCCGGAAAATCCCCTTGCTGTGCCAGCGCGTACGTAATCCGCGGCGCGTGCAAAACATTCGCGCTCAAGTAGCCATAACCGGAAATTAGAGCGGCCATCGCAATCGCTGCCGCTCCGCTCGATCCCAGAAACCGCTGCGCCGCATCCGCCAGTGGCCGTGCCGACATTCCCGCCTCCGGCAGCGTCGCGATTGTCACATATTGCACCGCCGTGTAAATCAGGCACACCACTCCCAGCGCCAACAGCAGCGCAATCGGCGTATCGCGCTTCGGATTCGTCGATTCGCCGCCTACAAACAGTGCACCTTCAAATCCTCCATACGCGTACACCAGCAGCAACATCGTCTCAAACCAGTTTTTCGCCGAAACCGCCGGCAGCGTCAGCGGCACGCGCACTTCCGGCCGCGCCATCAGCGCCCAACATCCCGCAATCACAAACGCCAGCAGAAACCCAACCTTCACTGCCGTGAAGAAGTTGCTCAGTCTCTTGCCTGTCTTGACACCGAAGTAATTGAAAAGGGCCAAATGCCCGATCAGCAGAAAAAGAACCAGAAACTTGCCCGGCCCGCTGTCGAGCCGCGGAAAAAACTTCGCGCTATACGTCCACACCAGGTTTGCCGCCGCGGCCGGCGCCGCAATGCGTGTCAGCCATGTCATCCACGCCACCAGCAAGCCCGCAAACCGCCCCAACGCATCCCGCGCATACAAGTAAAGCCCGCCGGTCTCTTCGTACCGCGAAGAAACCTCCGCGATGCACCCCGCGATCACCAGAATGCCCGCACCAGCCACCACGCAGCTCAAAGGACTCCACCCACCCAAGTTTCGCGCTAAATCTGCCGGCAGTTTGAATATGCTCACGCCCACAATCGAGTTCACCATCAGGGCCGTCAAGCTCCAGCGGCCGATCGTGCGCACCAGTCCGTGCGGGCTTTCCGTCAATTCGATTTTTCCTGAACCAGCTATTTCGCGGGCACCGCCACCGGCGCGGCTTTCATTTTCACAATGTCCGACAATAAATCAGTCTTCCCCGAAATCAATTCCAGATGCGGATACCTCTCGCCGCCGTGATAGTCGATCCGGTACGTCCGGAAATAATCTCCATTCTCCGCCAGCAACTCGATCGGCTCCTTCCCGTCCTCCGCCCGTCGAATCGCATCCCGCAAAATATCAGGCGACCACTTCCGTCCATCTACAGCCACCAGCTGCATTCCTGGCGCCAACCCCGCCCGCTCCGCCGGCGACCCCGGAATCACATCCAGGACCTGCCCGCCATCCGGCCCACCCGGCGAATGCACTTGCAACCCCAGCGAAAACTTCGCATCCACAATGAAATCCGCGCCCTCTTCCGCTCGCTGGTGTTCATTCATCTTTTCGTTAAACACCAGTTTCCATCCGCTATTTTCCAGCCCCTTCAGTGGCGCCCCCGGCCCATGCGATTTCAGCCGCTCCTCGAAAAAACTCCGCCAGTCATACGCTGCAACATCATTCATGCCCGCAACCACATCCTCAAACGTGTACGTCACCAGCTTTGGCCCTGTATTTTCTCCCCCGTAAAATTTCCGGCAAAAATCGTCCAGCGTTTGCTTGCCCTTGCTCTCACGCCGGATAATCGTGTCCGCCTCCAGCCAGATCAACGTGCTCTCGTCGTAATAATCCACCCCGCGTCGCCACGCCGCTCCCGCCGTCGGCGCGCTGTAAAGCAACTGCGCCGCAATCGCCGTGTCCTGCAAATCGCGCCACGTCCGCCCCGGCCGGTCGTTCAGATACGCTGCCGTTGCCGCCAGTTGTTCCCGAAACCTATCCGGAGTCCAGAATCCAGCCCGCGCCGAAAGAATCTGCCCGTAGTACTGCGTCAACCCCTCATACACCCAGAGTAGATCGCCCTTCATCGGCGCCTGGTAATCCGGCGTCGCCAGCCCCGCCGGCCGCCGGTATTTTCCATTCCACGAGTGCGTGTACTCATGCGCCAGCAAATCCATCTGCGTCTCGCGCACATCCGGGTCCAGAAACAACGCCTCCGGTGTTCGGTTATCGCTCGACTCGTGATGCTCCACTCCATCCGGCGGCATCCGATCCGAAAGCGCCAGCAGGAAGTCATAACGCCGGTAGTGCCGCGCACCAAAAAGCGCCAAGTCCTCCGCGATCAATTGCCGCTGGTGTTGCACCTCCGCCGCACTCGCCTCCAGCGCTGCCGGTCCATCAGCCGCAATATGCAGTGTGTGCTGCGGCTTCTGTCCTGGGGACAAATCAATGTCCTTGAAAAACGCCCCCGCAATCACCGGCGAGTCCATCACGGTCGTCAGCGAAGCCGGTGCAAACTCAATCTCCCCTGCCGCCTCTTTGGACACCGGCAGCGCCGTCCCATATTTCCATCCCGCGGGTAGCCGCAAGCTCGCCACATACGTAATGTCATCGGACTTCGCCCCCTGCGGATACAGCATCACTAGATACCAGTTCAATACCGCAAGCCGCGCCGTAGCTGCGGGAGGTTCGCGCGAACCCGTCGCTTCTGCTGGCGACAGATAATCCAACTTGATCTCCAGCCTGTCTGCCCCGCCGGGCACATCCACATGAAACGCAAACATGTCCACGTCGTCGCGTTTCCACGCCACTTCCTTCCCGCTCGCCGAAATTTTCAGCCCGGTCAGGTCAAAAATCGGCCCCACCGGCGAGTGGTCCCCCGGTATCCATTTCGGGTAAACCAGCGTCATCGGTCCCGGCTTCACCGGCAGCGACAACTTTGCATGAAAAACATATTTCGCCGCGTCGCGCAGATCCACGTCAATCCTCGCCGGATCTTCCGCCGTTTGTGCCACTGCGCCAGGCAATCCGCAAACACTCACCATCACCAAAACCAACGCAATTCGCGCGTATAAATTCGTCACCAAGATGCATCCTCCAAACCCGCGAAAGAGTATCCCACCCCCTCGTTGTCCCCGTCCAACTTGACTAGCTGTCCCTCACCACGCCTCGACTCTCCAATCCGCCGCTTCTGCTACAATTTTCGAATGAGCACCGCCCTCCACTCCTCCTCGCTTTTTTCCCGCAATCTTCGCAAAGATTATCCCGTCGCCGTTCGCGGCGAAGGCTGCTGGATCGTCGCCTCCGACGGCCGCCGCTACCTCGACGCCTCCGGCCAGGCCGCCGTCGTCAGCATTGGCCACGGGGTCCCCGAAATCGGCCGTGCCATGGCCGAACAGTCGGGTCGCATCGCCTTCGCCCACACCACGCAATTCCATTCCGAGTCCGCCGAAAAGCTTGCCGCCCGCGTCCTCGCCATCGCCCCGCGCAATTTTCAAAACGGCGGCCGCGTCTACTTCACCTCCGGCGGCTCCGAAGCCACCGAAACCGCCATCAAACTCGCGCGCCAATATTTTCTCGAAACCAGGCAGCCCTCCCGTTACCGCATCGTTTCCCGCAAGCAGAGCTATCACGGCAGCACCCTCGGCGCAATGTCCGTCAGCGGCAACGTCGGCCGCCGCGCCCCCTACGCCCCGATGATTCCCGAGTGGGGCCACGTCGCTCCCTGCTTTTGCTACCACTGCCCGTTCGGGAAAACATATCCGGAATGCAATTTAGCCTGCGCCGACGACCTCGACGTTTTTCTCCGCTCCAACGACGCCGCAACCGTCGCCGCCTTCATTTTTGAACCCGTAGTCGGCGCCACACTCGGCGCCGCGTCCGCCGTCGACGGCTACACCGCTCGCATCGCCGAAATCTGCCGCCGCCACGGCATCCTTCTAATCGCCGACGAAGTCATGTCCGGCATGGGTCGCACCGGCAAACCCTTCGCCAGCCAGCACTGGAGCCTCGAGCCCGACATCATCCTCACCGGGAAGGGAATCGCCAGCGGCTACGCGCCTCTCGGCGCAGTCCTTGTCGCCCCCCGCGTTGTCGACGCCTTCGAAAAAGGCACCGCCGCCTTCATGCACGGCTTCACCTATCAATCGCATCCTGTCTCCACAGCCGCTGGCAACGCCGTGTTCGGTTACCTCGAAGCCCACCAACTCTTTGATCGCGTAACTCCGGCCGGCGAAACTCTCCGCAAAGCGCTCGCAGCAATCGAATCCCATCCCCACGTCGGCCAGGTGCGCGGCCTCGGCCTCCTGCAAGCCGTCGAATTCGTCAAAGACAAATCCACCCGCGAACCTTTCCCCAAAGAATCCGCCATCGCCGAAAAAATCCGCCAGGCCGCCCTCGAAAAAAACGTCCTGACCTACCCTTCGCAAGGAACAGTCGACGGCACCCGCGGCGACCATGTCCTCCTCGCCCCGCCCTTCATCATCTCGCCGCAAGAGTGCCAACTCATCGCCGATGCTTTACAATACGCCCTGGGCAAAGTCTTTCCCGTTTGAGGATGCCACCGAATAAGTCGAAGAGTTGTCATTCCGAACCCCGTTCGCTTTTTGAAGGGGGTGAGGAATCTGCTTTTTCTTCGATTTCTGCGAAAAGCAGATCCCTCACCCGCAAAAGACGCGGGTTCGGGATGACGATTTGTCGGGGTTTTTCTACAACCGGTAATTCAGTTCGGCCTGGCTTTCATACTTTTCAAATACCTGTTCCACGGAGACCATCGATGCGGCGTACTGCGCCTTCTCTTCTTCTGCTCTGCTCTTTTTTCATCGCAACGCTTCCCGTGCTCGCCCAGGAAAAACCCGCCACGAAACCCCGCGCCCGCGATCTCGGCGTTCCCTTCGACGGCACGCCCGGCCCCTTCAACGCCATCACCGACGTTTCCGGCGTCCTCGTCGGCCACACCACGCTCATCTCCGGCGAAGGCAAACTCGTCATCGGCAAAGGCCCAGTCCGCACCGGCGTCACCGCCATCCTCCCCCGCGGCAAGGATTCCATGATGAATCCCGTTTTCGCCGGCTGGTTTTCGCAAAACGGCAATGGTGAAATGACCGGCACCACCTGGGTCGAAGAATCCGGCTTTCTCGAAGGCCCCGTGATGATCACCAACACCCACAGCGTCGGCGTCGTTCGCGACGCCGTGATCCAGTGGCGCGTCTCCCACGGCCAGCCCGACGCCAGCGGCTACTGGTGGTCTCTCCCCGTCGTCGCCGAAACCTGGGATGGCTGGCTTAACGACGTCAACGGCTTCCACGTCAAGCCCGAGCACGCCTTCCACGCCATCGATTCCGCGCAATCCGGCCACGTCGACGAAGGCAACGTTGGCGGCGGCACCGGGATGATCTGCAGCGGCTACAAAGGCGGCATCGGCACCTCTTCACGAAAGCTCGCCGAAAAAGACGGCGCCTACACCGTCGGCGTCCTGGTCCAGTGCAACTTCGGCTCCCGCCAGAATCTTCGCATCGCCGGAATTCCCGTCGGCCGCGAAATTTCCTCCGAAGATCCCTACGCCTACCAACCCTCCGAAATCTCCGAGCGCGGATCCATCATCATCGTCGTCGCCACCGACGCGCCTCTAATCTCCACCCAACTCAAGCGCCTTGCTCACCGCGCCACGCTCGGCCTCGGCCGCCTCGGCAGCATCTCCGGCGACGGCTCCGGCGACATCTTCATCGCCTTCTCCACCGCCAACCCCGGCGCAGCCAGTTCCAAAAATGTCGCCGACGTAAAAATGCTCCCGAACGGCTCTCTCGACCCTGTCTTCGCCGCCGTCGTCCAAGCCACCGAAGAAGCCATCGTCAACGCCATGATCGCAGCCGACTCCATGACCGGCATCGACGGCCACCACGTCACCGCCCTCGACCACGAAAAACTCCGTGCCGTCCTAAAAAAATACAACCGCCTCAACTAACGGCCGCCACCCAACCGTAGCAGCGACCTTCAGGTCGCCCCGTCGCCTTTGGAGTGCGGCAGCTCTGCTGCCGCTTTTACGCAGATGACTCCGCTACAATACAAACGTGCCTAAACCAATTCGTCCCGTTCTCCTATACCCCCTGTTTTTTCTTCTCCTCACCGCCGCCTGCCACAAACCCCACCCCGCCACCATCGCCATCACCCACGCAACCATAATCGACGCCACCGGCGCCCCTCCAAAATCAAATTTCACAATCCTGATTGATCACGAAAAAATCTCCGCCGTAGGCCCAGACTCCACCCTCGATATCCCCTCCGGCGCCCAAGTTGTCGACGCCACCGGCAAATTCCTAATCCCCGGCCTGGCCGACATGCACATCCACCTGATGGGCGCGGGCGAACCAACCGGCAGCCGCGAATTCATTGTTCCGTTGCTAATCGCCAACGGCATCACCACCGTCCGCGACATGGGCGGCGACGTAACCCAACTCAAAAAATTAAAAAAGGAAATTGACTCCGGCGATCAACCCGGCCCGCAAATTTTCTTCACCGGCCCCTATCTCGACGGCAACCCGCCCTACTTCCAGCCCTCCATCGTCGTCGTAACTCCCGCCGAAGCGGATGCCGCCGTGCGCAAACTGAAATCCGAAGGCGTGGACTTCATCAAAGTCCAATCGCGCCTGAAACCTTCCGCCTATTTCGCCATCGCCGAAGCCGCCCACAAAGAAAACATCCGCTTCGTCGGCCACGTCCCCGATTCCATCTCCGCGGCCCAGGCCTCCGACGCCGGCCAAGCCAGCATCGAACACCTCACCGGAATTCTCCTAGCGTGTTCTTCCAAGGAAGCCGAGCTGCGCCAGCAACAACTCAATCCGCCTCCCCACAAAGAAACCCCGCGCCAAACCAGCCTGCGCCAGCGAGCCTGGCAGCAAGCCGTCCTCGATTCCTACTCCCACGAAAAAGCCGAGCTGCTTTACGCCAAATTCCTCGCCAATCACACCTGGCAGGTCCCCACGCTTCCCCTGCTGATCGAGCTCGCGTATCTCACGCCCGCCACCGACCGCGCCAACGACCCGAACCTGAGATACATCCCGCAAAATCTCCAGAAAATTTGGAAACAAGGCCGCGCCGAAAGCCTTGCCAACAAAACTTCCGGTGATTTCCTGTTGCGTGCAAAACTCGTCGAAGCCTCTCTCAAAGCCGTAGGCGACATGCACGCCGCAGGCATCCCCATAATGGCAGGCACCGATTCCACCGCCCCAAACCTCGTCCCCGGCTTCGCCCTGCACGACAGCATCGCCGATCTGGTTCGCGCAGGCCTCACCCCAATGGAAGCCCTGCAAGCCGCTACTTCAATACCCGCCGAATTCCTAAACCGCAGCAACGAACAAGGCACCATCGCCCCCGGCCAACGCGCCGACCTCGTCCTGCTCGACGCCAACCCGCTAGTAAATATCCACAACACCGAAAAAATCCAAGCCGTAATCTTAAAAGGGAAGTATCTCAACCGCGCCGCACTCGACGCCCTGCTCGCACACGCCGCCCAATTCGCCGCTAAAATGTAGCGGCCGCCTTCTGAGGCGGGCGCCTTCTCTAGTGGCACAGGCATTCCTGCCTGTGCTCTTGGGTTTTCCTTAGGAGACCCGAGCTTCAGCCCCGCCTGGTCCGTATGAGCTTAGAGTTTGGGTTTAGGGAGCCGCTCAACTGGTGACATTTGTAGCCATTCCTCTCGGCTATATTGGGACCAAAACTTCTCATAATCCGGATGAGCAATCATGTCGCCCTTATTCCAAGTGACGATATCCTTTACTGCCTGCTCCAAAATGTTTGATAGGTCGATTTCTCTCAGGTTCAGCTGGAAGCCTGCATCTGATTTTAGGTATCGAGTAAATTTGTCAAAGTCATCGATGTACCAGTCTCTTCCGATTCGAATTTCGGAATCGCTGATGCGCTCCACATGAATACCGGCGGCCCCGCCCTTCGGATGCCGAAAACAGAATGTCCATGACGGTGAATCATGGTAGTACTTATCGATTTCTAAATTGCGAGCCGCCGCGAAGCCAAATAATATCGGAGAGAGTTCTTCGAAGAAGGCCCGGATTTTCTCCCAATCTTCAGGGGACAAGCTGTAATCGCCGTTCGGCATAGTTAAACCTACAAGATTGGCGCCGCCGTCTTCCTCCCCGGATTAAAAAACGGCAACGCCACCACTTTCGCCGCCACCGTCTTCCGCGAAGCCTCCACCGTCAATTCCAAACTCAAATTCGTCCCCAGCGCCGCGCTCTCCCGCCCCACTGTCGCGAGCGCAATCATCCTCTTCAACGTAGGCGACCAAGTCGTCGACGTCGCCTTCCCCACCTGCCGCCCTTCGCGATACACCGGTACCGCCACCCGCGAAGCTGTCGACGGCACCTGCGGCGCCATCCCAATCTTTTCATAAAGCGCTTCCACTTCGTTCCAGTTCACTTCCAATCCCACCAGCCGCCGCGCCGGACCGCCCTTCTTCGCTTCCATCGCCAGCGCCTCGCGCCCCACAAAACTCTCTTTCTTCAAGTTCACCAGTTTCGCCAGCCCAATCTCACCCGGGGTATAGCGTTGCTCCTCAATCAACGATTTCTTGCTCGAAATGTAATCCACCTCAATCAGGATCAACCCCGCCTCAATCCGCGCAATATCCAGCGCCACCATCCCCGCCGGATGAATATCGAACGCCCTGCCTTTGTTCATCAACTCATCAAAAACCTTGATCGCATCCTTCCACGGCACCCAGATTTCATACCCCAAATCGCCCGTGTAACCCGTCCGCGAAATATCCACCGGCACGCCCGCGATCTTCCCATGTGACACCCGGAAATATTTCAGCCCCGCAATGTTCGCCTCAGCCGCCGCATGGAGCAGCCTTCCCGAAGTCGGCCCTTGCAACGCCAGCGCCGCCACCTTTTCAGAGATATCCTCGATCTGCACGTCCAGCCCCAGCGAATTCTGGCTGAACCACCGCAAGCTCGGATCCGCCGCCGTCCACCGGTACTCGTTCTCCCCCAGCCGCGTAATCGTCCCGTCGTCCACCACCTTCCCCTCGGGATCGCACCAGCAGCAGTAAATCACCTGGTCCACGGCCACCTTGTCAATGTCCCGCGTAATCACCCGGTTAACGAACTTCGATGCGTCCGCACCGGTAATCCGATATTTAAACAACGGGGAAATATCAATCAGTGCCGCCGAATTCCGGATCGCGTTGTATTCGTGCTCGTGCGTCATCTCATAGACGCTGACCGTGTAATAACCCGACCACTCGCGATAGCTCAGGCTCTCGCAAAGCGCCAGGGTTCTCTCATGAAATGCGGTTCCAACCGGCACGTGACCTCCGTGAATCGAATGTAACTCTGCTCTCAGCTCGTTAGAGGAACTTCGGATTATAGTTTCGATTTCTGTGCAGCCGCAAGCCGCCCGTCGGCCCCCGCCCCACCTGTCCGCAAGGCCAGTGATTAACTGTACGAAACCCCTCCACACCCGCGTGCGTTTCGCTCTGTTTTTGTTAGCCTAATTTTAACCTTGAGAGTCATGTTCACAGGCGCTCGTCGTCGGAGGGCGGGCGCTCTCATACACTCAATTTCCCAGACTGGGTTTAGGGAGCTGAACGTGAAACGCACATTCTTCCATCGCGGTTTGGCAAGCATCATTTTCCTCGGGATCGCGGCAAGTCAGTCCGCTCCCCAATCCACTGCGATCTATAAACCGGACTTGCCCGCAACCACTCAGGCACCCGCAGGCTACGTCGCGCGCACCACCAAGGCCGTCAACTATCGTCGCGCCAATGGCTTCACAAAAGTCGATCTTCAGGGCACCGAACTCCTCCAAGGCGCCAGCGCTGAAGTAAAGGTCGAGAGCAAGAACAAGCGCATGGAGATCGAAGCGAGATTCGAAGGCTTGAACGACGCCACAAAGTTCGGTCTCGAATATCTCACCTATGTCTTCTGGGCCGTTTCCGCCCAGGGACGCGCCGAAAACCTCGGCGAAGTTGTTGCGAAAAATGGCGCCGCCCACGTCAAGGCCGTCACCGACATGCAGACTTTCGGCATGATCGTCACCGCCGAACCCTATTTCGCCGTCACCCAACCCGGAAACATGGTGGTCCTCGAAAACACGATCCCCGTCACCGGCAGCGGCAAGATCGAAAACATTGACGCCACCTACGAACTTCTTGGCCGCGGCGTCTATTCTTCCTCCAACACCAAAATTGAAAACGCCATTTTCGGCATCGATCCCAAGACCCCGCGCGAACTCTTCGAGGCGCGCAACGCCGTTCGCATCGCCCGCAACGCCAGCGGCGGCAAATACGCGCTTTCCACGCTAGCCAAGGCCGAGCAGCAACTGACCGCTGCGGAAGACGCCTATCACTCCAAGCGCGACAAAAAGACCGTGGAGTCAACCGCCCGCGACGTCGTCGAAACCGCCGAAGAAGTCCGCGTCATGGCCGTGAAGCAAAAAGCCGAAGAAGAAGCGCAAGCGCGACTTGCGGCCGAGAAAAAAGCCGCCGAAGATCGCGAAGCAAAAGCCCGCGCCGATGCCGAAGCGGAAGGCCGTCGCCGTCAGGAAGCCGAACAAGCCCGCCTTCAGGCCGAGCAGGCGAAAGCCGAAGCCGAGCGCATGAAGCTCGAGGCCCAACAGGCCGCGCAGGAAGCCGCCAAACAAAAAGCCGAAGCAGAACAGGCCGCTCTCGAAGCCTCCAAACAAAAGGCTCTGGCAGAGCAGGCGCGCCAAACGGCTCTCGACCAGCAACATGTCGCCGAAGCGCAAACCCAAAAAGCCTTGCAAGCAGCTGCGGCGGCCGAAAGCGAAAAGGCCCAATTGCGCGCCCAGCTCCTGGAACAGCTCAATTCCATTTTGCAGACCCGCGACTCCGCTCGCGGCCTCATCGTCAATATGTCGGACGTTCTCTTCGACACAGGAAGCTCCACGCTCAAGCCCGGCGCGCGCGAAAAGCTGGCCAAGATTTCCGGAATCCTTCTCGCCCACAAAGGCCTGACGCTGCAAATCGAAGGCCACACCGACAGCGTCGGCACCGACGACTTCAATCAGCAACTCTCCGAACGCCGCTCCGATTCCGTGCGCGATTACCTCGCTGAAGAAGGCGTCGCCGGCAGCTCAATGTCGGCCCGCGGCTTCGGGAAAACCCAACCCGTAGCCTCCAACGACACCGCCGAAGGCCGTCAGCGCAATCGCCGCGTCGAACTCGTCGTCAACGGCGACGCCATCGGCAAAACCACCCCAGTCGCCGCCAGCGCCGCTTCCCCCAACTGATTCAACTATGCCGTTGTAGGCGTGGGGCTTGCCCCGACCTCTTGCCTTTGTAGCGGCCGCCTTCCGAGGTGCGCTGTTTGCACCCCGAATGGTTTTGCGGGGCGGGCGCCTTTTCTTCTGTCCATAAATCCCAGCCCCGTCAACTCCTTGTGAACCATCCCCACTCTCAGTAGAATGTTTCATTCTACGATTCAGCCCAATCCTCTTCTTCATTTTGGAGTTCTAACGAATGCCGCAGTCCTACGATGTCGTCGTCATCGGAGGCGGTCACAATGGTCTCGTGAACGCAGCCTATCTGGCCAAAGCCGGGAAAAAAGTGGTGGTCCTTGAACGCCGCGGCGTCCTCGGCGGCGCCGCCGTCACCGAAGAAATCGTCCCCGGCTTCCTCTTCTCCGAATGTTCCTACGTAGTCTCGCTCCTTCGCCCTGAAATCATCCGCGAGCTGAATCTGCCCCACTACGGCCTCGAAATTCTTCCGCTCGACGGTACTTTTTCTCCCATGCTCAATGGCGACTACCTCTGGCGCGTCAACGATCACGCCAAAACTCAACGCGAAATCCGCCGCCACTCCCGCCTCGATGCCGAAGCGTACGACGAATTTTCCAAGATGATGACCCCGATGTGCCGATTCGTGAAGCCCATGCTTTCGATGGTCCCGCCTGATCCCACCACACTCAATCCGAAGGATCTCAAGCAGCTCAACTTCATGCTCCAGCGTTTCCGCGAACTCAGCTCCGACGAGCGCTACACCCTGATCCAGCTCATGACCATGAGCGCTGCCGATTTCCTCGACCAGTGGTTTGAAACCGACGTTCTCAAATCCACCATGTCCGCCTCCGGCATAATCGGCACATTCCTCGGCATTCGTTCGCCCGGCACCGCCTACGTTCTACTCCATCACTACATGGGCGAAATCGATGGGGCCTTCCGCTCGTGGGGTTTCAGCCGAGGCGGCACGGGCCAAATCTCCAATGCCATCGCCGCCGCCGCGCGCGAATCGGGTGTCGAAATCCGTACCAACGCCCCCGTCGGAAAAATTCTCAACAAAAATGGCCGCGCCACCGGCGTCGTTCTCCAATCCGGCGAAGAAATCCGCTGCAACGTCATCTCCTCTAGCGTCGATCCTCATCACACGTTCCTCTCCTTCATGGATGCCAAGGATCTCCCTTCCGATTTCGTCGAAAGCGTGAAGCGCTACAAATTCCGCGGTTCCTCCGGCAAAGTTAATCTCGCCCTCAGCGCTCTCCCGAATT
>Ga0210405_10004457_pt1 | contig 13143 bp, 10 predicted proteins | sample IncBWH11MmetaG_FD_155492 | JGI IMG/M metagenome (GOLD analysis project Ga0210405, IMG submission 155492) | Forest soil microbial communities from Barre Woods Harvard Forest LTER site, Petersham, Massachusetts, United States - Inc-BW-H-11-M | ecosystem: Environmental > Terrestrial > Soil >... | reverse complement strand
AAAGTGATTGATCTTGCGTCTAAAGAATGTGTGCAGATGCTGGGCAAATTTATCGCGGAAAATCCGCCGCTGTGGCACGAAGACATCGGCGAAGACTGAGCTGCGCTCTGTTAGAGCGCGGTCTTCCCGCACCGAGAGCGTGAATCTTCCATGAGCCGAAAAATCAGCAGGACGAAATGGCTTCTGTTTGCGTTGAGCTGTGTTGCAGCAGCGTCTCTTGTACTCTCGCTGCATGGGAAGGCTTCCGCCGCGGATGAAATTCCGAAGCTTGCGGCGCTCATGGACTGGAAGCAGGGAACTGCCGTTGCGGACATCGGCGCGGGAGACGGAAGTTACGCATTCGCTGCCGCGGACGTCGTGGGAGCTTCTGGAAAAGTCTTTGCTACGGAAATCGACAAAGAAAAGCTTGGGAGGCTGCGCGACGAAATCACGAAACGGAAATTGAAAAACGTCGACGTTATCGAGAGCGGCGACGCGGAAACGAATTTGCCCGCCTCCTGTTGCGACGCGATTTTTCTGCGGCGCGTATACCATCACTTGACGAAACCTTTGGAGTTCGACGCCAGCCTGATTCGTTCGTTGAAGCCTGGAGGGAGGCTTGCGATCATTGATTTTCCTCCTCACCCCGAGTACGGGAAAGTGAAAGGAGTGCCTAAGGATCGCGAGGACCATGGGATCCAGCAGAAAATTCTGATCGACGAGTTGAGTAAGGCAGGTTTTCAGCTCGACAAAGTTGTCGACGATTGGCCGACCAACGATTATTGCGTTTTGTTTGCGAAGAAATGACGTGCGCCTGCTGCGGCGGGAAGTAAAACGAAAAGGCAAAGAAAAGAGTGGGTCTAAAGACCCGCCACGACAACGGAGGTGGCACGCGTCTTCAAGTCGCGCGCGGACAGAGTTGGCGCGGCGAATTTTGTGAGGAGAAAAATTAGGCGGCCTCATTGTAGGTGTCGTATTTGACCGCGATGTCGCGGACTTCCTGAAGGGTCATGTCGCGGAGAAGCTTTCCGTCTTCGAGGATGGTCTCAAGGACGTTGGTGCCGAGCGGGGAGCTGTCGGGATTGGGAGAATCGTTCAGGACTTCCACGGTGGCGAATTCCTTGCCGTTATGGATTAGATTGAAGCGGCCGCCTTTGCTGGCTTTGGATGGATCGGTTTTGGGATTTTTGTAGACGTTGTGCCATTTGCCTGCGCGGTCGATGGCGGAACACTTTAAAGCAAATTTCAGGGTGTCGCGATTCACCTGCTGAAGCAGCGCGCCGCCCATGCCGTAGCTCCAGATATCCTGGGACCAGCCTTTGCGCGTGAGCTGCGCTGTGATGTTCTGGATGGTGTAGAAATTCACGCCGTCGCCTTGAATGAAGCGCACGTTGGGGATAGTCGTCTTCCAACCTTTTTTATTTACTTCGTAGCCGAAAACTTCCGCGACGATCTTGAAGAGTTCTTCGAGGACTGTGACGGCATCGCCGGAGTCTGGGCGAATGACGAGAGTTCCTTTGCGCTGGAGAATCTTGTCGCGAAGCGCGCCACCCCACAAGTTGCGGACGGCATTGTAGATATCGTAGGAGTCGCTGACGCAGGCGACGAGGCCTTCGGGGCAGTTCTCGAGCATGTTGGCGTAGGCCTGGCCTTCGTTGGCTTCCCCCCAAGCAGTAATGGTGGAATGCTCGGAGGCAGGAATGCTGTAAGCCGCGCAGTTGATAGGATCTTTTGAGGTGAGGTCCGCGGAATAAAACTGATTGAGAAGCTGGATGGCAGCCAGCGTATCCGTGCCCAGAAAATTGAGCAGATGGGCAGCACCGCCGATGGCGGCGGACTCTTTCGAGGAAACGCCTCGGAAACCAAAATCGTGGAGCTTGAAAGGAAGAAGCGAAGGATCGCCGGTGCGGACGAGGGCCCTGCCGATCACTTGCTTGATGGCACGGGAAAGCGTCGCGACCGTGATGGGATACCAGACTTGCAGGAGAACGGTTTCCGCCCAGTTAGTCAGCCAATAGAACTCTGGGTCGGTGTTCTCGATGGTGATGAGTGCGTTGTGACTTTTGACGACAGTGCCTTCTTTCACGGCGCGAATGCGCAGGGGAAGCCGGCCACCGTGCTTTGCGTAAAGGGATTTGAAGCCCTGGTAATTGAAGGACTTAGGGTGGCCGCCAAAGTGGGCGTGAGCGATGCGGCGGGCTTCCTCGACGTCATCGAACGTAAAAACCTGGCCGGCGAAGTTGGATTTGACGATGTACTGGAGCATTGCCAGCATGGTCTCGTCGAACATGCCGCCGCGGGATTCGACGTAGGAATAGATATGGCGCGTGTCCGGGGGGTATTGCCACCAGTGGGTGAGCTTGTAGGAGTCGGTGTTGAGAATCGGATTCAGGCGCAGCGACTGCATGGTGCTCCTTCGGGATGGAGATAGGGTAGCAGAAGAGGCGACTGGTTTTCGGGGGGACCCCCTCCCCGGTTTTTTCGTAAGTGCGGATTCTAAAGAAGTTTAAGTGCCGTGTTTTTGGAAGTGCGGATTCTAAAGGAGTTAGAGGAGCGTTTTTCGGATGTGCGGATTCCAAAGGACTTAACGCAGAATTTGCTGAGTCGCGGAGATCACGGAGAAGAAAAGACAGCTCAAGGGATTGAGAACTAAGACGGAGATGAATTGTCGAAGTCACGTAGAACGATAGCACGATAGTTACCAACTGTCAATATATTTCTTCTTGTCATTCAAATCGAGAAGTGCGACTGACGGGGGACGCGTGGAAGTAGAAGGGAAGGAAGGAGTTAGTGAGGCGACAGGCTGAGGAAAACCTGTGGAAAAGTAACAACGAGGAATAGGTGAGCATTTAACAGTGAGGTCCGGTCAAACCCAACCGCAAAACGGCCTACGACTTCCGACTCCCGTAAGAAAGACGGGGAGTTAGAGCGTTAGATACACGACTTGGACGAAGAGGTCGCTGGTGAGCATGCCTTTGGCCCAGGTGGCGTCGAGATCGGCCAGGGGCTTGCCTGCGACAGCTTCCTGGGCGGATTTTCCGGCAGACTTCAATTTTTGGATGCGGTCGCGGGCGGTGACTAGCATGTCGCGGTATTTGGTGAGGTCCGCTTTATTGCCGAGCGCGCCGTGGCCGGGAATGATTTTGGTGTTGTTGTCGGCGAGGGGGAGAGCTTTGTCGGCAGCGGCAATCATGCCGTTGATTTTGCCGCCTGTGCCGGCGTCGACGAAGGGATACATGTTGTTGAAAAAGGTGTCGCCCATGTGGATGACGTTGGCCTTTTCGAAGTGGACGTAGATGTCTGAGTCGGTATGGGCGGGGGAAAAGTACTGGAGCGCGAGGCTTTCGCCATTGGCTTGCAGCTTGTAGTTTGAGGTGAAGGTTTGCTGTGGCAGAGCATCGGCGGGTGAAGGCGGGAAATGCAAGCCGAGAATGGGAATGTCTTGCGTGGCGGACATGCGCTTTTTGGTGTTCTCGTGGGCGAGAACGGTAGCGCCAGCCGCGTGAAGAGCGGCGTTGTTGTCGGTGTGGTCGAAGTGCCAATGAGTGTCGATGACGAATTTGAGCGGAGCGTTGCTGAGGCCATCGAGAGTTTCTTTGAGCTTGGGCCAGGCGGGCGCAACGAAAGTGTCCACGAGGAATTTGCCGTCGAGGCCGTTGAGGACTACCACGTTTCCACCGGGGCCGGAGAGCAGAGTGAGATTATCGGCGAGCTTTTGCGTCTGGATGGGAATTGCGCCCGACCGGGCACGAGCGGCTGCGACTGGGTCGGCGGCAGGGGCTTGTTGCGGGTAGCCTGGGACAGAGGCACGGAGAAGGCCGGCGGGGAAGAGTTGGGCCAAGAAGGCGCTGCCCGCAAGTGTGGCCGAACCTCGCAGCATTTCGCGGCGGGTGGTGTGCTTTTGAAAGAGGTGCGAATTCATGATTTTCCTCCGGTTCGATTAGAGGGCTGCGGGCTCGTCACAGTGGGTGGTTCGTCAAATTCGAATTAGAGTAGGGCTTTCTCGCTTCGATTACAACGGGGTTTTGAGTTACTCGTCGCGGAGGACTTGCATGGGTTCTACGCGGGAGGCGCGGATGGCGGGGAGTAGGGAGGCGGCAGCGGCGACGAGTAGAACCAGCAAAATGACTGCGGAAAGAGTTGGAACGTCGGAGGGGGAGACTCCGTAGAGGAGGCCGGCGAGGACGCGGGTAGAGGCGGCGGCCAGGGCGAAGCCGGCTATGCAGCCGAGTACGCACACGGCGAGACCTTGCCAGAGGAACTGCTTGACGATTTGACTGCGCAGAGCGCCAAGAGCGAGACGGAGGCCTACCTCCCGCTGGCGGATGTTGACGTTGTAGCTGAGCGTTCCGTACAACCCGATGCAAGCCAAGGAAAGAGCCGTGGCGGCAAAGAAAGTCAGCAAGACAGTGCGGAGGCGATTTTCGGCGAGTGCATCGGAGAAATGCTGCTCGAGCGGGGCGAGATCATAGACCGACCGTTGCGGATCGAAGTTGTAAATTTGCTGGCGGATAGTTTCGGCCATGGTCATGGGGGCGTTATGGGTTCGAACCAGAAAATAGGTGCCTGGCTCCGCGATAGGAGCGCACCAGTAGACGGTGGGAACGGGGAGATGGTCGAGGCCGGTTTCACGGGCGTCGGCGGAAATACCAACGATGGCGGCTGGGCCGGAGTAGCCCAGATTCATGGACTGTATATGATGGCCAATGACGGATACGCCGGGGAAATAGACGTCGGCAAAGGTGCGATTGACGACCAGTGTGGGCGGGCCATCGGTTTCGCGGCAGACTTCGCCGGTGAGTAGCGGGATGCGCATAGTAGCGAAGTAGCTGGCGGAGACTAAACGATTTTCGGCGATGAGTTTGGGCTCGGTTTCAGCACGGCCTTCCACCAGCTTGAGTTCGGTTTGATAGTGGAAGGGAACTCCTGGAGCGCCGACGGAGATAGCCGCGGCATCGACGCCGGGCGTTGCGCGTAGCGTTTCGAGAATGCGGTCGGTGAACTGGCGCAATTTTTTCAGGTCGCCGGTTTCGCCGTAGTTCATGCTGAGCTGGAAGGTGAGAATGTGGGCGGCGTCAAAGCCGGGATTGACGCGGCCAAGTTGCTGAAAACTGCGGAGAAGCAGACCGGCGCCGGCAAGCAGCGTAACGGCCAGGGCAACTTGGACGCCAACCAGCAGCCACTGCAACGGATTTCGTCCCGAGACTTGCGAGCGGGCGGATTGCGCAAGCGAGGCCGAGAGGCTGCGGCGCGTGCCGCGAACGGCGGGAACCAATCCGCAGAGAAGAGTAACCACCACCGAGCAGGCCAAAGAATAGAGAACGATGCGAGCGTCGAGATGGATCTCTTCGACACGGGGAAGCTGCGCGGCCAAAGAGCGGAAGATGTCAGACGCAGCCGCGGCAAGAAAGAGACCGAGGCCTGAGCCGATGAGCGCCAGGAGAAAAGTTTCGGTGAGCAGTTGAGCAATGAGCGCGCCGCGAGGAGCGCCCAAGGAGAAGCGGACGGAGATTTCGTGCTGGCGCTGGGTCGAGCGAGACAAAAGCAGAGCCACAATGTTGGTACACGCGATGAACAGCAGCAGAGTGACGGAGCCAAATAGCAGCCAGAGGGAACGGCGCGAATCGCCGATAGTGGTTTCCTTGAGCGGTTCGACGCCGACGGAGAGCTGCGCGTCGGTTTTGGGAAACTGGCGGCCAAGCTGCGCCTGTACCGTGGCGAGATTGGCGCGGGCTTGTGCGACGGTGACGCCAGGTTTGAGACGTCCGATTACCGTGAACCAATTGTTTTCACGGGCCTCGCCAAAAGAAAGGCCCACGGGAATGGGACACCATAAATCGGCGTCGCGATTCGGAAAAAGGAAAGAGGGAGGCATTACCCCCACGATCGGATTGAGATGACCATCGAGGCGCAGATTTTTTCCGACGATGTTGGGATCGGCGTTGAAGCGACGACGCCAGAAGCGATCACTAATCAAGACCGCGGCCGGCCCGTTGAGGGTCTCTTCCTCGGGGGTAAATTCCCGGCCTTGCCAAGGTTCAACGCCCCAGACTTGGAAAAAACGGGGAGAGACCCAGGCACGAGTTACTTTTTCCGGCAGAGCCCCGGTCGATTCGGAGACGTCCTCGGTGTAGTAGCCGGTGAGCGACTGGAACGTAGAATTGAGACGATTCCAGTCTTCGAGACGAACCGGAGCGACCAAATGGAATGGACTGGAAGTTTTTGGATTGTATTGGTCGACGCGCACAAGTTGATCGGCGTCGGGGAACGGGAGGGGCTTGAGGAGGATGGCGTCGATGGCGGAGAAGACGGCGCTGTTTGCGCCGATGGCCAGAGCTAGGGTGAGGATCACGGTGATGGAAAACGTCGGGGATTTGCGAATGAAGCGAAAGGCGGATTTGAGATTGGCGACGGTGGCATCGAGGATGCGGATGCGGTAGACATCGCGCAGATCTTCTTTGACCTGTTCACGGCCGCCAAATTCGAGGATGGCGCGGCGGCGGGCTTCGTCGGGCGGCATTCCCGCCGCGATGTTCTCTTCCGTGAGCTCGTCTATATGGAAGCGCAGCTCCGAATCCAGCAGCTTTTCTTCAGCGCGTTTTGGAAATAGCGACTTCCAGAAGGACATTACAGGCTCCTATTCGCAACGCAGCGCCACTATGGGATCGACGCGCGTCGCGCGGATTGCAGGAATCACGCAAGCGGCCAAAGCTACCGACGCCAAGCAAAACGACACTAGAGCAAACGTGCTCCAGTCGTGCGGTTTCACTCCATAAAGCAGCGTGCTCATCAGCCGCGTTAGGCCGAGACTCGCAACGATGCCGATCACGATTCCCAGGCCAGCGGTCGTCAGACCGTCGCGAAATACTCCGCGAAGTATGTCGGCGCTCTGCGCACCGAGAGCCATCCGGATGCCTATCTCGCGTGTGCGCTGCAACACGCCGTACGAGATCAAGCCATATAGCCCGATGATCGCCAGAACCAAGGCCAGCATCGCAAAGGCGCCGAGCAGGTAGGAAGGGTAGCGCCGCAGAAAGACCGACGGCGACTGCGCGGCGATCTGTTCCATGGTTGTGGGCTGAATTATGGGAACCTCAGCATCAATTTCGCGGAGTGCAGCGCGCACTGCGCCAAGGAAAGCCATGGGGTCGCCTGAGGTGCGAACCAGAAAGCTCAAAAACGTGTTCGGGCTTCGATCATTTGGTCCGTAGATCAGTGGAGGATGGGGAGCGGCCAAGTCGACCTGCGAGGTGTCGCCGACCACGCCGACAATCGTCAGGAAGGGATTCTTGTCGCTGTACGTGAAGCGGATGCGCCTGCCGACAGGGTCTTCGCCCGGGAAATAACGCTTTGCGAAAGCTTGATTTATCACGAGAATCGGCAGAGCAGGCTCAGTGTCGCGGCGTTCATAAAGGCGGCCAGCCAATAAGGGGATGCGCATCGCTGCGAAGAATTCGGGTCCAGTGGACAAAATGTCAGATTCGGTTTCGTGGCCTGGGTCCGGAAGGCGTCCCTCCACGACAAAGCGAATCGTGCCCGTACCCCCATTCGCCGGAATGCGCCCCGTCGAACCAGCGGCCACAACTCCAGGCAGATCCCGTAGCTTGTCCACAAATTCATGCTCGAACCGGAGCGCGTTTGGATTTTTGAAGGGCGGAGTTTTTTCCCCCGGATACGCGTCGCTGGGCAAATTCACGGAAAACGTCAACACATTGTGCAGGTTATAGCCCGGATCTTGAGTGAGCAAGACTCGCACGCTCTTGAGCAGCAGTCCCGCACCGATCAGGAGGACGAGAGACACGGCGATTTCCGAGATCACGAGAACACTACGGAAGCGGTTTTGACCGGAGCCCGTTCCTCCACGCGTTTCCCCTTTCAGGATTTCGTGCACGTCCACTCTGGACGCCGCCAGGCCCGGCGAGAGACCGAACAACAACGCGGTGATAAGGGTTACCCCAGCGAGGAACGCGAATACTGGGAAATTGATTCCGGCGCTCGCGAGAAACGGCATGGCCCGAAGCTGGCTCTTCGGCATGGCGGAAAGAAATACTTGAATACCCCACCTGGCCGCGAATAGCCCGATCATCGCTCCGATGGCCGCGAGCACTACGCTCTCAAGCATCATTTTGAAAAAGAGGCCGGCGCCGCTAGCGCCCAGGGCAGAGCGTACGGCGAATTCCCAGCGGCGCGGAATCGCGTGCGTCAACAAAAGGTTGGCAACATTGGCGCAGGTAATGAGCAGCACGAAGCCGACAGCGCCGAGAAGAACCAACAGGACGGGCTGAACCTTGCCAACTATGTTCTCGCGAAGACTTTGCATGACGAAAATAGTAGATGCGTCTTCCTTCGGGTGCTCCTGCGCAAGTTGCGCGGTGATGCCGTCCATCTCGGCATGAGCCTGCTCGGGCGTAACATGTGGCGCGAGCCGTCCGATGGCGCTGAGCCAGCGCAGGCTGCGCCTCGTGATCGGGTCGCCTGTCTGGTGAATGGGCACCCAGAGCGGGGTTGAGTTCGCCGGAGCAAACTCAAAATCGCGCGGCAGAACGCCGATGATATTGACAGTGTTGCCGTCCAGCCGGACCGTTCTCCCGATGATGTTTGCATCGCCACCGAAATTGGAACGCCAGAACTCGTAGCTCAGAATGGCCACGTGAGGACCGTCCCCCACGTCTTCGCCGTCCACGAAGTCCCGGCCCAAAGAGGGTGTCACGCCGAGCGTGGCGAAGAAATTGGGAGTGACCTGGGCAGCGAAGATGTTTTGCGGCTCGCCGCCGGCAGACAGCGTGAACGTGTCGCCGCTAAACGCCGCGATGGACTGGAAGCTGTGAGCACGTGCCTTCCAATCCTGAACATCGGGATTGGAAGCTTGCGCTCGGGAAACGTCGAGGTCGTTTTGCCGGCGCGTTTGGCCGAGACGCATCAGTTGCGACGGTTCGCGGTAGGGCAAAGGGCGGAGCAGCGCCGCATAGACGACCGAAAAGATTGCCGTGTTGGCACCTATGCCGAGCGCGAGAGTGAGGATCACAGTGAGAGAGAAGGTTGGAGATTTGCGGAGAAGGCGCAATGAATCTCGGAGATTGGTGCGGAGACTATCCAGGAGCTGGATGCGGTAGACGTCCCGCAATTCTTCCTTGACCTGCTCTCGGCCGCCAAATTCGAGCGTGGCGCGGCGGTGCGCTTCCTCGGGGGTCATGCCTGCGGCAATGTTTTCGTCGGTGAGTTCGTCAATGTGAAAACGAAGCTCGGAATTCATCTGCGCGTCGGAAGCGCGCTTGGGAAAGAGGGATTTCCACCAGGACATGACAGGCTCCTTACTGCGCGGTTTGCATGATAGTGGCCACCGCACTGGCCAGGCGATTCCAGTTCGATTCCTCGCTCTCCAATTGTTTACGACCCTTCGCGGACAATTTATAGAACTTGGCTTGCCTTCCTTTTTCGGACTCGCCCCACTCGGCTTCGAGCCAGCCGCGTTTTTCCAGGCGATGTAAAGCGGGGTAGAGGGAACCTTGTTGGACTTGCAGGACTTCTTTGGAGATTTGGCGGATGCGGAGGGAGATGCCATAGCCGTGGACTGGACCGAGGGCCACAATTTTTAGAATGAGCATATCCAGAGTGCCTTGCAGCAAATCTGATTTCTCTATCGGCATTGCCTCTCCTGAGTTCGAGTAAATTCGCCGCCCGAAGACAGCTCTCAAAAATTTGCTGCGCCGGGATAAAGCTAACTCGTTGCGTTTTGCTTGGCCTTGGCGTCGCGAATCTGCTGCATCAGTATGTCGCGAACGTAGTGCCAATCAGGGACCAGCGCCAACGCGGATTGCGCATATTGCTCCGCGGCCTTCAGGTCAGGCGTAGTACGGTTCAAGTTGGACCAGGCAAGATTCATCAACAATTCCGGCTCGCCCCATGAGGGCTCCAAGGGATCGTTCGTTGTGTTTTTGTGCGTCCGCAATGTTTCGAGGCCCTTTTCAGACACTTCCATTGCTTTGGCCTGGCCGCCTCCCCGTTCCAGGGGAATATTCCAGTAGATCGGACCTAGCACCCAAAGGAGGCGAGGATTGTCCGGCGCCGCTGCTTGAGCGTCCTTCAAGGCTTGCCTGGACTTTGCCACCAAGGCCTGTTGCTCTGCGGCGTCTTTCTTGTTGACGGCATAGGCGATGAGTCCGAAGCATGAACCGAGTCCAATTTTTGCATCGACGAAGCCAGGGTCGGCTGAGGCGGATTTGTCGAATTCCTCCGCCGCTTGCTGGAGATCCTGCTCCAGCTCTTTCTTGTCGACGTTATCGTTGAAGCCGTTCATCGCTCTGCGCCAGAGCGCAAAGCCCCGCCAGTAGCGCACGCGGGATGCGAATTCCTTGTTCTCTGTGAAGGGCGTCAGCTCGCCATAGAGGCGTTGGAGAGCGGAGCGATCGCCTTCGTAGTCAGCCTTCTGAATTTGCGTGACAATTTTGATTACGGCTTCGCGTTCGTTGCTGATTGGACTTGCGAAGGCCGATGCGGGGGTAATGACAAGAAGGGCTGCGGCGATGAGGAGGAGTATCCGGGAATGGTTCTTCCTAGACATTCTACATATATATGACATGGATAGGTAGAATGTCAAGGAGAGAGGTTGAGATGCAGTGAGGTGACGCGAGGTAAGTCAGGTCACTTGCGATGACCGGCCGGATTAGGAAATCCCAGAAGCAGTTTTGTTAAACCGACAGAATGTGGACTGACACTTGCAGATTGGGCGGTTAGGAGTTCCAGGCGACGCGGGAAAGCTGTTTCTTGCGGGATTCCCATTCGCTGCCGGAGAGGATGCGCGGGGCTACGTCGATTAGGCGGGGAATGAGCCGGAAGACGGCTGCGGAGGTCCAGGGACGGCCGTCGCGGGTGCGGTGGTCGCGGACGTTGAGAGCGTCGGCCATGCTGGTGAAGGAGACGTCTTGGACGATCAGTTCGGCCAAGAACTTGAGGGTTTGCGTTTCGAGAGGGTCGTCTTCCAGGTGATGGCAATCTGCGGCGATGCGCAGGCCGAAAGGAATCTCTTCGGAGCCTAGAGCTTCTTCTGGAGGCTCGGGCGTGGCGGAGGTTTCGATTTCGCGTTCCCATTCAAGGGCTACAAGGGTCCAGCCAGCGTCGTGCATCTTCGAGAGATACATGGAAGTCGGGAGAATAGTGACTTTCTCTCGAATGCGTTCATGTTTTTTCATGATTACCTCCTTGAAGATAACAAGGGACGCGAGCGAGAAGCAAACTGAAGAGTATGGGCATTTGAATCACCTATTTCTCGACCAGCGTAACTGACAGAAAACAAGATACTTGTAACCTTAGAATAGCACGGCGTGAAGGGAAAGATGTTCGGTCGTGGGAAGCGGGTGTCGCGTTGCCGGACAGTTAACAGTGGCCATATATCAGGAATGAAACTTCTTGACCATATTAAGAGTTAGCGGAGTATGATTCGCTAGCCGTTGACCCACCTCAACGTTAACGTTCAATTCCACAACCCGGCCCAGAAAGCAGCGCGGTGCCCTATGGATAGCACGGTGCGCCGATTGGAAAGTCGTACTCCTGTGCACGTAACCGTGGACTTGTCCGGATTGGATGTTCACACCGTGGCGCAGCAAGGAGTTACGGAAAACGTCAGCGTACGAGGTGCGCGCGTGGTAACGAGCAAGCCATGGAATCCCAACGATCACGTAAAGGTGCGATCGCTTTTGGGGAGCTTAAGATCAAGAGCCCGCGTGGTTTATTGCCAGCCCTTGGGGAAAGATTCTTTTGCGATTGGTTTGGAGTTATTTGTGAGCGTCGGCGAGTGGACTATGCCGCAATCGACCCGTAGTATGGCGTAGAGCTCTCGGCGGCAGAACGTGGCGGGGATCGCCGCCACGTCTTTGTTCGCCAGGTTTTTAACATTTAAGATTTCGGGATGATGTTACTGCGTTACGACTGACGGCCCGTCACCCGAGGCAGGCCCGCCAGGTAATACGAGGTGGTTGCAGGCAACGCGAAGGGCTTCATACCAGGTTCGCGTGAAGCTGGCGATTAGTTCTTCCACGGAACGCCCACCAATCGTGATTCCGGAGTGAATGACTTCTCCCCAGGTGTGTATGCGGGTGCCTTCCTGCCGCTCTTCAAAAGTGACCCATTGGGCCAAGGCGACGCCAATGGCGTGGTCAATCCAGCCCACTTTCTTTCCGGGGATGCATGTGGTAATGACGTGGTCGATGACGGCGTTCACGGGACGCAGGAGCTCAATCTGTAGGCGGCTGCCGGGCTCCCAGGGGCTGCCGTCACGCCAGCGCAATTCGCCATAGACATTGGCGAAATTGTTCCAACGATGCAAATCAGAGAAAACTAGCCAGGCGAGCGCGGGGCTGGCCTTGGTGACAACGGAATACTCGAACCTTGCCATAACTTGTGACTGACTTCTCCTTGCTGAGATGTATTTGTACTTGGGACTAGCCAACCGCTCAGGCGGGGGCGACGAACACTTATACGTTGTTTCTTTAACGCCGTCAAGAATATAATTTAAGGCATACAAGGACGGAGGACAGGTGAATGCCGCGAAAAGCTGACAAACAGTTGGAGGGCCGGATTGTTGACGCGGGGTATCAGTTGTGGAGCAAAGGGGGAGCGCGCGCGTTGACGATGCGGGCGGTGGCGCTTGCGGCGAAGACGACTACGCCGACGCTGTATGAGAGGTTTCGGGACAAGCACGACCTGATCGTGTTTTTGAGAGTGAGGGCTAGGGAGAGGATGTTTAACGCGTTGCAAGCGGCGAAGTCGACAGTGGAGGCTTGCCGGCTGGGGCTGGAGTTCGCGCTGACCAATGGAAACGAATACTTGCTGCTGACTTCGGATTGGGCGGAACGCCTTGCTCGCAAAGAGCCGATGCCGTCGTACGAATACGTAATGGAAAAGTTGGCGCTGGATCTCGGGGGAGAGCCTTCAGATTATGCGAAGCTGGCGATGGCTCTGGTCGCGCAGGTGCATGGAACCGCCATTTTGCTCTTGGGAGAAGAAGTTGAAGCAGGAACTGCTAAAGAATTAAGGGAGGCGTGCCTAGAAGCGTGTGAGGCGCTGATCCAGTACGCGGGGAAAAGAGTTGGCAAGGCTCCATCCAAGGGAGCTGCACGAGATTGATGTCCGACCGCGATGGTAGGTTTGCCTGCGCAATAGAGCACG
>Ga0210405_10004456_pt1 | contig 13145 bp, 11 predicted proteins | sample IncBWH11MmetaG_FD_155492 | JGI IMG/M metagenome (GOLD analysis project Ga0210405, IMG submission 155492) | Forest soil microbial communities from Barre Woods Harvard Forest LTER site, Petersham, Massachusetts, United States - Inc-BW-H-11-M | ecosystem: Environmental > Terrestrial > Soil >... | reverse complement strand
CGGCGGGGCGGACGCGACCCACGGCAGCGGCCTGGCCGGCCTGGCCCAGCGGGTGTCCACGGTAGACGGGCAGATCGACGTGTCCAGCCCGCCCGGCGGCCCGACCACCGTTAGTGTCGAGCTGCCGCTGAAGGCCTAGGGGACATAATGATGCGGGTAGTGATCGCGGAGGACGCCGCGCTGCTGCGGGAGGGGCTGACCCGCCTGCTGGAGGATCGCGGCCATTCGGTCTGCGCGGCGGTGACCGACGGCGACGCGCTGCTGGCCGCGGTGGCCGAGTACCAGCCCGACGTGGCGGTGGTCGACATCCGGATGCCGCCCACCCACACCGACGAGGGGCTGCGCGCCGCGCTGGCCATGCGGAAGGCCTTTCCCGGCACCGGGGTGCTGATGTTCTCCCAGTACATCGAGACGTCCTACAGCGCGCAGCTGCTCGAGGGCGGCGCCGCCGGGGTCGGCTACCTGCTCAAGGACCGGGTGGCCAACGTGGCCGAGTTCGCTGCGGCGCTGGAGCGGGTCGCGGGCGGCGGTACCGCGCTGGATCCCGAGGTGGTCAGCCAGCTGTTCCGGGCCAGCCGGCAGCGCGGCGGGCTGGCCACCCTTACCCCGCGGGAGCGGCAGGTGCTCGCGCTGATGGCCGAAGGCAGGTCCAACTCCGCGATCGCCGCCGACCTCGTGGTCTCCGGCGGAGCGGTAGAGAAGCACGTGGCCAGCATCTTCACCAAGCTCGGCCTGCCCCCGGACGAGAGCGACAACCGCCGCGTCCTGGCCGTCCTGCACTACCTGGGGGGATAAGACCGAGGGGGGCGTGGTACACGCACCTCATCCAAGGCAGCCCGTTGGCGAGCTTGGCTTCGCGGTTGACATCGATGGCTAATCAAATTAGCTTTATGGCTATCGAGATTAGCTATGGAGGGATCACGATGACCGAGTTCCTGGATATCGAGGGCGGGCGGATCGCATACGACGTGACCGGCAGCGGGCCGCTGGTAGTGCTGTCGCACGGCATCGGCGACCATCGGCAGGCTTACCGGTTCCTGGCTCCCAAGCTGGCGCAGGACGGGTATCGGGTGGTCAGCGCAGACCTGCGCGGGCACGGGGAGTCCAGCATGGACTGGAAGTCCGTCACCGGCAAAGACGCCATCAGCCGGACCGATGTCGCGGGCGACCTGCTCGCGCTGATCCGTCACCTGGGCGGCCCGGCGGTTATCGTCGGCCACTCGATCTCAGGCGGTGCGGCCACCATCGCCGCGGCGGAACAGCCGGACCTGGTTAGCGGGATCGTTGAGATCAACCCGTTCACCAAGACGCAGAAGCTCAACCTGGGCGGCCTGGTGCGGATCCGCCGCTACCGCCGGGGACTCTCCCGGCTGATGGGCACGCAACTGTTCCGCAGCCTGTGGATCTGGATGCGGTACCTAGATGTGGCCTACCCGACCAAGCCCGCCGACTACACCGAGTACATGGCGGCGCTGGCCGCCAAGCTGCGCGAGCCGGGCCGGATGGCGGAGTTCATGAAGACCGGCAAGTCGACGCCCGCCGACGCCGGGGCCCAGTTGCCCAACGTCACGGTCCCGGCCCTGGTCATCATGGGCACGCTCGATCCCGACTTCGCCGACCCCAGGGCCGAGGGCGACGCCATCGTGGCCGCCATGCCGTCCGGGCGGGGCATGGTGGCGATGGTCGAGGGCGCCGGGCACTACCCGCACGCGCAGTCCCCGGACCAGATCGCCGCGCTGGTCATCCCGTTCCTCAAGGAACACGCTCGTGCCTAGGGCCGGGCTGACCGACAACGACGTCGTCGTCTCGGCTGCCGGGCTGGCCGACGAGATCGGGTTCCAGGGCGTCACCATGGGCCTGCTCGCCGGCCGGCTCGGCGTCCGGGCGCCGTCCCTGTACAAGCACGTCGGCGGGCTGGCCGACGTGCAGCACCGGCTGGCCACCCTGGCCATGACCGAGCTCGGGGAGGTGATCCGCGAGGCGGTGCAGGGCAAGGCGGGACGCGACGCGCTGGCCGCGATGATGACCGCGGTCCGGGCCTACGTCGGGGCGCACCCGGGGCGCTACGCGGCCACCGTCGGTGCCGAGTTCACCGGTCCGGACGACCCGCTGCTGGCCGCGGGCACCCGCGTCATCAACTCGATCGCCGCCGTGCTACGGGGCTACGGCATCGCCGGGAGCGAGATGGACCACGCCATCCGCACCCTGCGCAGCACCATGCACGGCTTCGCCATGCTGGAGGCCTCCCGCGGGTTCCAGTGGGACGCCGACCCGGATGAGAGCTTCGAGTGGATGGTCGGTTTCATCGACCGCGGCCTGCGCGGCTCCCAATAGCCTCGGGCTCAGCGGCAAGATCCTCAAACGCGACCTGCGCACCAGGTTCAGAGGCAGCTGAACCCGGTGCGGCCCGGGCCGGGCACAGGTCGGCAGCCTTAGCCGGAGGCCTCGGCTAGGCGCCGCAGCCGCGTGCGCACCGCGGTACGGCGCTCGCTAGCCTTGTCGTGGCCGCCGGGGTGCCGGGGCTCAAGATAGACGTCTACCACTCCCAGCTCTTCGCTGACACCGACCCAGAGCGTGCTGGGGCCGTTGGAGAGTATCTGCCACCAGGTCTGCGTCTCGACGATGCTTACGTAAAGCTGGATGTAATCGCCGTCGATGTCGCCGACATTAGGGTGAAGCAAATCGGTGAAAATCACCTGCGCCTCTCCGATTTCGGGGACCGGCGGCGGGAGCGGGTCACCGCCGGGCCAGGAGTAGCTGGAGACGAGGGAAACGTTCAGGAAGAGCACCGGGCGGGAGACCACTTGACCGGTCAACGCGTTCAGATGCCGGTTCGTGAGGAGTTCGAAGGAATCGACCGAGAACTCCATTTCCGTCTCGTAAGGAGGTGCTATGTCATCGCTGTGACTGGTCATCCAGGCCATCCCGGGTCGTCGATGCGGACAGATTTAAGTATCATCGGCCCATATATCGTTTGTGTCTACAGGATTTCTTCAGACGCGAATCCGCGGGTAGGTCCGTGACACGGCGGCGCAAATGCCGGTAGGTGCCGCTCTGACCTGGGATGGCATCGACCGCTATGCGACTAGCTCATATCGAGGAGGTTTGCATCCAGAACTCGATGAACACCCGGTCAAGGGTCAAGCTCCACCGGATCTCCTTACCATCTCCACAGCACCTGCACCCGATGCTGTGAACTCTGAGGTCAGAAGAAGCATCTCACTGTATGGTCGTTGACGGTTGATCTTGCCGACGCCGCCTTGGAAAGGCCGAATCGTGGAATACTCAATTTATGGTTAGCTCCCATACCGGATATCAGACGCACTCTGGATCGCGCCGCAAAGACGCATATCTCGTTTTATGCGACAACTCAATTTTTTTGTCAATGACAGCTTCCCGGGGGTCGCAACTCGCCTTGCTGAGGGCTGACGGCAGCGCCGCGAGGCCCGTGTCGTATAGCCGCGTTATCATCGCAGTACGGGATGTGACCTGCAGTTTCATGAATACGCGGCGCAGATGAGAAGCCACCGTCCAGGAGCTGATATCAAGAACCGACGCTATTGTCTTATTCGGGTAACCAAGCGCCACCATCCGGGCGATTTCTCGCTCGCGCGGGCTCAGCATTGACATCGGGCTTGGGGCTCCCCGCCGCACGGCCACCAGCCGCACATCGCCAATCTCCACGTCAAGCAGTACGTGCTCGCCGAGGCCCGCCCCGTCGCCATCCTCACTGGCTGGATAGATCGACTTCTCTAGCGTGCTGACCAGGGATCGCAGAATATCGTCGATCTCATTCATGAACGATTCCGCTGTTGACGTCCGGCCGCCGCCCACCTCGTTCGGCATCGTCGCTCCTCTCCCAGGGCGACGCTGTGTCCGCTGGTGATCCTGATGCTCTTGCAACTTCCGGCCTCGCAGCTTCAGGCAGTGCGGGTCAGCCCAGCTGAGGTACCCAGCAGGCTTCGTATGGGCTGCTCAGTTAGAAGATCACGCTCCGGGTTACATGTACTTTTCGGTGCTTGCCGAGTGTGCTTTTGATGCGTTTTTAACAAAATTCCTGCCGCCGAGCGCGTGACACGTTTGAGCGACACATGATCCAGTTCGCTCGGCCATGCCCCCCTCGCATGTGGTACTGGCAGGGCCACACCAGGCGCAGAAAGGTGTAACTACCAGAGCCCCGAGGGAGGCGGTCATGCCACTACGCGACACGGAGCTGGAGTCCGAGTTCGAGGACGAGGACGAGCTCGAGTTCGAAGGCGAGGAAGAGGGTGAGGAGTTCGACCTCGGCGGCGTCATCAGCGGCTTGCTTGGCGAGGGCGAACTCGAAGACGAGTGGGAGGGCGAGGACGAGTCCGAGGACTTCGACCTCGGTGGCGTCATCAGCGGCCTGCTCGGCGAGGGCGAGTCCGAGGACGAAGCAGAGGAGTTCTTCGGCGGCATCGCCCGCTTCGTCCGGAAGAATGCGCCGATGCTGAAGCAGATAGCCAAGGTCGCGGCGCCGATGGTGGGCACGGCTTTCGGCGGTCCTCTCGGCGGCGCCCTGGGCAGCATGGCGGCTCGCGCGCTCGGTGAAGGTGAGTTCGAGGACGAGCTGGAGTTCGAGGACGAAGGTGAGTTCGAGGACGAGCTGGAGCTCGAGGGCGAGTGGGAGGACGAAGCCTCGCATGCGATGACCGAGGCCGAGGCGCTGGCCGAGATGATGGCCGCGGTGGCGTCCCGGGCCCAGACCGATGCCGAGGCCGAGGCCATGATCGGCGCCGCCACGGTGACCGTGCTGTCCGCTCGGGACCGGGCGGAGCTGCGCCGCCTGCTGCCCTACATTGTGCGCGCCTCCTGCCTGCTCACCCGTATGCTACGGCGCCAGCGGGCGTCCCGTCCGGCGCTGCGCGCCGTTCCTTCCATCGTCAAGCGCACCGCCCGCGACCTGCACCGCCGGTCGGCCGCCGGACGGCCGGTCAGCCGGCGCACGGCAGCGCAGGTCATGAGCCGCCAGACACGCGGCGTCCTGGGCAGCCCCCGGCAGACGGCGGCCGCCATGCGCCGGAACGTACGCGCGACCAGCACGCTGCGCCGGGCGAGTAGACCGCGTGGCTATGGCCATGCCCGGCATCGCCACGGGCACGGCACGCGGCGCCGTCGGACCTACAACTACGGCTGACGCCTGCGCCAGGCCAGAGAGGACAGACGTCATGACTGCCAGCACGATGGACCACAGCGCGCTTCCCGAGTTCGAAGACGAGCTCGAGGACGAATACGAGGGTGAGGAGTTCGACCTCGGCGGCGTCATCAGCGGCCTGCTCGGCGAGGGCGAACTCGAGGACGAGTGGGAGGGCGAGGACGAGTACGAGCTGGAAGACGAGTGGGAAGGTGAGTACGAGCTCGAAGGCGAATGGGAAGACGAGGGCGAGGGCATGGCGAATCCGCTGCGCCGTGTCTACCCGGACGCGATGATGGAGCATCTGGGGCATGCGGCGGCCGAAGCGGAGACCGAAGCCGAGGCCGAGGCCTTCATCGGCGCCCTGGTTCCGCTGGCGGCCGGGCTGGCTCGCAAGGCCGGTCCGCTCATCGCCCGGCAAACTCCCCAGCTGGTCCGCGGCCTGTCTAAGGTCGCGCGGACCCTTCGCCGCAATCCGACCACCCGGCCACTCGTTCGCGCACTGCCGACGATCGCCTCCCGGACTACGCGGTCCCTGGCCCGGAGCGCAGCGCACGGCCGCCCGATCACCCCTCGCCGTGCGGCCCGGACTCTGGCCGGGCAGACCAGATCCGTGCTGGCCAGTCCCCACACGCGGCGGCAGGTCATCCGCCGGGCCCGGGCCCTGGACCGCCGATATCACCACGCCACCCGCACCGGGCAGTGGTGGACGGGGGCGGTGCCCAGCGGAAGCGCGACCGCGGTCCGGGCCCTGGCGCCACGGGTAAGTCGGCCAGGCGCAGCCGCACCGGTCCGGTACGGCGTGCCCGTACGGTACGGGGTACCGGTCCGCTCCGGCGGATCCGCCTCGGTCCGGGTACCCGTCCGGCAGGTGCCGGGACAGCGAGCGCGCGGTCGCGGCTACTCTCGCCGACGGCGTGGCTCAGCCCGATTGTCCATCGCCTGGATTCCGGTGCCGGCCTGGTGTGGCGGCCCGCCCCCGCCAGGCGCCTACCGGTACTAGCGGCACGGCATCTGATGACCGCCGCGACGAGCACGGATCGCCCGTCCCTCATCGACCCAGGTACCGCCCGGGCTCAGACAGCCCCGGTCATGCGTCGTACCGGTGAGATCAGAGGACCGTGGATCCGCTCACAGGGAATCAGCGTCACCCGGCATGCCGCCGCGCTGCGCCCGTTCCGGGCCGGGGAGTTCGGCCAGGGCGCGGCCGCGCCCAGCGAGGGACATCTCCAGGCGGTCAATGCACTGCTCGATCAGCTCCGGCAAGAGCTGCTCAAGGTCAGCGATCAGGTCCGGGCCGATGCCTCCCGAGCCGATGCCCAGCCGACTACGGCACGGCTCCAGGCGCTGGTCACCACCAAGCAGCGAGCCCACGACTGGGTGCGCGCCATCGAGCGGATCTGGGACTTCTACTTCGAGCTGTTCGGGCAGCGGCAGTCGGTCTTCGCGGACTGGTTGCTGTCCTGTGACCGCATCGCCCTGTCCTGCTACCAGGCGGCCTATCTCGGGGTCGGCAAGCCCAAGCCGCTGCCTGCGCCACCGCCGTTCTGCTACATGCGGACCGGCTTCTCGCCCGCGACCTTCCGCCGCGGCATCCCGCTGCGGCGCCTGGGCCGCCAGCTCAACCCATTCCCGCTGGTCCAGCTGCCCTATCACCGGCTGGTCAACCCGTGGACCCTGGGCGCGGTGCTGCACGAGGTCAGCCACAACCTGCAAAGCGACCTCGGGCTGAACCAGGCGGTGCCGGTCGCGCTGGGCCGACGGCTCATCGAGGAGGATTGCCCGCCCGCGGTGGTGCAGGTCTGGGTGCGCTGGAATCGCGAGATCTTCGCGGACCTGAGCGCCTTGCTGCTGGGCGGCCCGGCGGTGGTCGGCTCGCTGCTCGACGTAGTGGGCCGGTCGCCCCGGGCGGTGGTGGCGTATAACCCGCGCGGCCCCCACCCCACCCCGTGGTTCCGGGTCTACATCTCGACCGAACTGCTGCGCCGGATGGGCTTCGCCGACGAGGCGGACCGGTATGAGTCACTGTGGGCGAAGATCTATCCCGATCCGCGATCCGGGAGCCTGCCCCGGGCGCTGGTGGACACGTTCGCCCGAGCCAAGTCCGCGGTCGTGGACGCCATGTGTTTCCGCGACTTTTCCCAGCTCGGCGGGCGCAGCCTGGCCGGCACCATTTCCTTCGGCGTCAAGGAACACCAGATGACGCTCGAGGCCGCAGAGCGGCTGGCGGCCGGCACGGATCCCGGCATCATCCCGGCCCGCCTGCTGATCGGTTCGGCCCGGGCGGCCCTTGACCACGGGCTGGCCCGCCCCGGCGTGATCACCAAGAACTTCTACACCGAGCTGGCCAGGCGATGACCGTGACCGAGCAGTCTGCGCTGGCCAATGTGAGCGCTTCAGTCCGACGGTTGATTGACACCGTCCGCGAACTGGTCCTGATCGCTGACGAGGATCAGCCCCGCGACTGTCAAGTCCATCTCATCACGCTGGTGCGCGATGCCGCGCTGGACATGGCCGCCGAGGCCGAGCAGGCTGATTCGGCCCTGCGGTCACTGGCGGAGGCAGCACCCTGGCCGCCCATAGCCGTAACCTGCGGCGTTGCCGCCCGCAGCCAAGAGCATCTCATCGAGTTGGGCCTGGTGCTGACCCGGGATCTGGCCGACCCAGAGCGGCTCAACGACCTCGCCAGGCTAGGCGGCCGACACGGCCGCGAAGCGGGGGCATGGGCCGGAGAGATAATCCGCTGCGTCCAGGCCTGCCAGCACGTGATGTGGACCGACGTGCAGCCGGCTGTGCTCGCCTACTGGGGAGAGCTGGCCGATCTCATCGGCCGAGTGAGTCTCCCCGCCGACCGAAGCTGACCGGGAAAGAAAGGGACAGCCAGCATGCCTGACGTCGACGTAGAGGTCCGAGTCATCCTGTGCCCGGACCAGAGTCTGTCGTGCACCGCCGACCAAGCCGATCCGACCTGGCCACGGCCGGAAGGAGTGCAGCTTGAGCTCCAAGGGCCGACGAGCCCGCAATCTGATCCGACCGGGCCGGGCGGAACGACGAAAATCGCAGGAGTCGACGCCGCCGAGGCCTACGCGGTGGCGGTGATCACTCCGGGTCTGGCCGGATGGACTCCACATACGCCCAGGGTCGGTTCGGCAGAGCTGGCCGGAGGGGTGCTGGACGTCGTGTTGTGTCCGCCAGGGGGCCGCCGATTGGTGACCGCAAAGGTAACCGTAGGAAACCCTGCCGGGTCGCCGTCCGCGCTGAGCGGTGAGACGGTGAAGGCAAGAAACGCTGGCGCTTCTTCGACGTTGTCGATTTTCCCTGACGGGATGATCTACGCGCTCGGCTCGCTTCGCAGTGCTGCTGTTGAGTTCGAGTTCTCCCAGGTCGAGAAGGTCGGCCAGATCTTTGCACCACCTGTGCCCCGGGCGCAGGTACGGGTACCGTCGCCCGATGACCCGACCGTGTACACCCCGGTCTTCTGCTACGCGGGCACTAGCACCGTCGCGCCTTGGTCCGGAATATCGGTCGAGCCCTTGATCAAGGGCCCGAGCGGTAAGAAGGTCCCGCTTGCGGGCGCGCTCGTCACGCTTGCCACAGTCGGATCCAGCACCGGTTCCGACTGTCCGCCACCTGTCGTCGCTGGGCTGGTGGCCGACGAGACGGAAGTCAGGTTCGCGAACCTCGACCCTGGCCTTTATACGATCACGGTAGAGACCCCGCCCCTGTGGCAGGGCTGGCCGATGAAGGCAGCCAAGCAAGAGAGCAAGCCCTACTTCCTAAGCCCTGGTGAACAGCACAAAGAGGTCTTTTCCTTCGAGTTCACGAGGGCAGACCTCAGCGGCTCCGTACAGGCACCGGGAGGCAAGGGCCTGGACCAAGACGTCTCCTTCGAGATTTTCGGTGCTGACGGCCTGGTCACCGTGACCGCCGGAACCGCGCCTTTCACGGCTCTCGTCCCGTCCAGGGCGCCGCTAAACATCCGGCTCGCGGCTAAGTCCAAACCGACGGTGAACGGCATTCCGCTTGCGATGTCTCCACCCGAACAGCTCATCGCCTCGCCTGCGCAGGGCATCACCGTGTCCCTGCAGTACGAGCACGGGGTTCAGGGCCAGGCCGTCGACGAACAGGACAATGCCCTGCCCGGAACCGTCATCATCGCCTACGACGAGGCGAGTCCGGGTACGGTGGCAGGCCGGGCCGTCGCCGGCACGGATGGGTCTTTCACCGTCGGCGTCAAGACCGCCGGCACCTACGGCGTGGCCTTCGAGACCAAGGATGGTCAACCGGTCACGCTGACATCGGTGAGCGTCAATTCAGTCTGCGACATGGGCAAACTGGTGTATCGGCCGGTGACCGCCGCCCAGGCCAACGGGTCGTCGAGTCCGCCCGGCCCCGCGGGGAGCGCGTCACCCGACACGGGACAGGCGGGCATGTCTCCGCCAGATAGCGGCGCCCAGGGCGGGGGCGGGGGGAAGGGAAACGGCTCGTTCGCCCTGCCGCGAGAGGCATTTACCGACCTCGCTTCGTATCCGGTGCTGACGGAGGAGATCACGACGACCGGGGTCCCCGCCCCCGTCTCGGGCGGGACCGCAGGAACCGGAGCTGGCTACGGCCCAGCGGTGGACCAGGTCATCCGCGATGTTCTCGGCTGGCGACCGAGCGGTGATGTGGCGGGGTTCCAGGCTGCACTGAACGGAGCGTTCCAGCTCAAGGAGGTTCAGGGGCACACCGAGTGGACCTGGCAACAGCGCGGTTATGCCGTGCAGGCCGATATGGGTGCCCTGACCGGGGCCCAGGCCAGTATCTACGCACGGGCGAAGAGCGCGCTGGATCAGATCACGCCGCTGCTGACCGGACTGACTGCGATCAACCCCGCGCTGTACCCTCCGCAGGACCTCGAGGCGATACGCACCATCGTCAGCACTGAGCTGAACGAACTCGTCACCGAGCTCGCGCTCGAAGGCGGTCCGCGGATACAGCGGGTCGACGAGCTCTTCGGCCTGCTGCTGGGGTCACACCGAAGTAGGAACCCCGATCGGGTGAACGGCCAGCTCGGCCAGCTACGCGACCGGTTCGGTCTGACCGTGGATGAGGTCAACACGCTGGACGAAGAACGGATGATTACCAACTTCCGGGTCATCGTCGATCAGGTCATGTCCCTAGAAGCGAGCTGGCAGACGGATAAGAAGCTGTTCTCCAGGGAGTCGATCGCCAGCCCGGACTCCCGGACCTCGTTCGGAACGGTGCTGATCTGGCTCTCCCGCAGCCTGGAGGCGGTCTGCGAGTCCGTCGACGACCTCACCTTCGCAATGGACTCGGTGTTCGTCGACGCTGCTCAGCGGCAGGTTATCGAGCTTCGCTTCGATCACCTCGGTCCTGAGATGACCGTTACGTCGACCGGCGGACCGAAGCCGCCGGGTGAACCGCCTATCTTGCTCTCCGACCTGCTGGACTGGGTGACCAGGGCCAGCAGGGACGAGGGCCCGCGGATCATCCAGGACGCAGGCAAGGACGGCGTGGTCGCGTTCGCGCCAGTGCTGGAGCGGCTTCGGTTCCTCATTCGTGCGACCCGGGACATCATCAGGGACCACCACGGATTGCCGCCTGGGCTGCGGACGCCGCGGGTGAAGCGAGCCTTCGACGTACTGGCCGATCAGCTTAAGACAGCGGCCGAGCTGGCCGTATCCGTGCGTCGCCAGGAGCCTCCAACGATCTCTGCCGCCTGGGTGGGAACCGCGCCGGACGCGGCCGACGGTAACTTGTTCGATCAGGTGTCTGCCACCAGCGCCACGCCACTCCCCAGCGGGACCAAAGTAAACATCGGGCTGCTCGGCAGCGGTTTCCGGGCCGATACGATCGCGCTGCTTCAGCTGGACGGTCGTCCGGACCTCCCAGAACAGCAGGCCAGGGTGAACACCTCGCAGCCAAGCGTGGCGAGCGTCGAGTTCGCCGTCCCCCCGCAGCTCCATCATGCGGGCCGGGCCACCTGGCTCGTGTCGGTGGCCAACCGAGATGGAACGCACAGCAACGAGGTCCCGGTGGATATTGACCTCGGTCCGGTGTCTGGACGGCGCAGTTCCAGGTAAAGGAGATCCATCATGGCGACGGAGCACGATTACCAGGCGTTCCTGGACCGGGTCGCGGCCTTGGAGGAGACGGTCGCCGACCGCCTGTCGTCGCGGCTCGTCACCGATCCGCAGCTGGCTGACGTCCTGGTCAAGCAGATCGACGATCTGCTGCAAAAGGCGGCGGACGCCGACATGGCGGTGCCGCCGCCGCCGGACAAGGGCCTCGCCCAGCTGGTCGGCGTCGGGCCGGAGGCGGCCGACCGGCTGGGCCAGACCAGGATCCCGCAGGCCATCACCCCCTACGACGAGACGGTCTCGTCCGAGCGCCTCATCGCCATGGGCGACCTGTACTACATCTACCAGCATGAGCGGATCGGGGTGTTCCGCGCCGTCCAGAAGCTGCAGGAACTGTTCCGGGCCGGCGCGGTGTACCTGTCCAGCGGGTCGGGCGCCTACGCGCTGTACCAGTTCGACCGGCGCGAGGTGCTGCGGTACACCGGGCGGGACCGGCTGGCGGCCTACCGCCGGGCCTTCGGGTACGGCCGGGCAGCAGTACCCAGCGGGTCACGGGCGAACAGCGATTTCCACGGCCTGTTCGGGCACTTCGCCAACCAGGTCGCGCTGTTCTGGCGGGACAAGCGAATCTCCGATGTCATGCGGGACCGGGCCTGGGACCCGAGCTTCGGCAGCATGGCCGTCGTGCGCCGGGCCGGCTTGGACCTGCGCAACAACCTGAAGTTCACCTCCTACGGCCACGTGAATGTGCTCCGCGTCGAGGTCATGCAGCTGCTCGACGAGGCCTACCGCATCCTGGGCTCCGACGACATCAAGCGGATCTTCGGCGCCGACACCGCCTGGGATGTTATCGAAATCATCCTGGCCCAGTACTACGGCGAGCGCCTGGTGACCTCGCCCCGGCAGCGGATGGCCATCGCCGGGCGCGAGCTGTTCCGCTGGCTGGCTCAGCCGCACGTGCTGCAGACCCAGCGCACCCAGTTCGAGACCCTACTGCTGGAGATCGCCGAATACGCCGAGGAATGGCTGACCAGCGCGCAGTCGCTGGGGGTCGCGGTCCGCCAGGAGGACCGCCGGGTGCTGCCCTGGGACCGTTCCTCGCTGCCCGCGGGTGGCGGCGAGCGGCTGGGACGGCCGCCGGTGCCGCGCCGTCCCATGCCGCCGACCGCGCGCAGCGGGGGAACGCGCGGCCGGATCCCGGCCTCGAACGGGAGCCGGTCATGAGATCCGGAACGAACGGCGCCTGACGCGGCCCGCGGTTCATGATCAAGGCGGCGGCCCGGGCCCACGGCTACGCCCGGTCCCGCCGTGATGTCACCGTCCGCCGGCTGGTCGCGCTGCTCGGCTACCCGACGGTGAGCGTGGCTCCCCGGCACGTTCCGGACCTGGACGCTTGCGCGGCCTTCATGGCCCGGCTGCTGGCCCGCATCGGCCTCCACGACGTGCGGGTCTGGCCAGGTCGGGTTGCCCCGGTGATCACCGCTGGCTGGGCCGGGCGCCCGGGACGCCCGACCGTGCTGGTGTACGGGCATTACGACGTCCAGCCCGCTGGGCCACGCCGGGCCTGGTCCACCGACCCGTTCCGCGCCGTTCAGGTCGGCAATTACCTCCACGCGCGCGGCGCAAGTGACGACAAGGGCCAGCTCATGGCCCATCTGGCCGCCATCGAGGCGTGGCTCGCAACCTATGGCAAGCTGCCGCTGAACCTCCGGCTGGTCCTCGACGGCGAAGAGGAGATCGGCAGTCCGACCCTGGTCGCCGCCGCACGCAGGGGATGGCCTGCCCTGGCAGCGGACGTGGCGGTCGTATCTGACACCTGGATGCTGGCCCCGGACGTCCCGGTACTGATCACCGGGCTGCGCGGCGTGCTCAGAGGCGGCTTGGAGGTCCGCAGCGCGGCCCGGGAC
>Ga0210405_10004455_pt1 | contig 13146 bp, 11 predicted proteins | sample IncBWH11MmetaG_FD_155492 | JGI IMG/M metagenome (GOLD analysis project Ga0210405, IMG submission 155492) | Forest soil microbial communities from Barre Woods Harvard Forest LTER site, Petersham, Massachusetts, United States - Inc-BW-H-11-M | ecosystem: Environmental > Terrestrial > Soil >... | reverse complement strand
GATCTGTCTCAAAAGCACTTCAGAGAAAGGGAGAATTTGCTTCCTCCGTGGGGGACTTTGAGTCCTACCTCCTCGCTGCGTTCCACCACAGATTTCATAGATTCCAGAAAATAGAACACGCGCGGCGCGAGATGTTTCAGTCTGTCTCTGAAAACCTTGACTTGGGCCTCATTGAGGGTGCCCTGGACACAAAATGGGTATCGGAACTTGAGCGAGCAATTACCATCCGGCAAATCACAAGCCGCATGGATGGCTGGACGAGGAAGGTCTGGCGGGCGCGACAATTGGGATATACATGGAAAGAGATTTCATCCTGGTTAGGTGTCACCGAGCAGCAAGCAAAAATGAAGTTTCAATACGGATTGGAGAAAACGCGCCAAAGTATCGTTCGAGTCCTTAAGGCGGGAAAGCAGAAGGAGTCTAAGTGAAGTCAGCTGGATGTATCATCTCGCTGAAAGGAGATAGAGTTTGCAAAGGGAGGCGGGCCTGAACGCAAAGGGATACTCGGTGAGAGATGAAAAGCGCATCATGGAGGCGCTGGGCCGTGGTCTGCTCAAGGAGTTCCCGAATCCTGAGCGCGCCGGATGCCCTGGCCCTGATGTTCTCAAGAGAATCGCCTCTCATGAGATGTCACTCGCCGAAGCGGAGAAGTGGCTCGATCACTTAACCTCCTGCAGCCCTTGTTACAGCGATTTTTCGCAAGTCCGTGCAACTTACCAACGCCGACGCGCGCGAGCGATTCTCGCTATCGCCGCGAGCATCCTGATTGTCGCCTGCCTCGCGGCCTGGGGTTTGTTCTTGAGGCAGCAAGAACCCTTAATGGCTCAAACCGCCGTACTCGACCTAAGGAACCGCTCCGTCCCTCGGGGGACGGAACCAAATTCAGACGAGCCGCCAATTGAAGTCAGTCGCCTTGCCACGCATTGGAACATTTATCTCCCCTTGGGAAGCAGTGAGGGTCTCTATGAAATTCGGCTCCTCACAAGCGTAGGGGGGACCATTTTGGAGACAAGTGGATCGGCCAAGTTTAACGACCATGTGATTGTGCTTCCGGTGACGGTAAAAGTGGCCCTACTGAGTCCTGGAAAATACGAGTTGCAGGTTCAAAAAGAGGGGGCGCGCCGGAGCTCCTATCCTTTGGTTGTGCGCTGAGAGCATGAACTCGGGCTGCCGCTATTTTACATATCCTACAAACTAAAATTCAGCCGTTAAATACGTGTTCTCGGAGGATTCGCCGACCATCATTGTAACGGTCCCCGTGGCCTTATTGACCCAGAATCGACCATTCCTGTCCCCACGATTTGTGGTTAGACACCGAACGATACGGGGAGCGATCTCAGGAAGCTGGCTGACGAATGACGTAGCATACCCTTTACCAACGAAGATCTGACCGTCCGACTTCTGGTTGCAGGGGATTCCCCAGGAAGATTTCTCGTGTCTAGAAATGAAGGCTCCGGGCATGGGATCTACCTCCGCGGAACTGCTTTAGGGGACTATTATTATTATAACACGTTAGACCACCTCTTCAAGTTGGAACCCCCTTGCACCCTCAGGGGCGTGGCCAAGAAAATAGGCTCGATTGCCAAAAACATAGACCACTTCTCCGTTTGGAGTCACCGTAATCTTCGTGATTCGATGGCCCTTCATATAGACATCGTTCAGCGCCTGCTGAATGTTTGCAGTCGCGGCCCGTTTCTTAAGGTCGGAAATTTGTTCCAGCGGAGCCACAAATCTAACCACTCGACCCTCTTTTCGAGCAATTAGACGCCGATCGCGTTGGAGGACATGAAAGGTTTCTCCTCGAGCTTTTGCAAGGGGGTACAACTGCCCTACTGTGGTCAGAGCCGAATCAGGTTCCGACGTATCGTTTGCCGAGATTCCTACCGGTGGAGCAGTGAGCTGCCCCAAATAGACTCCACGCCAAGCCGCGAAGCCGTCTTTTTCGAGAGCGAAGACGTACAACCTCTTGGGTGTGATGCGAAATCGCCCAGCACGTCTACGTACCCGCAGAAGCAAATCGCGAAGCTCGGGATGGGATTGAATCGGGTTTCCATTTTGGTCGCGGATGTTTCCTTGCGTGTCATAGGAATAAGTCACTCCCTGATTCAAGTCACCTAAGTACTCATCACCCGGATGAAGCTCAGTTGTCGGGAGATCTTCTTCAGAGGGGCGCGGCCGCCTCGGAGGATCGGAGGATTGAGTCGGTGAAGATCCACTCAAGGGATCCCATATGTAGTACTCATTTCGTTCAGCGCCGATGAAGAGGTCCCAGTTTGTTTTCTCGTAAATGAATTCATCGACCGTATTCCTTGCGTACAACACGAAGAGCTTTGAACTCTTCTCATTGCCGTCATTGAGAAGATTCTTTCTCAGTAGGCGCCCGAGTGTCTGGATTCGCTGTCTAACCGAAGCTGAAGCAGCCACGACAATGCCAATGTCAGCGGAAGGGACGTTGAAACCCTCAATGAGAGAGCGTGCGGATACAACGACGCGCGCAACACCGTCTCGAAACAAGTGGATGGCTTTTGCACGCATCCAGTCGGGGAACTCGCTGTGTTCGGCAACCACTTCAAACCCTAGTCCTCTAAGCACCCAAAACAATCTCATCACTTCGTCGATGCTTTCATGGAAGAGGATCGCATTAGCGGTGGGATTTTCAGTCAGGTATTGCTGAAGGATTTTAGTCGTTGCCGCAGAACGCGCCTCCATTCTGTAAAGCAGCCGCTTGCGATCACCAAGAAGCGAAATGTATCGTGCTGCCTTTCGATTCCCCTTGCTAGCCTGGGATTTGCACCATCGAATAAGTCCTAGACCTCGCCTGCTCCTGGTTTGAAGGTCGCCCTGTAGATCGCTTATCTCGCGACTTAATCGTTGATACTGTTGGGACTCCGATTCTGAAAGAGGTAGACCGTAGTGAATAACCCGAAATGGAGGAAGAATTCCCTGTTGGATGGCTCCGGCATAATTTAGTTCGAAAACAACATCGCCGAGCTCGCGTCCAACGACTGTCGGTTCGAACGCCGGACTGTCAGCTGAATCGCCAATTTCTGGTGCGTCCTCGTCAGATTCGTCCGCGACATCATTTTCCCGTTCCGGCGTTGCCGAAAGACCGAGAGAACATACGCGCTTGGTCTCAAAGATTCGACGCATCTCAGGTGCGCCTGCTCTATGACATTCATCCACGATTAACAGCAAACGGTTTCCTACGCCCGAGCGTTGGACGTCCTGAGCCAATTTTTTGGAAGCCGAATTCAGAACAGCGATAATAATTCGAGCGCCAGTTTCGAACGAGTCTGATCGTCCAGCACCTATGAAGCCGATAGTACCTTTTGGCAAGTTAGAGTGTTTAAGGATCTCGGTGTACCACTGGTCCAGAAGCACTATGGTAGGTACAACTATTGCGACGCGGAGGTCTGGGATAGCATTCTGCTGCAGGCGCTCAATGATACCGAGGGCGAGTATTGTCTTGCCAGCGCCGGTAACTACCTTTATTACTCCGCGATTCCCGGCAGCAAACCAACTGTCCACACACTTACTTTGCCAGTCATGAAGTACGAGGTTGCGGGTTAATTCCCAATGGCTTGGCAGTGCAACATTCTGCTGCTCGGGTGTTTCGCTCAGCTCATCGGAAGGCAGCCCTTCGATCGCAGCTGAGGTCCGTCTTCGCCAAAAATCTATTTGCTGAAGCTGTTGGAATTCGAGTTCTTCTTTGGGGGTTAGACGCAACGTCGATCGCTCTCACTGATGATCATAGCCTAGCGATGCTTGACGGGCAACGATGGAGGAGGCGCAGCGGGTGAAAGCAATTCGTTCCAAAAGAGGACCCTGACACACAAAAAGACCCTGCTCACATGCTTTTGGCTAATTCAAGGGCTCTTTCCATCTGTGGGTCTTCGCCGGCCAGGAGCTGCTCTGGCTTCATTTCTACAGACACGCCTGGAGATACTCCTTTGCCCTCAATCAGCCTACCATCCCAAGTCAGGTACGCGGCGACGGGCACGCCGACGATGTAGCCGAAGCCCGCCTTGAATGCACTGCCACTTAGCAGTCGTCCTGGAGTTTTTGTGCCAACGATTGTGGCCAGTTTATTCTCATCGGCAAACGCGGCCACCATTTCTCCGGCGCTGGCCGTGTGCTCATTCACGAGAATGACCACTCGCCCGTGGAATTTCTGCGGCCCCAGGCCCTCCGTGACGACAAGAATGGACTTGTCAATAAAGCCGTAGCGCAATGCGAGCCAGAAGAGAGTGGCTTTATGTGATGGTATGCGGCCAAATCGTGGCAACTTTTCTCTGGCATACCCCTTCTCCTTTCTTGCTCGCGTGAGGCTGTATCCGACCTCTTTCTTGCCAGGAGTCAAATAGCCCATAAGGCGCAATCCACCAATGCCTCCACCCGTGTTTCCGCGTAAATCCACAATGAGGCGACGCGAGTCTTTCAAGTGTGCAATAGCCGTGTCGAACATTTTGGCGAGATCGATCCCAACAGCCCCGGGAAACATAGTCACCTTTAGCCAACCGACGCCATCGGGAAGTTGTGAGCACAGGACAGCTTTGGGAACAATTACGGGATGACTCTTGGACCTAGGCGAAGGAACATTCAACGTTCCCACAATGCGTTTGCCGTCTGGCTTTTGAACTTCATACTGTGAGTCGTCTCCAACTGGAAAAATCGGAGGTTCGGGCGGCATCAATTCTTTATCTCGGACTTGAAGAAGAATGTCGCCTGGACGCAAGCCTGCGGCATGAGCTGGCCCGCCTTCGTGAACGTCTTGAAACATCCACCGCTGACCACCATCGAAATTGCAGCGCATGAAAGTGGCAGCGATGGCGTGGCGGCCGGGGATCTTCGCGCTCTTGGAATGGCGAAAACCTGTGTGGCTGGTCTTCAGTTCGGCCAGGAGATCTTGTATCTGCTTCTCGAATTCTTCATCGTTGGGGCTTTGGAGGATTTGGTCTCTCCTGGCTTTCGACAACTCTTCCCAATTCGCCCCGTTCATGCCCGGATCGAAGTGCCTCCGCGTCACAAGCTCACAGACGCGGGAATAAATCTTCTCTTTCGTTTGCGAGTCGAGACTCATTGGCCCCCCAGCGGTATCGGAGACCCGCCGTCTCCGACCAAAATAAAGGCTCCCCAATAGTAAGGTGGGACCTGACGACCGTATTTTGCCAGCAAATCAATCTTTGCGTGGCGCAACGCAGCGGCCTTGTCCTGGCCTTCGGCAATGTGTGTGTAAAACCGCTCCATCAGAGCACTCGTATAGATGTCGTCCGCACTCCACAAGCTCGCGACGACTGCCTTCGCGCCGCTTACAAGGAATGCTTCCACCAAGTTCGTGATGCCTTCCTCCCCTTGGAGCCTTCCGACGCCTGTGTTGCAGGCGGAGAGCGTCACGAGGTCGGCGTCAAAGTGAAGTCGGATGATCTCACGGACCTGCAAGAGGCCATCGTCACGTGAGTTCGGGTCAACGCCCAGCACCAAACCCGATCGCTCTGGAAACTGGGTATCTGCAAATCCATGTGCGGCAATATGAATGATCTTAAAATCGGACAAAGGCTCAGATTTGAAAGCGGTCTCGGTTGCGGTTGCACCAAGCAACAGAACGCCATCATTTCCAACAATCCGGCTGACGGACAGAACTTCCTCGCGTGTTTGCGGCAAGTCTGACAAAGTAGTGCCGAAAGTATCAGAGAAACCCCTCTCAATCCGTTGTCCAACTGCAGTCGGTTTTTCGAGCTTCGACGAAACATGGCCCTGGTTCTGATAGGGGACATCGCCGACACCCAAGAACGTGTGTCGCGGCGTCTGCGCGACTTTTGTGTTCCGAAGAACGGTCAAGACTGTGGAGGCCGGTGTGTAGCTTATGGTCCGGCTTTCAAGTAAGAAGGCTCCCTTTGGATCGCGGAGAGTGTCAAATGGTAGCTGATTCAGCATTCCGTCTGGCACGACGATAATACGTTCTCCGCCAGCTTCAGGCGGCAACGATCCCAACAGGAAATCGTAGAGTTGCTTCGCCAGAACCATGTCATCGCGCTTCGCGCGTATTGTGTTGAGATATTCTTTTGTCAGATCCTCAATTCGCCCACGTCCAGTGGGTAAAACCTGAAGGCCCGCGCGCTCCCTGGAAATCCAAACGCAATACGAGTTGGGTTCGCTGAGTACATATTCAAGCACAACCTCATTCGACCGCAGGCTGCCTTCGATTTCTTTCAAGGACGATGGCTTCTCAAACCATCCGGGCTTGGAATCTCTACGCTCGGTTCTCGTCCACTCCAGCCGCCGCTCGTACTCGACCAACTGGTCGAGGAGGCCAGCCCGTTCCTTTTGGTTTTCCGAGCGCATCAATCGAAGTTGCAGATCGGAGACAGCATCTTCGAGGGCTCGCACCTCGTCGGACTCGTTTTTGCTAAACGACACCTTGTTTTCGAGCACCGCCGCTGCCGTTCGTCCTCTGACTCGCTCCAAAATACCAAGTGCCCGCTCTACACTGCCCTCCCTCACCTCAAGTTCGAAGTGATGAAGATAGGTCGCGCTCATCGCCCCGGCGAGGGAACTGGACCAATACGCCTCATGCAGATTGACGAGCATTCCATCGATGACATCCTCGGCGTTCTGATAAAGCGCCTCAGCTTCTGCTGTAGAGTGACGCTGAGCCTTAAAGTCGGCCAGAATCGTAAGGTCTCTCGGCAGATAGTACCTGTCGCCGACCCGTTTGCTTGCCTGAACTCCCAAAGTCGCACGCTCTTCCGCGGATTTGAGGTCGCCGGCATCTCGATAGAGACCCGCCAGATCGATCATGGCCTGCCCTTCAGTCCGGTAGAAGTTGTACGTCTGCGCAATCTGACCCGCCTGCTCAAGATAATTCATTGCACCTTGGCGATCTCCCGATTGGAGCGCAAGCTCTCCAAGGCTTAGAAGGATCATGGCTTCATGCCCGCGTTTCTGTTTTGCTCTCGCAATGGTCAAGGCGCGGTCTAGCTTGTCCACGGCTTCCGACATTTTGCCTTCCGCGGCCAGCGCCTGAGACTCCCCTTCATAAGCCATGAACGGAAACCCTGCGTCAGGGTTGGAACTGCTAGTCTTTATGGCCCTTTCAAAAAATGCTAGGGCCTCTCCGTAGCGCTTCGCTTCATTAAACCCATTTCCCATCATTTCAAGAAGTCGGACCTGGTTACCCGTGTCGCCGCTCGCCTTTGCGGATAGGAATGCGTCGCCAACCATTATCGCGGCGCGTCGGCTGTCCCCTTCCAGAAATGCGACGAAACCGAGCTCGCCTTTCGCCCGAGATTCCCACTCCCGTTCTCCTAAGACATGGGCGATTCCTTGAGCTTCCGCCCACACACGTTTGGCCGACACCGGATTGATCTCCAAGTCCGTGTATCCCTTTGCCGCGAGACACCACAGTCTGAGTTTTTGGTCACTCTTCGCAATTGGAAGGTCTAACTCTTTTCCAAGAATCTCAGAGACATCAACCCAAGACATGGTTTCCGATTGCGCCCGAATTCTGCCCACTCGTGAATAGACTTCGTTTCGGGTATCGCCTTTATCTTTGAATAGTTGCTCTGCGCGGATATAGAGAGGCTCGGCCTTTGGCCAATTGAAAAGCCACGCAAGGCGATTGGCTTCTTTAAGCAAAATCTCAGGATTGCTCGACGCTGCGGTATCGCGCAGTAAGTCAGCGACTTGCGGCCTGGGATCGCGCGTCCGCGTTATGTACAGCCAAATGTATTTATGCGAAACAACAGCAATGGTCAGGGCGAAAAACAGGAAGAGATAAGCAGGCAGCCGACGTCTTGAGACGCGCATCCGCACGGACTAATACCTCTGTGTTCATCGCCGCTGGGCTGTGTCGATATCGATGCACTATATTGTGGAGAGGTTTTATCACCGATTAGGCAAGAAAGGCCATAGTACCGGCTAGAGCCGACGAGACTTCGAGTGACGTGAATTCCGGGGCCGACGTAGTTCCTACACAAATGCGAAAAGGGCCTCAATCTGAGGCCCTCTTCAAAGCAGAACGGCTAGAACGGAGCCGGCTCGGACCCGTCGAGCGCTTCACTCGAAGCGGTAGAACCGGAAGTGACTGTTTCCGGTTCGGGCTCGCCGCGATCGAGCTTGCGGACGACATCGGCGCGAATGCACCAGAACGTCTGCTTGTTGGTCTTGGCTTTCTTGCCTTTGCCGTTTCCGCGGTCGTACGTGGTGCTGACGAGGCTGCCCTCGACGAGCACGTGCGAACCTTTCTTGATCGTCGTCGCGACGTATTCGGCGAGCCGTGGACGGAACACACAGACGCGGTGCCACTCGGTCTTCGACGCCCATTCGTCGTCGGTGTTTTTCCACGACCGCTGCGTGGCGACGGAAAGAACGGTGAACTTCGAGCCGTTGTTGTTCCGCGCTTGACGCTGCTCCGGGTCTGCGCCGACGAAGCCGATGATCGTCACTGAGTTGAGGTAAGACATGAATTTTTCTCCTTTTTCTTGCCCCATTTTCCTGGGGCACCGAGAAGCGAGAGGCCGCTGCTCCCAAGGCGAGCGGGTGCTTTACGGGAGGGACCTGTGCCGTTCGGGAGGAACCGGGAAAGCAGAAGCCGTGAAGCTGCCGGGCGCAGGAATTGGCCCGAAGCCGTGCCCATGAAAATGCGTGGCAGAAAAAGGATACCTTGCCGAATTGAGTGCGGGTGGCGACGAGGAGCAGACTTGAGCTAAACAGGCAGCGCGAACGATGCGAAGACGTGGTCTATGGTCGTCTGCGCGAGCACTCGGGCGGGACTGACCAATGCAAGATCGTGGTGGGAGCAGGTGGCGAAACGAGCCTTCCTACTGTTTCGTTTTAGGCTCGTCGGGAGGTTCTTGATTCAGCTCTCGAATTCTTTCAAGCTGTTCCGGGTGGGAGCCCGTCTCGTGCAAAAGCACTCCAGCGTCATCGTATACGTAGACCCAGAGATACAAAGCTCGATTGCGGTCAGCCAAATCTAGTGCTTCATCAAGCGTTTCGCAGTCTTTCCAGAGCGGTCCGCTTGGCCATGCAAGAGTGTCGACTGGATCCAGTCCTATGACGCGATATTGCCCCTTCGGTGCTTGAGTTTGCATTTATTCACCTCGGCGGAGCCTTCTCTAACTACCGCAATGTCGCTAGCAAGGCAAGCAACAAAAAGAGCCTCCGTTGCCATTACACTGCCCTTGCAGTAGATTTCAGCCAACATGATGTTTAGGATAGAATTCGCGTCAGCGGATAGGCTCGATGAGCCGTGTAAATAATTTTCAACGCATCGGCTCGATTAGTAATGCTCACGTGGGTAGGGCATTCGAAGAGGCCGCGCGGGTATTTTTTGCCGAGACAGGTATTTTACTCGAGCGAGGGTTTGTCGCCCCCGTCGGATTCAAAGTGAAGAAATCTCACAAATTCGACCTGGGAAGCGAAAACCCGCCAATACTCGTTGAATGCAAATCGTATACCTGGACTAGTGGCGGTAATTCACCCAGCGCGAAGATTAGGGGTCTGAACGAGGTCATGCTTTTATTCAGCGTGGCACCGAATCGCTATCGAAAAATTCTCTTCCTCCTGAAGCACCTGAGGAAAAACGTGAGCTTGTCGGCCCACTACATCAAAACACAGGGGCACCTCATCGGTCCGAATGTTGAGATTTGGGAATTCGATCTCGACGCGAAGCGCGGGGAGCGAGTCCTTTGATGGATTCGCGAATGTCCCGCTGACAACAAGAAGAGGGGAGCAAGGATGCCCACCGCTGAGGATTTCAAACTTGAACTCCATCGCATGATGTTGGAAGCCATGAAAGAAGGTAGAGAATCTGCCGAAATCAATGCTGGCGAATTACACAGGCGCGTGGGCGGTTATCCCGGCAAAAATCACAGAATGCCAGTCTGTTGTGAAGTCATGCACGGCGCACTTGCTACCGATGCTGGAGACTTAATCTTAGAAAAACCACCAAGCGGGCAAGGGGCCAGCTTGACCATAAGATACGCGCTACCCCGTCCCACTCCGACTTCGCTTTGAGTAGGTATCACATCAGCCTGAAATCGAGCCAGGATAAATCCTGAAATCCGGCCAGAGCCGGGCCAGCCACCGTACACGTCCTTCGCCGGGCGCAAATCCTAACAGTTGGTTCAATTCGTCCGCTGTGTCCAAGGAATGAAAGAACCAAATTCGATTGAAGGTGTGTCGTTGCGCGAGTGACGTGTAGTAATGCGCTCCGCGTCGCGCAATTTCCTCCATGGACAGGTGACCCGAAGGCGAGTTGTAAGCATAAACGTTGAAGCCGCCGTGTACGAGCAAGTTGAGCTCAGTCAGGCCGTGAGCTTTCAAATGCACCTGTTTCTCCGGCGTGGAATAGTCGCTAGCTTTGCTTTCTAGTGCGCTCTTTAACGTTTCAACGACGACATTGGGATCGAAAGCCCCGCCATCGCCCTGCTCGCCGATCCAGCACAAGCCGTGCGGCTCGCCTCCAATGTAGCGGATCGCGCTGAAGTACTTCTCCAACAGAGGATAGCCGAGAAACTCTGTCTGATAGTGGGAATTGTTCCAACCGTCCGTGTTGGTAGACCAAGTCCGGTCTACATCAGCAGCACAAGCAAAGAATTCCTGTCGTAGAGGTAGCTCATGGTTCCGCGCGATCCTTTCGTTTCCTCGTGGCGACGGGAACGCGCCGCGAAAATGTTGTGGCTTGTACTGGCTTTCCCAATCATGGGCGAGCACGCGGTGAATTTGCTCTCGCTGAGTTTCGCGGGCTTTCGCTGGTCCCATTTGGCTGCCGTCAAGCCATTCGACGAACTCAAGACCAATCGCCCCTCGCGAGTCACGGCTCACAAAATCGGGCGGGTCCTCACCCTGAGGAACCTTGACCCAAGATAGCGGCGGTCCCGCAAAATTTGGAAAGCCCGCTTCCAGATCGTCCAGCACGACCTTCTCTCGCTGTTCGTGTGTGAGTCTCGGTGCCGCCATGTCCTAATTTTACCATTAAGGTGAACAAAGGTTAGCGAGCGCGGAACGCCGAATCCAGCTTTTGGACGTTTTTCTCGTTTCGTTGAGTTTCGGGTGGGTGGGCGGGAGGAAAAAAGCGGACCGCACCGAAGGGCGCGGCCCGCACAAATTATTTAGATTTGTTCTACTTGGTCGTTTTCGCCTTCGACGGCTCGCGCTGGCCTGATTGCGTGTTCGGCGAGGTGTTGCCCTTCTTGGGCCCGGCCTTCGTTTCTTTGTTCTTGGTGAGTTCGGCACGAACCGTAGCGCCTACTTTGGCTAGGTCAATTTTGTGGCGCACTGCGGTGCGTGCGAGGTTGGAGTCTTTCGCGAGCGATTGTCTTGGATTGTAACCAGGGCAATAGAGGTCAGACGCGAGTGCGCAGACGACGAGAAAACGATGGAGGTCTGCGGTGGTCATAGCTTCTACCGCAGCCGCCGCAATCTTCTCGTAGTCCACGGTTTGACCGCCCCATGAGGCTTTGCTCTTCTTTTCTTCCCACGCATAGAGCTTGGAGAGACGGCGGTGGTTGTCGCGGCCCAAGCGCCGGAAGTAGTCGAGGGCTACCATCTCCAAGTCAGGCCGGGACAAAGCGTCTGGCAGCTTCTTGCGAATGGCTTCGAGGACGCGCACCCGCGACAGTTTCTCGACGCGCTCGGAAAGCGCTTCTTTCTTGCGTTGAGCCTGCTCCTGCGGCGTTGGCTGGTAGCGGGTGACGCGGTTGTGAACTTCGCATTTTTCGACCTGGCAGAGATAGAAGATGCTGCCAGCACCCTTGCCGTCAATGAGAACGGCGGCTTTCGTGTTGGGGCACTCCCCTTTTGCTTTGGCTTTCCGGTATTGCCCTTCAAACAGCACGTCCTTGGCATGGCCGTTCCCCTGCCATGCGGGAGCCTGTGAAACCCGCAGAGGCTTCTCGCCTTTCTCCTCAAGCGGCTTCGCCTGAATTTGCACGAGTGCTTCGACCTTGGCGCGGTAGCACTCGCGGTCCGTGCAAGTGGACTTCTGCCGGACTTCGGGAAAGAGAAGTGGGTTGCTGCCCGTTCGTTTCGGACAACGAGCGCACGCTCCCGCCTTTGGTAGAAGCGTTTCGTCCTGCGGGTCAAATGGCGCGTTCGTGAGGTCAAGATGGATTTCCCGCTCAATCCATGCGCGAAGCTCCCGCACCGTAGTCGCCTCGGCCTTCTTGTCTTTCAGGATGGCGGCGGCGTTCCGGTATTGCGGGAAGCATTCCTGTAGAGCGCGGCGTTGGTCATTCGGTTGGAGCCGTGCGATTTCAAACGCATGGGCAACCGTCAGCTTGTCCTCGTAGAACGCTTGTTTGGCTTCGGCAATGAGTTGAATCAAGCGCAGTCGTCCGCTGACGTACGCGGGCGATCTGCCAACTCGCGAAGCGATGCCTTCGACGGAGTACGTGTCGGGTTGAAGTTCGATGAGGGCGGCGTATCCCTGCGCCTCGTCGAGCGGATGCACGTCCACGCGCTGCACGTTCTCGATGACTTGTAGCTCTAATGCTTGAGCGTCGGTCAGGTCGCGCACAGTCGCCGGGATGGTTTCGCGTTTTGCGAGTTTTGAGGCACGGTAGCGGCGCGTTCCGGCGACAAGCTCATACGTGTCCGCTTCCCCTCCGGGAAGCGGACGCACGAGAATCGGTTGAAGTACGCCGTGTTGTCTGATGTTGTCCGCGAGTTCCGCTAGCTTCGCTTCATCAAAAAAGCGTCGCGGGTTTGTTTTGGATTCGCGGATGTTCCCTAGCGGAATGTCCTGAATGGATGAAACCACAGGGGGGACTGCTTTCGTTCCACTTGCTACCATCGTTGTGTTCATTTGCTTTAGTCTCCTTTTTCTTAAGAAATTTGCTTGGGCCTAATACTCTTCAGGTAGCAAAAGCGTGGTCACAGAACGGTCCGATTCCGTGATAATCCACAACTTGTCGCCAGCGTGTGTGCGGTAGGCGCTTAAGAGCCGGAACCCGTGCTCTAGGCTGTAGTCGTTTTCCTTCCGGTCCTCGTCGGACAAATCTCCCCACTCGCGGTTGACATGGAGCGTGAGGAACTCGCCCGGCTGTTGTCCTGATTTCTTAAGCGCGGCCAAAGCGCCCGGTGTTGCGACGATCTGGCCCAACTCGAAAGCAGGTTGTCTGTTGATTTGCTGCATGGGAAAAA
>Ga0210405_10004454_pt1 | contig 13150 bp, 14 predicted proteins | sample IncBWH11MmetaG_FD_155492 | JGI IMG/M metagenome (GOLD analysis project Ga0210405, IMG submission 155492) | Forest soil microbial communities from Barre Woods Harvard Forest LTER site, Petersham, Massachusetts, United States - Inc-BW-H-11-M | ecosystem: Environmental > Terrestrial > Soil >... | reverse complement strand
GGTGCTCGGAGTTCCACTTGAATCGAATTTCAAGATTGAGTGCTTGTTCAGGACAAAGACGTTGCCCGAACGATCACAAGCGAGACCCGAAGAGACGTCAAAGCCGAGCGTGGAGGCAAAGATCTTTTTCGTTCCATCGGTACTGAATTCGAGGATCGAGTGGCTGCCGGCGTCCGCTGCCATCACTTCCGTGATAAAGAGATTGCCAGCTCCATCAACAGCCAATTCACGTGGATCTTCAAGGCCGGAGGCGAAGCCACTTTTCGTTCCGTCGGGGCTGAATCTGAGGATCCACCGCCCGATTCTGGCGTCCCGCACTGCACAATCCACGACAAAGAGATTGCCGGCTCCGTCAAAGGCTAGGTCAATCGGATTACCCAGGCCGGAAACGAACGTGCTCTTCACACCTTCGGGTGTGAATTTGAAAATGGAATCATCGTAGGACACAAAGAGATTGCCCGAACGATCAGAAGCCATGCCGACAGAGCTGATGCCGCTGGCGAATGTACTTTTCTTTGCTTCAGGTGTGAGTTTGTAGATCGAGTTGCTGCCCAAGTCTGAGACAAAAAGGTTGCCTTTGGTATCAAAGCTCAACCCAATCGGTTCCTTAAGCCCGGTGGCGAAGGTGCTCTTCGTCCCATCGACCGTGAACTTCGAGACAGAATGCCCATCCGCCACAAAGAGATTACCTCCTGCGTCAAAGGTCAAGCCATCGGCGTGGGCGCTGATTAGGTCCGCCGCAAACACGAAGGCTGCACCAAAAAGCCCGATAGCCCTGACCAAGCGGTGTTTCAAATTCATCGGTAGGTCCTATCCAGTCTGCGCCCTCCTGCAGTCACAATCATCGGTCTTATTTGGCCGTGCCATGGAGGGCTCAAAAAGACGATTTGAGCGATGCGAGTATGGGCTATGAAACTACTAGCCCGCGGCGATGATCGTCCTCCGGTTCAAGAAAAATCATTAACATTCAGCTTGTTTAACGCGCTGCCGGCGTCACCTGCTGGGCGGTCGGCACCGCTGCGACCTGCTGCGTGGACTGACCGGGTTGCGGCTGAGACGGTTGAGCCCCGGTGTAGTGGAGCTCCCGATCAATGTCCTCGCGGGCTTTCCTGAACTCATTCATGCTCTGACCCAGGCTCCGCGCCAGGTCAGGCAACTTCTTCGCCCCGAACAGGACGAGCACAATGAGGAGGATGATAAATAGATCCGGACCACCTAGATTCCCAATCCCAAACGCAAGAATATTCATTACTATTCTAAACTGGTCGGGGCCCATGATTTATTCCCGAGAACCGCCGAAATCTTTTCTATAAAGGCTGAGGGTCAGAAAGAAACCGCAGATATTGGATTTCCTTCTCGGTATCGGTTTTTCCTTTTAAAGCCGGCTTCTACGGTTTCGAATCTCAGTTTAGGAAAGCCAAGTTCGATTTATCACAAAATCCGAAGTTTCGTACTCAAGGTCGGAATTTAGTTCAAAGGCGGGAAATAAGAGGCGGTCCTGTGAGTGATCAGCCGAGCTTGAAAGACCTAAGTGCTTTATGATGAGCGCTTTATGCATAGTTACGCCATATTGGCATCAGGCTTGCTTTGCTCTGTCTCATGAGAGAACTAGGAACGGGCTCTTTAATGTTGCTGGCTTGCGGTGCGGTTTACGTCCAAAACGATCCGATGATCTGGAACAGTTTCTCTCTGTTATTTGCCCGGTTTATCGGCTAGATCCAGGACTCGGGAAGGAACAGGAAAGGAAATTTGCGATGTTCGCTACGTCCAACGAAAAGAAGGCGAGGAAACGGGTCGACCCTGCGATTGAGGGCCAGAATGGCGCCACTGTCCGAAAATCGGTCAGGCTCGCACCAAGGAGACGGCTCCAGACGCGGGGAGACCGACCGTTCAACATTCTCGGATGCTTCGCGCTTCTCCACGCCATCCGCTCGATTAATTCCGGCGGCCGATTCCGAATAGGTACCGGGCAGGCGGCACCATTGTAACCCGGCGCGGGCCGGTCGCCCGACACGACGATGGTTAAACAGATTATTCTTACGCGACGATCGCCTGCGTATTGGCGCCTGACGTTTGATTACCCTCCCCTCAACATCTTTGGCCCGGCAACTATTCCGCGATCGCAGAGACGAAACGCCTGGTTAATCTGAATAGTTTGCCTTCCGACGCAGATATCGCGTTGGAATGGGACGCGTTTATCGCTTCGCTGGGGCGCCCCGCAGCGCAATCGCGAATTGAAAAACTGTTCGAGCGCGGCTTCCACACGCCCGGAGATGTAGAGACACGGCGTGGATTCCATGTCGGCTTGCTCGGTGTCCCCAACGAATCTGCGCCGCCAGATCCGCAGATCACAAAATGACCCGCAGCGAGATTAAGCGGATTCTAGAGGAGAACCTTAAGATGAAGAACGAGGTTCGACCGTCTTTAAACGTGCTTACAGACAGGTAAGTCCGCCGTAATGAGGAACCTCCTCGCAGACATCGCGATCCACGATGGTATCAGTTGGTCAGTACGCTCATCTGGGCAATTAATTCCGGCGGCGCCGCTCTGCATATCGAACCGGCCGCCGCTTTGAAGCATCTGAGCATAGCAAGGAGTTAAGAAAAGCCGGATAACCCGGGCGATGTCGGCCGGCGTCCGCCTACGGAAGCTTAGCCGCAAGGACATCCACTTTCTCGATGGCGGGCGGCGTTGCGAAGAGCTCAGATGCTTTGGCCATCAGCGCTGCAGCAACTTTGCCAGAGAGATGAGCCTGCCGACCCTCATCACTTGGAAATGCGTCAACGATTCCGAACGTGGACTTATCCATCCGAATCGCGAACCACGCCACCGTCTCAGGCTCTTCTTGCACGAGCGGCAGAGCGCCGCGCAAAAACGCCTCGACTTCTTTCTCTTTTCCGGGCTTGGCCTCGAGTTTTACCAACAGTGCCACAGTAACGTTACGCATAGATTTCTTGTTCTGGGGTTTAGGTTTGAGGGTCAGCGGCCTTCCGTCATTTGAAATGCCAACCTATAGCAGGAGTAAGGAAAGCTCCACCCCGTTTCCAGGGTAGTCGACTGTCGATTCATTTTCCAGAATCGTCTGGGCCATCGAATTGCGTCGCAGAAAGCTGGTTTACCAGTTAGCTTGTTTGCATGAAAGCGACGATCGAAATCGATGATGAATTATACCGGCAAGTGAAAGTTGCCGCCGCGATTCAGGGGCGCAAGGTCAAGGATTTGGTTGCCGAAGGCCTGCGCACCGTCCTCCGCTCTCCGCATGCGGGTCCTCGCACTCGGCGGATCCAATTACCGATCGTCAAGTCAAAAAAGCCGGGAACCCTGCGCCTCGGCAACGAAGCGATTGCGGAAATCGAAGCGCGGCTGGACATGGGACATGAGTCTTAGTCTGCTCGACACCAACGTCTGGGTGTCGCTGGCAATCGATCGCCACGAACATCATCTTCTTGCCTTGGATTGGTTTGACAAGGCGTCCGGCGACGCGTCGGCCTGCTTTTGCAGGATGACCCAAAACTCGTTCCTCCGCCTTCTCACTCTCAAGGCTATTTTCGAAGAGGATACAATGACGAACAACCAAGCCATCGCAGCCTATCGGCGCCTGCGCCAGGATCCACGAGTCGGTTGGTTGGGCGAGCCTGAAGGTCTCGAGGCCAACTGGTTCGCGTTGGCTTCGTTGAGAACACCCGCTCCAAAGCGGTGGATGGACGCCTACTTGTGCGCTTTCGCTCGCTCGGTCGGGGCGGATCTAGTGACATTCGACCGCGGATATCTGCAGTTCAAAGGTCATGCCCAGAAGATAACCTTGTTGGCATCGGGCGCATCGTAACAAATTGGTGAATTTGAACTTCCAGAGTCCCCGACTGCATTCCTTTGGCGTTTCCAAATCCCTACCTTCGCGCTCTTCGCGTTCCACTGTTCACTTTTAAACAACGCTAACAACCTTCTATTCGCTCTCAAATAAGACCAAAGCCGACCTTGCGGGTACTACTACCTTATTACCGCACGCCTGCATTTCAGGATCCTCCGGACTGGCGGATCTCAACGAGCGGGCTTGATCGAGTTCTACTGTCGCTTCGCGGGCGGTGCGGCGATCGTCGTTGATCAGCACTACGGCCCGAAGATTCTGTTGGGCACGGGAAGAAACAAAAAGGGGTCAGTCAACGGGTCAGTCAACAAATTCTTGACAGAATTCTGGTCTAGGTCTTTATCTCACGCGGGCTCTTTCCGGTTTCCGGCTCCGTCCTAACTGCTGGGTCACATTGGCTGTACTTTTCATTCGAAGCCGTTCTGCGATCCAACCCTATGACACCGTCGTGCTGTGATGGATGGGGGAATTCGCCTCTACTTAACCCCGGCAACCAGGAACCCTTCGGCCTCGAGGATAGCCCGAATCTTGCCAGGCTGATCCCCCTGGATCTCAATGGCACGATCTTTGACGGTTCCACCGCAACCGCAAGCGAGCCGGATCTTTTTTGCGGTTTTTTCAATGACGGAAATTGGGAGGTGAGTCGCAAAATCATCAATGATGATGACTGTCTTGCCGCCACGGTGGGCGCGTTCCCGTCGCAGCACCGCGCGGCCCAACTTCCAGAGGGATTCAGAAACGTTTGGTGATTCTTCAGGCCCGGCCGGGAGATTCGGCAGGTTTATTTCCGCCTCACGCAAATCAGTGAGCGGTTTCTGTTTGGCATTTATTTCAATCCGCTTTTTCGGTTTCGCCATGGGGGTAAAATTCAAACTTCTTGCATCCGCGATCCCAATCCTATTCTCGTCTTTTTTCACTTTCTCTCTTATCTGACCTGACCCTCTTTGTCCCTCACTCTCTTATCTGACCTGTCCCTCATGAATAGGCCGTAGAAGAAGACATCGAGGCGGCGAACGTTCATACCTTCCACCTTACTTCTTGCCGCTAACAAATCGATGACAGTGTGGACACTAGCCCGCAAAAATCACACGAAAGCCGAAGCGACGAGCTCATTGCGGGTTAGAAAGCTCTTGAACAGACGCTGCGCGTCTGTTCAAGAGCCCGTTTAAAATAAAGGGATGGAAAACAAACTGTTTCTAAACTCTTGTCTCCAAAAAGCAGCGGAATTTTCCGGCGTAGCCGGTGAGTTCCGCTGCCACAGCCTGCATCGGTCACAAATCTCTAAAGATTTGTGACCGATGCAGGCTAAGCTCGTTTTCGGCTTCTCCCATGGCCGCTCACGCGTGTAGACGAGATGTGGCATTTGTTCGCGTATATGGACGCGCCACGCCGGATCGCGCGGGAGCGCGTACCTACCATGGGATAGACCTTATACCTTATGTTGACGCGCGTGGGCGGCGGCCGGACCGAAACGACGAGCTAATTGCGGGCTAGCTGATCTGGTCAGTCAACTCGAGGCGGTCTGCGACGCGACCGAGGCCCTCCTGGGCTGGTTCGGTTACATCTAGGAAGAGGATAGTTGCCTCGAAGCTCGAAGACCCTTCCCCAATGCGCTCGGAGCTCACGACCATGCCCGTCACTTCCTCGCAAACCGGGTAATCTTCCGGACCGATAGGGTGAGCGCAGATTCGGATCGCGAGCTGGGTCCCGAGCGGAAAACGCCAGCGCGATCTTAACACGATTCCATTTTCGCTGATCACGAGGTCGCCCGAACTTCCGAAACAACAATCGATCCCGTAGTCGAGATAAATCGCGAAGTCCGCGTCTTGGGCATCACCTGGGGCACACATTGCTTTCGCTAGACAGATCTGAGAAAAGTAGTCCCGAACTCGCCTGAGTCAAGGTTGGTCACTCATCTGCGATTCTACTTCTCCCATTATCCGGCGTGCAAGCCGCCCAAGGAGATAGGTCGTCGCGATCGTGACAACGAACCCCGTACCCCAGAGCAGATAATCATGCAAATCCGGTTTTCGGGTCCCTCGGGCCATATCGACGCCGAATTGACCAAGAGTACCGATGAACGCGTACAGAAATAATCCTGGACCCTGACCGAGCGCCACCCAAAGTAAACAGCGACTGAGACGCACGCGGGTCAGGCCGTAAAGATAATTTAGGAGGCTGGAGGGGGCCAAGGGATTGAGTTGTGACAATACCACGATCTTCCAGCCGTGCCGTTCGATGGCTCCATCCAGGATTTGCAGTCTGCGGTTGTTGGAAAGTAGTCTGTCGATTCGCTGCCGACCAACTTTTCTGGCGATCACGAATGCAAACGCCGCTCCTAAGAGGTTTCCCGCCAAAATTAGAAAAAATCCCCACCAGAGCCCAAAAAAAAATCCGCCACCCATGCTGAGGATGCCGCCTGGCAATAATAATAAGTTACACAGCGCGTAGGCGATCGGGTAAACGATACCGCTCCAAAAACCGAGCTGCTGAACATCTTCGCGTGCATCGCCAATCCAGTTGACGATCGGATACTTTGTGGATGCGGCGAACAGGGCGATCAGAGCGAGAACCAGTCCGCCCCATTGAAAAATCCAGGACCATGGGATCCTATGATAAGTTGCGGACGAACTGTGCGAGCTCGGCGGTGGTGTCATATGCGAGAAAAGGGGTGATGAGATAAATACCCGGGAAATATTCCAAAACGGCACGAACCACATCCTTCGCGATTTCAATGCCTTGACGTCGTCCTTGTTGACCTTCGGTCCCCGCCATTCTGGACCGGATTTCATCCGGAACGATAATTCCTGGAACCTCGTGATGTAAAAATTCGGTCTGTTTTCCGTTCAACAACGGCCAAACGCCGGTCAAAATCGGCACCCCGAGATGCTTTGTTCGGCTGTGCATCTGTTTGACGAGTATTTGATCGAAAACCGGTTGCGTCATGACGTAGCGGGCCCCGGCTGCGATTTTGCGTTCGAGGCGTGCAATCTGGGCGTCCAGATTTTTGGCGTTAGGATTGAACGTGCAACCCATAACGAAGTCTGTAGGGTATTTTATGTTCTTGCCCGCAAAGTTGTAGCCTTTATTCAAACCGCTGATGATCTCCATTAGTTGAACGGAGTTGACATCATATACTGAAGAGGACCCTGGATGATCGCCGAATTTCGCAGGGTCTCCCGTCAAAGGCAAGATGTGTCTGATGCCGAGTGCGGCGATTCCCATCAGTTCGCTCTGCAGCCCGATCAGATTCTTGTCTCTGCAGCTGATGTGCAGCAGCGGCATGATATTGTATCGCTGTTTGAGGATCGCGCCAATTGCGAGGTTGCTGACGCGAAGAATCGCGAGAGAATTATCGGCCAATGTGATAGCGTCGCTCCCCGCATCGATTAGGGCCTGAGCTGCCGTGAAGTATTTTTCGAGGTCGAGCGTCTTTGGCGGATCAAGCTCTGTGACGACCACCGTCTGACCGCTGGCCATCAGTTCCAGGATACTGGTCTCCGTGGGCCTTCTCTCGGCTTTCAATTCAGGTTCAGCAAGCCACTGGATAACCGGCTTCGAACGAACCGGTTTCAATCCGGCGATCGCTTTTGCCACTTCTCGAATGTGCTGGGGGCCAACGCCGCAACAGCCACCAATCAGGCTCGCGCCTTGCGCGACAAACTCTTTTGCCGCTTGGCCGAGGTATTCGGGCGCAGCGTTGTAAAGAAAACGCCCGTTGTGATAACGAGGATATCCGGCGTTTGGAAAAGCACTGATCAAAAATTCGGCCGGAATCCGTCGCAGAATTTGCAGCATGGCGTGTGGCCCGGTGACACAATTGACTCCGACGACATTTGCACCGAGTCGGACCAACTCCCGAAACGCCTGGGCGATTGGCAAGCTGGATGGCAGTCGTCCTTCCTCGGAAGAAACCATCGAACAGATGACTGGAATCTTTTTGTCGAATTTTCTCACGGCGTCGAGAGCGATCCGGATTTCGTCAAAATCCAGGAACGTCTCCAGGAAAACAACGTCGGCTCCTGCATCCAGAATCGCTTCTGCTTGTTCTCGGAAGAGGCCTGCTCGGTCGGTGTTTTGACACTCCAGTTGAGGATCTGCGATACCTAGAGGGCCAACGCTGGCGGCTAAATAAATTGGGTGTCGGCCGATGGACTCACGCGCCAGCCGGATCGCCGCCTGGTTCAATTCTTTGACGCGGTTTTGCAATCCATATTTTGAAAGACGCGCACCGTTTGCGCCGAAGGTATTTGTCTCGATCAAGCGAGCGCCTGCTTGTACGTACGAGTCATGAATGCGCGAAACCACATCGGGAGCGGAAACGTTCAGTTCTTCGAAACAGACGTCAACCGGCACTCCCGAAGACATCAACTCGGTCCCCATCGCTCCGTCGCCGCACAGCACGGAAGAATTAAGCTCTTCTAAGAAATCCATCCGATTACGAGGTTCATATCCGAAATGAAAAGGACTCAAGAACTCAAGTACCCAAGAACTCAAGAAGAACCAATGATCTCGCGCCGAGTTCCGCGTCGCATCATTCTTGAATTCTTGAGTGCTTGAGTACTCGAGTTCTTGACTTGATCCGTAATCTCACTCTACCAAGAGATTGTCAATCAGGCGCGTCGCGCCAAAAAAGACAGCGGCAGCAAGAAGCACCGGCAAGGTGGTTGGCTCTTTGGGCTTAAGCGTTTCAGGATCGACGGCCACGACGTAATCGACTTTGGCTAGCGATCCCCGTTCGATGCGGCGTCGCATCCAGTTCTGGAGAGCTCGTCGTGAAACCGGTCGCCTTCGTAGTTCTTGCTCCGCTTCACGCAGAGTCTTTTGGATGAAAGGAGCCTGCTGCCGTTCTTGCTCGTTAAGATAGGCGTTCCGAGAACTCAGCGCTAATCCGTCCGGTTCTCGAATCGTAGGATGCCCGATAATGCGTACAGGAATGTTCAGGTCGCGAACCATCCGGCGCAAAATCACCAACTGCTGAAAGTCCTTTTCCCCGAAGATCGCAGAATCGGGTTGGACGAGATAAAACAACTTCGTAACGACGGTGCAGACACCCACGAAATGGCCGGGACGAGAGGCTCCGCACATCAACATTGCGAGCGCTGATTCGGTTACCACAACGGATGCATCGGGCGCGTACATTTCTGCAGCCGACGGTGCGAACAACACGTCGCATCTTCTTCCCCGGAGGAGCGAGCAATCACGCTCAAATGGGCGAGGATATTTTTGATAATCTTCTCGAGGGCCGAATTGCGTTGGATTTACAAAGATACTGACAACCGTGGATCCATTGGGACCCGCAAGCCGCTTCGCTCGATCGACGAGGGCAAGGTGTCCCTCATGAAGGGCTCCCATGGTGGGCACGAGGATTACCGGTCGAGGCAGCCGTCGGCTGAGTCGCTGCATTCGGGTAACAGATTCAACTATTCGCATAGGAAGTTTTCAACGTTCGGCGTTCGGCGTTCGGAGTTCGGCGTTTGGCGTTTGGCGTTTGGCGGCGCCGTAGGCGCGGTAGGGACGCGCTCCCGCGCGATCCGGCGTAAGACGTCCATGAAGCTGAGAATTCAAGAATTGGATCGGCTGCCAGCTGTCCTGTTTGATAGTGTCCTATTTGATAATGTCCTATTTGAATGTTCGACGCCGGATCGCGCGGGAGCGCGTCCCTTGCCGCGCCGAACGCCAAACGCCGAACGCCAAACGTTGAACGCCTTCATCTTCTTTGCCTTGGGTCGAGGGCGTCACGCAGACCATCTCCCAGAAAGTTCAGGGCGAGGAGCGTCAATGACATGGCAATCGCAGGGAACACCAACAGCCACCAGTAACCCTTGAGGGGGTTGATGACCTGCGCCGCGTCACTCAGCAACAATCCCCAACTCGCTAAAGGCGCTTGGACGCCGACGCCCAGGAAACTGATAAAGGATTCGTCCAGGATGACAGCCGGGACCGTCAGTGTCAGGTAAACGAGCGCCACACCGAGCAGGTTCGGAAAGAGATGCTGAAAAATGATGTTGAAATGACTCTGGCCGATGCTGCGTGCGGCCAACACGAATTGCTGCGATTTGAGGCTGAGTATTTGCCCCCTGACAATCCGCGCCATGGTGAGCCATTCGGTCAACCCGAGGCAAAGAATCAAGATAATGATTTTCGAATATCCGACGAGCACTTGCAACCCGTGAGTTTCCATCGAGCGGCGAAGAAGTGGGTCCAGCGCACTAATTAAGATAAGCAGAAAGATCAGTCGCGGAATGGCGTATAAGACGTCCACCAAACGCATCATGACGGAGTCAGCCTGACCGCCTACGTAGCCGGCAACCATCCCATAGATGATCCCGACGACAAAACTGACCAGCGCACCGGCGATTCCGACCAGCATTGAAATCCGGGCCCCTAGCAGAACGCGGTAGAGCAGATCCCGGCCATTGAGATCCGTCCCGAAAGGATGCTGGTCGGAAGGCGGTAAAAAGCTGTCGCGCGTGACTTCTCCAGCACCGGCGGGCAGGAGACTCGGTCCGAAAATGGCCGCAAGAGCAACGACAACGAGGATGAGCGTCGAAACAATCGCAGCAGGATTCCGGCGAAGCTTGACCCATGGGGATCGGGGATCAGTCATACAGCGTGATGCGGCGATCCAGGAAGCCATAAAGGACATCGACCACCAAATTGAAAAACACCAGAAGCGTGCAATATACGATCACAACCCCCGCTAGCAGAAATCCATCCCGATTGAGCACTGAATTGACAAAAAAACCGCCAGCCCCAGGTATACTGAAAATGCTTTCCACCACTATTGAGCCGGTTAACAAGTTGGCCGCAAGTGGGCCGAGAAATGAGACGACTGGAAGAATCGCCACGCGAAGGGCGTGTTTATAGATCACGGCGTTTTCGCTGAGGCCCTTCGCGCGGGCCGTGCGAATGTAATCTTGAGTCAATACCTCGAGCATGCTTGCCCGGGTGAGACGAGCGATGTAAGCCGTGTACGGGGCAGCGAGCGTGATCGAAGGAAGGATGAGACTCTGGAGATTGCCCCATCCGCCGACCGGGAGCAGTGGAATGTAAATCGCGAAGATGAGTACAAGGAGCGGCCCGATCACAAAGGGGGGCAAAGATATCGCGAACAATGCAGCAAGCATGGCGTTCCGATCAATCCAGGTGTGCTGTTTTGCCGCGGCCAGTGATCCCAGAAAAACGCCTCCGAGCGTAGCTGCGCAAAAGGCGATCCCACCCAACAATCCCGAGACTGGCAAGCTGTCGGCCAGTATTTCGTTGACTGACCGGCTCCTGTATTTCGTCGAGAGTCGCAGATCGCCGTGCAGCAGATCTCCAAGATAGTTGATGTACTGTTCGGAGAGCGGCCCATCTAACTTGTATTTGGCAAGAAGCTGTTTCTCGATGTGTCCCGGCAACTTTCGTTCCCGGTCGAATGGCCCTCCCGGCATCAGACGGACGAGGAAAAAGGTGATCGTAATGACGCAGAAGAGGATGACTATTAAACCGAGAACTCTTTTCGCGACGAACCTGAGCATGAGGAGTAGGAGTCAGGAGTCAGGAGTCAGGAGTTGCAGAATGAGAGGACGGCTTTCCGGCCTGCGGATGGTGATTGATCGGCCTCCATGCGATGAAGATTTTGGCTCGGCTAACCTGCATCGCCCCCAAATCTCCGGAGATTTGTGAACTCCTGACTCCTGACCGCTGACTCCTGACTTCTTCACTTTTAGAACTGCACCATTGAGTACACCGGCACCTCGGGAGGGAGTTTCTCTCGTCCGTTCAGGAAGGCTAGTTCGATGAAAAAAAGTGCCGAACCAACGATGCCGCCAACTTTTTGCACTAGATTAACCGCCGCACCCGATGTGCCGCCGGTGGCCAGCAGATCATCGATTAGCACCACTCGTTCACCCGCTGTTATGGCGTCGGTGTGCATTTCAACTTCGGCGTTACCGTACTCGAGTTGGTAGGAGGAACCGATCGTTGTGAAAGGGAGTTTCCCTTTTTTCCGGACCGGAACACAGCCCACTCCCAACTTGTAAGCGACCGCAGCTCCGAACAAAAACCCTCGCGCATCGATCCCAACCAATTTTGACGGGTCCGCCTTGTGGGCTTCCTCCGCAAGGCGGTCTATTACCCAATGGAATAATTTTCCGTCTCCCAGGATGGGTGTTATATCCTTGAAAAGAATCCCGGGCTTCGGGAAGTCCGGGATATCTCGTATCGCGGACCTAATCTGCTCAACGTTGACCTGACCCATGAGCAACGAACCTGAACGAATGACGGCGAACGTCAATGAACATCCGAAAAATTCGAGAACTCAAGCACTCAAGGACTCAGAAGAACAATAGTCTCGTTCCGAATTTCGCGTCCGCCATTCTTGAGTTCTCGAGTGCTTGAGTTCTCGAGTCCTTGATTGCATGAGTCCCTGATTGCTTGAGTCCTTGGCTCCCTTGCTGTTAAGTGTTCACCGCTATGAGCTGGTCCGGTCGTTTTTGGATTGAGTTAGCCTTGGTTTGTTATCTCCTTGGCTTCGGATATTCGGTTTATTCGCTGGCTACGAACAGATTTCTGACGCCACGCATCACGTTTTTGGCAATCTGTGCCGGTTTCTTGTTTACGACGATCTTCTTAGTTGACCGAGGACACGCAATCGGGCGTTGTCCAATTACGAACCGGTTCGAGGTGCTGGTCTTCATGACCTGGTCGATGGTATTGATTTACTTAGTCATCGGTTCAACCTATCGACTCTCGTTGATGGGCGCTTTTACTGCGCCGGTGGCGTCCGCTTTGCTGTTTCTGGCGGTCTCACTTCCGCCTAACGATGCCGCGGCCATAAGAATCAAGGTCAATCCCTGGCTCGAGGCGCACACTTCGTTCTCGATGGTCGCTTGCGGAGCGTTCGCCTTAGCATGTATCGCCGGCGTCATGTATCTAATTCAGGAGCAGCAATTGAAGACGCGGAATCCAAGCTCGATCTTTTTTCGGCTGCCGCCGATAACGGCGTTATCGGTAGCAAATTCTCGTCTGCTATGGTTGGGTTTCGTGCTGTACACGGTCGGTCTCACCACGGGATTCCTGATTGGCCAACGGATTGACTGGATGCAGGCGATCTGGTCTATAGCCGTGTGGTGTGTTTACGGCGGTATCCTATTTGCCCGAGTTCGGCACGCCGTGGCGGCCAAGTGGATTGCGACCCTGTCGATCGTCGCATTTAGCTTGTTGTTGAGTACGTTCTGGGGGATTCGATTCATCTCGGATCGTCCATCGTTTTAGATGAATATTTTCTGTTTTGGCATC
>Ga0210405_10004453_pt1 | contig 13150 bp, 9 predicted proteins | sample IncBWH11MmetaG_FD_155492 | JGI IMG/M metagenome (GOLD analysis project Ga0210405, IMG submission 155492) | Forest soil microbial communities from Barre Woods Harvard Forest LTER site, Petersham, Massachusetts, United States - Inc-BW-H-11-M | ecosystem: Environmental > Terrestrial > Soil >... | reverse complement strand
TAATTGAGGTTTGTTACAAATAAAAAATAATTGTAAATAAAAAATAAGTCATAAGAATATATTATAACACTAGATATATTTATAGTTAGTAATAATAAATCTAGAATCTTCTAAAATCATCTAGAATCTTCTAGAAGATTCTAGATGATTCTTAACAGAATTATTACTAATTGATTTACTTATTAGTAAAAAAGAAAAAAAGGTATTAATAACTAGATCATTATATATAATATTTTACAATAATTTTGTTATGTAATATTAGAAAAAGTATTTAATTTATTACTAAGCAATACACCTAATTGTTTTTTATTAAGATCAGTAATATTTAGCAAGTATTTTATCTTACCAATAGCAACTTTTTCTAACGAGCTAGGCCGGCTTCGATCCGGCATTTATTTCCTCGACAAGGAAACCCTTTACCAATTAAGTTACTAACTCTTTTTTCGTATAGTTTGCATTATAACGTGAATTTTGCTAAATAAAACTCCGTAAATACATAGATGAATTTAACTATAATAAAGATAAATATTTTGTTAAAAATAGTATTTCTTCTTGTTTTTGCAATATAAAATCAATAGTGGATTAATTTTTTAAGTTTAAACTTAAAAATATATGGCTAGTCGAAATCGAATCGACACACTTCGTGTGGAAGACGAACAGTCTACCATTAACTTATAGCCATTATAAACCAGGAGAGAAATTTGAATTCTCATTATTAATGCATGAAATTAATGTTCTAACCAATTGAACTATCCTGGCATAATTCTTATCCAAGATTCGAACTTGGATCCAAATATTAGAAGTATCATGCTCTACCATTGAGCTAATAAGAATAAAATAGGAAGAAAAGGATTCGAACCTTCGCTAGCTTAATGCTATTGAGTTTACAGCTCAACCCGTAAACCAACAAACGGACCCTTCCTTAAGACCTATGGGATTTGAACCCGTATTATAGCGATTAAAAGTCGCATGTTTTACCAATTAAACTAAAGCCTCTTTATATAAGGCAAAAATATTTTTAATATTTTTGCTTAATAGTGATAACTATTGCTCCTACCATGGCTAATAAAAGTATAATAGAAGTTATCAATAATCAAATAGAATAACTTGTATACATTAAATTACCTATACTCATAATATCTGTACTATCTAATAAATTCCCATCTCAATTTTTAGAAGTTACATATGATATTTGTTTAGTATTAGTTAGATCTTGTAATAATCTATTAAACTCAAATCCTATTACATTAAATTTAGTTTTAGCATCTGGTAATAAATTACTAAATGGTATAAAAAAAGCTATTATAGTTATTAATGCTAATGGTAAATTATTATTTGTATCACTAATAAGTTCTGATACTCTAATATTAATTAACATCAATATGAACAAAAATAATATTGATACAGCTCCTACATAAACTAATAAATAAGATATACCTATAAATTTTATACCTATAAAAATTAAATAACAAGATATACTTGAAAATAGTAATATTAGATACAAAACAGATATTATAGGATTTTTAGTTATAATAATAAATATACCTAATAATATAGATAATATTGCAAATATATCTAAAAATCCTGTTGAATAACCAAAAGACATTTCATATAAAACATAGAGATTTGACATAAAATTATTCTTAAATCTTTTCTTATTTTTATTAAAATTAAATTTTAAAGATATAAAACCAAAAAAATTCAAAATGTGAATTAATAAATAAGGTTAATATTATTTAATAATTAAATCTTTTTGGAGTTGAACCAAAATAAACTTAAGTTTGTTTAACCACTAAAGATAATATAAAAAATAACAAAAATATTATTTTTTTAAGAGATATTAATATAATGTTATATAATTAATATTAATATCTTTTATTTTTAAAGATAATTAATCCCGTGCAATTTCCATTACACGAACCATATTTCGACTTAACACTAATTAGAATCACGCATACGAAAGTTACATAAAAACGATTATATAATTAACTTAATATAATAAAGTAAATAAACAACCAAACTTATTGCACATATTCATTTCAGCGCCTGACGAGTAGTTAGTACCCATCTGAGATAAACTTCACCGTGACGTGGTGATTCACGATTACTAGTAATTCCTTATTCATGCAGTCGAATTTCAGACTACAATTCACGAATAGTTATGTCCAGTTTTAAGGATTAGCTCCATTTCGCAATATAGCATCCCTTTGTAAAGGCATATGTGGCACGTCTATAGCCCACGCTATTAAGGCCATGATGACTTGTCTTAGTCCCTTTTAACTTATCCTTTATAATGGAGAACTACTTTATAAAAACAAATAAAGCAAGGGTTTTCGTTAATTTATGGAACGAACCAAAATCTCACGACATTAACTGAAGACAGCCGTGCAGCACTTGTAATAATTGAATAATATTCAATGCATAATGTGGTAAGGTTATTCGCGGATCATCGAATTAAATAACATACTTCACTACTGGTTTCAGAAACGGTCTAATGATTTCAATTTGGGCGTTGCCGCTTTACTCATGAGGTGGAATGCTTACACTTTCATTTATAAGCCAATTTAATCTAACTTATGACATTCATAATTTTCTCCAAGGACTACTAGGGTATCTAATCCTTCTCGTTACCCAAGGCTTCGTCCCTCAACGTCAGTTTTTACATAAAAGGTTGCCTTCGCCGTTACCCGTCCTTCCAGTATCACAAAATATCAACTTTCCTCCGGAAATTCGCCCCTTCTCTCATAAAACTCTAGAAAATTAGTTCCTATTATGGCTTGATTTTCTGTCTAGGTACCCTTTAAACCTAATAAAGATGAATAACACTAGTCTTCTACGTGTTACCGCGACTGCTGGCACGTAATTTGGTCAAGACTTATAGATAAAAATTTGTCATCATCATTATTTTACCTAGAACTTTATACGACTTATTCGTTATACGTTCTTCCAAGTTGCTGGTTCAGCCCTTAGGCTATTGACCAATATACCCCACTGCTGTACTATCTGCCGTGGGCTTTTTTCAGACCCAATGTGGTCAATCGACCTCTCAGTCTTGACTACCGGAATATGAGCTAGCTTTATGCTAATACTCTTCCAGGATATACGCTAACATCTTAAAGCGAAACTTTCTATTTCTTTATTATTATAAGGGATTTTGTCCTTACTTTAAGGTAGCTAGGTTATCATTTACTCACCTGTACACCACTTCTAATTAAATTTTATAAAATTAGACGTTCGATTAGCATGTGTCAAGCATTTGGACAGCGTTCATTCAGAGCCATCATCAAACTCAACTTTTTACTGTGATAGTAATTACCACTACTATTGTTTTCATTTTAAATAAAATATTATTATTACCATAAGTTTTTGGATATATTTAAGCAAGTTATTGTATCTGTTATACGTGTACTTTTTAAAGCTAAATATGAAACGTCCGTTTCAAGATTTAATAAAAAATATATTAAAAATATATTTTTTTATACATAAATCTCTTATTCTCTGTTAAGTTTTAAAGTTTTTACCTTTGTTTTATAAAATATAAGTATATTTATATATACACACATCAAATTGGCTCTTGACTTTCCTATGTTAATATAAATAACATCATACATTATTAATCACTATTTATAGATAATACATTAATAAGTTTTTAACTTATTTTAATTTTAAAAGACTATAATTTAAAATTTAGTACTATTATTATATAATAATAACAGCTATACATTATTAATGTAATTCTAAAGTATCTTTTATATAAGAAGCAGATAAAACCACGAATACTTGTGCTTGTATAAAAGCAATACCTATTTCTAGTCCTGAAAAGGCTATTATGAATAGTAAAGGCATTAAACCTAGGAAAAAAGAAATAAAACCACTTGTCATAATCTTGTATGTAAAGCCACCTAAAATGTTTAATAACATGTGCCCGGAAAGTACATTGGCAGCAAGTCTTAAACCTAAAGATACATTACGTGCTAAGTAAGAAATGAATTCTATTAAAACTAATAAAGGTAATAAACCTAATGGACAACCTGAAGGTACAAATAATGAAAAAAATTTTAGAGCATGTATTTGAAACCCTAATATTGTTGCTCCTATAACGACAGTAAAACTTATAGAGAATGTTATTATAAAATGTGAAGTAGGTGCGAAACTGTAAGGTACCATACCTACTAAATTATTTATTAATATGTATACAAATAGACAAAATATTAGAGGAAAAAACATTTGCCCTTTATTTGAGTTAATTTGATTCACGACTATACTATAAACAGTAGAATAGATAGATTCTTGACTTATTGATCAAGAATTAGGTGTTAATATGTTATAGTTAGTTGCTAGTAAATAATACATAAATAGTATAAAAGTTGTTATAAGTAAATATAATCCTATATTTGTTAAAGATATTTGTATGTTATCTAATAAGTCGCCTTTAATACTAAATAAGTCTCTAATAACAAATTGGTCTAAGGGACTTTGATTTCAATTTGGAGCATGTTTAAATAATGAGTCTTGCATATTTGAATTATAAAATTTATCTATTACTTATTATTAAAGGCTTATTTTTATTACTAAAATTTTTAATAATTTAAAATTTTTTATATCATTTTTCGTATTAGGCAACATATAATAATAGGAATGCCATCATTAATGCAAATAAACCTGTAGCCTCAGAAAATGCAAAACCTAATATTGCATAAGCGAATAATTGTCCTCTTAAAGAAGGGTTTCTAGATACACCTATTATAAGTGCACCAAATACTACACCGATTCCTACACCTGCTCCTATTAAACCTGTTGTGGCTAGTCCTGTACCTATTATTTTAGCTGCTTGTATCATTTATTGAAAAATATTTTTCTCCTCCTTATACTAAGAATAGGCGTTCTTTTTAAACGATTTTTTTTTATTATTTTTAAGTTAAAAATAATGAAAGTGAGCTTTGTAAAGGTAGACTTACAAAAGCATGTGGTTTAGGTGGGCTATTTAGACTTCATTCAAGTGAATTGTAATTTCTATTAAATAAACTTTGGAACAAATCACTAAAAAACTGAGGAGTTAATCAAGGATATCTTAAAGTGACTTCACCATAAACTAATTGTACGTATACAATATATAAGAATAATCAAGTGGCTACTAAACTTATGATTGAACCAAAACTACTTATTACATTTCAACCGGCAAATGCATCAGGATAGTCACTAATTCTTCTAGGCATACCTTGTAGACCAAGGAAATGTTGAGGGAAAAATGTTACATTAACACCAATAAATAATATTATAAAATGTACTTTACCTAGCATAATATTATAATTAAGACCTGTTATTTTTGGTATTCAGAAATATCATGCACTAAATAAAGCAAAAACAGCTCCTAAAGACAATACATAATGAAAGTGAGCTACTACATAATATGTATCATGAAATGCTATATCAAGTGATGCATTGGCTAAAACAACACCACTTAATCCACCTATTGTAAACATTACAACGAAACCTAATGCAAATAACATTGCAGGTGTTAAATGTATAGATCCTCCATAAGTAGTAGCTAATCAACTAAATATTTTAATACCAGTAGGAACCGCTATTATTAGTGTTGCAGCTGTAAAATAAGCTCTTGTATCAACATCTAATCCTACTGAGTACATATGATGACTTCATACAACAAAACCTAATACTCCTATAGACATCATGGCATATACCATACCTAAATACAAAATAATAAAATATTTTTTATTACTCTGGACCATCTCTTTATCAACTTTTATTCAAAATTATTTCATTTTTTTAAAAAACTAGTTCAAGCTTTACCTAGTAATGTATCAGGTAAAGCTTTATGAGCTTTAAAGCTTCTTAATTCTAAATACCTAGGTATCAATTTTAATCTATTGTGTTTAGCAGACATAGAAGGACATTTTTCAAAATAATTTAATAAGCTTAATATTTCATCTTTTCTAAAAACAGTTCATTTAAATGCACCTATTTTAACCATAGGGTAAATAGTGCCGCCATACAAGCTTACCAAAGAATCTAATAAAAACTTGTTTTTTTGACTTACAGTTATCAGTATTTGATCCGATAATAAATTAAGATATACACTACCATCTGAATCAAAAAAACCTGAAAATCAAGCATTATCATAATTTAAAGGTTCAGGATATCTAAGCATTATATTATATTTTTCGCAAATTTTTCCTAATTGAAGCAATCTATTAGGATTACGTATTAAGCCATTTACCGCATCTATAATATTTAATATACCTTGCTTATCATGTAATCTGTATCTTATATGGTTAACTCCTGATCTTAATTTAATAGAACCACCATATTTTTGTTTAATTTTATATAAACAGCGTTTATCTCGTAGTTCCATTACTATTTCAAGACTGGCATAACCTTTTTTAGATAATTGAAAACAACCATCTCCATCTATTAGTCCTGCTAATCACTCATTAAACTTGCTTTTTATTTCATCTGTTTTTTTCATGTAAATTTTTGTTGATAACAAACGTATGGCCTCTGAGATTCCTACTAGCATGCTTGATCTTTTTGACAATGAAGTATCAGATCATGATTTTAAATAATAAATCAGTGCTTTGGTTATCTGCGGGTTGTTAACATTTATTAGCTTTATTACTATAAAGGCATATTTATAAAAACGTATAAGACTTATTTTTATAGTAGCATAAATAAATTTTGTTAATTTCCTGCATATAGTTTGTTGCGTTAAATGTTTTACAATTAATTTTTGTAAAATATTTAAAGGGCCATTTATTTTTCGACCGAATACATTTTTGTTAGAACTGGCAGAAATTGTTGTACTAATTATACCAAACCCTGGTATAATTAAAATATAAACCTCTGGATGTCCAAAGAATCAGAAAAGATGTTGATATAATATAGGATCACCACCTCCAGCTAATTCAAAGAAGGATGTATTGAAATTTCTATCAGTTAATATCATAGTAATGGCTCCCGCCAATACAGGTAAAGATAATAATAGTAATACAGCAGTTACTACTACTGCTCATCCAAATAAAGCTAGTTTATGTAATCTTATACCTGGACTTCTCATGTTTAAAATTGTAGTAATGAAATTCATAGCACCTAATAAACTACTTACACCTGCTAGATGTAAGGCAAATATAGCTAAATCTACACTAGGTCCACTATGACTTTGTAAACCAGATAATGGTGGATAAAGTGTTCAACCTGTACCAGCTCCATTTTCTATCATAGCTGCAAATAAGAACAAAACTAAACTAGGTATTAATAATCAAAAACTTATATTATTTAATCTAGGAAATGCCATATCTGGACCTCCTACCATTAATGGTAATAAGAAATTACCGAATCCTCCTATCATAGCAGGCATGCTTACTCCCTTAATTTTCATTAAAGGCCGGACTATATCTTTACCTTAAATAAATCATTTAAGGTATTTCACGTGTAGTCTCTGAGGAACCTACTCAATGTAAGTGTTTAATGCATTTCAATTTTTTTAATAAAGCCCAAACATTTTTGGTTTCCTGCTGATTGCCTAATCTCTTAAAGTGTAACTGTATTACACTGCTTTTCTCTGTTATTCTTAATATTTAAGAAAAGAAAGTCGGTGTTACTAGTCTTAAGAGCTCTAAAGGGATTCCAGCATACAGTGAAAAGAAAGTAAAGCATTTCTACCTTACCCGGCCATGCCTAATTATAGAAATTTTCTATAATTGTTTTATATGTTATTTTTTATAAGTAAATTTTCATTTACCACGATAATAACCAGATTTACTTTTCTTTAAATATTCTCTAATTACTTGACGATCACCCTTAAGATGTTTAGCTAACTTATTCAAAGAACTAAACTCTAAACTTTTACTTGTATCATCCTTAAATTCTGCAAGTATAGTTTTAGCTGCAGGATGTTTAACTTTGTAAAATTCTCGTTTAAAATTTACTAAAGTTATTATTTCATCTAAAGTTAAGAGTTTTATATTATTTGTTTCAAGTAAATCTAAAGATAAAAAGAAAAAGTTTAAGTATAAATTACCTATATCTAAGCAGTCTTGTAAACTTTTATGGTGAATACCTATTTTTTTATACATATATTGTTTAGAATTAAATATATGTAATAAAGTTAAGCTTTCAGCTTCATAAACATATACTGGAGTACCTCTTTGTTTACGTAGTTTTTCTCGCATTTCTTGAGGCATAGGCTCATGATAACCAGAACTACTGGCTATTAAATCTACATTTAAGTTAGGTTTAAGTGTATCAATAAAATGTTGTTCTAAACTTACGATTTCATTTAAGCTAGATCTTATATCCATAATATATACTGTTAATTTTATATCCTTAAATCCGTGCTTATTTAAATGTCTAATAACTTTACGTGCTTTAGTATTAAGTATTGAAGGCATGAAATAAGAACTTATCCGGTTATATAAGTTTATAGAATGACCAACATAAATATTTTTACCATCTAAAGTTTCTCAAATATAAACGCCTTTTTGTTTTTTTGTAATTTTAAGTATTGTATCTCTGTTATAATAGGGATTTTCGATTATTATCTTAGTATATTTAAACTCATTATTTTCTTTTTCTTTATTATCGTTATTATTATTGTTAATTATCATGTTATTATTATCATTAATTTCGCTACTTACAGAAACTAACCATGATTTATATTTATTAAACATATACGCATTAAATTTGACCATAAAAAATATCATTAGAATAGCATGTGCTGTAATTATGCTATTATATAATTGATTATCTGCTATATATTGTACACCAGGTCCTGATAATTCCATACGTATAAGAACAGAGAATGATGTACCAATTAATCCTGAAAATAATGCAAACATTAAATATAATGTTCCAATATCTTTTGCATTAGATGAAAGAAATCATCTTTCTTTTCACATAGTTATTTTAAATATATTTGATTTTTCTTTTTCACCTAATGTTGAACTTATATCCTGCGTTGTAGAATAATATCTAAAGCTATTATTATTAAGTTCAACTCTCTTATCTTGCATTACTTTTGCAAGATATTTGTTTTAATGTTGAGCGATTGGAATTATTTATATTCGTTTTAATATTACATAAAACAGACTATTAAAATATCTATTAAAACAGTAAGTAATATGTGTAAAAAATATATTTATTTATTATTTACTGTTTTAATCTAAACGCTTCCCTATAAATGCTCACCCTTCGTTGACATAAACTAAATTTAAGTTTCTACGTACATCATAGCCTACGTCATGTTCGAAATTGTTATTATATTACTAGTTATTGCCTATTTACATTTTTAGTACTTTTTAGGCCTAAAAATATTATTATATATTTTAGGGAGGATACCTTGATTCGAACAAGGATATACTATGCCACATACAGCAGTTCTACCATTAAACTATATCCACCTATTTAAATTATTTATAATACAAGCTATAAATACTAAAAGTATCATGCTCTACCTTTGAACTAATAAGAATAATATGTTGTTAACATTAGTATAATTTATTGACAAGTTTTATTAATATAAAACACGCCCTTAAGATGACTCGAACATCTATACAAATATTAACAGTATTTTGCTCTACCTTTGAGCTATAAGGGCAGTTATTTTTAATAGTTAAATCTAGGGTATTATTTACAATTATATATAATAATTATAACGCGCACAAGATTTGAACTTGTATCGCTATGTCCGTAGCACAGCATTTTAACCATTAAACTAACGCGTCAATGAATATATGTATATAATTTAATGCACATATAATTATGTTGGAGCGATTCGAACACTCAATAGTAAATACCAAAAATTTATGACTTACCAATTAGTCGACAACATATATAAGTTATACATAACTGAAATAACAATGTGGATACTTATATAATAGTTAAATAAATAATGTAAAAATAGTATATCACATTATAGGTGACAAGACTCGAACTTGTAAAGTTAAAAACTATTCCATCCTAAGCGGAACCTGGTTACCAAATTTCAGCACACCTATAAAAAATGCTCGAGATAAGACTTGAACTTATAATGGCTTTCGTCACTTTATCCTAAGTGAAGTTTGTATACTAATTTCAGCACATCTATTAAATAACATTTATGTTATTTATTGCCCAGAGTAAGACTTGAACTTACAACCTAAAAATCTTCAATTTTCTGCTCTACCAATTGAGCTTCCTGAGCTTAATCTTATTCTTATAAATATATATATATATTATGAAGACATCAGAACTCGAATCTGAATTAGTGACGTGCAAAGTCTAATATATTATATCTGGAGTAAAATTTGAACTTACAACCAAAATAGCTTCAGTATTTTACTCTACCAAATTTCGAACTAAACAAAAAGTTTTTGGAAATATTAGGATTCGAGCCTAAAATAACGATATGCAAAATCGCAGTTTTACCAATTAAACTATATCCCCTTTAATCAATTAAATATTAATTGTTTACTTCTTATTTAATACGTACTTGTAATAAAAATGAATAAGTTCTTTTAAATTTAGCTTTTTGATTGCTGTGATTAAATATTTTATTTAATATAATATTATACAAGTTAACTATTAACTTATCTTTATTTCTAAAATTGCTTAATTTGTAAAAAATAAAATAACCATGCACTATATAATTAATATCTATTACTAATAAATAGCAAGTGATATTAATTTTTAAATTATCAAAATCGGAACGATAATTTTCGAGATTAAAAGTTAATTTGGAAAAAAATTCTAAACTAAAAAATAATAAATTAGAAGGATACTTAGATTTTTTACAAAGTTTATTATCTAATTTAATGAATCAAATTTTCATGTAAAAATATTTTTAATATGTGACAACACAATACTAGATTAATGGTAGGTACTAGATAAACCTTTTTAAGTTATATAAATTTAATATAGTACTAAATAATATTATAAAATAATTGTATTATTTTCTCGTTATAATATAAAATTTACCTATATAAATTTTATGTGTTTTTATAACCTTAGCAAGATAAGAATGATGTATACCAACAAATTTAGCGGCTTTTCTTATGGAGGTAAACTCTTTACTTATATTTGTTCTATTATCTGTAACAAGTATGGATTGTGCTTGAACATTATTTGCCGTTATTTTAAACTTTGTATATTCGCTATGTTTACTGCCCAGTTTTGCTATACGCATGAGTTTAATCGTTGCTTTACTGTATTTAAATCCTTTTATAGATCTAGCAAATTTTAAAATATTATATTCGGGCTTTAATAGATCAAAATAATATTGTTCCCTTTCTATAAGAGCATTAGGGTTGCAGTATTCGAGAATATCTAATTTAAAGCTTGAATAACCATATTTAAGTAATGCTCTATATATCATACTATTATTTTTGAGGATTTCTCTTTCTAAATAGGCTAAATTATAATAATTTTTAAGTCTATTAGATAAGTTTATAGCAGAACCAACGTAACTTTTTCCTGATATTATATGAGTTCATTTGTAAATACCTGTTTTATTATTATTATCTTTGCATATATCACTTTTTTGTAAATCGGCATTTACGTAAGAATGAACTGGACTTAAGGAGATTATATTTTTATTGTCTTTCATTTTTTAGAATATTTAACTTATTATTAAGCAAAATGCTTAACTGATTCTTTTATATTGGTATAAAAAATTATTTTTTTAAGATATAAAAGAATTTATCCGAGGAGGGATTTGAACCCACACGATTTAAATCAGCAAAGCTTAAATTTGCACTGTCTACCAATTTCAGCACTCGGATTATAAGGCCAGAATGATTCGAACACTCATCTAAGCTATCATGAGCAGCTGGCTTTACCAATTAAGCTATAGCCTTTTATTAATTTGTGCGGACTGAGGATTTGCACCTCAATATTCTGGTCATGAGCCAAACATGTTAACTGTTACACCAATCCGCATATATCTTTATAAAAACTAACTACTAAGTTTTATTTATATGAGAAATAGGTGAGTCGGACACCTGACCCTTCGCGTGTAAAACGACTGCTCTACCACTGAGCTAATTTCTCTAACTCAGGAGAGATTTGAACTCTCGTTTCAACAGTGAAAATGTTATGTCTTAACCAAACTTGACCACTGAGTCTTAGCCTAGTGTAAGTATCGCACTTACTTCCACCGATTACAAAACGGTAGCATTACTTTTATGCTAACCAGGCCACATTTTTAAAAGTTTTGCTTTTTTGAAAAATTAGGATAAAAGCAATATTTAGTAAATTATAAAATTAGTACTTTATGTCTAAAAAATTTAAATTTATTATAACTAAAGCCTAGCTTATTACTCCTATAGATATGATCATCTATTTAGTTTTTTCATATTATAAAAGTAATTTCGTAATGTTTTACTACGTATATAAGAGTATAGTAAAGTAAGTTTCGTGCTTATATGCATTCAGCACTTATCTTTAATTAACGTAGCTTTCCTGCCGTGCCTATACAGTAAATATATCTTTAGTTAAAGTATACTTTTATATAATACATATATTATATAAATGTATAAACAACAGGTAAACCATAGGTTAACATACCCAATTCCTTTCGTACAAGGGGGCTGTCTTTATTTTACTCTAAATTCCTCTAGAAGATAGAAACCATACTGTCTCACGACGTATTAAACCCAGCTCGTGTAGCTCTTTAATCGACGAACAGTCGAACCCTTCATGATTTCTGCGTTCATGTGGATGAGCTAAGCCGACATCGAGGTGCCAAACCGCGCACTCAATTTGTACTCTCTTGCGCACATTAGCCTGTTCAAAATTTGTTAACATAAATATATCATTTATTTCCACATTTTTCAATATGGTTCAGACTATTTCATCATTTATTGTTAAATTTAAATAAAAGCAACTTTAAAAATATTATTAGTTATTTAGTTACTACTTATTCAACCTTTTATACCAAAAGATCCTATACGTGTTTTAGATTTTAATTTAGTATATTGTATATTTGATTTTAAATCACCTTTTAATAATACAGAAGATAGTCCTCTATAAGAAGAGTCTATATTTAATAGATTACCTTTATATCTTAATTTAGAGACAGATCTTGATGCTGTATAACGTCTGGTTAATCTTCCACTTGTTTCTAATCTAAATCCTGTTACGTGTTTATATTTAATAT
>Ga0210405_10004452_pt1 | contig 13151 bp, 10 predicted proteins | sample IncBWH11MmetaG_FD_155492 | JGI IMG/M metagenome (GOLD analysis project Ga0210405, IMG submission 155492) | Forest soil microbial communities from Barre Woods Harvard Forest LTER site, Petersham, Massachusetts, United States - Inc-BW-H-11-M | ecosystem: Environmental > Terrestrial > Soil >... | reverse complement strand
GTGGTCGAGCGGACTGCCAAGAACGCGAAGATGTTCGGCTGCCGTTTCCACGTCAACTTGTGCCTTGTTTTCGACATCCTCCGCGGTCTGATAGTCGTTCAAGGAGAAGGCGCCCTTTTCGTACAGGAGCTTTGCCCGCTCGAGTTGAACATTGGCGAGTTTTTCGTCCGCCTGCGCTTTTCGATAATCCGAGAACGCTGAGGAAATATCCGAGCTCTGAACACGCAGCAAAATTTGGCCCTTCTTGACTGTGTCGCCCAGCCGCGCTTTGATCTCCACCACCCGCCCTGTAGCGATCGAAATCACCGGCACCGTTCGCGAAACGTCGGGACTAACCACACCCGTCGCGACCAATTGCGTAGTAGCCGCGTGTTCGATCGCGGTGAATAGGGGAAACTGTTCCGGGTGGTCGACCTTAACCACGTTCAGGTCCTGCTCGTGTTCAACCACCGCGGTTGGCGGTGCTTCCGCCTTCGGATCGCCCTTGCTATCGCCGCACCCGCCCGCAAAACATACCAATCCGAACGATAGGGCCAAGCACCCCGCGCTCGTGCGAATCCCCGCGCGAATCATTGTCTGACCTCACATCCTGCAGCGAGATCCGTTAATCTCGCCCCAGTCGAATAAAAAACGAAAACACTTGAGAGCAATCACGCAATCCAGACGGCCAAATCTTGGCTATTCGAGATAGTTGGGTAGGGACGTGTCCCAATAACCGGTGAACTATACAAACGGTTTCAGGTTCACGAATTTACGGCTGCTTTAACAGAATGTTTAAGACTGAAGAACGAAGGTAGGAGGCGCTCTGCCAAGGAGTGAAAAAAGAGAGACGCGGATGGATCTCTGACAGACAGAGGTAGGAGCGCACTCAAAATCGCTCTTCGGGCCGCCAAACTTGCTCTCGCGATCCAACTCGCCTGCGGGATACTCCATCCGAACTAGCGCGCAGCTATCGCAAACCGGAATTGCTCCAGAATTCCATCGCCTGCTACTTTCCGGAATGGCCGACGGAAATTCGCTGGGGTCGGCCAGTCTGAATTTTCCGTGACCGTCGTTCAAAAGTACGGCAACTTGCTCGTGCTGCAACACTGTGGTGACGAGCACATCCAGGCTATTGTCGCCGTTCAGGTCGCGTGCCACGATCTGCAGCCCGCCGGAGGGCGCGGTTACACCAAATACCTGTGCGATGCCTGCGGTTAGCTGGAATCGAATCGAATACAGCGTGGTTCTGGAGGAGCTGCTTTTTTGGACTTCTACAGTCGCCAAATCCGGTTTTTGATCGCCATCGAAGTCCGCGATGGCGAAGTAGGAGTTGCTTCCCAGCGAAGGGGCCGGCAAGTGTCGCGTCGGAGTGCCTGCGGCATCCGCCCGATAAGCCACACCGGCAACCAAACACAGGATCAGAAGGGCTTTGCCAGTAGCCGATGCAGAGCCGAGATTTTCACGGGCCTGAAAGAACATAATCTCCAGCTTCTTGTGGAGTGGTTTGGTGCTGCGTATACGTTGATGCTCCGCCAGAATACCACTATCGGCGTGAAATCAGTCAGTCGAGGCCTTGAAAATGTTGGGGGGCTAGCGCCCGCCTGGGGGAGGGGCCGCGGGAGGGGCGGCCGGCGGAGCAGGAGGAGCCTGCGGCTTTCCGAAATGAGCTTCATCGACTTGCGGGTCAAGTTCGATCTTTTCCACGACAATTCTCTGCGCGACGTCCGACCCTGACGTGCTTGAGACTAGCTCAAACGCAAACTTCAGCCCACCGATGTCCCTGTAATCGTGAAAGTGGGTCTCATGCGTGACCACTTCGCCGTTCACGGTCTCTGCCCCGCTCCACTTGGCCAGCAAGAATGTCTTGGTGTCGAAAGAGTAGGATGAGACTTGGCCGTCCTTGTGCGTCACCTTGAGTACGTAGGCGTCCCGGCCTTCCACTTTCTCTGTGCCAGTCAATTCGATTGTGTTTCCCTTGGCTTTGGCGTCCACCAGTGGGCCGTCGAAATCCGCTTCATTCACTACCTCTTTCACGTCCTCCGCGGACATCTGCTCCGCAACATCCTTACCCACAAATGGGTTGATCACCCACCCCATATCTTTGCCATTGAAGGAACGTGCCACGGTCTTGTTTTGGATGGTCATTTCATTGTGCATTTTGCCCGGCCGTTTAAACTCGGCCAGAAATGGCCCATACAATTCCGGATTGAAGTAGAGCGTGCCTGTAATGCGCTCAGTCTGCACCGCCTTGATTTTTTCCAGCCCGCCGCGGGCAGCCAGCACTTTGGCGACGATCTCATCGGTGGTCTGCCCTGCTGCCCTGGTTGCGCAGCCGAGTAGAAGCCCCCCCAGGAGCCCAAGGTGGAATATGGCTAATATCATTGCGCGCTGCATAGTCCCATGATGCTTGCGGTTCATCGGTACCCCATTTGAAAAACGAAGCCTTCCACGGCCGCGTCCCTTTCATGCTAAGTGCAGAAGCACTCTAGGTCAATTTCGTTGCCTGGCTCTCACGCGGCTGAATAACAAACCGGCCCTCTTCGACCAGCCGTGCGGGACGTATTTGCAGGAGAAATCGGCGCGGTGCGTTTCACGCGCCACGCGAACCAGCCCATTTGTGGCTTTATTCTAAATGTCGGCCGCATCCAGAACTTCCGCTTCTCGAGAAAGACAAACTGAGTTTCGCAGCGAGCTACACGGCAGTGAACACGGAGCCGTCCGCGGCGACGTAACCATATGCCATTCGCGGGGTGTTAAACGCGAAGCCGGGGTTGCCTTCGGAGTCGAGCAGGATGAGACCACCGGTGGCGTGGGTACGCTTGGCTAGTAGATGAACCGCTTCGCGGGCAACCAGCATCGCCACGTCCGAGGCACTCGAGTGCGACGCCGGACCGGATGGGTCTCGCGAAGAATCGGACACGCAGAAAGTGGAATTGCCACTCCGCAGAAGGTCGGTGGCCGTCTTTGCCATGACGATCTTCATGATGGCCTCGCCGTATCCGGTGCATGAAACGCCGCCGGCCGTGGAATCGGCATAGCACCCGCAGCCGATGAGGGGCGAATCACCTACGCGGCCCGGGAGTTTGCAGCAAGTCCCGCCCGTGGAAGTAGCCGCAAACAGCTTGCCGTGCGAATCGATCGCGACGGCGCCGACCGTGCCCTGCTCGTGGCCACGATGGTGCGCCGCCGCATGTTTATCCTGGCTGCAAAGCTGCCAGGCTTCGCGCTCCGCGTCGCTGACGAGTTCCGCCGGATTACACAACGCGAAGCCATTGTCTCTGGCGAATCGTTCCGCGCCCTCACCTACTAGCATCATGTGCGGACAGTGTTCCAAGACCGCTCGCGCTAGACGGATCGGATTGCGGATTCTTTGCAAAGCAGCAACAGCTCCAGCGCGCAAGGTCTCGCCGTTCATCACAATCGCGTCGCACTCCACGCGCCCGTCTAGATTGAGATGCGAGCCGAACCCTGCGTCAAACACGGGCTCGTCTTCCAGCACAACAATCGCAGCTTCCACAGCGTCCAGCGCAGATCCGCCCCGCGCGAGAATCGACCATCCCGCTTCGAGAGCGCCGCGGCACCCTGAATTGCATGCCTCGACTGCCTCGTCGGGAATATCCCAGGCACCGCCATGCACGATCAGGGAGGGTTTCATCGCGACGAGAATGGCAAAGCGAGCAAAGTTTGTCCAGAACGGGGAACCGCGGCCGTGTGCATGCCCTAGATGAAGAAATCGAGAACGAAGAGAACCGCCCCGAGAAAAAGCAGTATGAAGGCAGGGTTGATGTGCCGGCGAGGAAAGCGGCTAAGCGAATGAATAAACTGGGATGGCACGGCCTTGAGCCGAGACTCTTCCCGAACGCTATAAAAGGGTCCGATCACGATGTAGCGCGAAAGGCTGCGCCGGAAGGCCCCGAACTCGTCGTGAACCCAAATGGAAAAGTCGTCACGATTGCGCCAAACCAGGGCCGCGCCAATCGTGAACGCGACGTACCCAAGCACTGTTAATAGCCCGAGCGTCGGGCCAGCTCCCCAATACATAGTGCCTCGCAGACTACCTACCCACTTTGGTTGGACGCCGGTAAAAGCCGAAAAGTTACTCGTCCTCGTGAATAGTCGTTAGCCGGACGATTTCAAATTCTTTTTGCCCAGCCGGCGTGGCCACCTGCACCTCGTCGCCCACCTTCCGGTTCAGCAAAGCCTTGCCAATGGGCGAAGTCGTCGAAATGAGGCCCTTTTCGACGTCGGCCTCTTCCGTGGTGACCAGTTTGTACTCGATTTTCACTTCTTTGTGAAGATCGAGCACCACGATGCGTGAACCGTACCCGGACCGATCTTTTGGAATATTGCTCAGATTCAGCATGCCCAAGTCGCCCATCCGCTTTTTAAGCTGCCCGATGCGCGCGTTTACATACCCCTGGCGCTCTTTCGCGTACTTATATTCCGCGTTTTCTGATAGGTCGCCGTGCGCCCGCGCCTTGGCGATTTCTTTCGGGAGGTCGATGTTGAGCTCGTGCTCAAGATTGTCGATTTCCCCTTGCAGGCGCTGCTTGATCTTCGCGAGCGGGTCTAACATGGTCGTGGGTCACCAAAAGTAGCTGCCAAAAAATGTTCGCGGAGTCCGGTTTAGCTGCATGGCTCGCCGGACTCCGCGCGAACAAGCATTATAGATGCGTCCCATTTGCCGCCACAAGGGGCAGCCCCAGATAGTTTTGGCTCGTCACGGTCTCCATCGGACAGCTGGAGCACGCAACCGAGGCTGGCGGAAATTCCCTCAGGCACTTTTTGGGTACAGTTAGCGGACCTTTATTTCAACATCCTGAGACTGCGTCTTTCCAGCGGCGTCTTCGATTGTCAATGTGTATGTTGTTGATTTAGTTGGAGATACATCCACGCACCGGGCCACTGACGGCCATACTGGCTGGGACTGGGGCTCCAGCTTAATGCTCTTTGCGTTTGCTACCCCATAGCAAAGCTGCGCAGATTCGCCTCGCGCAATGACCTTGGGACTTGCATAAAAACTAAGAATCGCAAACTCCTTGCCGCCGAGCTGTTCGACAGCCATGCGGTCCTGCTCGTGCTGCTTTTCCGCTCGTTCCTGCGCCGCTCGGCGTTCGTTGTTGCGGCTTTCCTGCCACCGCGAAATCATCACAAACACAACCCCGAGCAGGGCAATGACAAGCACAGCCGAGGAATACATCAGAGGGTTTTTCAGAAGAGACTTCGTTTGAGAAACCGGGTCAGACGCCATGAGTACGCTCCGAGAGGGCCGAGGCTGCTGCAACCAAAATGATTTGAACGGGGACTCGCGCAAAAGAGCCGAATGCGTCTTGCCTGCACAAACAACAAGCGGGTCCCCGCCGCAAGTATTTCATTTCGCTACGCGGGCCAACTCCCGCCAAGTCACAAGCTTGATGTTTTGCTCCTGCACCAATGCCCGGAACTGCTCGCTGGTGAAAAAGTTGAAATCGCGCTGCCGCCATGCCGCACCCCAGGTGCCGCGTTCGCGCGTGGCCGCCCGCATCTCTTCGTCATCGAAAGCCAAATGAATAATGAAGACGGTCACCCCAGGCTTGAGATTCTTTAACGCCGTGGTATAGAAATCCGCCCACTTCTCCGGCGCCACTCCCGGCTCAATCGTCACGGTATGATCCACCACGAGATCGTCTGGACTCAATGAACTTTCCAGGTAGGGGCGGTCCGCAAACCAATCCCGCACCACGAACACTGGCAATTTGTATTCGTGCGCCACGCGCTGAACGCTCTGAAAAATCTCTTTCCCATTTTCGAAGAGCCGGTATTGATGGGAGTCGAGGTGCGTCGGCCGAACGCCCATCGCCAGCGCTCTCTCGATCTGCGCGCGAAGCTCAAGTTCCACTTCCTTCGCGTCGATGTGCGTAGTTTCCGTCCAGTTCAGGTGGAAGTAACCATTCGAGTCCACGAGACTTGGCACTTTGTCGCGAGGAGCGACAGGCCCCCAACGGTAGAAAACGCGTTCGCTGGTCAACGTGAGGTGAAGCCCAAGGTCCACATCGGGGTGCGCCTTCGCATATTCAGCCATTTCCGGAAACCACGGGCAAGGCACCATGATGCTCGCTGAGGTGACTAGCCCGCTTTCAAGTCCTTTGATCGACGCTGCGTTCACCGAATGCGTCATGCCCAAATCATCGGCATGCACGATCACCAGTTTTGCATCGCGTTCATAACCAAGCTTTTCCGCTAACGATTTGGTGGCTGTTTGCGCATGCGCCGAGATGGATGTGGTTGCGAGCAGAAAAAGAGTCATCCCCAGAAATCTGTGCATCATCGCATGAAGCCGGCGGAGACAACTCAATGTTGAGCGCCAGCCGCCGTGGCCGGCGGATTTTTCACGTAAGTATTCAACCAGTTGTTCATCTCCCAAAACATGTGCAGCACCGATTCCCGCCCTTGATACCCATGTGACTCGAGCGGCAGCAGCACGAAGCGCACCGTCGCTCCATGTCCCTTCAACGCGCTAAAAAGCCTCTCGCTCTGAATCGGAAACGTCCCGGAATTATTGTCTGCCTCGCCATGAATTAACAAGATCGGCGTCTTGATTTTGTCGGCAAACGAAAACGGCGACATCTTGTAATAAATTTCCGGCGCCTGCCAGTACGTCCGCTCCTCATTCTGAAAACCGAACGGCGTCAGCGTGCGGTTGTAAGCTCCGCTCCGCGCAATGCCAGCCTTGAACAAATCACTGTGCGCCAGCAAATTCGCGGTCATGAACGCGCCGTAAGAATGCCCCATCACCGCCACGCGATTGCGATCCACGACACCCAGCCGCACGCCTTCATCAATCGCCGCTTTGGCGCTGGCCACAAGCTGTTCCACGTAAGTGTCATTCGGCTCCGCATTGCCTTCGCCGATGATCGGAATTGTGGCGTTTTCGAGCACTGCGTAACCTTGCGTCGCAAAGGGCACCGGCGAACCCCAATACAAGAACGTGAATTGATAAGGTGATCCGGTGATTTGTCCCGCCGCTGCTTTGGTTTTGTACTCCGTCGGATACGCTTCCATCAATGCAGGCAGTGGACCATCCCCAGGCTTATATCCCGGCGGCAAATATAGATTCGCGCTCAAATCAACGCCATCCGCCCGCTTGTAATGCAAAACCTGTTTCTTGGGAAGCGGACCAGTTCCATAGGGGTTTGGGAAAAAAGTCACTTGCTCCGCGGATGCAGCCCCTATTTTCTGAATGTAGTAATTCGGACTCTGCTCCTGCGATTCCCTGCGCATCAAAATCGTGCCGGCAGCCGGATCAAGAACCGCGGCAGCCGTCTCAAAATACGGAGCAGCCGACTGCCAAAGACGCTTGGAGTCTCCGTTCGCCGAATTCACCAACGCGAGAAATGGTTTGTCCCCTTCGGCGGAAGCGCCTTCGCCTTTAAAGTAAATCCCCTTTCCGTCTGAAGCTGTCTGGATGACCGGCTTGCCCGCGGAATTGTTCTCCTCCATCGCAGAGCCCGGATCGTGATAGCGATCCTCGAATGACCCCTCGAACAATTTGACGGGAGCCGTCGGCGCGGAAGGAGCCATCGCCAAAATGATGCGCTTGCGGTCTTTCCATCGAAGTTCCTCGACAAGTGCCAGGTGATCGTTGCCCCAACTCACCCGACGATAACGAACCGGAAGCTCCGCCAATTTCCGCGGAGTGCCATCAAAGGGCGCATCCAAGAGAAATAGTGAATCCCGCACGGCAACATCCTTGCGCGGATCGCCGCCGTCCCCTGCTTCCACCCAAAAGACAGAAGCGGCTGCGTCGCTGCGCCACCCGTAATCACGCGGGCCAGACGCCACCGCGTCATGAAGATTGGGAATGTTATCTTCGAGCGGCTTATCCACTAACTGCTTCGCCGTTCCCGTCTTCAAATTCACAACCGAGACGCGCTCCGGAAACGCATTAAATGGCAGCAAATACGTATAAGGATGGTGCCGCTCAAACAAGAGCACGTAACCGCCGTCCGGCGAGGGCGAAGTTCCCGCGAACACCCCAGCTTTTCCCACCGGTTTGGCCGTGCCATCGAGCCGAATGATTGCCACCTGCGATGTCGCGAAATAATCGAAAAACTGCTCGTCCTCTGGGTTCTTCAAAAGATCTTCAAACGTCGCCCCAGGCGTAACGCGCCCAAGATTTTGTTGAATCACCGGCCCGGTCGGCACTTCACTGCGTGTGGGCGCAGGACCTCGATCCGTCGGAACAGTTCTGCACACCAAGCTCTGGCTATCGCCCAGCCATTCGCATGGCGACCCAAAAATCCCATTGAGCGCCACCCCCGGCAAACGCCTCGCCTGCGCCGTCGCCACATCCACAATCCACAGACTTAGCCCCGCGTCTTCCTTCGCATCGCTAATATTTACAAAAGAAATCTTGCGTCCATCCGGCGACCAATCCGCAAACCGGATCTTCGCATGCGTAGGCAATCCGGAAATAGCAATCGCCTTGCCGTCCGGCAGCGATTGCAATTCGAGCGCAGTGTCATAACGCCCCCTGCTGGGACCATTGGTCTTGGGATTGAACCGCAACCCCGCCAATCGAAGCTCCGGTTGTGCCAGCTCCGCGATGGTCGGCAGCCCGGAGAAATGTTCAATCAAGATCCATCGCTTGCCCGCCGCTCCGCCCGCAGGAGAGAGCTCGACGCCCGGCGTCGGCAATGCATCGACAATGTCAACGATGGCTTTGGGTGGCTGCTGATACTGCAGATTCGTTTGCGCCTTCGCAGCGGGAATCGCGAACACGGACAATCCCGCCAACAAACCAAGACTAAACGACGGAAAACCTCGATCAACTTTGGATGAAGCGGACATGCGCATTACACCTTCCTCAGTAAATGAACCTCTGATCTTTGAATTATCAATGACGCGCGCATTTTGGCCGTAAACTCCGCAGCGAGCAACAGGAATTTGCTAAGTTACACAAAAGCACTGTCGACGCGGTTTGCCCGGGAGGCAGCGGGTAAAAGGGTTCTGGCCCAGGCTCTGTTACTGTGCGTCCGGCGGTTTTGCGCTGGCGTTGCCGTTCAAATATCGCTCAAACCAATAGATCTGCCAGTTCAGGCTCTCGACCAGATGCTTTGGTTCGCCGGTTCGCGTCAGATTGTGGTTCTCGCGGGGGAAGAGGACCAGCTCCGAGGGCACGCCGTAATGCTGGAGTGCGCGAAACCACTGCTCGCCCTGCTCGATGGGCACGCGAAAATCATTGTCGGAATGGAGAATGAGCGTTGGCGTGCGAACATTTCGCGCATATTTTAGCGGTGAAGCGTCCCAGTATTGGTCGAAGTCGTCAAAGAGGATTCCTTTGAAATAATCCTCGTGGCCATAAGATCCGTCGCGCGTCCCCTCGTCGCTGATGAAATTAGAGACCGAACGCAATGTCACAGCCGCCTTGAACCGGTTCGTGTGCGAAACGATCCAGTTCGTCATGTAACCACCGTAACTGCCGCCGGTCACGCCCAGGTCGTTTGCATCCACCCACGGATATTGCTTCAGTGCGGCGTCCACACCGGCCATGATGTCCTGATAATCCATACCACCCCAGTTGTTGATTTCGCCGCGCTCGAATTTTTCTCCGTAGCCAGTCGACCCCCTCGGATTGCAGAAAAAAACCGCCCAGTCTTTCGCAGCGTACACCTGGAACTCGTGATACCAGTCCACGCCAAACATGCCTTCCGGCCCGCCATGAATCACCAAAACCATCGGATATTTCTTGCCGGCTTGCCAGCCAAGTGGCTTGACGAAAAAGCCATCGATCGGCCAGCCATCCGTGCTCTTGTAAGTCAAGCGCTCGACGGGCTGAAGCTCCAGTTGCGCCCACAACTCGCTGTTCACATGCGTCAACTGACGCTCGCCAGAGCCGTCCAAATTAGAAATGTAGAGATCATCGAGATGCTGGAAATCATTCGCCAGATAGGCCATTTTTCCAGCGATCTCATTCACATCGAACGCGTGAATCCCGCGAGGCCCGGAAGTCACGGCCGCAAAAGTGCGCTCCGCCAGATCGGCGCGAAAGATTTGTGTTTCGCCTTTAACTCCGGCGGTGAACAGAACCGAGCCAGGCGTGGGCCAGCGCAGTTCGCCGGCGATGCTGTCGAAATCTTTCACAGCAAGCTTCGAAGCAGCGCCGCCCGCGGAGTCTGCAATATACAATTTCGCGAATTGGTGCACCGCCGTTTGGCCCGTGAAGAGAATCTGCTTGCCGTCCGGCGACCAGCGTGGATTTTCGTCCTCGAATGCATGATCGGAAATCTTGGTGAGCGTACCACCCGCTGCCGGAATCACCCACACATCGGTGTTGTGGCTGTCGTCGTAAGCCTTTCCGGTTCGATCGGAAACAAAAGCAATGCGCGTGCCATCCGGAGACCATTGCGGGTCAGTGTCGTTCCAATCCTGGCCCTCCGTAATCTGTTTTGCGTCTCCGCCCGGCACGCTAACAACCCACAAGTGGCGCCGCTTGTCATCAAACCACCCGCTGTCGTTGAATTTGTACTGGATGTGCGTGTAGTGCCGCACATCGCTCTTACGATCCGCGGTCGCCACGCCATCCATCGGCCCGGAAGTGCTGACCACAACGATTCGCGAGCCCTCCGGTGACCACTGGTAACTCTGCACGCCGTTCTTCAATTTTGTAAGCGCGATTGCCTCGCCCCCACCCGCAATGGAAAGTAAATAAATCTGAGCCTTCGGTGTTTCCCCCGCTGGCAGGTCCGAAGACCGCGCCGAAAGAATCGCCAAGGTCTTTCCATCCGGGCTCCATCGCGGCGAACTCGAACTAAACCCTTCGGCGCTCAATCTTCGCGGCGCCGCTGAGCCATCCCCGGGCACAACCCATATAGACGATTCGCGCCGATTCTTCTTCTGGTCAATCGTAGTCAAGACATAAGCTATAACTCTTCCATCGGGCGAAATATGCGGATCGCCAACAAATTTGAACGAGAGATAGTCTTCCGGAGTGATGCCGCGCTTAGTCTGCGCCGACGTTCCGCGTGACCCAAGGATGCCGGTGCAGAGAAAGCAAGCAACAGCCAATAGCACTCGAAGTCTTCTCATAGTGACGCAGACTCTAGCATAGGAAATAACAAGCACAAACGACTCCGTAAGGGACGCACTATTGTTGCAAAGTGGGCGGGGCAGCGGACATCTTCCGCGCGACGTCCTCCTCGGCTTTGTCGTGGAGTTCGCGGACTTTGGCAAACTCCTTTTGGGCTGCGGCCTGATTGCCGGTCGCCTGGTAGGCGCGCCCAAGCCGGTAATGTGCATCAGGTTGTTCCGGATCCAACTCCACAGCGCGCTTCAACGCGGCGATCGCGGCCGGATACTGCCCTTGTTCGGTGAGTATGGCTCCCAGGTCCACATACGCAATACGAATGTCGTTGCGCGATTGCAAAGCCTTCTTGAGCAGCGGCACAGCGCCATCCGGATTGTTCTTTTTCATTTCTATATCGCCCAGATACGCCAAGGCTTGCCCATTTTCCGGGTCCACAGACAGCTCGCCCTTGAACGCCGTCGCCGCCTCATCGTACAGCTTCAACTTCCAGTAGAGATAGCCCAGACCAAAATGCAGGTTGGGGTCTTGCGGCGCAGCTTTTACCGCATCCTGGAATTCGGCAATGGCTTCTGAGGTTTTTCCCAGGCCGTCGAGCGCCTCTCCAGTAAGTACGTGAATCGCCGCTGAGTTGGGGTCGCGCTGCTCGATCTGGCGAAACTCCTCGAGGGCGCAGTCAAATTGCTTGGCCCACAAACAGCTTTGCGCCAGCACTTGCCTCAGTTGGACATTATCAGGATCGGCCTTAGCAGCCAGCTCCAGGTGCTTCGAGGCCTCGGCAAACCGCTTGATGCCGTAGTAGCTCAAGCCTACCAGCGCGCGCGCCTGCATGTTGTCTGGCTGGGCCGCCAGCGCGGCGCTAAGAGGAGTGATGGCCACCTCAAAGTGCCCTTGCTTAAACTCCGCGAGTCCTAGATTCAGCTGGATTCCAGGTAGCTGTGGATCCAGGGCGAGCGCCTTCCTGTAGGCAGAGGCCGCCTCCTTATACTTCTGCTGCTTCGAGAGATCCACCCCCAAGCTGGCTAAAGCCGCGGCATCACGAGGGTTACGCGCGATCACGGCTTGCCAGACTTTCACCGCCTCTTCCAGCTTCCCCTGTTGTTCGAGAGCCATGGCTTCCGCGGGGCCCGAGATCGAAGTCTGTGCACCGGTTAAAACCGGGCAAAGGAGGGCGAGAACCACGACCGTCTCCAACCACTTGGTTGAATACAATCGCCGGTGCGCCGAGGGGCTTCTTGCCCGGCGACCTCGCGGCGAGCAGACGGCTCTTTGGATCAATAAGTTCAAGGCGTTAATGATATCGCAGTGGTTTCCCGTCGGCACAGTCAAAGAGCCTGCCGCGCCCGGACGGGCGTTCACAAAAGAAAGGCCCCGCTCGCAGTGCGTGCGAGCGGGGCCGTGGTGGAACTTCCGGGGTGTTAGAAGTAAATCTTGCCGCCGAGCTGCAAGATTCTCGGGTCAAAGGCTGAAGTGACTTGGCCAAAGTTCGAAGAGCCAAGGCCGGTGCTTACGGCGTTAAACTGAGTGTGGTTCCAGGTGTTGAATGTTTCCAAACGCAGTTCCAAGAAGCTGCCGCGAGCTTCCCACAGCGTGAACCTCTTGAAGAGCGACAGGTTCCAGTTGTCGCGCCCAGGTCCGCGCAGGTCGTTGTGTGGCAGGGTGCCCCAAGCGCCGATCGCTGGAGCCGAGAACGCAGACGGGCTAAACCACTCTCCGACAGTATGTGGAGTCGTGAGTGTACCAGTCAGGTTTGGCCGGTTGTTGCCGCCTACGCCGTTGCCCTGTTGATTGCCGGTAAGGGTGATGTTGATCGGCAGGCCGGACTCCATGGTGACGATGCCGGAGACTTGCCAACCGCCGACGACTGATTTCAAAAGGCGGCTCTCGCTATGACGGAAGACCGGGATGTCGTAGATGAAGTCCACGACAGCCACGTTCAAGCGGTCATATCCGCTTGATCCCTGGTCATATAGCCAGCCTGCCCAAGGGTTGGACACGGTTTGCAAGTCTTGACCGCCGTTACCATTGGTGGGGTCGACCGCGTGCGAAACCGTGTAGAACGCGCGGAGAGTCAGGTCTTTGCTAAGCTGCGAGTTCAGGTCGATTT
>Ga0210405_10004451_pt1 | contig 13151 bp, 10 predicted proteins | sample IncBWH11MmetaG_FD_155492 | JGI IMG/M metagenome (GOLD analysis project Ga0210405, IMG submission 155492) | Forest soil microbial communities from Barre Woods Harvard Forest LTER site, Petersham, Massachusetts, United States - Inc-BW-H-11-M | ecosystem: Environmental > Terrestrial > Soil >... | reverse complement strand
CATCGCGGCGCTCGCTCTGGCGGCGCTGCTGCCGTTGCGCGCCATGGCCGCCGAGCAGATCGTGGTCAGCAATTTCGGCGTTGCCGCCAACGGCATGCCTTATGCCATCGCGATGGACAAGGGCTTCTTCAAGGCCGAAGGCGCCGACGTCAGCGGCATCCTGTCGTCGTCGGGCGGTGGCACGACGGTGCGCAATCTGATGACCGGGCATCTGTCGTTCGGTGAGATCGATCTCGCCGGCACCGTGGCGGCGATCCAGCAGGGCGCGGATCTTAAAATTATCAGCGACAATGTGCTCACCGTCGCCGAGTTCGTCTGGGCGGTGAAGCCGGATTCGCCAATCAAGACCATCCAAGACCTCAAGGGCAAGAAGATCGGCTACACCAATCCACGCTCGACCAGCCAGGCGCTCGACATTTTGTTGCTCGAGCAGGCCGGACTGAAACCCGACGACGCCGAACTGGTCAAGACCGGCGGTTTCGGCGAGGCGGTCGTGGCGCTCAATCTCGGCCTGATCGATGCGTCGGCGATCGCCGACCCGGTATGGTCGAAGAACAAATCCCAGTTCCGTGTCCTGGTGTCGGCGAGCGACGTCTTGCCGCCGCTGTGCAATGTCATCGGCGTGACCACCGGCGAGGCGGCCGCCGCCAAGGGCGATTTCATCCGCGCCATCCTGCGCGGGCGGCGCAAGGCGGTCGAATTCATGTCGGCGCATCCCGACGAGGCCGCCGACATCGTGGCCAAGGCCTATAATCTCGACGTCGAAGTCGCCAAGAGCACGATCCACAACCTGGTCGCGCCGAGCAAATCCGGCGTACCCTATTGGAGCGCCGGCAATTTCGATTTCGCCGGCATGGACCGCATGATCCGGGCGCAAAAGCTGGTCGGCGCGCTGTCCGGCGACGTGGACTGGTCGAAGATCGTCGATGAAAGCTTTCTGGCTGACGATCTCAAGACGAAGAAATAACGGAGGTCAAATCTTCAACAACCGCTTGGCATTCTCGCAATAGACTTTGTTCTCGTCCGCCGGCGACAAGCCGATCTTCTTGATGACTTCGACGCCTTGTTTCTTCAAGACTTTCAGCGGCGGCGCGTCGGTGCCGAAAATGAAATGGTCGGCCCCGACCGTTTCGCAGCCGCAGCGCGCCGCCGGCGGGTGATAGCAGGTCGATTCGAGATACATCATCTTCAGGTAGTGGCTCGGCGGATGCTTGATCAGCATCGGCTCGTAGGAGCCGAGGAAATAGGCCTCGTCGTGAAGGTTATAGGCGTAATCCATCCGTCCGATCATCTCGCAAATGCCGCCGCCCAAATGCGTGCCGACGAGTTTTAAGGCCGGGAATTTCTCGAAAATGCCGCGCACGATCAGCCGCGCGATCGCCAGCGCATTGTCCATCGGGCGGCCGACGCTTGACGCCAGGCGATAGTCCTTCAGGCGCTCCTCGCCGAAGCCGACCGCGGGTGGATGGATCACGACCGGCACGTCGAGCTCGGTAGCCAATTGAAAGAACGGCAGGCATTCGTCGTCGTCGGGATAATGCCCGGGCAGGCTCGACAGAATCCAGGCGCCCTTGAGCCCATCCTGCCTGATGGCGCGCTCCCATTCGCGCAAAAATGCGTCGTCGCCGCTCGGCACTGCCGAGGCCATGCCGTAGATCGATGGATATTTATCCTGCAGCGAGGCGATGTAGCGGTTCACCTTCTGCACGGTTTCGAGCCGTTGGTCGCGGTCCATGTTGCGCAACTCGTGGATCGGCTGGCTGATCAGCGTAGCGTCGACGCCGGCTTCCTGCTGCGCCTCGAGCACATTCTCGATCGTCATCGGGCAGCGGCCTTGCCAGAACGGATTTTGCTGCTGTTCCGGTGTTTGGACGTGGGTGTGGAAATCGATGATCATGCGGGCACTCTGTGCGGACTGGGAGGATGTTCAGGCCGTTGCGGCCGGAGCAGGTGATGGCGACAGCTCTTCGAGCGTCTTGCCCGCGGTCTCGATCGAGAACAGCGCGCAGGTGACGCCGCCGACGATGGCGAAGACGGCGAACATGCCGTAGACGCCGCCGACGCCGTAGCTCGGCAGGATCAGCCCGACGAGGGTGGGGCTGATCACCGACGACAGCCGCTGCGAGACGCTGGTCGCACCGTTGCCGAGGGCGCGCAGGTGGTTGGGATAGTTCTCCGCCGTATACATGCCGAGCGAGCCAGGGATCATGCCCATCAGGCCGAAGGCCAGCGTCGCCAGGACGGCAAGCCCGAGCGCGTCCAGATTCGGCGCGAACGCCGCCACCAGCATCGGCACGGCGGCGAGCAGGAAGCCGACGGTGAAGGCGCGCTTGCGCCCGATCCGGTCGATGGTGAATACCGCCGTGAGCAGCACGCACAAGCCGACGATGTTGAGAATGAAGCCGTAAAGGTTCGATTGCGACACCGGCTGATGGTAGATCGTGCGCATAATGCTCGGCAGCCAGCCGGTCATCGCGTAAGTGATGGCGTAGGTGCAGAACCACAGCACCCAGAGCGACAAGGTGCGCTGCAGATAGGCCGGCGCGAACAGGTCGCGGAAGCGGCCGATGGCAGCGACCGCGGGCGGCACGCCGGTCGGGATCGGCGGCAACGGCCGGGCGCCGTTCGCCGAGACCAGCGTTTCGATGCGCGTCAGCACGCGGTCGGCCTCGATGTCGCGGCCACGGCCGGCGAGCCAGCGCGGCGATTCCGGCAGGAGCTTGATCATCGGCAATGCCAGCAGCACCGGCAGCCCGCCGAGCACGAACGCCGATTGCCAGCCGAAGTTCGGTATGACGTAGGCGCCGACCAGGCCTGCGGTCGTCAGGCCGATGGGGAACATGATCTGCTGAATGAGAACGAAGCGGCCGCGCCCCTTCGACGGTGCAAACTCGCTGACATAGGTGTTGGCGATCGGCACCTCGCCGCCGAGCCCAATTCCCTGCACGAAGCGCATGGCGAACAGGGTCCAATAATCCTGCGCCAGCACGCAGGAGAAGCTCATCAGCGAGAACAGGATGATGTTGCCGACCATGACCGGCACGCGGCCGAATTTATCGGCGAGCCAGCCGGAAGAGAGACCGCCGACCACCTGGCCGAGATATCCGATCGAGATCATCGCGCCGATCAGCGACGGCGGGATGTGCCAGAGCGGAACGAGCACCGGCAGCACGAAGGCGATGGTCAATGCGTCGAACGCGTCGGAAAAATTCGTGCTGCCGACGATCAGGCGCATCTTGTTATGCCACGGCGACAGCGGCAGCCGCTCCATGCGCGCCGCAATCAGATACCGGTCGGTGGCGTCCATGATCATCCCCCCTTCGCGCCGAATTCACCGATGTTCCCCGGATAAAGGCGCGACGCGATGGTGGGCTAAATCCAGAATACAGACAAGCCGGTCGCCGGGTGAATGCGTGCGACTATTTCGTAAGCCGCGCGACGATCTCGACATGGGCCGAGTAACGGAATTGATCGACCGGCGTCACCGCCGTGAGCCGATAGCCGCCGTCGAGCAGGAAGCGCATGTCGCGGGCGAACGTCGCCGGATTGCACGACACCGCGACGATGACCGGGACATCGCTCGCCGCCAGCGCGCGCGATTGCGCCTGGGCGCCCTGGCGCGGCGGGTCGAACAGCACGGCGTCGAAGCCGTCGAGATCCTCATTCACGAAGGGGCTTTTGAACAAATCGCGCCGCACCACCTCGACCGGCTTGAAACCGGACGTGGCCGCCGCCGCGCGCTTGAGCGCGCCAAGCGCCGCTTCGTCGTCGTCCACCGCGACGACGCGCGCGCCTTCGGCGATCCGTAGCGTGAACGGCCCGATGCCGGAGAACAGATCGGCGACCGATTTGGCGCCGGCGCAATAGGCAAGCGCGAGTCGCGTGAGCGCCGCCTCGCCGGCTTCGGTGGCTTGCAGGAATGCGGCGGGCGGCAGCGCTACCGTCGCCTTGCCGATGCGCAGCGTCGGCACGCGTTGCTGCGCGACCATTTCGCCGTGGCGGGTCAGGCGCGCCAGATTGTGAGTAGCGGCGACGCGCGCCAACGCCGCCGTCAGCGAAGCTGACAACGCACCGGAGCCGCGCACGTCGACGTCGAGGCCGACGTCGGTCGCGGTGACCTGGATATCCAAGGGCTTTTTGGCCGGCACGAGCACTTCGGCAATCGCCCATGCGGCCTGCAGCGCGCCGTCGAGGGTTTGGGCCAAAACCGGGCAGCGATCGATCGCGATCACATGATGGGCGCGGACGGCCGAAAAACCGACTTCGAGAATGTCGCGGCCGCCACGCCGGGCGTGAAACACCGCGCGGCGGCGGCCATCGCCATGGGCATCGATCAGGTCGCCGACCGGCGCCTCGATCCCGGCCTGGCTCAGCGCCGTGACGACGAGATCGCGCTTCCAGGCGCGATAAGATTCGGTTTGCCAATGCTGCACGGCGCAGCCGCCGCAGATGCCGAAATGCGGGCAGATCGGCGCGATGCGCTCAGCGCTCGGCGTATCGACGCGGAGGAGCTGCCGCCGGTCGGGATGGCCCGGAATGCTCTCGACCTCGACCGTCTCGCCGGGCAGCGCGCCGAACACGAAAATCGGCTCGGCGCCGCTGTCGACGACACCGTCGCCGCGATGGCCGATCCGGTCGATTACGAGGCGCTCAACCACGCTGCGCCTCGATAAAAAATTCGCGGTTGCCGTCGCCGCCGTGGATCGCCGATGGCGCGACACCGCCGACGCGCCAGCCAAGCGCGGTCAGGAATGCGCCGATGTCGTTGCAGACGGCGGCGTGGATGTCGGCGTCACGCACGATACCTTTCTTGACGTCGCTGCGGCCGGCCTCGAATTGCGGCTTGATCAGCGCGACGAGCGTTGCCCGCGGTTTGAGGATGTTGCCGACAGCCGGCACAACAAGCTTGAGCGAGATGAAGCTCACATCCACGGTGGCGAAATCCGGCTGTTCGGCAAGGCGCGCCGGATCAAGGGTGCGGATATCGGCCTCCTCGATCGAGACGACGTCGTCGCGGCCGCGCAAGCGCGGATGCAGCTGATCGCGGCCGACGTCGATCGCATAGATGCGCTGCGCGCCGCGCAAAGCCAAAACTTCGGCGAAGCCGCCGGTCGAAGCGCCGACATCGAGGCAGATGCGGCCCGTCACGTCGAGATGAAAATGCTCGAGCGCGGCTGCAAGCTTGACGCCGCCGCGCGATACATACGGATGCTCGGGTTCGGCGGCGATGACCGCGGCGGACGAAATTGCCTCTGACGCCTTGCGCACCGGCACGCCGTCGGCGGTCACCAGGCCCGCGGCAATCGCGGCCTGGGCGCGGGCGCGGCTTTCGAACAGGCCGCGCGCGACCAACAGGCGATCTGCGCGTTCTCGGACGGTCATGATGGGTGATTATAAACGAGATGCCCGGCATTGCGCCGGGCATCGAACGTCTGCAATTCCGAAGTGTTGCTCAGGCGATCAGGACCGCACGAGCTTGACCGCCTCGCCGCGCAAATTCTGGCCCAGCGCTTCGAAAGCCTTGGCGACGATGCCTTTGGCATCGAGGCCGGCCTTGGCGTACATGGCGTTGGGCGAGTCCTGGTCGATGAAGATGTCGGGCAGCACCATGGTGCGAATTTTGACGCCGCGGTCGAGCGCGCCGTGTTCGGCGAGTGTCTGCAGCGCGAAGGAGCCGAAACCGCCGATGGAACCTTCTTCGATGGTCACCAGCACTTCGTGCTCGCGCGCCAGCCGCAGCAGCATGTCGACGTCGAGCGGCTTGGCGAAGCGCGCATCGGCGACCGTGGTCGAAAGGCCGAAAGCGGCCAGCTCGTCGGCCGCCTTCAGGCATTCGCCGAGGCGGGCGCCATAGGACAACAGCGCCACCTTGGTGCCTTCGCGCAGGATGCGGCCTTTGCCGATCTCGAGCGGAATGCCTTCCTCCGGCATCGGCACGCCGCGGCCTTCGCCGCGCGGATAGCGCAGCGCTGACGGGCGATCGTCGATGGCGACGGCGGTCGCCACCATATGCACGAGTTCCGCTTCGTCTGCGGCCGCCATCAGCACGAAGCCGGGCAGGCAACCGAGATAGGCGATGTCGAAAGCGCCGGCATGGGTCGGGCCGTCGGCACCGACCAGTCCGGCGCGGTCCATGGCGAAGCGCACCGGCAAGCGCTGGATGGCGACGTCGTGCACCACCTGGTCGTAGGCGCGCTGCAGGAACGTCGAATAGATGGTGGCGAACGGCTTGTAGCCTTCGGTCGCCAAGCCAGCGGCAAACGTCACGCCGTGCTGCTCGGCAATGCCGACGTCGAAGGTGCGGTTGGGAAACTCTTTCTGGAACAGATCGATGCCGGTGCCCGACGGCATCGCCGCGGTGATCGCGACGATCTTGTCGTCCTTGCGGGCTTCCTTGATCAGGCTTTCGCCATAGACTTTCTGATAAGCGGGCGCGACCGGTTTCGATTTGACCTGGGCGCCGGTGGCGACGTCGAATTTGACCACGCCGTGATATTTGTCGGCGGATTTTTCCGCTGGCTCATAGCCCTTGCCTTTTTGCGTCACGACGTGAACCAGGATCGGCCCGTTCTTCATGTCGCGCACGTTTTTGAGGACCGGCAGCAGGTGGTCGATATTGTGGCCGTCGATCGGCCCGACATAGAAGAAGCCGAGCTCGTCGAACAGCGTGCCGCCGGTGACGAGGCCGCGGGCATATTCTTCCATCGCCAGCGCGCGCTGCTCGAGCATTTTCGTCGGCATACGCTTGGCGATCTGACGGATGACCTTGCGCACCCGATGATAGGCCTTCCCGGACACCCGACGGGCGAGATAGGCCGACAGCGCGCCGACCGGCGGCGCGATCGACATGTCGTTGTCGTTGAGCACGACGATGAGGCGCGAATCCATCGCGCCGGCATTGTTCATGGCCTCGTACGCCATGCCGGCCGACATGGCGCCATCGCCGATGACGGCGACGACATTATTCTGCTTGCCTTGCAGGTCGCGAGCGACGGCCATGCCGAGGCCGGCGGAAATCGAGGTCGAGGAGTGCGCGGCGCCGAACGGATCGTATTCGCTCTCGGCGCGCTTGGTGAATCCCGACAGTCCGCCGCCTGTCCGCAAGGTGCGGATGCCGTCGCGGCGATTGGTCAAAATCTTGTGCGGATAGGCCTGGTGGCCGACGTCCCAAACCAGGCGGTCCTGGGGCGTGTCGAAGACATAATGCAGCGCCACCGTCAGCTCGATCACGCCGAGACCGGCGCCGAGATGGCCGCCGGTCACGGCGACAGCGTCGATGGTCTCCTGACGCAACTCGTCCGCCACCTGGCGAAGCTGGCCCGGCTGGAGCTGCCTGAGGTCGTTCGGGGTCTTGATCTGGTCGAGCAAAGGGGTCTTGGAGGCAACAGTCACGCTATGCTCCTTAAGGGACCGAAAACGACTACCGACAAACGGCTTATCGCCTAACGGCGTTTATTGGGGTCTAGTGCGCGCCCATCCTCACGCACGCTGATTTGCCTGTCTTTACACCATAGCGGCAGGGAAGGGCAATTTAACCGGTTCCCGGCCGTGGAACTCCCGGGCATTATATTCCCTTGTATGTTGGGTAGCGTTGGGAGTTTTGCCATGGCACCGAGGGCAAATTGGAAGGGTTTCCTCAAGCTTTCCTTGGTCTCCTGCAGCGTCGGCCTGGTTCAGGCCACCTCGTCCCGGGAGCGTATCCGCTTCAACCTCATCAATCGCGAGACCGGTAACCGTATACGCTACCGGCAGATAGACGCCGAAACCGGGGAAGATGTTCCCGAGGAAGACCGGATCAAGGGTTTTAAGGCGGCCGACGGCTCCTATGTGCTGCTGGAACCCGAGGAACTCGACGAGGTGGCGCTGGAAAGCACCCATACCATCGATATCGAGACCTTCGTGCCGCGCAAGGACATCGACGAAATCTACCTCGATACGCCCTATTACCTATTCCCCGACGACGAGGTCGGGGTCGAAGCCTTCGCGGTGATCCGGGACGCCATGCGGTCTACCGCGCTGGTCGGGATCGCCCGGGTGGTGCTGCACAATCACGAGCTCGTGCTGATGCTCGAGCCGCTGGACAAGGGCATCAAAGCGACGGCGCTGCGCTATCAAGACGAGATCCGCAACGCCAAGGAGTATTTCTCCGATATCGAGACCGTAAAGGTGCCGAAGGACATGCTCGAGCTGGCCGAGCACATCCTCAAGACCAAGCGCGGGCATTTCGACCCGTCGAAGTTCTCCGACCGCTACGAGGATGCACTCAAGGCGCTGATCAAGGCGAAGCAGGCCGGCAAGCCGGCACCGGCCGCTCCTGAGCGGCCGAGCAATGTCATCAACCTGATGGATGCCCTGCGCCGTTCGGTGCGCTCCGAGCGCAGCGGCGGCGGCACCGAGCATCGCGGTAAGTCGCGCTCCGCGCGTTCCAGCACGGCGTCACGCAAGCGCGGCGCCGTCAAAACCAAGCGCCTCAAACGCGCCGGCTGAACGTGGCCCTTGACGTCTACCGCAAGAAGCGAAAATTCGGCGTCACGCCGGAGCCGCGTGGCCGCCAGGAAAAACGCGGCGGCAACCGTTATGTGATTCAGAAGCACGCGGCGCGGCAGCTGCATTACGACCTGCGGCTCGAGCTCGACGGCGTCATGAAAAGCTGGGCGGTCACGCGCGGGCCTAGCCTCGATCCCGGCCAAAAGCGTCTCGCCGTCCATGTCGAGGACCATCCGGTCGAATACAACACGTTCGAGGGCACCATCCCGCAAGGCGAATATGGCGGCGGCACCGTGATGATCTGGGATCGCGGCCATTGGGCTCCCGAGGGTGACCCGCACAAAGGATTGGCCAAGGGTCATCTGACCTTCGATCTCGACGGCGAAAAATTGCACGGCCGCTGGCATCTGGTGCGGCTGCGCGCGCGGCCGAAGGAGCGTCGCGACAACTGGCTGCTGATCAAGAGCAAGGACGACGCGGCGCGCGGGCCGCGCGGCAAGGATATTCTCGTCGAGGAGCCGCTGTCGGCCGCGACCGGCCGTTCGATGGACGAGATTGCCGAAGGCAAAGGCACGAAGCGGGTCTGGCACAGTAATCGCGACGCCAAACCGGCGGCGGCGAAGAAAACGCAGCCGCCCGGCAAGCCGCGGTCGCGGGCGCGCGCCAGGGCCGCGGCCAGAACGAGCACCCAGAAAAAAAGCTCACGGGCCGCGCACGACCGCTTGCCCGACTTCGTCCCGCCCAGCCTTGCCACCCTGCACAGTGACGCGCCGCGCGGCGGCGACTGGCTGCACGAGATCAAATACGACGGCTATCGCATCCAGGCGCGGCTCGATCGCGGCAAGGTGCGCCTGCTGACGCGCAAGAATCTGGATTGGACGCACCGCTTCAAGCCGATCGCGGCCGCGGTCGCCGCACTGCCCGCGGAAACCGCGCTGCTCGATGGCGAACTGGTGGTCGAAAACGACAAAGGCATTTCGAGCTTCTCGCTCTTGCAAACCGATTTGAAGGACGGCCGCGGCGATCGCCTGGTCTATTACGTATTCGACCTTCTGCATCTCGACGGCCGCGATCTGACCGGCGAGCCGTTGGTGGCGCGGAAGACGGCGCTGCAGCGGTTGCTCAAGACCGCCGGCAAAAACGGCCGCATCCGCTACGCCGAACATTTTACGGAAGACGGTTCGGTGATCCTCAAGCATGCCTGCGGCTTGAATCTCGAAGGCATCGTATCGAAGCGCAAAGATGCGCCTTATCGCTGCGGCCGTTCGGAGAATTTCATCAAGGCCAAATGCCACAACGGCCAGGAATTCGTCGTCGCCGGCTATAGCCCGGCGTCAGCCGATCCGCATGCGGTGGGCGCGCTCACGGTGGCGGTGCATGACAAAGGCGAACTGCGTTACGCCGGGAGGGTCGGCACCGGCTACACCCACAAGACCGCGCGCGAGTTGTGGCGTCGGCTGAAATCTCTGAAAATCGACAAGCCGCCGCTCACGTTGCCCAAGGACGAGCGCCGCAAGGACGTCATTTGGGTGAAGCCGAAAGTCGTGATCGAGGCCGAATACCGCGGCATTACCCATGGCAACGTGCTCCGCCAAGCGTCGTTCAAGGGCCTGCGCGAGGACAAGCCGGCGCGCGAGGTGGTGCGTGAAGTGCCGGTCGCGGCGATGGCGCAGCGCCAGGCGGTGCGAAAGTCGGCCAGGACAAAGGCGAGGCCCGAGCGCGCCAAAGCGGTCGCCCGCAGCCGCGCTGATGTCGGTAATATCCACTTGAGTCATCCCGACCGCGTCTATTGGCCCGACGCCGGCGTCACCAAGGAAGATCTGGCCGAGTATTACGTCAGCGTCTGGGACTGGATGGCGCCGCATGTCGTCGGCCGGCCGCTGGCGCTGCTGCGCGCGCCGGAGGGCGTCGGCGGCGAGACGTTCTTCCAGAAGCACATCGCCGCCAATGTCAAAAATTCGCCGCTGCGTCACGCAGTCGTCTCAAAGGAGCACGACGTCATCGCGGTGGAAAACCGTGACGAGTTGATCGCGCTGGTGCAGTCCGGCGCGCTCGAAATTCACGTGCGCGGCTCGCGGCTTGAACAACTCGAACTGTGCGACCGCATCGTGTTCGATCTGGATCCGGGCGATGGCGTGAGCTGGAAGGAGATCGTCGCCGCCGCGCGCGAGGTGCGCGAACGGCTCGAAGCGGTGAAGCTCAAAAGTTTCGCCAAGCTGTCGGGCGGCAAGGGCATCCATGTGGTGTTGCCGATCGCCGCCGCCGATTGGGACGCGGCGAAGAATTTCAGCCAAAGAATCGCGCTCGGCATGGCCGCCGACAGCCCGCAGCGCTACGTCGGCAAAATGACCAAGGCGCTGCGCAAAGGCAAAATCTTCATCGATTATCTGCGCAACACCCGAGAGGCGACCTCGGTCGCGCCTTATTCGACTCGAGCCCGCCCCGGCGCCGCGGTCTCGGCGCCTTTATCCTGGGAGCAACTCGGTCGCACCAAAAGCGCCGCCGAATTCACCGTGCTCAATCTGAAAAAGCGTTTCCGCAACGATCCCTGGGCCGACATCGGCAAGGTGCGGCAGAAGCTGCCGAACAAGTGACGCTCACCCTGCCAGCCTGAAGCGCTCCGCCTTCGGCTCGAATCGCGAGCGAAAAATCTCCGCGTCCAAGGGGTCGGCGAAGCAGTAGCGCACGAAGGCGGCGTAATCGTCCTCGACATACATGTCGAATTTCTCGACGTATTGGATGAGGAAATCCAAAATCTCGCTGTCATCGGCGAGCTGCCGCCGCGGCAGCACCACCTGATAGGGGCATTCCTCGTCGAGCTTGCGCAGCCATGCGCTTTTCTTGTCCGAATCCATGGTCTTCAGCCCTTGTTCGAACCGTCTAATGTTCACTATTTGTTCTAATCTGTCAAGCGATTTTTCCAGGCGGCTTTTCGCGAAAGGTTGGGGATTTCCGAAGGCGAGGCGGGGCTTGCCCGAGAATTATTCGACGTCCAGCGGCTCTGTCCCGGTCGGCTTACCTTGAGCGTCCAGCGTGATCTTCTCCACGCGCGCCTCGGCCTGGCGCAGCAAATCCTCGCAACGGCGTTTGAGAGCCTCGCCGCGTTCGTAGATGGCGACCGATTCCTCGAGCGGCACCTTGCCTTCTTCGAGCCGCTTGACGATCGATTCCAATTCCTCGATCGCGCGCTCGAACGGCAGTTGTGCAATATCGCTATTGGCTTTCTGCGCCATTCCCGGCTCTCCGACTCTGCTTCCGACTGTAGCCCGGATTGCGCCATGCGCAATCCGGGATTCTTTCTCCCGGATTTCGCTGCGCTCAATCCGGGCTACGCTTACCCCTGCATCAGCGTCGTGACGTGGGCGGCGACCGAATTGCCCAGCGCGCGGAGATCATAGCCGCCCTCCAGCAGCGACACGACGCGGCCCTCGGCGCAATGATCGGCGACGTCCATGAGCTTTTGCGTCACCCAGACGAAATCGTCCTCGGTGAGATTGATGCTGGCGAGCGGGTCGCGCATGTGGGCATCGAAGCCGGCGGAGATGATGACCAGCTCCGGCCGGAATTCGCGCAGCCGCGGCAGGATTCTATCCTCGAAGGCCGCGCGGAACGCTTCGGCGCCGTCGCCGGGGCGCAGCGGCGCGTTGACTACGGTGTTGTGCGTGCCGGACTCGATGACCGCGCCAGAGCCGGGAAACAGCGGCATCTGGTGGGTCGAGCAATACATCACCGATTTGTCGGCCCAGAAAATCTCCTGCGAGCCGTTGCCGTGATGCACGTCGAAATCGACGATCGCGGCACGCGCGATGCCATGCTGCTTTTGCGCATAGCGCGCGGCGATGGCGACGTTGTCGAACAGGCAAAAGCCCATCGGCCGTGCGGTCTCGGCATGGTGGCCGGGCGGACGCGTGGCGACGAAGGCGTTGGTGGTCTTCTTGGCCAGCACCTCGTCGACCGCGAGGACGGCGCCGCCGACCGCGCGTAACGCCGCTTCGAACGTGCCGGGCGACATCGAGGTATCGGCGTCGAGCCGCACCATGCCTTCCTTGGGCGAGGCTTCACGCAGCTCGACGATGTAGTCCATCGGATGGCACAGCGCGATGGTCTCGACCGATGCCATCGGCGCCTGCTCGCGGGCGAGCTGCTGGAACTTTTCCGCTTCCAGCGCCTGCTCGATGGCGCGCAGCCGGTCGGGCCGCTCGGGATGGCCGGCGGGAGTCAAATGTTCAAGGCAAGCGGGGTGGCTGATCAGGAGCGTGGACATCGGACAAATGTAGGATGGGTTGAGCGCCGGCGAAACCCATCATCTTTTGGCTCTTACGCCAGCGCCGCATCGGCGCCCAGCAGGCCGGGCGCGCCTTCGACCACGGTGCGTTCGAGTCCGCCGGCCTGAACGGCAAAGTTTTCGGCAAAAAACCGCGCCAGTGCCAGGCGAGGCTGCGCCATTTCGCCGAGCCGAATAGCTGCCAGCGCCTGCTGCGCCAGGTAACAGCCGCCGGTGGTGATGCCGAACAGCCGCAGATAGGGGCTGGCGCCAGCCAGCGCCGCATCGGCGTCCTTGCCGTTTTGGCCTTGGAACCATTGCGTCGCGCGGGTGAGGCTCTCGAGAGCTTCGCCGAGCCGCGTCGACGTCCAGCCGAACGCCGGGTCGTTGCTGGCGCTTA
>Ga0210405_10004450_pt1 | contig 13152 bp, 9 predicted proteins | sample IncBWH11MmetaG_FD_155492 | JGI IMG/M metagenome (GOLD analysis project Ga0210405, IMG submission 155492) | Forest soil microbial communities from Barre Woods Harvard Forest LTER site, Petersham, Massachusetts, United States - Inc-BW-H-11-M | ecosystem: Environmental > Terrestrial > Soil >... | reverse complement strand
CCGCAAGAACAAGGTTTACCGTGTCGTGCCGCGTGTGCAAGTTGAGGAACTGGCCCGCCGGCTTGGATCGGACGATGCCAGCCATGTGTTGATCGTCGATGTCCGCAGCCATGGTTACTACGATTCCGGGACGTCGCGGATCAAGAATTCAATTCGCATCGAGCCCAACAACCTGGAGGAGGAAATCAAGCACCTTCCCAAGGACAAGGACATTTATCTTTACTGTACTTGAGCGCGCGAAGCGACCAGCGCCCGGGTGGCGCATTTGCTGCGGGAAAAAGGATTCAACACGTTCGTAATTGTCGGAGGATTGACCGCCTGGCGCAAGGCCGGGGAACCGATCGAATCAGTTCCTGAGAATGACTTAGTAAAGCTGCCTACATTTAATTAGGCCATTTTGGAGCAGCGCTTGACTAGGGTATTTCTTGCATAAGCCATACGGAATGTAGGGTATCGAACGCTTCTAATGATTTCTGAGAAACTCCACGCATGGAGCGCCGCTCGGAAGATCGGATCATGCAGCTTGTCGCCAAGGCGCTGGCAACACATGACATGGCGGAGTTGAACTCCGTGCTAGGGCACCTTAAGAAAGCGATTCGCGACCACTGCCAGCAAATAAGAAGGTTTATGATTTTTCCCGTTCCTGAACGGCGAGGTACCAGCAAAAGAATTCCGTAAACGAGCCGCGGCTACCCACGCTAGCGATTCTTTCAACGCGGACGGCCATCAAGCCTTCTATACTTTCCGGAATGTGCTCCAACCGGGAAATCGAGATCAAATTTCGCATTGACAATGTTCGCTCACTCGCGCGCAAGCTGCGCGCGGCGGGATTTCATCTTGTCACTCCGCGGACGCACGAGATGAACACGCTCTACGATCTTCCTAACGAAGCGCTGCGGCAGAAGAAAGAATTGTTACGAATCCGAAAATATGGCTCGGAGTGGACGCTGACGCATAAGGCAGGAAAGAAGTCAGGGCGCCATAGCAGCCGCCAGGAGCTGGAGACCTCATTCGGCGACGGCAAGAAAATGGAACTGATCTTACGCGCTCTAGGATATACGCCATCGTTCCGCTACGAGAAGTTTCGCGCCGAGTGGACGGACGGCAAAGGCCAGGTTGTCGTGGATGAAACGCCGATCGGGAATTTCTGCGAGATCGAAGGAGCGCCGCGATGGATCGATGCGACCGCGAAGAGGTTAGGAGTCACTCCTTCCGACTACATCACAAAGAATTATGCGGGATTGTTTCTGGAATGGAAAAATGAAAACGCGAGCACCGCAGAGGAAATGACATTTCGCGCTGTGAGGGCGGCACGGAAACCTACAGGGCGGAGTTCGTGAATGAATATCCTCTGCGCGACGCGGTACGACGGCCCGAGGATGCCGTTCGTGGAATTATTCGTATCGCTCAGCCCGCCCCGTGACACTTCTTGAACTTCTTGCCCGATCCGCAGGGGCAGGGATCGTTGCGGCCTACTTTTTCCTGAGCGCGGACAACTTGCTGTACCGGTTGTACGTCGCCAGCTCCGGCCATGCGAGCCTGTTCGAGTTCACGTCGCTTGCGGCGCATGAATGCCTCTTCAAGATCGTCGGCGGAAGTTGCGACCAGTCGCGGCGGATGATGTCCATTGCCACCACCGCTTTGCTGCGCTGGAACTGCGGGACCAGGGCCTTCGGGTTCGCCTGGCTGCTGGCCGCCCGCACCCGCATCGGGCGGACGATCAAGGATCTGCATCAGGTACAGATAGCGCGCCGTGTCTTCCTGGAAGCGTTGCAGCATGGCCTCAAACATCTCAAACGATTCTTTCTTATACTCGACCAGCGGATCGTGCTGGCCGTAGCCGCGCAGCCCGATGCCCTCCTTCAGATGGTCCATGCTGAGGAGGTGATCTTTCCACTGCGAATCGAGCACGCTGAGCATGATCATGCGCTCGTGATGTCGCATAGCTTCGGGGCCGATCAGCTTTTCTTTCGCGTCGTAGCGCTCTTTCAGCTTCTCGAAGATTGCATCCCCGAGTTCCTGCCGGTTCAACTCTTCCGCCTTCACGCCCTCGGCGATGAAATCCACACCAAAGCGAGTGAATACCGCATCTTTCAAGCCTCTGAGGTTCCAATCGGCCGCGTGACCTTTCGGCGGACAATATTCATCCATCAGGTCGCCGAGAATCCCTGAGACATACTCTTCAAGAATCAGTTCTTTCTGATCCATACCCTCGAGCAAGCGCCGACGCAGGCCGTAAACCGCCTCGCGCTGTTTGTTCATCACATCGTCGTACTCGAGCAAATGTTTACGCGATTCGAAATGCTGGCCTTCCACGGCCTTCTGAGACGCCTCAATGCGGCGGCTCATCATCTTGCCTTCGATCGGGACGCCTTCTTCCATGCCTAGGCGTTCGAGAAGTTTCGAGACCCACTCCTTGGCAAAGATGCGCATGAGATCGTCTTCAAGCGCGAGGTAGAAGCGCGATGAACCGGGGTCGCCCTGGCGGCCAGCACGCCCGCGGAGCTGATTGTCGATGCGGCGCGACTCGTGCCGTTCCGTGCCCAGGATGTGCAATCCGCCTACGGCGGTCACTTCGTCGTGCTCTTTGTCGGTCTGTTCTTTGTACCGGCTGAAAATTTCGGTCCATTTATCGGTCGGCACCGTATATTCATTGCCGTTGTAATAAAAGATGGAAGTGATCCCATCTTCCTGCGGACCTTCGATCTTGCCCTGGGCGACTCGTAATTGCTGCGCGATCCCCTTCTTCACCAACTCCTGCTTGGCCATGAATTCAGGATTGCCTCCGAGCAGAATATCGGTGCCGCGGCCGGCCATATTCGTGGCGATGGTGACCATACCTTTGCGCCCCGCCTGGGCTACAAACTCGGCCTCTCGTTCGTGGAACTTCGCGTTCAGTACAACGTGCTGCTTCAAACCTTTCTTCTTCAGCAACTCGGAGAGGCGCTCGGACTTCTCAATCGACGTGGTGCCCACCAGCACGGGCTGGCCTTTTTCGTGAAGCGTCTGAATCTCGTCGGCAACCGCAAAGTACTTTTCTTTTTCCGTCCGGTAGATTACGTCGGGATGTTCCAACCTCAACATCTGCTTGTTGGTCGGAATTACCACAACTTCCAACTTATAGATCTTGTCGAACTCGGCGGCCTCGGTTTCGGCAGTACCCGTCATTCCCGACAGCTTCTTGAACATGCGGAAATAATTCTGGAAGGTAATTGTCGCAAGCGTCTGGTTCTCGCGCTCAATCTTCACCCCTTCTTTGGCTTCAATCGCCTGGTGCAAGCCGTCAGACCAGCGCCGTCCCGGCATCATGCGTCCGGTGAATTCATCGACGATGATGACTTCTCCCTCTTTCACCACATACTCGACGTCGCGCCGATAGAGGGCGTGCGCTTTCACGGCAGTCTCGACGTGGTGCTTGAGGGGCCAGTTTTCCGGATCAGCGATATTGCCAATGCCCAGCAATCCCTCAACCTTCGTCCAACCTTCGTCGGTGACGGTGATGTTCCGGTGCTTCTCATCGACTACGAAATCACCGGTAAGCTGCGCCGGCTCGCCCGGAGCGACATCGAGTTCTTCTCCTTTTTCGAGCTTTGGGATGATGCGATTCACCTTGTAATACTTATCGGTCGATTCTTCGCTCGCTCCAGAAATAATGAGCGGGGTGCGGGCTTCGTCGATCAGAATTGAATCAACTTCATCGACGATCGCGAAGTTATGCCCGCGCTGCACGCAGTCTTTGAGATCGAACTTCATGTTGTCGCGCAGGTAATCGAAGCCGAATTCGTTGTTGGTTCCGTAAGTTACGTCGGCGGCGTAGGCGGCGCGGCGCTGCTCATCATCGAGGTCGTGAACGATTACGCCCACGGTGAGGCCAAGGAAACGATAGAGCTTGCCCATCCACTCGGAATCGCGTTTGGCCAGATAGTCGTTGACCGTTACCACGTGCACGCCGCGTCCGCTGAGGGCATTGAGATAGACCGGAAGAGTGGCGACCAGCGTTTTGCCTTCGCCGGTCTTCATTTCCGAAATCATTCCCTTGTGCTGCACCATGCCTCCGATCAACTGCACATCGAAGTGGCGCATGTTGAGCACACGGCGGCCGGCCTCGCGGACTACGGCGAAGGCTTCCACTAGGATTTCATCGAGGACTTCCTGTAGTGCGTCGTATTGCTCTTTTTCGAATTGCTTAGCGCGGTCGGTACCGTCTACAGCTTCGGCGGCTGGCTCGGGCGGCGTTGCGGTATTGACGCGACTCAGCCGCTCCTGGATGCGTTGCCGGAACTCGTCCGTTTTGGCACGCAACTCATCATCGGTGAGCTTCCGCATCTGCGGTTCGAGGGCATTGGTCGCCTCAACCTTGGGCATCAAGCTCTTGATAACCCGTTCGTTTTTGGTGCCGAAAACCTTGCCTATCAGTGCGTTAATCAAACCGTGAAATCCTTCGGTGGGCGAAAGCTTTTACCTCTTTAAGCCTAGCATATTCGATGCAGAACAAGGGGCCGTGGGACGCACGTCAAGTTGCAAGTTCCGGCACTTTACCCGGACTTCGCTGTGCTATATCCGTTGACCGGATGATTTTACGCTCAGCGTTGCAAACACCTTTCGTGTATATTCCCCACGAACCATGCCTACCTTCTATGGCCGTTTTGTCGAGTGCGCGGAGCGCTGGCCCAGTAACGTGGCGCTCGAACTGCAGCGCCAGGATCGAATCGAGAGTTGCACCTACGCCGAGCTTCGCGGCATGGCGGAGTCCGTTGGACGTTGGGTCACGGAAAACAGATTTGAGCGCGGATCGCGGCTGGCTCTTATGGCGGATAACCATCCGCGATGGGTCGCGGCGTATCTCGGGATCATTGCAGGAGGATGTACCGTTGTTCCGCTCGACACCGCTCTCCACCCCGACCAACTGAACAAGCTGCTGAAAGACAGTGGCAGCTCGGCTTTATTTTGCGACGCGAATCACACGCACCCAGCACACGAGGCGGTTTCCGGCATCGATGTCGGCCTCGTGCTGATTGACCCGGAGCGTGCGGCCAGCGCGTCCACCTCAGAGCAGTGGCTTGAAAATTTCCCATCGATTTTCGCAGCCGGCCCGGGGAAGTTTCGGCCAGTCGATGCCCAGCCTGATGAAATCGCAGCCCTGCTCTACACATCGGGAACGACCGCCGATCCCAAAGGCGTGATGTTGACCCATGCCAACCTGCTGGGCGAGGTCGAAGCCGTTTTCAACTGGGTCGACATCGGCCCCAGAGACGCGCTTCTCGGTGTCCTCCCCATGTTCCACGTGCTGGCTCAAATGGCAAACTTGATGATTCCCCTGGTGAAGGGTGCGCGCATCGTCTATCTCGAAACTCTGAACACCACGGAATTGCTGCGGGCGCTGCAGCAGCGTGAAATCACCGCATTCGCGGTCGTGCCGCAGTTCTTTTACCTGATTCATGAGCGGATTTTTCAGGAAGTCGCGCAGCGCGGAGGCATCGCGAAGAAGCTGCTGCGCACGCTTATGAACCTGAACAAAACTTTGCGAAGAGTGGGACTCAACGCCGGCCGCATCTTCTTCGGCAAAATCCACGAGACCCTGGGAAGCAAGATGCGCTATCTCGTGACCGGAGGGTCGCGGTTTGATCCCGTCATTGCCCAGGACTTTTACGAACTTGGCATCGACGTGCTGCAGGCATACGGTCTCACAGAAACAACGGCTGCCGTGTTTGCAACTTCCCCCGGCGACAATGTGATCGGTTCGGTAGGAAAAGCGATGAAAGGCGTCGAAGCCAAAATTGTCGATTCGCAAATCCAAATCGATATCGAGCAGGAAGACGACGAGCAGGAAGATGGCCAACCGGCCAGCGGCGAAATCGCACTGCGAGGTGCACCCGTGATGAAGGGCTACTGGAATCGTCCGGACGCAACCGCTGCGGTGTTGCGCGATGGATGGTTCTACACCGGCGATCTGGGCTATTTCGACGCCGACGGCAACTTGTTCCTTACGGGACGCAAGAAAGAAGTGATCGTGCTCAGCAACGGGAAGAATATTTATCCCGAGGAAGTGGAAGCCCACTACCTGAAATCGCCGCATATCAAAGAACTGGCCGTGATGGGCGTGGAGGGCAAGCCAGGCGAGAGTGGTGACCGCTTACACGCCGTGATTGTCCCTAACTTTGATTTGCTGCGACAGAGGAAAATTGTGAATGCCAAAGAAGTCATCCGCTTCGACATCGAGAGCCTCTCGCAGCAAATCGCATCCACGAAGCGCATTGGCAGTTATGAGATTTGGCAGGAAGATTTGCCGCGCACCACCACGCGCAAGATTAAACGCTTCGAAATCGAGAAGCGCTTCAAGGCGAACCAAGGCCGTCGAGCGAATGATGATTCCGAACTACCGGCTGAACCGCCGTTGACTGCCGACGAACAGGCATGGCTCGATCGGCCGAGTGTGCAGAAAGCGATGACGATTGTGCGCGAGTCGGCCCGCATGCTGCCGCCGGCCTTGCGCCCAGCTCACAACTTGGAACTCGACCTTGGCCTCGACTCGATGCAGCGGGTCGAGTTGCTGAGCCGGATAGAAGAACAACTTGGCGGGAATGTGCCGGAGTCGCAACTCGCTGAAATTTATACAGTGCGCGACCTGGTCGATGCCGTGCTGCGAAGCGCAGCCAGCGGCGCGGGTGCTCCGGCCACGCGGCCCGCCTTTGCGGGATGGAAAGCGATTCTTGCCGAAGCGCCCGATGCCACCGATGTGATCTCTTTAGTCCGGCCACAGCGCATCAGCAACACGTTTTGGTATCTGGTCTCGAGGCTCGCACAGATCATCGCGCTCGACCGATTCGATCTGAGAGTGCGCGGAATTGAAAAGCTGCCCAAGAGTGGTGGTTATATTATTTCGTCCAATCACCAGAGCTATCTCGATCCCTTGATTCTGGCAGGTGTTCTGCCACCGGAAGTATTCGCCAAAGTATTTGCCGTGGGGACGAGCGAAATCTTCGGTCAGGGTTTCATGCTGAAGCTGGCGCGTTCGCTTCGTGTTCTCGTAGTTGATCCCGACGCGAATCTGGTTCCGGCCATGCGCGCGGGCGCATTCGGCTTGCGGCAAGGACGGCCGCTCATTTTGTATCCGGAGGGTGAGCGTTCGATCGACGGCACTCCAAGAATCTTTAAAAACGGCGCCGCCATTTTGTCGATTCACATGCAGGTGCCCATTGTGCCGGTGGCCATCGACGGGTTTTATGAGGCCTGGCCGAGGAACAAATCGTTCCAGAAATTCACGCGGTTGAGGATGGAATTTGGCGATCCCATTCTGCCGCCGCCGGAGAGCGAAGCGTCGGAAGCGGCTTATGAAAAGCTCACGACCGAGTTGAAGATGCGCGTGGTCGAGATGTGGGAGGGACTTCGCGAACGAGCGTAGCGCTACTTTACTTCGCCCGGGGATGCGTCTGGTCGTACACCTGCAGCACATGTTTCATCGACAACTGCGTGTAACGCTGCGTGGTCGCGAGGCGTTCGTGGCCGAGTAACTCCTGGATGGCGCGCAGGTCAGCGCCTTCCTCCAGCATGTGCGTGCCGAAGGCATGGCGCAGGGTGTGCGGATGCACGTCGGGCGAAAGGCCTTTAGCGACGGCAATTTTCTTAATGATGCGCGCAACGCTGCGCGTGGTAAGCCGGCCACCACGCCGGTTGATGAGCAGAGCGGTGGTCTGCTTGTTGAATGCAGCAAGAACTTTCTGGCGCTCGGGCAGGTAGGCTTTGAGAGCCCCGGTTACTGAGTCACCGAATGGAACGTAACGTTGTTTCTTCCCTTTGCCCCGGATGAGAATGGCCTCCGCGCTTAGCCGAATGTCATCAAGATTGATTCCGGTAAGCTCCGAGTTGCGGATGCCGCATCCATAGAGCAGCTCCAGCATCAGCCGGTCGCGTTCGGGAAAAGCCGCCACTTCCGGCATTTCGCCGTCGATCACGGAATTCATTTCTTCAATCGTGGGAACCCGCGGAAGCTTCTTCGGAAGTTTCGGCGTGGCTACCAGCTTTGCCGGATTCTGTTCGACCAATCCTTCCCGCGCCAGCCAGCGATAGAGCGAACGCACCGCAGCCAAGGCCCGGGCCACGGAGGTCTTGCTCAATCCTTTGTCATAAAGTCGCGAGAGAAATCCGCGAACCACGATGTGGTCGATCTGCTTCCATCCTCGCCCACCGGCATATATCGAGAACAGCTCCAGATCCTGCTTGTACGCCTTGATTGTATGCAGCGATGAATTGCGCTCGTGGAGATGGCGCAGAAAGTCAGTTACGGCTGTGGCGACAATCGCCTTTGTTTGCCTGGATGCGGTCATCTCGCTTCCGTCATCTCGCTTTTGCCCGAGGATGATGTTTTTGATAGACGGTTCGCAGCCGGTCGAGTACGAGATGCGTGTAAACCTGGGTTGTTGAAATATCAGCATGACCCAATATCGTCTGCACGGTGCGCAGGTCCGCCCCGTTTTCCACCATGTGCGTGGCGCAAGAGTGTCGCAGCATATGCGGAGAAGCGGCGCGCCCTGACGCTGCCGAGGCGGCGCGCACCATCTGCCAGACCCGCTGGCGCGTCAGCTTTCGTCCTCCGCGCGCGATGAAGAGAAGAGGTGAATTCTTCGCATGAGCTGCGGCGGCTGCCGATGCTATGCCTCGCTTCCCCGCTGCCAGCGCCGGGCGTGCCTCGGCTAAATATTTTCTCAGTGCGTCCTGCGCCGACTTTCCCAGCGGCACGACGCGTTCCTTATCGCCTTTGCCGCGCACCAGCATGTACCCGGCGTCAAGCTTCAGGTCTTCGAGCTTGGCATTGATGATCTCCGAGACTCGCAACGCTCCCGCATAAAAAACCTCCAGCATCGTGTGGTCGCGAGCCGCTAGCGCAGATGAATATGATGCACTGCCGTGCGCCGAACTGCTGCGGAGGGTAAGTGGAGCAGCTAATGTCGCTTCCATTTCATCGCGAGCCATCGCCTTCGGCAGAACTTTCCATTGCTTCGGCGACTCGATATTCAGCGTGGGATCGTGCTCGATTTTCTTGTCTAGTAGCAAGTAACGATAGAGATGACGCAGGGCCGAGAGCTTTCGTCCCACGCTGCGGCCATCGACCTGATAGGAAAAAAGCTGCTGCAGGAATTCACGCACATCGATGTGGCGAGCTGTCAGCAGCAGGCGCTTGCGCTTTTCTAGGAATTCAGAGAACTGGCCGATATCGGTGGTATAGGCCTTGATCGAAAGCTGTGCCAAGCCCTTCTCGATTCGCAAATAGTCGAGAAAACCGGAAAGCAGCCGTGAATCGGATTCGGACTTCATTGCGCAGCTAGAAATGAATTATGCGTATTATCGGACACCACGAAAAGTATTGAGGAGGGTGCGTGTCCTGGGACGATTCCTCGATGCGCAGAGATCCATCAGACTACGTCTGGCCGACCTCGCGCAGCAGTTCGACCGCATACAGCGCCCCTTCCGGCGTTTCCTCGTGCTTGAAGTAAGCAAACACTTCGCGGCCTGCTGACAGATGCTCCCCGATTCGCGTGAGCATAGCTTTGCGTTCCTCACCGGTATAACTCGGTTTGCGATATCGGTAATAGACAAAAGCCCCGGTGACAACGTCGGGCGTGGTGCGCTCTTCAGTCTCCGCCACACACAGCGCGGCCCCTTGGGCTTTCAGCGCCTCCCAAGTCGACTCGGCAAACCATGAGTCGTGACGAAATTCGAATGCTGCCGGAAGCGAACGCGGCAGGAGAGCGAGAAAATCCTTGAGCAGCGCCGGATCCACTTTCAGGTTCGGCGGCAACTGGAAGAGTACCGGCCCAAGCTTGCCGGCGCTGGCTAGTGGCGCAATCGTTGCCAGGAAGCGGGGAACAAAGTCTTCCGTTCCCTTCAACCGCTTGATGTGCGTGATCACCTGGTGAGCCTTGATGCCAAGGCGGAAGTGCGCCGGAGTCTCCTGAATCCAGTTCTGGATCGTGGTCTCTTTCACCAGTTGCCGGAAGGTAAAGTTCACCTCAACCGTATTCAGTTGTGTGGCGTAGTGGCTGAGGAACTTTTTCTGCGCGAGCTTGGCAGGATAGAAGTCGGGCTTCCAGCTCGGATAAGCCCATCCCGACGTTCCGACAAAAAGTTGAGGCATTACAAGATCCGACCTAACAAAGGTTCCGAAACAAAAAACGGCGAACGGGATTATACCTTACGCTTTACCCGCGCCTGAGGCGGTTTGGCGATCTTTTTCTCAAGACGGCGACGGTGAACCTCTTTTGGTTCCTCTTCCGCTTGAGCAGCAATCGAAATCGGCTCTTCCGCTTTTTCCGCGCCCGCAAGTTGCTTGATATCCGGTAAGCGCTGCTTCAACTCCAGCACCGGAGCGAACAAGTCGCCCATCTTGTCCACGCGCGCAACCACCTGCTTGGCTTCGAATACGAGCAGGTTGGCATCTTTCTTCTTAAATGTGCGTTCCACCTCCTCCCACGTCACCGGAGTCGAAACCGTGGGATGCTCGCGTGCCCGCAGCGAGTACACGCCCACCGTAGTTTTGTGCTCGTCGTTCTGGCTCCAATCGACGAAAATTTTTCCGGTTCGCACCTGCTTCTTCATGTCCGATACAACTTCTTTCGGACGATCCTGCTCAAGCAATTGTGCGAGCGCGTGGGCGAAAGGCTTGGTCGACTTGTAGTTGGTTGGAGTGTTCAGTGGAACGTAAATCTGCAAACCTTTCGACCCCGAAGTCTTTGCAAAGCTTTGCAAACTGAAATGTTCGAAGATTTCGCGCAGCAACAATCCAATCTCGCAGCATTGCACGATGTTGGCAGGCGGCCCGGGGTCGAGATCGAAAACCATCATGGTGGGACAGGTAATCTCTTCCGCAAGCGAGAGCGACGGATGCAGTTCGATGGCAGCCAGATTCGCCAGCCATACCAGCGTAGGCAAATCGTCAGCCAGAATATAGTGAACCATGCGCCGGTTGCCTTCGCTCCAGATGGGCGCAGTCTTCACCCAGTCAGGACGATGCTGGGGCGCATTTTTTTCGTAGAAGAATTCCTCGTCCACGCCATTGGGATAGCGCTTGCGGGTCAACGAACGTCCAGCCATGTGCGGGATCATTGCCGGCGCAATGCGAACGTAATAGTCGATGACTTGTTGCTTGGTGAACCCTGTGGCGGGATACAAGACCTTTTCCAGGTTCGACAACTTGAGCTGCTTTCCCTGAACCTCAATCGTCGAATCCATAGCGTGCACGCCCCCGCATGCATTTTGCACCAAACGGCCGCGTGCGCAAAATACAGTCGATTACCTTGATTGGCTCAAACGACGCTGCGAGGCGGTTTGACAACCTCCCCGCCTGCCACGTAATTTCAAACTTCCGCTGCTTCCGTGCGTCTAAACGATGGTTTTCCGAAATGTGCGCGGAAGTGTTCTGCCAGTGACCCGTACCGGCTTTCTGGAGGTCCAATGAAACGCCCTATACCCAGACCCTTCGCCCTTGTTCCTCTCGTTTTTCTTATTCTGAGCGTTCTTGCCACGGCGCAGGATCTTGCATCGTTTGAAAAGCGCATCACTGTCAAGAAGTTGCCGAACGGCCTGACCCTCCTCATTTGTGAGCGGCCGGAAGCACCGGTATTTTCTTTCTTCACCATGGTCGATGCGGGTTCGGCGCAGGATCCCATGGGAAGAACCGGCCTTGCTCACATGTTCGAGCATATGGCGTTCAAGGGAACGGATAAAATTGGCACCACCGACTACGCCGCCGAGAAGCCCGCTCTGGAAAGAGTCGAAACTGCCTACACCGCCTATATTGCCGAGCGCGACAAGAGCGTGGGCCGCGACGAAGCTAAACTCAAGGAACTGGAAAAAGCCTGGAAGGACGCTATCGCCACTGCCGACAAGTATGTTGTGGCCAACCAACTGGGGAAGATCATAGAGCAGAGCGGCGGCCAGGATATCAACGCATTCACCGATTACGACGAGACGGGATATCACTACTCTCTACCCGAAAACCGGCTTGAGCTGTGGGCTTATCTCGAATCGGAGCGTTTTCTGCATCCCGTGATGCGCGAGTTTTATAAGGAGCGCAACGTAGTCATCGAAGAGCGCCGGCTGCGCACCGATAGCAACCCAACCGGCCGCCTGCTGGAGCAGTTTGACGCCGCGTCCTTCGAGGCCCATCCCTATCACAGGCCAACCGTTGGTTGGATGTCTGACCTGAATACTTTCTCGGCCACCGATGCCAAAAAGTTCTTCGACCAGTATTACGTTCCGGCAAATATGGTGGTTGCGGTCGCGGGCGATGTGAAGGCATCCCAGGCAATGCCGATTCTTGAAAAATATTTCAGCCGCCTGCCCGCGAGTCATAAGCCGGATGAGACTACTACGACCGAGCCTCCGCAGAACTCCGAGCGCAAAGTTGTGCTTAAGGAGAAGTCGCAGCCGCTTTATCTCGAGGGTTACCACCGGCCCGATTACAGAACAAAAGATGATGCGGTGTATGACGCGATCACAGACCTCATGTCGGAGGGCCGAACCTCGCGCCTCTTCCGTGCGCTGGTGCGCGATAAGAAGATCGCGGCTTTCTCCGCCGGATTCAGCGGACTTCCGGGAACCAAGTATCCCCACCTGTTCGCGTTCTACGCCTACCCGCTGCCCGGGCATAGCACACAGGAGGTGGCGCACGCCATTCACATTGAAATCGAGCGGCTCAAGAAGGAAGACATCAGCGACGACGAATTGAAGATGATCAAGACTCGCACCAAGGCGAACCTGATTCGTGGTCTTGCGGAAAACGAAGGCTTGGCCACCCAATTGGCGATTTTTCAGACCCGCTATGGCGACTGGCGCGAGTTGTTCCGCTCCGTCGACCGCATCGACAAAGTGACGAAAGCGGACATTCGACGTGTAGCCAATGAAACTTTCAACGACACGAACCGTACTGTGGGCGTGATCGAGACCGTCGCGGGTGGTGAAAAAGCCGACGATGCACAAGGGGGTGGCCAATGACGACTACCGAAGTGCAGACGAGCATACTCAACACAAAGCCCATCGCTCTCTCGTTAATTTTTCTTGCCGCCACTTTGTTTGTCGCGTTGCCGAAAGCCGCTTCGCAAGCCACAGACTGGCAACAGATTCCGGTCCCAACCCTGCCAGCTTTTCAGGCGCAGC
>Ga0210405_10004449_pt1 | contig 13152 bp, 11 predicted proteins | sample IncBWH11MmetaG_FD_155492 | JGI IMG/M metagenome (GOLD analysis project Ga0210405, IMG submission 155492) | Forest soil microbial communities from Barre Woods Harvard Forest LTER site, Petersham, Massachusetts, United States - Inc-BW-H-11-M | ecosystem: Environmental > Terrestrial > Soil >... | reverse complement strand
CCGAAAAACTCACGCTTACATCTACCGGCAAGGGATCAACCTCGGGAAGCATCGACGGCACTATGGCTTTCGATCGCAAGGACTACGGGATGAACAAGGGCATCCCCTTCATCAAGATCGCCAACCGTGTCGAAGTAAATGTCAGCCTGAAATGGAAATGGATCGGCGGACCTCCGCTGGTTTTCCAACAATAGTTCGAAATTCGACAACACCGAAACCGAAGCGCGCTGGACCTCGGTGAGTTGGTCACGACGCACGGGCTGAGGAGCGAGGACCGGTGCAGTGAATGCGCGGCGCTCCTTTTTCGCAAGAGTTTTCATTGTGGATGAATGGTGCCTAGCCTCAAATACGGAAGGAAGACCTCATCAATTCAACCCGGCGAGCTTTCAGTTCTGCTGTCCTGCGAAGTGCGGCTCGCGCATGAAACAGTCGCGCCTTCGCCGCCGCGACGGAGATCCCGAGTGCTTCGGCAATTTCATGCAGAGAGTACTCCCGCAAGTCATGCAGTTCGACAACATTCTGAAGTCTGGGTCGCAGCTTCGCGATTGCGTCTCTCAAGGCTGCCTTCTGTTCGGCTCTTGCATAAGTCTCTTCTGGATTTGGCACAGAGTCGCTCAGTCCGACCGCGTCTACGGCGTCTTCCACCCCGACTATCCGCGATGCGCGATTCTTGCGGACTTTCATCAGCGCGGCATTAATAGCGATGCGAGTCAGCCATGTTGAAAACTTTGCCCTTTCGTCAAACTTCTCCAGGTGGACGTAGGCACTGAGAAAACTCTCTTGAACCGCATCCTGGGCATCCTCACGATGTCGAGTGATGCGACGAGCAACGCGAAACATCCTTTCGCGATGCCGCTCGTGAAGCTCGTCAAAAAAACTTCCGTGGCCCATCTTGGCGCCCGCGACGAGCGCCTCGTCGCTCAGAAATTGGACAGCGTCGGAAGTGAAATTCCGGCTGCCTCCGTGATGCCCTGAAATTACTCGTGCGGCCGACATCGTACGCTCCTTTCCACTCCTTCTTTTGAGTTAGGATTGCAAGTGTGATTCCAAGATAAGCTGTGGCCGTTTTGCGCTGAATCGCAGATTCACAAGCACTTACGCGATGAGAGGTATGTTTTATGTGCGACGTGGAATGGTCGGTGTCCAGCCATCGACAGATGCACGGTTTAAGCAACTGTTGCGGAGCACGATGCGACGGTTTTCCAAACCGCCGCCGAGCAAAAAGGTTCTCACGGATGAAATCTCAGGTCGACAAGCCCCTGTACCAAAGACGATCACCGCGCGCGAAGGGGAGCTAAACTCTTGAGTTTTCAGCTATCTCGTTTGTTTGACGTGCCCGACCTCAGTTTATGAGTCTGCTGCTCTAACCGCTGAGAGAAGCCATTTATGCAAGGGTTCGCCGTAGATTTCTTCCTCAATTTTCTTCCGCTTGATGTCGCCGAGCGAGCCTCAAATATCCTCGATGATAAACACTTCAGCGATTTGCTTACCAAAGGCGCGGGCAATTTTGAATGCCAGCCGCAGGTTGGGGTGAAACTGACCCTTTTCAATGCAGTTGATCGTCTGGCGCGTCACACCCACCTAGGCAGCCAGCTTTGCCTGGGACCATTCCCGCTCCGCGCGCAGTACACGCAGCCAAGTTCTGAATAGAGGCGTGAGATCTCCCCTCGTAAACCGTTCAGAATTTGGGGCCAACTTGGGGCCAAAACTAGGGCCTTTTAGGCCCCAATCTGGGGTTCTCGGGTGGCAAAGGCAACAGACTCAACAGGACTTTTGGTAGGGGCGGTGGGGATCGAACCCACGACCTTCGGCTTAAAAGGCCGCTGCTCTACCACTGAGCTACGCCCCTATGGCGTGAATTTCTTATTGTAGCATGCCGGCCTGCGCCACCAAGGAACAGGCCGCCGCTGGAATAGGCCGTGGCAGATTGCTCGAGGTGCCCGCAATCGAGATGCGGCCGCGGCCACGGAAGCGATGCTACCGTCGCAAATCACTTTAGGCGCTGGCAAAAGGAAGACGGGCCAGTGATGATATGCGGCCGCGTCTGCCGATCATGCGCGGGAACTGATTGCGGGAAGCAGGTGCCCGAGTCACCGGCAAAGACGCTTGCAGCAAACGAGCGGCGCGTGCCGCAGGTCAGGTAAAAGCCTCCTCCGTTGTGCGCGGGCGTTTGCGCCTCCATTCGTAGTCTTTGCGCAGCTTGGCCTGGTGTTTCTTGACTTGGGCTTCGAGTTCGCTGAAGGCTTTCTTGCAACTGGTCCGCACGGTTGCTCCGGTGGCGGTGGCGTGCAGCGTTCCGGTCGGCAGGGATAAATTCAGGGAGCAGGAATTCTCGTCGGTGCGTGGCGTTTTGGAAAATGCGCCGTGCAACTGTACGAGATCCGGCGAGTAACTCCGAAGCAGTTTGGCCAGCTTAGCGGCGTGACGTTCGACTTCCGTCTCGACCGGTTTGTGCGACTCGACATGCTTGTAATTGATGGAGAGTTTCATCTATGCACCTGTAGGAAAAGCTGAGAAGGGAGAGGAGGGCGCGGTTCGGCTTGTTGCTCCGCATCGCTGAAAAGCATAGCAGCCTGGAACGCCGGGGGCAACGGCGAGCGAACTTTTTGCATTAGCCTGCGTTGACACTTCTCCTCCATTCCCTCTACTCTGCTTGCGGCGCAAACGGCTTGCGCCATTTCATGGCGCGACGCAAATCACCAGCTACATCGCAGTTAACCGCGACGAATTCTACGGCCCATGCCACGACCACTGGGATCGTACGCGTGGGCCCCGCAGGGTGGTCTTATCCTGACTGGGCCGGGTACGTCTATCCAATGCGTCGAGGCAAAGGATTCCACGAGGCTAGCTATTTAGCGGAATTCTTTGACACCATCGAGGTCAACACTTCGTTTTACCAGCCGTTGCGTCCGGACCACGCGGCGCAATGGATCGAGCGCGTGGCGGCGAATCCGCACTTTGTATTTACGGCCAAGCTCTGGCAACGGTTCACGCACGACATCCGATCCACAACATCCGGATCGGCGGCGGCGGATGAACGCGCCGTTCGCGCGGGCTTCGATGTGCTGCGCGCGGCGAACAGGCTTGGCGCGGTTTTGTTGCAATTCCCTTTTTCGTTTCATCGCACGGCGGAAACCGTTGCTTACCTCACCGAGGTGTTGAAACGATTCGCGGACTATTCGCTGGTGGTCGAAGTGCGCCACGGTTCGTGGGATTCTCCGGAGACGCTGGAATTGCTGCACAGCAGCGGCGTCAGTTTCTGCAATATCGACCAGCCCCTTATCGGGCGATCTCTTGGGCCGTCTGCTCGGGCCACCTCGGCTGTTGGGTACGTGCGGCTGCACGGGCGGCGCTACGACACTTGGTTCAATGACGATGCAAAGATCCCAACGCATGAGCGCTACAACTACCTCTACTCCGCAGAAGAGCTTGCCCCGTGGGTCACGCGCGTCCGTAAAGTCACGGAGCAAGCTCGCGAGACGTTTGTGGTGACCAACAATCACTTCCAGGGCAAATCGGTGGTGAACGCCTTGCAGCTCATCAACATCTTGAAGGGATCGAAAGTAAAAGTGCCGGAGCCGCTCCGGCGGCAGTACCCGCAACTCGAGGAGGTTGCCGATACTCCACCTGCCGAGCCGATGCTGTTTCCGTTAGGAGGAAGAGTAAAGAGTAAAACGTGACCGAGAAGGGCTACGAAATCGAAGTCTTCAGCCCCAACAGCGGAAAGCCCCACGTTCACGTTCGACAAAAGCGACCGCACTGCACAAGAAATTCGTGGAATTATGGGCACGATTCGCCCTAAGGTCAAGGGACGGCCAGTAGAACTTCAGATCGACTCCTCCACACCAGCGTGACCCTCATTGAGGCCACCGGTGCTCTTGGGGCGCAAGAGAGCTCAAATACCTCTCATTGGCCATCCTAAAGTTCCGTTCGGGCCACAAACGCGCTCCATAACGGCTCTTTCTTCCCCCAGGCCTTCTTCTTGAAAGATGCACAGGAAGTTTCCTCACGCTGCGACACACCCTGTTCCTGCGGAATTGCGGGCGAACTTCCTTGAGCCTTCAAGCCTTCGCCTACCCTGGGGCGAGCCACGAAACCCCTGCCCCTTGCATCAAATGTTCAAGTACAGTAGAGATTGCATTGGCGCAAGGAGCCCACAAAGAATGAACGGAGTCCTTTTCGATTTGGCTGGGAAACGACGCAGGAAGATCGCCGTAAGCGCGCTTTGGCTGCTGGCCTTTGCCGCGCTGGCTGTGCCTATGGCCTCGCAGCAACAAGGGCCTCTGACACCGCCGCCTCCAGGCACAGTGGTTCCTTCCAGCGCGCCGGCCGAGCCATCGCGGGCAAACTCTTCCCCGCAAATGGCATCCTCTCATATGAGCAACGAGCCGCCGGCCATCCCCGTCGAGCAAATCATCCAAAAATTCACGCAACACGAAGAGGAGTTCCGCAAGGAACGCGAGAACTACACCTATACACAAATCTTTCTGTTCCAAACCATCGATGACGACGGACAGGTGGACGGTGAGTATCGAATCACTAGCGACATTCTATTTACTCCCGCGGGGAAGCGCTACGAACATGTTACCGAAGCCCCCGGGTCCACCATCCAGCGCATCACCATGGAGCAGCAGGATTTTGACGACATCGAAAAGATCTGGCCGCTGGTGCTGACCCCGGACGAATTGCCGAAGTACGACATCAAATATGCCGGCCGCGAGCAGGTCGACGAGCTGAGTACCTATGTCTTCGACATTACCCCCATAAAACTGGAAAAAAACCAGCGCTACTTCCAGGGCCGGATTTGGGTCGAAGACCGGGACATGCAGATTGTTAAAACCCACGGAAAGGGAACCGGTTTGTTGAAAAAAAAACAAGACAGCGCCTATCCGATATTTGAAACCTTTCGGGAGAACATCGCCGGCCATTTCTGGTTCCCGACCTACACTCGTTCCGATGACACGCTGCACTTCAAGACCGGGCCGGATGTGCGCATTCACGTGGCGGTGCGCTATACGAACTATAAGCGCTTTGGTTCCACCATCAAGATCGGCACCGCTAGGCAGGCGGACCCGGACAAACCGTAGGGGCAGGGATCTTGCCAAGCAGAAATGCAACAGTGACAGTTTATTTTCGTTGCGTATTCGGCTGAACCCGGATTTCCGGGAGTGCGACGAACTATTTCGCCACGCCGCTGTTTGGCGAAGTTTGTCGCAGGACAATCTTGCCGCCCTCCACAAGCTCGTAGCGGCTATCCCGCCACACGGCGCGCTTGCCCACATAGCTTGCACACCACACGGCAAAGCCCAGCAGATCGCGCAATGGATACAGCCAAGGAGCGTTTCGCGCGCGCGGGTCGCGCACTACACCCCAGCCGATGGCGAACGCCTCGACCATGCGATTCACAATCGCGGCGCCGAGAAGCGCCGTGCCAAGCCAGATGTTACCGATCACCGTGGCGGCCAGAAATCCCAGAATCCCATAAGGCATCGCAAAAACGAATCCAGTGCCGAAGTGCCCCTTTGGCCTCGACCAGCGAGTCCCTTTGGCCCAGCGCACTTGCCGTTCCCACATGCGGCGGAACGTCATCGGCGGCACAACATGGTCGATGACGTGGCGGGAAAGAATCACGCCGTAGCCCGCCTTTTCGATGAGATTCCCAATGACGAAGTCATTGGAAAAATATTCGCCCAACACGCGGTATCCACCGATCTTTTCCACGGAATCTTTGCGCGCAACGATCGTCGGGCCAAGCCCGAACTTCATCCCTTCGAGCAAGTTTGCGGTCACTACTCCAGCGGACATTTCCACGGACATGCCGATGGCGTCGAGCCCGGACCAGAAGCCGCCCGCGTTTTTCCCGCGATAGAGGCAGGTCAGCATCCCCACGCCACTGGCGAGCATTGGCGGCACGATTTCGCGTAGATAATTTGGCGCAACCTCGACGTCACTGTCGCTGGTGACGAGTATGTCGTGCGCCGCTACCTCGGTCATGCGGGCAAAGGAGTAGGCCGGCGGGTTCGGCCATGGCGGGCGGCCATTTACGATGATCCGGCTGCGAATCTGCCGGTGGCGCACGCAGATTTCACGCACCACGGCGAGCGCCGCGTCATCTTCGGAGTCCGCGGCAAATAAAATCTCGTAATCGGGATAGTCTTGCTGGAAAAAGCTTTCAATATTTTCCTTGAGCCGCGCTTCCAGGCCATGGACTGGTTTAAGAATGGACACTGGCGGCAGCGAATTCACTTTCTCTGCGGCGAGTCGCTGATTTCGCGCTTCGCGATGAAACTTCGCGGCTCCCAAAAGAGCCAAAAGGAGGAAAATCGTGGAGGATATTGTGCCAATCACGGCAATGCCGAGCGCGATGTAGGCGATCCACACTCTTTTTCAGTCCTTCTGCCGGACGGCGACTCCGGCTCTTCGGGAAGCCTTGGCCTGCGAATCCCGTTCGAGCAGACGCCGGAAATATTGCGCGGCATTCGGGGGAAATTCAGCAATTACTTCGTGCGCGCCTGCCTGGATCAAGGCGGACCCCCGCTCGGTAGGCGCATAGCCAACGCATTTCATGCCTGCCGCGCGCGCCGCCTGCACTCCCGCGACCGAGTCTTCCACGACGACCGCTTCTTCAGGCGTCACACCTAGGCGTGAAGCAGCAAGAAGGAAAATATCGGGCGCGGGTTTCGCGGCAGGAACGTCATTGCCGGTTACAACGGTGGAAAACCGGCCTGAGATAGGAAACTTCGCAAGCGTCTCTTCCGTGCGGATGCGGCCCGCAGAGGTAGCTACCGCAAGGGCGATTCCCACGGATTGGAGTTCGGAAAGAACGCGCAGAATCCCCGGTTTCGGCGCCAGCTCTTCCGCGGCACGAAGGTAGAGTTCATCCTTGCGCCGGCCAAGGCGCTCGATAACGGGATCACTCAGCGCACCCAGATAATGGATCAAGATTTCGCGGCGCGGATGGCCTGCGTAAAGAAAATCGACGTTGATGGTTGCCGGATCGAGGCCATGTTCGGCCAGCAGGGTTTTCCACGCGGCTTCGTGAATTGGATGGCTGTCCGCGACGACGCCGTCCAGATCGAAGATAACGGCTTTCAACATAGCGGGGAGAAAGAATTCAGCATGCCGGGAGAGAAAGCCAATCGCTACTCTCCATTCGCATGAAGCATGCGGTGCCGGACGGCGTGGAAGATGGCGTGCGCCGAAAACAGGTGAGCGTCTTCAATGTGCTGCATATTCTCGGACGGAACGACGAGGCAAATGTCGGCCAGGGCCTTCACGCGGCCGCCGGAACATCCCGTAAGCGCGATGGTTTTCGCGCCCGCCTCTCGCGCTACTTGCAGCCCGCGCACAACGTTTTGTGAATTTCCACTCCCCGAAATCGCCAGAACAAGGTCGCTTTTCCGCACAAGGTCCAGAAGCTGCTCGGCGAAAATCTCCCCGTAGCTCGCATCATTCGCCCAAGCCGTCATCAGCGGAACGTTGTCGGTCAAGGAGATCGCCCGAAGCCGTTTGCGGCCAGGGGCGAGGGTGCCTTTCCCGATGTCGCAGACAAAGTGAGAAGCTAAAGCCGCGCTCCCTCCGTTGCCGAACACAAAAAGCGTGCGCCCCTGCTCGTACGCTTCCCAAATCGCCTCGGTGATGCGGTCCACCACCGCAGTGTCGAGGTGATCGAGGACGGCGCGCAGGTCTGCGAGGTATTCCTGTGAAGCCAAAAACGGTTGCTCCTCAACGGGAGCGTTTTTTGTGGCTTTCAAAAGTTTGCCTCAATGTAGTATCAAATGTATTTCAAGAATATCGCAGCGCCGACCCTTGAGCAATGCTCAATTGCCCTTTGCGGAAAGGGCCTCGGAACGCGCCAGAATCGGCCGGTTTTGGCCATCGTTGTGCAGGATTTGCGAGCCCTCCTGCGTCATGGCGAATGACATTTCCCGCAAGTGAGCGAGCGCTGTGCGCACTTGGCTTTGCTTTCCGGGCGCACAGCATAGGAGCAAGAAGCCGCCGCCGCCGGCGCCCAGCAACTTTCCGCCCTCGGCACCGGCCTCTCGCGCCAGGCGGTAATTCGATTCCACGACTTCGTTGGTGATTCCCTCGGCCACGCCGGACTTTAGCAGCCATCCCTGGTGGAGGATTTCTCCCAGGGATGAAATCACGTTGCGTTCCAGGTCGGCGCAGAGCTCCTCAGCGAGCGCGGCCATCCGCGTGACGCGGCGGAACTTTTCCGAATCAGCCATGTTTCTCGATTGCTCGGAGAGGATGGAGCTGGCCATGCGTTCCTGGCCGATATAAAAAAGCATGAAGCGCTGGCCAATCGTCTCCCGCGTTTCCGCGGAGCAAGCCACCGGATGCACCTCAACGCTCTCGTCCGGATGGAACCGGATGCAGTTGAGCCCGCCAAAGGCCACCGCGTACTGATCTTGTTTGCCGATGGGTTCGGCGACGCGCTCGAGTTCGACGTGGCATGCCGCGGCGGCAAGCTCGTGCGCCGTTGGTTTTCCGCCTGCCAGCTCTTGCAGCGCCTGCAGCAGCCCAACCGTAAATGCGCTGCTCGAGCCCATGCCCGTTCCCGCGGGAACGTCGGCGAAGCTGGCAATCTCCATGCCGCGCTCGATTCCCACCATGCGCAGGCACTCGCGCACGAGCGGGTGTTCGATCTCCGAGGCGCTCGAAACATCTTCCGTGCGCGAATACTTAATGCGGATCTTGTCGTGGAAATAGGGATGGATGGCCAGGTACATCGATTTGTCGATCGTCGTGCTCACCACCACTCCGGCGCGCCGCCGGTAAAACGCCGGCAAATCGCTGCCGCCGCCTGCGAAGCTGATGCGAAATGGCGTCTTGGCAAGAATCATCCGAGCCTCGCTTCGAGCGCCTGTAATCCCTCCGGGCTGCCCATGTCATAGAACGGCTCCGAAGTGATCCACGCATGCATGCGGCCTCCCTCAATAAGCCGCGGAAAAATCTCTTGTTCGAGTGAACAAGGTTGCGCGGACGGAATCTTCTTCAATACTCCTTTTCGAAGAAATAGAACGCCGGCGTCCACGTGCGTCAGGTTCTGCGGAGCGTGCTTGCGGTATGCGGTTACGCGGCCGTCTGGCGCAACGGCGAGATTGTTCGGAACCCGGTTCGCAAGGGTATTCGCGATGGCGCTGCCGGATTTCTCATAAGCCACGACAAACGCATCGGCGTTCGCTTGGCGAAACGCGCGCCACACTGCGTCGTAGTCAATCATCAGAAGAGTGTCGCCGTTCAGCACCACGAAGTCGTCCTCCAGCTTCGTTTCCGCGTTTTTCAGAGCGCCGCCTGTGCCCAGCGGCGATGGCTCATAGGAATAGGACAGCTCCCATCCGCGGGCACGGCCATCGCCAAAATGTTGCTCGATTTTCTCCCCGAGATACGCAACCAGGATAAGCGCGCGCCGAAATCCGAACGAAGCGAGAAGCTCAAGCTGCTGTTCAAGAAACGGCCTGCCGAGCACCGGGATCATGGGCTTTGGAATGGTTTCCGTGATCGGGCGCATGCGCGTCCCCAGCCCCCCCGCCAGAATGACGGCCTGACAATCGAGCGTTGCCGCCTCTTTGCGTGAAGCGGTATCACTCGCTGGCGATGGAACCAGACGGGTCATTTCCGCCGCGTGGTGGTCAGATTGTTTCATTAAAGGAATGATAGTCGATGCCTCAAGGCGGGTCGAGTCCTGCGTCGCCCGGTGCTCTCTTTTCGGCAAGTTCGTCACTCAATCCGGCAAACCGCTAAACTGTCCCTGAAATAGGAGCAACTCAATCCACGCATTTCTTTCTCGACCAGCGCCCAATCGGTTGCGGAGGGCGTGTCTCGCGAAGATCGGTCCCGTATTCGAGCTCGTGCACTCCGGCGGAAAAATTGTTTTTACCAACGAAATGGTACAAGCGAGGCCGACGGGACTGCGTTGACGTTTGAGGGTTTGTCTCCAAATGTCCGCAAGAAAAACAATTGCGTCAAAAGGGGGCAAAACAAGGTCTGTGTTATAGTTTCTTCTAGAGTTATGAACAGCCAGAATTTTAAGGCCACAACCTGAAAAGTGATGTCGCGGACAATCCAATGGCATGGAATTTGGAAGTGGCATACCGGATACAAAATCATCACGTTGCAGGAAGTGCCAATAAAAGAGGAATAAATCTTGAAGGTAAGGGATTTTTTTTGCCTTTTGCTGCTGACAGCGGCATCTCTGGTCGTACACGGGTATCACCCGACAGCGGAAGACGCTGCAGTCTACGTCCCTGCCATCAAATCAATTCTCAATCCGTCGCTGTATCCGTTTGGACGCGAATTCTTCACGGCTCAAGCGGGGATGACACTATTACCGAATCTGGTTGCCGCTTCCGTTCGCTTTTCGCATTTGCCGTTGGATTGGGTCTTTCTTTTCTGGCATACACTGTCCATATTTTTGCTGCTGCTCGCGTGTCTGCAATTGAGCCAAATTCTGTTTAGCGAGGAACGGGCACAATGGGCAGGCGTAACACTCTTGGCGGCACTGTTGACGTTACCTGTTGCTGGAACAGCCTTGTACATAGCGGATCAGTATCTGAACCCCAGAACGTTTGCGCTGTTTGCGGGCATATTCGCAACGACAGCTGTGATGAAAAAGAAATACCTGCAGGCGGGACTGTGGATTTGCTTCGCCGCCACAGTTCATTTGCTCATGGCGGTTTTTGCGGTTTCCTGGTTATTCTTTCTGGTCGTGGCCAGTCGCTCTGGGTTGCAGCCCGCCCCTGCGTTGAGCTGGCTTCCTCTGGGAATCTCGCTCAAATATCCGTCCGCAGCCTATCGTGAGGCGGTGCAAACGCGTACGTACTTTTTTCTCTTGGAGTGGCAATGGTATGAGTGGCTGGGTATTTTCGGGCCACCGGCAATTCTGTACGGTCTTTCGCGCCTGGGGCGGAAACAGGGACTGACGAGTGTGGAGACCCTCTGCCGTGCATCGATTCCCTTCGTTCTCTTCTATTTTGTGGTTGCCGTGATTGTGATGATTCCGGACCGGTTGATCGCGTTTGCCCGTCTTCAGCCGCTGCGCAGCCTGCAGATTGTGTATGTGCTGCTCATCTTGATCGGTGGCGGTTTTCTGGGGAAATGGCTGCTGAAGGGCCGCGCGTGGCTGTGGCTGGCGGTTTGCCTCCCGCTCAGCGCAGGGATGTTCTATGCCAGCCGCCAACTCTTCCCCGCCACGCCACAAATCGAATGGCCTGGTATCAGGCCTAAAAATGACTGGATGAAGACTTTTGCGTGGATCAAAGCAAATACGCCCACGGATGCCATCTTCGCATTGAATCCGGAGCACCTGAAGCTGCCCGGTGAAGATTATCAGGGTTTCCGCGGGCTGGCCGAGCGCAGCATGGTAGCGGATGCCGTGAGGGATTCAGGCGTCGTAACGTATTTTCCGGACTCGGCGATTGCCGAGCATTGGCAGGAGCAAGTGAACGCGCAGCAAGACTGGTCAAAATTTCAATTGGCGGATTTTGAAAACTTGCGCTCGAAGTATGGCGTGAGTTGGGTGGTTCTGGATCAGAAAGGTGATCTTGGCCTGGACTGTCCGTATGCGAGTCCAACTTTGCGGGTCTGCCGGCTTCCTTGAAATACGAAGTCAGCCTCCACGAAGTCGTGGACAGTGTTGCGGCACAGTCATATTCACCGGATCTTGGACTGAACGGAATCAAGGCTGATCTCACTTGAAAATTCAATGACGAGGCACGATCTGTTAAACGATACTTCACAGCTCAAATCTTCCGAGTCGCAGAAACAGCGGGACTACAACGAGAACCGGCGACGCTATTGGGACGAGTTCTGTCGAGAATCCAGCGGATGGCAGGCGCTGCGTGCGTTCTATCAGAAAAGGCTCGCCGAAATTTATCGATTTCTGATACCGCCGGGCATGCGGGTGCTTGAGGTAGGTTGTTCCCGCGGAGATCTCCTCGCGGCGGTCAGACCTAGCTATGGCGTGGGAGTCGATTTGTCCCCTGCGATGATTGCAGCGGCAAAAGCACTGTACCCTGAACTGCATTTCATGGAAGGAGACGCCCATACGATCGATCTCGGTGCTGAGTTCGATTACGTTATTTGTTCGGACCTGGTCAACGATGTCTGGGATGTCGAGACGCTCTTCAAGAATCTGGCGCGCCACTGTTCGCCGTCGACCCGAATCCTTCTGAATACTTATAGCCGGGTATGGGAGTTGCCTCGCCGGCTCGCGGAAAAACTGGGCCTGGTGAAGAAGACCCTGACACAAAACTGGCTAATGGCGTCCGACGTTGAGAACCTACTCTATCTGGCCAATTTTGAGATGATCCGGGTCGGCCGCGAAATTCTCTGGCCGGTTCCCACTCCTTTGGTCAGCACTTTCTTCAACAAATTCGTGGTTAAGCTTTGGCCATTTGACCTACTCGCGTTGACCAGCTTCTTGGTTGCCCGCCCCATGCCCAAACAAGGCAGGGAGAAAGTCAAGGTCAGTGTCGTGGTGGCCGCCCGCAACGAGGCCGGCAATATCCCCGCCATTTTTGACCGCGTTCCCGAGATGGGATCAGGGACAGAACTCATCTTTGTGGAGGGCAATTCTAACGACAACACTTTTGAAGTGATCAAATCCGAAATTGCGCGGCGGCCAGAAGTGGATGCAAGGCTCTACAAACAACCGGGAAAGGGAAAGGGAGATGCCGTTCGGACCGGCTTCCAGCAGGCTACCGGTGAACTGCTGATGATCCTTGATGCCGATATGACCGTCCCGCCCGAAGATCTTCCCCGATTTTACGAAGCATGGCAATCGGGCAAAGCCGATTTTGTGAACGGCGTGCGCCTTGTGTATCCGATGGAGAATCGCGCGATGCGCTTCTTCAATCTCCTTGGAAACCGTTTCTTCAGTCTGCTGTTCACGTGGCTGCTAAACCAAAACATCCAAGACACGCTTTGTGGAACGAAGGTATTGAGCAAGCGCAATTATGAATTTATCGCGGCGAATCGCTCGTATTTCGGAGATTTTGACCCGTTTGGAGATTTTGACCTGCTGTTCGGCGCAGCCAAACACAACCTCAAGATTGTGGACTTGCCCATTCGCTATGCCGAACGCACCTATGGCGACACAAACATCCAGCGCTGGCGGCATGGCGTGATACTACTTCGAATGGCCTT
>Ga0210405_10004447_pt1 | contig 13160 bp, 20 predicted proteins | sample IncBWH11MmetaG_FD_155492 | JGI IMG/M metagenome (GOLD analysis project Ga0210405, IMG submission 155492) | Forest soil microbial communities from Barre Woods Harvard Forest LTER site, Petersham, Massachusetts, United States - Inc-BW-H-11-M | ecosystem: Environmental > Terrestrial > Soil >... | reverse complement strand
TTCAGCGATCCTAAACTGCTGGAGAGGACTCTCGAGTACGCAATTTCGCCCAATGTGCGCTCGCAGGATGCGCTGTTCGTGATTTCTGGCGTAATGCGAAACCCAGCCGGGACCAGGCTCGCATGGGATTTTGTGCGGGCCCACTGGAACGACGTCGCGAATCTGGGTGGTGCATTCGGAGGTGGAGTTATCGTGACTGCGACCGGTTCGTTCTGTGACGCGGGCATGCGCGACGAGGTGACGGACTTCTTCGCGACCCATCACGCTCCCGCGTCCGAGCGCGGACTCAAACAATCGCTCGAACGCATAAACTATTGCGTCGATCTCAAGGCGCAGCAGGGAACCCAGCTCGCATCCTGGCTTCAGAGTCACGGTACCTCGACTGGGGAGTGAGAGAGATGCGAGGAACTACGGCAACCGGACGCCGACGGGAAACCGACTTGTAGGAGAACCAATTGCGACGGGCCGAGTTGTCGCTAACCGCGGCTCGCCGCATTGAGTGAATTCAGCTTGGTTGTTATAATCGTGCTGTTCCACGCGCTCCCGCATTTCGACTGCCCGCGATTACCGGCAATTCCGCCAAGTCAGGCGTAGCCCACAACTCGCAAGCGTCCGGACCGTGGAGCGTCGCAAGCGTGGCCAGGTAGCTCAGGTGGTAGAGCGCAGCCCTGAAAAGGCTGGCGTCGGCGGTTCAACTCCGTCCCTGGCCACCATGTTTTCAATCACTTACCCCCGCCTTTCAACCGAAACTTGTTCCAATTTGTTCCAATAACCTAGCTGGCCTGCTGGCGTTCGCCTCGTCAGTATCAAATCGTAGCAAACGATCCACTGCAATCCCGACCTACAGCTCTTTCGAGCAATGATCCCAGAATCCGAAAGGCTCTCATGGAGACATTTACATTTCGTATCCCCGAATCGTTGGCAGCACGAGTGAGCTCGGCGGAGATGCGCACCTGGTTGGGCGACTTCCTGCGCCAGCCGTACCACCTTCCAGCGGATCCCGGCCCGGGTGGAGCGCGTATGTCGCTCACCTTGCCTGAAGCCTTGGTCCAGGCCGCTGCCGGCTACTTGCGCTGCTCTGCCAGCACGGCACTGAGGCGGGTGGCCCTCGGATCGACCCAGCCGCCCGTTGCGGTCCTGACCGCCCAAGCAGAGCTTGAGGCAAGGCACAGTGTCCGGGATTCGTCCGACCTTGCTTCTCTAAAGGTGAAGGGGATTCCCGGAACGATCGTATCGGGCCTCATTACGCTCTTAGCGGTTGTCATATGGATTTTCGTTATCACCCGCAAGGGAAAGAGCACAAACGCGAACATGACAACATGACGGGAGAAACTCACGCGTTCTCGCGATTCGCAAGTTTCGCGCGGTTTGCGCAAGTGCGAATTGTCTAGTTTTTGCTACAAGTCCAGAATGAGTAACACGTGTCTCGTATGACAATTCCCACGCAATCCACTTCGCCCCGCTACAACAAACTTAAACGTCTGGCTCTTGAAATATTCGAACGTCACGGCGATTGGCTGAGCCCGCCTGAGTGGGCTGTGTTGGCGGGGTTCTATCCGAGTCGGTCGGCATATTCTTACCTGATACGACTGCATCGCTTTGGCCTTCTCGAACGGAACGCTGCTATAGGAGGCCGTGTGCTCTATCGGCTTTCAGAGAGGGGTAAGCACCGCCTCGAGTGGCTTAGGCCATTTCGCTCATTGAGGGGGTTTTGAGCGTAATAGGGATATTTCGCCAGTTGACAGCGAGGACCGTGGACGCCGCATACGCTCGGGTGTAATATCCCGAAAGCCACGCTGTTCCTGGCTTTCCCTCGTATGCTAGGAATCCCGGTTAGAAGATCTTTCCGCGCCATGACCCACGAGAAGTGTTCTCCGCTCATAATTCGCATCGGCTTGCTCTTCACCATTGCCCTGACGCTGGCCGTCCCAGCCTCAGCCGAGTGGAAGGAGAAAGTGCTCTACAGTTTCCAGGGCGGAGCAAACGACGGTTCCGTCCCTGCCGGAGGCGTTGTGTTCGACTCCCAAGGCAACCTGTATGGGGCGACCACGGACGGGGGACCAGCGTCGTGCGCGCCGATTGGCGGGGCCTGCGGCACGGTCTTTCAACTCTCGCCCCCGGCGCAGAAGGGCGGCGCGTGGACCGAGACGCTGATCTACCAGTTCCAGGGTAAGGGATCGAACGACGGCGAGTCTCCCAGCGGGGGCCTTATCATCGATAGCCAGGGCAACCTCTACGGGGTCACGGCCTATGGCGGCACGGGGGACTGCGTCTTGCTAGGCGTGCCGGCCGGATGTGGCGCGGTGTACGAGCTTTCTCCGCCAAAGCAGAAAGGCGGCTCGTGGACGGAGACCATCCTGTACAGCTTCCCGACCGCCAAGCAGGGCTACGTGCCGAATGGCGATCTGGTGTTTGACAGCGCAGGCAACCTCTACGGAGCAACCATCTTCGGCGGAGGCAAAGGCACGACGTGCGACCCTTTCTATCAATATTGCGGAGCAGTGTTCAAGCTGAGTCCGCCAAAGACCAAGGGCGGCAAGTGGACGGAGAAGGTGTTGCACGCTTTCGCAGGGATTGCGACTGGGAAGCAATTCGGGGACGGTGCAAACCCGAATGGAGGGCTCGTGCTGGACAGCAACCGCAACGTTTATGGGACGACGTATATGGGCGGAGGCGATGCGAATACTGCGTGCGGTCCCTCGGGCTGCGGTACCGTTTTCGAACTCAAGCCACCAACTCAGAAAGGCGGTGCGTGGACTGAGGCTGTACTGCATCGCTTCCAAGCTGCGGACGGCGGAGGTCCCGCTGCCGGTGTTGTCTTCGACGCGAAGGGCCGACTTTATTGCACAACCGTTGGTGGTGGAGGAGGTAATTTCCCATCGGGCACAGTTGTTCAGCTTGTGCCTCAGTCCAGGGGCAAATGGACGGAGCGCGTGCTGCACAGCTTCCAGGACAACGGTGACGGGGGCGAACCCAGAAGCAGCGTAATCTTCGACTCGACGGGCAACTTGTATGGGACTGCGACCGCAGGCGGCAATGGGAGCGGCGGTACGGTATTCCGGTTGCGACCGACCGGAAACACCTGGGCACTTTCCACACTTTATAACTTTACAGGGGCTCCAGACGGGTCCGACCCAGCTAGCAAGTTGATTTTCGACGGGACTGGAAATCTCTACGGTACAACCCAATATAGTGGAAGCCGGCCAGCCTGTGGTAATTACGGTTGTGGAACGGTATTTGAGGTTTCGCCGTAGGTGCGAGTAAGCGCCGACAAACTTCTCCTGACCTGCGAATCGTCTCACAGTTTACGAAACCAGGCCATAGCACTCATTGAGGGGTTTTGAGCGTAATCGCGATTTTGCAACAACTGTCCCGCAGCCCTAGGATATTCTGCCTCTATGCAACTGACGATTCAGGTTCCCGACGATATTCTGGAAAGTGTGAAGGACAAACTGCCGCCACGAGAAACAGGCGTACTGGAAGCTGTTGCGCTCGACGCTGTGCTCGGGTTTTTGATGAAGCTGGGCGATTCGGGTATTGCGAACACCGAAACTACGAGGCAGTGAAGCGCTTTGACCGCCTGTCAATGAGTGAAATGGCGATGTTTCACCACTTGAGACATCGGATAAACCCGCCGATGGGCCGGACCGAGGTAAACTTGGTTCTGTATGCGTAAACGGCTTATCAGTACAAGCTTGGAGGCGGTCCGATCGCGCACCGAAGGCTGGCTGGATGTTGAGCGAGCGGCCACTGTTGAGATCACTTCAGAGGAGAAGGATTTTCCGGTCGAGTCTGCCTTCGCATCGGGAGAGGTTCAGGGCTGGCGCGCCGGAGAGGCGGGGCCGCAAACCATTCGGCTTGTGTTTGACCGGCCGCATAGGTTGAAACACATATCGCTGGTGTTTGAAGAAAACGAAACAATGCGCACACAAGAGTTCGTATTGCGCTGGTCTTCCGATGGCGGGAACTCGTTTCGCGAAATTGTCCGCCAGCAGTGGAACTTCAGCCCTCCCGAGACAACACGCGAGGTCGAGGAATATCAAGTCGAGCTTTCAAGCATCACCGTACTCGAATTGACGATCGTGCCGAATATAAGTGGTGGTACCGCTCGGGCCTCGCTCAAGAGTCTGCGCCTGTTTTGACTTCCAGCAGGTAGCGAAAACCGCCGCCATGACGGTACGAAACCAGGCCATCTCATAAAAAGTGAGAATTGGCCATCCGGGGTCGATGAGTGTAACCGCGATGTTACGCCAACTAACCGTCTCTTCAGGCCGTACGCCGAATTGTTTTCAGCCTGTCATGCACAGATGCGTGAACCAAGACACCAACCGTATAAGCAAGCGACAAATAAAGGAACAGCGTTGAATCGAGCTGATCCCTATTTTCCGGGTAGGGCAAGAATCCAAAGAAGTGGGACAGTGAATTCGACCATGAGGCTTGGTTGGACTCTTGCCAGCCCAGCAGGGCACGTACTACGCCAAGCGCCGGTAAGACCCAGACCCAGTATCTGTAGGAACCCCGGAATGTCTTGTAGCTGAGATAACCGATTACCAGTGCAGTGATGATGAGGATTGGAGAGTACGGTGTATAAATGAACCTCACCATGAACCGCATTCGAGCGGCCCGACTGACGAATTGTTGGGAGGAATACGTGAAGAACCCTATAGTCATCGCCACACCGAAAGTCGCGACGAGGGTGTTCAGGAGCCACAATCCAACCCACTTCACGGAGACCAAAGCGCGTTCTATAGGACCTGAGGTTGCGATGGCATGTACATCACGTATTGCCGGAGCATTTTCGTCAAGGTTACGCCGTCGAAGTTCCTCGGCCAAGGAAGACTTGGCATCTTCTGTAAGACCAGCCTGTTCGGCCGCAAGAACCAGAAGTTCATCGTCAGTTTTTGACGAGTAATGCTGAAGCAGGGAATTACTATGCACCCAAAGAAGTTAGGGGTCCGTTCAAGCGGTGTCAAGAGCATTCCTGAAGCAATCAGGCCAATTACACTCATTGACCTTTGCAAACTCGCCTGACGTCCATATTTTCATGATTCCCGACCTCGCTCAACCCCGCATTTGAAGCTGGTTAAACGCATGTCATGACGTGCGGAGTCACATGAATACAGGGGATTTAGAAACGATAGAAACGAGACGGCTCTCCGATTTTAGACATTCATTTTGATGCAGTCATTTACCACCGTTAAAACGGGATATCCTCGTCTGTGAGTGTCAGCGCACTATCGAAGCGAAGATCAAGCATAATACGGGCGGACTGATCGAGGAATTCATCGCGGTCCATGAAAATGAGGTGGCGGCGCTGGCCCTGGTCGAGTTGTTCCACAAGCCATGTTCTCGCAGCACGAGTAATCTCCCCGGCTGAAATCAGGAACACATGGTCCAGCAAAACCTTCCGGTTGGCTTCAGGATCGAAGATCGGATGATCGATAGCCATTCGCGCCTGATTTAGGATCGTAGCGACATTCTTGCTTCCGCCTGCGCCGCTTGAATCAATCTTGCCCTTCTTTATCTGCGCACAGAAGTATATCCAGTGGCTTGTCGGCAACTGATATTTCATCCAAAGATCCTTGCCGAATTCGAGCGTCTTTTCCGAGTGGCCGCTCGGACTGACCCGGTGGAAGCCGAGCCGCTGAAACAGAGGGACAAGCACTTTTTCCGTGAATTCGTCCTCGCTGGAGGTGTCGAGGAAATCGGCAAGCTTTTGGCGCTGTACGATCTCTTCCTGCGATAGCGGACGGGTTTGTTGTGAAAATGACGCACTGCTCATGCCAGTGCCCGTGCTTCGAAGGTAGCACCGGCCCGATTCATCGAGATACGCGACCAACCCGGCTCGCTGAACAAGCTTATTGAAACTGGCCAATGCGAGCTGCACATCCGCGAAATACTCAGGCTTCGCATCACCCCTTTCGTTATAGCGCTCGAAATCATCCTGATCGAAGAGTTCAGAAATCACGCGGCACAAATCATCGGAAGGAAGGTCGGCAGACTGTGCGCCGCCAAGGTTCAGTTCGGCGAGGCGCTCCTGTGCCCATCTGGGTCGCGTGCTGCCATCGTGAATGAAGGGTAGGCCACAGCGAGCGAAAAAACGCGTTATGTAACTGCTGCTGCGATAGGGAAAATGCTTGGCGTCGCCCACGACCATTTTGGCAAGCTCTTCGAGAACGCGTTCCGAAAGTTTCATGGGCGAGTAAGGCGTAATTTATCACTACCTCTATGATATTTTCAGCAGATGGCAAATATATGCCTGTTCTGCGATAACCCGGCCCGGAAGCAACGAGCTCTCGATCGTACACCTGATGGACCGCTGTAGAATCAGCCAGAACATCGGTCAGTGAGTTTCTACCTAGTTGACCTCGCAGCAACAGTCAAGCGGAAAGGATCCCATCAAATGAGTGGCCCGAATGCCGAACGATTCCCTAGCCTCTTGCTGAGTTGTGTTCTGCGCTGGAGCCGTCACGCCGCAGCAAATCAACACCGCTAAAGTCCTCAGACCGACAAGGCGATCCTGGCGAGAGGCGTTCTTCTGATTTCGTGGAACAACGGGCCGATCCATTTTTCCTCCAATCGCGGTGTTCCGGGCGAGCAGTGGCGCATAGAGCACGCCCCAACTGGTGTCACTCGATTTGACAAAAACGTCATAGCTGGTGACATCACAGCCACTATCTTTCTGCAACCCGAGACTCCTTGACGTCAGTGATAGTGTCCATGCGCTATGCAAAGCACTTGTGTTGCCAACCGCAAAGAACGATCCAGTTGGGGATTAGCTACTGCCTGGCGGGACAGAGTCATTGAACCCACTAGTTCCTATCAGATTGTGCGGGTTCCGCAGTGGCCACCAGGTTGGTCCACGATTCGCTCGGTTATTCCAGACCTCTTCAATTCCTAGCTGACAGAAGGAGATAGATGCGCTGCCTCATTGAGCGTTGTTGTGGAAGCCTGCGTGCAACGTAAGGTTGCTGTGAATGGCGAAGGCACGATTCAGGATCGTGCAGTCAAACTGGAAACGGGCTGAGGATAGCGATGACACAAGTTGCAATGACTTCAGACAGCAACCTCGAAATCTCAGTCGATCAAATGGGAAAGGACGCCTTGGTCCTCCTGAAGGGCCGGATCAATGTCGACTCCTCGCCTGACCTTCGCGATTCCCTGCAGGCCATCTTGTCGACAGAACCATTGCCTCGGACTGTCACCGTGGACTTAGCCGGCGTCTCCTACGTAGAGACGTCCGGAATCGCGACTTTGATCGAAGCCCTCAGGATCGCCCGCCATCACCAGATTGGATTTTGCTTACAGGGACTCGAAGGTTCGGTGCTCCGGTTGTTTGAGGTCACCGGCGTGCTAACGCTGTTCGACCGCGGCGGCCGCGGAGAAAAGGTTTCTTGATGGCCAATGTTCTCGAACACGTGGGCGAAAGAACAATCGAACATCTCGATTATGTCGGAAGTCTGAATATTCAGCTGTGGTCCACACTGAAGGCGATGGCGCAAGCACTGCCTTTCGTAGGGAATCGTTATCGCTGGCAGGCTACCGTGAAGCAAATTCTGGAGATCGGCGTCGATGCGATGCCCATGGTTTCCCTGATGGCAATCTGCTCGGGATTCATTCTAGCCATGCAGGGAGCCTCCGAACTGCGCCGCTTTGGAGCTCTGCACTATGTGATTGACTTAGTCGCTGTTGGCTTTACGCGCGAACTCGGACCGCTACTTACCGCGATTGCTGTGAGTGGGCGATCCGGGTCGGCATTCGCGGCAGAGATCGGGACGATGAAGGTGACCGAGGAACTCGATTCCCTCCGTGTCATGGCGCTCGAACCGGTCGAGTTTGTGCTCGCGCCCAAGTATCTGGCCGCCTTGATCTCTGTGCCTTGCCTCAGCATCATCGCCAATCTCTTCGGCATCTTGGCCGGCGGTCTCTTCATGTTTTTCAGCACTCGTCTGACACCACTGCTGTATGCCCATTACGTGCTCACTTCCATCGATTTGCGCGATGTCATCACGGGACTCATCAAGAGCGTGGTGTTCGCAACCATCATTGCTCACGTTGGATGCCTGGAAGGGTTCCGTGTCCGCGGAGGCCCCGATTCAGTAGGACGCTCAACTACCAGTGCAGTGGTGAAGTCAACCTTCCTCGTCATCGTCGCGGACGCGGTATTCACCGCCATCTTCTATTTCACGGTGAAACTCTGATGCCCATCATCTCGGTTCGGGATCTAGTGGTTGAATACGACGGCCGCCGAGTCCTGAATGGCGTGAACCTCGACATCGAGCATGGGGAAACGATGGTGTTGCTGGGTGGCAGCGGTTCCGGAAAAAGTACCTTGTTGCGCCAGATCATCGGGCTGGAGCGACCCAAGTCGGGTAGCGTCCACGTGAAGGGAACGGATATAACGCATTGCTCAAAGTCCGAGTTGAAGAAGGTCCTTCAGTCGATCGGTGTAGCCTTCCAAAGCGCAGCGCTGTTCAATTCGCTGACAGTGGAAGATAACGTCGCCTTGTCACTGCGGGAACATACACGGCTCGCACCTTCGATCGTCGACCTTGTGGTCTGGATGAAGCTGGCCGCAGTTGGTCTTTCCGAGTTTGGGAAGCTACTTCCTCAGGAACTCTCCGGAGGGATGAAGAAGCGCGCGGCTGTGGCGCGGGCGCTCGCGCTTGGCCCTGAGATCCTCGTGCTCGATGAGCCATCGGCCGGGCTTGATCCCATTGTGGCCGCCGAACTCGATGAACTGATTCTCCTCCTTAAGGAAGCATTACAGATGACTGTCATTGTCGTGACTCATGAACTCCCAAGCGCGTTCCGCATTGCCGACCGTATCGCCATGCTGTATCAGGGCTCATTCAGCTCGGTCGGTACGAAAGATAAAATCAGGGCAAGCCAGAATCCGAACGTGCGGCAGTTTCTTGATCGAATTCCCGGAAACATAGCGAAGACGCCTGCCGTAGCGGCGTACTTCGAAAACTACATGCGGTCCGAGGAGGCATACCAGTGACCACAGAATCGAAAGTCGGAGCCTTCGTCCTTGCGTGCTTCTCGGTCCTGACATTTACCGTGATCTACCTTATCAACGCGCAGCTTGGGGGGCACGCCGTTCCATACCGCACGTACCTTCGCTACGCGGGCGGGCTCGAGCCAGGCGCTCAAGTGCTGTTTGGTGGAATCAACGTGGGACAAATAAGAGCGGTACGGCCTTGGAGCTCGGATCCAACCAAGATCGAAATTCTGCTGGACGTGAAACAAAACACGCCGCTGAACGAAAAGTCCGTGGCCAAACTGGGGCTCGTTAGTGTCATGAGTGGCGCCGCGCTCTCCATCACCACCGGCAACAACGATGCAAGGCGTCTATCCCCTGGGTCAGCCATTCCATCGCAGGAGGCCGCGAGCCTGGACGAGATAGCCGGCAAAATGGCGGTCGTTGCAGACAACGCTAACGGCTTGATCACCGAGGTGCGCGGCGAACTGCAAGGAATCAGCGGAGACGCACGCAGGCTGCTCGCAAACCTGAATACGGTTACGGGCAAACCCAATCAGGAGAAGATTCAAGTCTTACTTGATAACGTCAATGGAATGCTGGCGACCGAACGGCCAAAGATTGACCGTCTTACCGATCAGTTGAATGCACTGAGCCAGCACGCCGATGAAACCGTTCAAAACGTGAATGGGACTGTCAGTGATGTCCGCGAGCCCGTCCGCAAAGATCTAGCGGAACTGCAGAACACTTTGCTCCAAGCCAAGCAGCTGCTAGCTGATATGCAGGTGCTGGTGAGGACGAATGATGACAAGATTGATGACACGATCGAAAATCTACGGACGGCAACGGAGAACCTCGACCAATTGACCGAATCGGTGAAACAGCGGCCGTGGAGTTTGGTTCGGATCAAACAGCCCGAAGATAGGAAGGTACCGAAATAATGCGCCAAAATAAAAGGACGAACTTCCATGCCTCTTCCAGCGAGCATCGCCACCCAATGGTGTCTATGAGAAGAACTGTGACGACGATTGTCTTCTGTCTCGCAACGTTGGTACTGCTGGCCGGTTGTGGCAGAGTGCGGTATCCCCAGTACTACACTCTGAATCTGCCGGCGCCGCCGGATCCGCCTGCTTCAGAAAATACCCACGCCACCCTGGCAATCCGCGAATTCAGCGCGCCGACGTACCTTCGTCATGGAGGCATTGCATATAAGACCTCTCCGGAACAAATCGGATTTTATGCCTACCATCGCTGGGCGACTGACCCGCGTGAGGTCGTGACCAATGCGGTGATTGATCACCTTCGTGCCAGCGCAGCGTTTGCCTTTGTAAAGCCTTACGACGGACGGCCTGGTGCCAGCTATGTCCTTAGCGGACGCCTGGAGAGGCTCGACGAACTCGACTACGAGGGCGGTGTCAAAGTCGAGATTGCTCTGTCCGCGCAAATGACAAGCATCGCCACCGGTGCGACCGTTTGGAGTAACGCTGTCTCGGAGGTAGGAGACGTAAATAACCGTGATGTCCCAGCGGTTGTTTCTGAAATGAACCGCACGATGGAACGAGCGATTAAAGAGCTACTGAGTCCAGTGCCCGCTGATGTGGCGATTAGCCTAGCGGCAGCTAAGAAAAACTAAGCATTCGATAGGTCCACGAGTCCACCGAATCGACCGGGCACTGTGCTTTAAGTAACTTTGCTAGAGCCCTGAGGTTCTATCTCTGCTTCTTCTTCGTCGTCGCATCCATTGAAGGAGTTTGTAGTGAACTGGTTCAGAAACTGTGCTTTCGGTTCTCGCGCGGGTGAGTGGCTCGCGTTAGCAATAGTCATTTTAGTGTCATTCGCGTTATGCATTGCCTCATTAAGACTTGTCTTCTGCTTCCTTACACGCAAACGGGATGCAGACGAAAGCGAGAGGGAGTATTGGCGCCTACATGGAGAATGAAGGAACTGAGATCGGCATTACTGCCCAAGGTAAGTGCAACAGCGGTCGCTAATCATCCCCGAGTTCCACCCTCAACTCCGACGCTTTGCGCGGCTTCTGCATTGCGTCATCCGATACAATCTATCCGGCGTTGTCAACCGGCGCTTGATCGGCGACAACAGAATGAAAGGTCGCGACATTTCGATCTTGACTTTCCCTCGGATTGAGGCGCGTCGTTATGAGCACACAGGATGTGCCAATCGTATTCATTGTCGATGATGATAGAGATGTGCGTGAGTCTCTCCAGGAGCTGCTGGAGTCAGTCGGCTTGCAATCTAAGTCTTTCGGAACTGCACAGGAGTTCTTGTCGAGTCCGCGTAGTGAGGGCCCTTGTTGCCTAATTCTTGACGTGAGACTACCCGGCATTAGTGGCTTGGACCTTCAGCACGAATTGAAAAGAGGGAAAGTAAGTATTCCAATCATATTTCTCACGGCACATGCGGACGTTCCGATGTCGGTCAAGGCCATGAAGTCTGGCGCGGTTGAGTTTCTCACCAAGCCATTCAGGCAGCAGGAACTGCTCGATGCGGTTCAACGATCGCTCACTCGAGATCGCATCGTCCGCGAAAAGCAGCGAGACACTGCTGAACTCCGACAGCGATACAACACATTAAGCGTCCGGGAGCGCGAGGTGATGACCCTCGTTGTTTCCGGAATGCTGAATAAGCAAATCGCGGCGGAACTCGGTGCCAGTGAAGCCACTGTCAAAATGCACCGGGGCCAGGTGATGAAAAAGATGCAGGCTAAGTCCTTGCCTGAGCTCGTCAGAATGGCGGACAAGCTCAAGTCCATCACATAGCCGACTTTGCGCGAATCGATGTTTCTCTCGCCACCTCAGGTTTTGCCGAGTACGCAGCCCCTGGCTAAGAAGCTCAGACGGCAAGAAGCTACCGGAACAAGAACGCCGAGCTGGTTGGCTCGGCTGATTCGTGTTCATCACCTTGCGGGGAAACGACTAGGTTCTGAGGTCCCCGCAGATCCTTTAATTTCTATCGGTGGCTGCTCACATTACCAACGCGAGATCCTCCAGTTCCCTTTGCAGCGCGGGGATCGAGCAGCCTGACCTCTCGACACGGTGCACGGCGTCTCGCGCTGCCTCGGGTGACGCCCCGAAACCCCGTCCCATCAGGAACAGCTGAAGTAGTTCGGCAGCTTCGCGCGAGTCGATCAGAACATCGTGAATCAGATCGTTCCGTAAAGCCGTCAATTCCGCATCCGAGAATGTATCTTTCATGGCCGTTATCACCTCCGACTCCGACCTTCACCGCGCCCTGCCTCATCAGACTTACTCTCTGTAGGCAATCGACGTACCGTTGTCAAAAGGGAAGAACGTACCGGTGTGTTTTTAATTCAGACGTGGCAATGGTCCCACAGAACGCCGAGCGAGTGGAGGATAATCGCGTCTCCGATTGCCAATTCATTGGCAGAAACCACAATTTTGTAGGCGTAGCCGACAACTGAATTAAGCGTCTGACACCAGCGCTCGTGGTGGATGATACCGTCACAGTGTTCACAAGCTGCTTGGGCGTTGCACCCGTTGCTGTGATACAGGGTTGCTTCGTCGTGAGACATTCACTAATCTCCCAGGTCTGGAAGCATCGAGAGTCGCGCAGCTTGCCTCGTCCACTCGCAAGATCAACCAGTCCGGACAACTGACTTGTTTGGAGCTAGGCCGACTTCTTAGCCGGCGAGCAGAACTCCATGATCCTTCCGGGGTGCAGCACAGGGGCACACTTCAACGGTTTCCGAAAGTTCTTCGGTACATAAAACTCAATTACCTTTGCCATGACCACCTCTTGCTCTATGAGCCCCTATGGTGGGGCTGGAATGCAATTCAGCTTTTACGCTCCCAATGGCCCTACCAAACCCATCCGCATTGACAACGCACGGACTCGCACAATCGGAGCTTGTTCAAGAGTGCTTTGCAAATGGCGCATGATCTCATCCACATAGGTTTCCCTCGAGGATCGCGCGAGAACCGGTTGGCGTCGGTCTTTCCAAATCCCTCAAGCGACGTGCGCCTTTTGCCAACATAGCCCAGGCCAGTGCTTTCAGGTCCGGATCCACAGAGTTCGTAGCCCTTAGCAGTTCCTTGCCTGCGTCTTGCTGTCCGAACCTGCACCACATCACTCCACAAAGAAACACGTAGTTGCCGTCCATTTCCGTTTCCTCCTCTCCAGCGCCGAGGAACATCACTTA